>Ga0206867_1036_pt1 | contig 29407 bp, 37 predicted proteins | sample Alteio_BWOrgCont_37_FD_152905 | JGI IMG/M metagenome (GOLD analysis project Ga0206867, IMG submission 152905) | Enriched cells from forest soil in Barre Woods Harvard Forest LTER site, Petersham, Massachusetts, United States -... | ecosystem: Environmental > Terrestrial > Soil > Temperate forest >...
TCGGCTCGCAAGTGGCATATTTCCCGCCGATCAATTACTGCGTAAAAGACTTTCCTCTGACGGATTTTCTCGCTGCTCACGAGGCCTGGATCGCCATGCGCGCCAATGGCGCCGGCGGCGTGGATGCGCTGGATAATTTACGAATTGTCGCCCGCCCTCTGCCGGTCAAGGTCGCCACGCCGACCCAGACCTCGTACGCCACTTATAGCCTCAAAAATGGCTAATCCCGTAATTGTGACCGACTGGATCGAAACCGAGCGCACTCGCATGCGCCCTTTTGAAGAAGGGGATGCCGAGGAGTCGTTCGCATGGTTATCTGATCCAGAGGTCATGAAATACATACCCGGCGGTCTTGATGCCACGCTGGAGGGCACCCGCAGTCGCGTTGTCAGGTATCGAGAGCACCACACTCGCTTCGGCTTTAGCAAGCGTCTGATTATTCATCACGAGACGGGCAAAGCCATCGGCGATTCAGGGCTGCACCATTTGCCCGACGGACGCCGCATCGAACTCGGTTTTCGCCTTGCCCGGCCATATTGGGGTGCAGGCTACGCCGTCGAAGTTGGCCGGGCGTGGCTTGATTGGTTCGATGAACATCGCAACGGCGAGCCCTTGTTCGCGGATGTGCATCCCGATAACAGCCGGTCTCAGCGCGTTCTATCGAAGCTCGGATTTAGCTACTCGCATCCCGAGATAGTCCTCGACATGCCTATGCGGATTTATTGCCGCCGCCCATGATTGTGGCAACACCGATGAGATAGAAGGTGCTGCTCTGGTCGCCCATGAAGAAAGTCCACAATTTAGAGATCCAACATGGTCCTGGGAAATTCAGCGTGCGTGCGCTGAATCCCGCCGATGCCGGGGCCTACCACGCCGTGCGCTTGCGCGCGCTCCGCGAAAACCCGCCGGCTTTCGGCTCGCTCCCCGACGACGAGCCCAATCTTTCCGAGACCGGAACAAGACTTGCGGAGAGCGACGACCGTTGTTTCTTCGGAGCGTTTCAGGACGAGGAACTCGTCGGCATCGCCCGGTTTTCCCGCTATTCGGCACCCAACGAGAAGCACCGCGCTTATCTCGCCGGGCTATATGTCTTGCCCGCGTTCCGTCGCAACGGCTGTGGGAGATCACTCGTTCGCGAGGCGCTGGCTCGGGCAGCCAACTCGCCGGGCATCAGGAGAGTCAACCTCTCTGTCGTCACCCGACAGGAAGCGGCCATCCGCCTCTATCAGTCGCTCGGCTTTCGTATCTACGGCACCGAACAAGAAACCTTTTCGAAAACCGGAGAGTTCTACGACGAGCACTTAATGACCCTGGATCTCGACCTGGCGGGTCGTGATTGCGGGACAACGCCCCAATCCGGATTGACGGGTCCAGCGGCTACCGCCTGGAGCCTGACGAGCGTTGCTGATACGTCGGCGCCGGACTGCGACCTCGTTTGCCAATGGTTGCGCGAACACAACTGGGCCATGAACCCAGGATTCATGGAACAGCTTCAACAACCGGAATACAACGCCCAATCGCTGGTGCTGCTGGCCACCGTGGATTCCCGCGTCATAGGCGGCCTCTTTGCCGAGACGCAGTTTGCGTGGCTGCGCATTTCCATCATGGCCGTCAGTCCTGAATGGCGTTCGCGGGGCGTCGGTGCAGCTTTGCTGGCCGCGGCGGAACGGCAGGCGATCGCGCGCGGTTGCGAGTATGTATATGTGGATACGATGGAGTATCAGGCCCCGCGCTTCTACCTGGCGCATGACTTTCGAATCGTCGGTCAGATCCCCGACTGGGATTCCCGCAGCCACACCAAGCTCTATCTCACCAAACGTCTCGATGAAACATGCCGAAATGAAGCCTGATTCGAAGACCCTGTCGCGCCCCAGCCGCCGGAAACTGGCGAGTATCGCGCGGCAAGAGGCCGGGTTGCAGTTGGAGGGCGATGCCAACCGTGCAGGGCCAGCCATCGAAAGGTATTTGTCCGTATTCCGGGAAGCCCTGAATTTGCATTGCGAGACGACCCGGTATTCCGACCTAACGGTCGGCTATCGTTGGTGCTGCGCTTTCGTCTATTACTGCTGTCTGCAAGCCGGCTTCCGATTTCCTCCCAAACCCGAGCCGGGCTATCGTTACACCCTGGCCGCGGTGCCGGCGTGGCATCATTGGGCGATGACCGAGGGGTTCTTCCTCCCTGCCAAAAGCGCGACGCCGGAAGCGGGTGACATCGTGCTCTTCAATTGTGTCGATATCGGGCAACCCTTGGATCACATCGGCGTTGTGCTTGAGATTTTCCCCGCTTTCATGTTGTGCGCGGAAGGCGGCAACGAGAATCGGGCCGGTTTGTTTGAGCGGCCATTCTCTTGCATTGCCGGTTATGTTCGTCTCCCCGAAGGCTCCTGACCTATCGTTGGGGCGATCGACTCGAAACACTTCTCTCGTGCCCAAACTCTATTTGGGCACTGGCGCGGGCGCGCAACTCCACTGCGCTGGGAGGCATCCGGCCCCCGGCGCACCCACCGTGCGAGATAAAATCTCGCTCCCATGGGAGTTCCCCAATAAAGTTTGAAAACGAGGACAAAAATGAGCAATGAAAAGCAGCGGGAGCCGCAAACCGTGATTCGTTCCGCGCGCCGTGACGATGCGCTTGCCATCACCGAGTTATTGGCGGCTCTCGGTTATCCCTCTTCGGTCGTCCAGATCGAGCGGCGCGTCGCGGCTTGTTCGGCTGCCGCTGACACCGTCGCTTTTGTTGCGGAATCAGCAGAGCGCATTGTCGGCCTTTTGTCCTTTCATTGCATTCCGCTGTTTCACGCCGAAGGCGCTCTCGGCCGCATTACGAGTCTCGTAGTCGCTCCTGAGTATCGCCAGCGTGGCCTTGGTCGGTTACTGGTGGCGGCTGCCGAGGCGTTCGCCTGGTCGCACGGCTGCACCCGCGTGGAGGTGACCAGTGGCGACCATCGTGCGGACGCACACGCCTTCTACGAGCACCTCGGTTTCAAACTCGATTGCCGGCGCTTCATCAAGTATGCCCGCAATGCCTGAATGCCGATCGATGCCCAGCGACTGCACTTATGACGGACTGGATCGAGACCGAACGCACCCGCCTGCGCCCGTTTGAAGAGGCGGATGCCGAGGAGCCTTTCGCGTGGTTTTCCGACCCGGAGGTGATGAAATACATTCCTCGTGGTTTCGATCTGAAATTGGAAGACACCCGCCGTCGCATCGCTGGTTATCGCGACCCACCGGGCGTTTATCATACCTTGTTCGCCTGGCTCTCAATCACGAATTCTCGATCATTCCAGAGTTTGATCCGTATGCGGCGGACGCAATCCGGCATTTCCGGCTCCTCGTAGGAAAGAAGTTGAAGCGTCTGAGAATACGGCGCTGTGGGCCGAATGCGCTCCGCGTAACAGAGTTGATACGTCCGCGTGTCGGCACTGGAGTCAGGGAGGCGCTTCAAATATGGCCCCGTGGCAATCACAGAAACGGGCGCCTTTCCCTTTATTATAACCTTTTGCCCCCGACGATGCGCTACGAAACGGATGCTGGCAAAGGAAACGGCACGACTTTCCCAAACGCCCCACAAAGAGGCCGTCCGTTCGCTAAGAACATCCCACCTTGGCTCCCACGTTCCTGCATTGCGTGTAATTTTCAAGATCTCAGCGAGTCGCGGACCTGTTTCTTCAGTGAGTTCCTGACGCACTTGCACGAACTTCGCACAATGAGGACACTCCACTTCAACAATATTTCTCTCACTGTGGATCGTAAACGCTAGGTGCGTTTCTCCACACGCTGGGCAAACAAAACCAAAAGTTCGCGCGAGGTCACGCAGTTCATCCAGTTTGACCAACTCAAGCCGCCTGAGATGTGGGCGCACCCGATAAGCTCCGCCGGTCGTCCTGTTCGCGCGATTGTGCTCACGCACGAGCGTAAAGTAGCGAGTTTCTATGTCATCCCAAATGCGCTCGTGCCCTAAATCGGGCTCCAGGGCGTGATGAAACTCACAAAGTGATACGAGATTCTCAGGACTATGGCCGCCCCCGTGAGAGCGGGGATTTTTGTGATGGACGTGGAGTTTAAGTCGTGACGGGTAGCCTGCAACCTGGCATCGCCCACCGTCTCTGCCTATCACAACGACCCTAAGATATTCCCAGAATGGTGGAAATCCCGGCCAATGATTGAAAATGTGAAGCGTTTTCCGGTCTCCCTCTGTGAGTTCCGCCACGGGGTCGTGAAAGTGCCGCAGCGAAGGCTTTTTGGGTTCAGGATATTCCTTGTCCCATTTCCTGACTTTGCTCTGGTGAGCCCTTTGAAGCAGTATCGATATAACGAACAGCGCTGCCCCCAGCGCCAGCGCAAGAGGACCGACAACAGCAATCAACAATAGAATCGACAAAGATGCGGCGACTTGAAACGCCGTGGCCGCTGCTCTATCGCCGCTCTTTTCGTTCAGAGATTCCCGCGCTTGTTTGCGGCTCTCGCGAGCACGAAGGTATTCTCGCCATAAGCTTTCATATTTTTCTGGATATTGAATCAGCGCCGTCCTTTCGAAGCAGGCTTTGCACAAATATGCCCCGTCATTGAGCAACAGTCCCGGCGCCGATGAACCGCCGCAGGAAAAGCAGGGCTTCGTCGAGTTGTTGATTCGATTTTCAGCAGAAGCATCATTCCGCGCTAAAAGCGTTTCAATATTCACCCGACCAAGAAATGCCTTCGGGTTGAATGAGTGATGCCAATTCTGGTCCATGGCGATTCAGGGACCAGAGACCAGCGAAGGCTTTTCACGTTCAGCCATAGCGAAAAACCTCAGGCCGTACCGCAAGGATGATGCAGTTCTCGTCTCATCACCGCAACATCGTGCTCATTTGGGCACGATGGAACCACCCGCCCGTCATACGGTCAAGTGCTCAATCAAGCACGTTTTTGAGAACCGGCAGAAACATCATCGGCGAACAGGTGCGTCGTCTGCGCTACGAGCGTGGTCTCTCGCAGCCTGCGTTCGCAGCGAAATGCCAGCGAATCGGCTGGGACATCAGCCGCGACACGATTGCCAAGATCGAAGCAAAAACGCGATGGGTCGGAGATTTCGAACTGGTGAATCTCGCTCGCACTCTTGACGTGCCATTGGAAACGTTGTTCACGCCGTCCGTTCGCAAAACGTTGAAGCACACGACCCGCTAATCGGAAAATCGCGCCCTTCATTTGTCCACGGTGCCCGGTAAGGTCCACCGGCACCCTTCCCGCCAGCGTGATTGCCGGCTTGGAATCCCCGGTTCCGCTGATATTCACGATTCATGCGCGCTTTGCTTCTCTCCCTCCTGCTGTGCCTCGCGACTGCTGGGGCTCTGTTTGCCGGTGACATCGCCCCCGAAGATGCAGCGAAACACGTGGGCGAAAAAGTGACCGTGCGGGGTATCGTCGTCGAGGTGTACGTTTCGAAAGGCGGAAATGCTTACCTCAATTTCGGCGCGGCATTTCCAAACCAGACGTTCAGTGCCGACGTGCTCGTCAAAAAGACGCCGCAATTGCTCGCAGACGGCGCGCAGTGGCTCAAGGATCTCGAAGGCAAGGATGTCGCCGTAACGGGTACGGTCGCGCTCTACAAGGGCAAGCCCGAGATCGTTCTCGGCGCGAAAGAAGATGTAATTTTGAGTAAGTAAAGAACCGCCCCGTGAGCGATCCCGACAGTTCGAGCCCGTCCGAACCCGAGTTTGAGCGAACGCTTGCTGTGGCCCAGGGATATTTCGCCCTGGAGATGTGGCAAGAATCATGGGATGAACTCGAAGAGTTGGGTCCGGAGTTCCGCCACCTTGCGCCCGTGATCATCCTGCGCGTATTGATCCTCAATAATCTTGGGAAATGGGAAAGCGCCGCAATCGTCGGGCCGGGAGCGTTGCGGTATTTTCCCGGCTTCGGGGCGCTCTATCTGGCCACGGCTCAAGCATTGAGGGAATGTCAGGGGGCTGCGGCAGCCAAAGCGGTAATCATGGCCGGCGGGCGCCTGCTGAGGAATGAGGCGGCATTCCATTACAATCTTGCCTGCTACGATTCCGCCCTTGGAAAATTGGACGATGCGAAGGAGGGCCTCACTAGGACGTTTGAGTTGGAAAAGGGCCTCCGGCAAAAAGCCCTCGACGAACCCGATCTGGCGCCCGTCTGGGAATCGCTTGGAGAATCTGAATGATTCAAAAAATCATCTCGGGCGGACAGACCGGCGCCGATCGCGCCGCACTCGATTGGGCGATTTCGGCAGGTGTCCCCCACGGCGGATGCTGCCCAAAGGGAAGAAGGGCCGAGGACGGGCCAATTCCGCCGCAATACCAGCTCAAGGAGACGGCTTCCGCAGATTATCCGGCTCGAACGGAGCGCAACGTGCTAGACTCGGACGGGACGGTGATAATCAGCATTGAAGCGTCCCTCGGCAGTCGCGGATCAGCGCTGACACAGCGGCTCGCGGAGAAGCATCACAAACCGTGGATTCACATTCACTTTGGACAACTCGGGCCGAGCGAAACCCTTCGGAGCTTCGTCGAAATGCACCGCATTCAAACGCTCAACGTTGCCGGCCCGCGCGCTTCGAGCGAACCGGGGGTTGCGCAGTTCGTTCGCTTGGTTCTCGACGCAGCATTTGCGCCAACAAAATGACGCACGAAACGGCAGAATCAATCCTTGGCGGCTACGCGCTCGTGTGCATCGCCGTGATGCCGACAATGAGCGCGATCTATGATTGGCCGTGGGAGTTCTCCGCCTGGATCTCCATCGGATTGATGCTCGTGGGAGCATCGTTTTACGCAGTCACTCACCGCTAATCGGGAAGCGATGGGCAATTGTCACGATTTCACTCTCACGATTCACCATTCAGGCGCCGAGGGCCACGTCTATCTATTGTGGCCATGCGACGCCGAAGTGCTTCGGCAATTCGTTTTGGAAAGATTCGACGACGACTCAGGACAGCGGGATACGTGGAGCGGCAAGTGCTTCTTTAGCGAGAAAATCGACGCCAAGAATGGAATGCCGGCGGCAATAATCGCACTGAGGGAGTGGGAGGTGAACCCCGAGAAAATTGCTCTCCTTGCGCACGAGTGTCTTCACGCTGCGCAATGGATGCTGACGCAACTCGCTCCAAAGCAGGATGGGCAATTCGACGAGTGGGAGGACTCAGCCTATCTATTGCAGGGGATTTTGAAACGCGCGTTGGCGAGACTGATGCAGGGTAGTTCCGGAGGTGCCACACAATCAGGCGGCCACGGCTCTTCCATTGCGGCGCAGCACCTTCCGGATTCTCTCCATTCGTGATGCGTTGTCCCGGTTCACGGAGTCGCAGTCCGAAGCCTTGAACCCTTTCCTCAATTCAGGTTGCAGCCAATCGAGAACGCGCGGATCTGTTTCAGGAACCCACTCCGCTCTTCCTCGATATTCATTGCCCGCGCTCAGTTCGTAATGCGGGACTGTGATCTGCCGGCCCGCTGTATTCCGCACGGTGACCATCGGAATCATACCTCCATTTTCGATCTTAATGGCGTGCCCCATGTGCCCGTTCTCCCACCCTGGCGCCGCCGGCTGGCCCGTGGGTGTCTCAACCCAAACGCGAGCGCCCTCTGTGATCTTCATTTTTCGCATTTCCATGGCGGGCGATTGTTCGATGCCGGGCGCTGCCGTCAAACGTGTTTTGAGAATCGCTTCCAGATTGACAGCCCGTGCTCGATTAAACAGCGTCGAACATGGCCAACCCAGAGCATTTGGAGATTCTTCGGAAAGGTGTGGATGAGTGGAATACATGGCGCGCGAATGTTCCGCGGGCGCATTATTGCCGTCCACTTGGACATCAGAATTGGTTGGATTCCGTCCTGCTCAGCCCCGGACGCTAAAGTCTCCTGGGTCATTTAGAAACTCGTCGATGCCTCGCTCGTTCATGCGGGCAATACGATACGCAAACGGGTGCCGGGGACGAGGCGAAGTTGAGCCAACGGCGGCATGACGCAGGACTCGTTCTATTATTTGCTCACGCTCAGCCTCGGAAGCATCGCCGCCCTTTTTCGGAGGCCGCTTTCAACCGCCCTTACCCGCAGAGGGTCTCCAAGTTCTCAGGTTCGGACGCGGTGCGGAAACCGCCGAAGCCCGATGAGCAGTCCGACGCCCCAGGCAAGTGTCGCCCATGCTGAAGGTTCGGGCGCGATGTAGAGGAGTTCGTTGCCGGTAAGTATGAAGGTCCCGCCTGCCGGGTCCGTGGCAGTAAATTGCGAGGCGGTGGTGAAGGTCGTGGAGCCGAAGTTGATGAGATCGTAGGTTTGTCCCGCCTTTCCGCCGCCGAGAAAGTCAAAGGCGAACGCGCCTGCCGTGCCCTTGGTCAGGACGCCCGTGCCGAGCGAAAGTTCAGCGGAAGCGTTGCTCGTCGTGCTCAATTCCATAATTAGCTTGGCGCCGCCTTCCCAAGTGAAACCGGTCGCCGTCAACGTGCCCGCCGAGGGTCCGGTAACCGTCAAGCCGGGTTCGAGTTGGCCGCCGCTTTGCACCGTCACCGCGCCCACCGTGCCAGTGCCGCCGAGCGTGCTGCCGGAATTCACCGTGGTCGTGCTGCCCGAGATGGAGCCACTCACCACCAGGGTATTGCCTGTATTGCCGGAGGCGCCCACCGTAATTTGATTGGCGGTGAGGGTTCCCGCGATGATGAGAATGTTGTTATTCGCGCCCGAGTTTTTCCCGATATAAACGCCCATGCCGCTGGCCGTCACATTCGCGCTATTCCCGGCACTCAGCGTCACCTGGTTCCCACTGGTGGTCAGGCCGATAATCCAGTTGTCCTGGGAAACGAAGCTGATCTCGCCAATCGTCAGGGCAGTGTTTCCGGCATCCAGCGTGGTGAGCGAACTGACGCTGCCGGTGTAGGCTTTGCCGGTGACCGAGTTTTTGCCAGGCGCTCCGATGGTGAACAAGTCGCCGTCCAGGCTCACAGAATAGCCGAAGAAATCTTCGGCTGCGCCATCGGAGTCGGTGAGTTTGACGTTCTGCGTCACCGTGCCGGTGGCCGTATCCAGATTAAGGAACAGGTAGGCCGCTCCCTGCCCGGAATTTGACCCAACGGTTGCGCCATGAGCCCCGACTAAACCGCTGGAGCCGGATAGGCTGACAGAAAAACCGAAATCATTCCCCCCCGCGGCGTCGGATGCGGTGAGCTTAACATTCTGCGTCACCGCGCCAGTAGCTGTGTCCAGATTTCGGAACAGATAGGCCGCGCCCCAACCGGCGTTGGGAGAAGGAGCTCCGGCCAGACCGACGGAGCCCGACAGACTCACAGAATTTCCGAAGAGATCACCCGCCGCGCCATCGGATGCGGTGAGCTTAACATCCTGCGTCAAGGTCCCGATGGTGGTGTCCAGATTGCGGAATAAATAGGCCGCTCCCTGCTCCTGATTGGATCCGATGGTGGCATAAGGAGCCCCAACCATACCGATGGCGTCTGACAGGATCACAGAGAAGCCGAATTCATCACCTGCCGCGCCATCGGATGCGGTGAGCTTAACATTCTGCGTCACCGTGCCCGAGGCTGTGTCCAGGTTGCGGAACACATAGGCTCCGGCTCCTATAGCTCCAACCAGACCGATGGTGCCCGACAGGCTCACAGACCAGCCGAAGGCATTTTGTGCCCCACCATCGGATGCGGTAAGCTTAACATTCTGCGTCACCGTGCCAGAGGCCGTGTCCAAATTGCGATAGACATAGGCCGCTCCCTGAACGGAATTGGACCCGATGGCGGCATAAGGAGCCCCGACCAGACCGATAGCGCCCGATTGGCTCACAGAGAACCCAAAGAGATCAGACGTCGCACCGTCGGAAGCGGTGAGCTTGACGTTCTGCGTCACCGTGCCGGTGGCCGTGTCCAGATTGCGAAACAAATAGGCCGCTCCCTGAAAAGTATTGGACCCGATTGCGGCTTGATAAGCCCCGATCAGACAGACGGGGTCCGACAGGCTTACAGAAGAGCCGAAGCGATCACGCGTCGCGCCGTCAGAAGCGATCAGGACAGCGCCTCCGCTGGTCACGGTCTCAATGGAGGGGAGCAGGTCGGCGCCGCGATTGGGCGCGGGCGGGCCGCCGGAGCCACCCTGGCTGCCAGAGGCTGGCGGCGTGCCCAAATTTATCGTTGTCGTGCCGATCAATGTCACTGCGCCTGAATCGATACTGTTCTCCGACACGCCGCCCGTTGCGTTGCGGATGGTTCCAGTAGTCGAGATGCCGCCGCAGGAGGCGTCCGGCGTGACAAGATTTGAGCCATTGGCGATCTCCGGCGCGTGGACGGTGAGCAGGTTCGATGAGTTGTTCGCCCTGGATTGCAGAGCGCCGAGCACGACCGACAGATTCGCATTCCCCACCAAGGTCGCCTGCGCGCCGGTGTTCACCGCGATGCCGCCGGAGCCGATGCTCAAATCCTGGCTCGCAGCATCCCAAAGCAGGGAATGACCGCTGGGGGGGGCTGCGTCAAAAACCAAACCGCCGATTGTCTGAGCGCCCACGATGACGTTGGCTGGGGAAGCAAGCGTGCTGCAGTCGCCAAACTGGGCGATGTCCGCGGAACTCGTGGCGAAATCCGTCGTGCCATTGAAGAAACAGGGAACTCCCAAAGTCCATACACCGGAGCCGTCCATCGGGGCCGTGGGGTGATCGCCGGAGGAATCCCAGATCAGCGTCGCCGCTTTTCCGGCAGCCAGGGCCATCGCGGTAATGGCAAGCGCTCGGATCAATTCACGGCCCGGCAACGCCCGATTGAAGGCGGCGATCGCTGAACGATATCGGGCAGTTCTTTTCATACGATTCTGGAAGGCAGACAACGCAACCAGAACTATCGATGGCTCAAAGGGCCACGCTTTCAGACTAAGCAATCAAAGTGGCATCCCGAGATTCAAATAAGAAATCGCGCAAAAATCTACTACCAAATTCTCCTCGATCACTTCTTCATAGCGCCGCCGCGGCTTCTGCGCTGGTCGGCGTCATGGGGAAAGTCTCGTCCTCGTCGTCCGAGCTGTCCGCTGTAAAGGAGAATCGGTGATGGGGTCGTCCGCACGGTGTCCGCATTATGCGTCCCTCGCTGCTGCTAGGACCGTGTGCCCGCGGACGACTTGGACGATGCGAACGGCGTTTTCCGAGTCATTATTGCGCCGGTTTTTGGCGAGTTAAAACCCAGCGCCGGGTACGCTTCGCTCCCGTGCGTTCCGACTGCGCTTGGATGCCGACACGGCGAAGTGCGGGAGCGGCGCGTTTGATCTTTTGCGAAAGTGCCGCTGGGCTTTTCGGCCATCCTTCTGCGCGCCGTTCGGATTCCTCAGTGGACTTTACCATTGCCGCCAGCAATTCCGTGGGCGTCCCTTTCCATCGCTCAGTATCGGCCATGATTTTTCGCAGCGCGAGCGCCTTCTGTGATCTTCTTTTTTCCCGTTTCCATTGCGACGCTGATTGTCCGCCTCAGCGACCTTCGGGACAATTCGGATTGATGAAATCCCGCGCCCGGCTAGTGGCATGTGCGGTCGATACACACTTTCCCAAGCCCAGCGCCTTCAGGAGATTTACGCGAAGATCGACAACGAAGGGCTCCTGGCGCCGCGCTACAACGTGGCCCCAACGCAAACGGTTCCCCTCGTGCTCGATGAATCGCCGGACACGCTTTCGGGAGCAAGATGGGGCCTGATTCCATTCTGGGCGAACGACAAAAAGATTGGTGCCAGTCTTATCAATGCGCGGTGTGAAACGGTCGCCGTGAAACCAGCGTTCCGCACAGCATTCAAGAAACGGCGATGCCTGATCCCTGCGGACGGGTTTTACGAATGGCAGAAGGTTGGAGCCGCGAAGATTGCTCATCGCATCATGGTGGGCGATGGGCTGTTCTATTTCGCCGGGTTATGGGAAACATGGAACGCCCCAGAGGGCGGCCCGCTGCGGTCCTGCACAATCATCACGACCACGCCCAATGCCGTGACAGCCCCGATTCACGATCGCATGCCAGTGATACTCCCGCCGACTGCACAATCGGCGTGGCTCTCGCGGGAGACTCCTCCGGAGGCGTTGGAGGCGTTGCTCGTTCCACACTCGGCGGACGGCATGCGGGCGTATCCTGTTTCTTCGCGGGTGAACACGCCGCGGAATCAAGACGCCGCTCTCATCGAGCCGGCGGGCACGGATTGAGCAACGCCCGCGAACGAAATCTGCTACTCTTCGGAGTCGTTTTGAAAACTGGGATTCTTCGCAAGATAGTATCCGGCGGCCAGACCGGCGCCGACCGGACCGCACTGGATTGGGCAATCAGCCGAGGCGTGCCGCATGGCGGATGGTGTCCGAAGGGGCGCCGAGCCGAGGACGGTCCCATTCCAGCCCACTACGCTTTACAGGAGACGGATTCAGCGAATTACCTGGTCCGAACGGAACAAAACGTCATCGATTCCGACGGGACCGTGGTATTCAGCATCAAGCCTCTGCTCTCAGGCGGATCGAAGAAGACGGCTGATTTTGCCCGAAAACATGGAAAGCCGCTCCTGCATCTGCATCCCGGCATCGAAACGCCGGGCCATGAACTCGCCGCCTTCATCCAGACGAATGGCATCAAGGTTTTGAACGCGGCCGGCCCGCGGCTCTCCGGCGAGCCCAGGATTGCGGAATTCGTTCTTGCAGCCCTGAAGGCGGCCAATCTGCGGGAATGAACCGGGTAACCCGGCGGGCATGGCTTGCGGTGCGGGCGAAAAGGATCGCTCCGGCTCTTTAGCGCAGCAATTGTTCGTGCGGTGCTCGGCTCCTTGCGTGTAATGTACCGACACAGGAACGAGCAATGAGTCCAGAAAGACTACCACTTGACCCAACGGCGCTTCGCGTTGTGTGCGCGTATGCGATCGAACACGTGATCCTTCCCGATGATGGCCAACAACGAGCACGTGGAAATCCTTCGGAAAGGGGCCACAGAGTGGAACGAATGGCGGACGGATTTTTCGGAGATTACTCCAGATCTCAAGTACGCGAATCTCCGCGACTCGAGTCTCCACGGCGCGAATAGCGGGCGCATCCCGTCGATCGGCTGCACCGGCTCCAACTCTTCGCTGATGTGCTCCCGCACGACCTTCACCGGTTGCTGGAGAAACGTGATGATGCGGCCCGCCACGGCGGGATCGACAATGTCGCCGCCGCCCTCGACGGGCTAGGCCTCAACCTCGAAAAGGCTTGGATGCGGCGGCCGATTTCCCTATCAACGTGCCATGTTCGCGCAATCGTTCCAACAAATCGTCGAAGGCGCAGTTCAGGATGCCAACGACGCGGGGGAAATTCAGTTTCGACACGCCTCGGGCGCGATCACCAATCCCAGCGGCGCCTTCGACCATGCCAATCTCCAGGCTTTGGAAACCACTCACAAGGGCGTCTTCGCGTTCTTGGCGTTTCATCCCAAGACCGACGAAATTATCGCGACTTACACCCGTTCCGGTAGCTTGGGTTCCGATGCTGGCCGCGAGATCCTAGCGCTCTTCTTTGCGGACGAATCCGTCCGCACTCCCAAGTTGGTGACCGAACAGCGGACTGCAAGCTGGCTCAAAATCGAGCGAATTCCCGAACCTGCCTACCTTTTCACCGAGAGCTTCTTTGGAGGCGTTCGCACCCCGGTCTTCCCAGGCATCATCTTTTTTGAGGGCTTTGCGGTTGAGGTGGAGCCGGTTTACGTGCCCATACCCAAATGCGATGGTCTGGCTGAGTGTGCGGCGTTTTGTCGTTCTCTGTTCTCAACCGTGCGCGATGCTGTGCAAGCCGGGCGGACTCGCAATACCGAATTCGCCCAAGTGCTTTGCGAGAAGCTGGCGGTAGACCAAGTCGAATACATGCGTTGCTCTCGGCGCTCGATGAGCGAGTGGCTCATCTACGCCTATCAATTAGGAAAGAAGCATTTTTCAAAGCTCGTTGGCTTGGTCAAAGGCTTGATTGCGAAATGAAACTGGAACCCTCCGAATTGCGTCCCATCCGGGATCTCGCACTCCGCCTATTCAAGCAGGCGTCGGCTTTTGGTCGGCTCGGGCTAGACGTCGCGTCCGCCCGGCAGGTCATTGAGGAAAACATCGCGCGCGTTGCTCTCACCAAAAGCATCTGGGAAATTCTCGAAGAAGTCTCCGCCCCCCCCGAATTCACAGCCGATCAGGCCTTCGTTTACAACTCCATCGATTGGCCCGCCCAAGTTTCCGCGGGTGGATACATGCGTCAGGCGGCGCGCCCGACGGTGGCGCAATTGCTCAATTCTTACCTCTGCGCTTGGTCAAATGCCTGGGCTGCCAAGGAGAAATCCTCTACCTTCGTCGGCCGGCCCCTCTCTGCTACACTCAATATATTTCACTCGGGAGGACTCGATGCGGCCATTCGCTACATCGTCGATCTCCACTCACAAGGATTTCTACTGTCTTCTGAGAGCACCATCTCAGTTCTCTCGCTTTTTCTCTCCGCCTACATCCGATCCGACTCGCCCGCTACGGTTGTCAGCCATTTTTTTCCAAGGTCTCCAGAAACCCCTCGCGCTTGGATTGAGATGGAGATCGAGTGGCCTGAGTTCAGTGCTCCCGTTCTGGGCGACAAGGCTGAGGAGGCAGGCGAGGCGCTTCTCGCTCTCGGGCTCGACCTGTCCGAATCGATACGGGAATCAACTAATTTCGACGATTGGCTTCTCGGACAATGGACGATCGACTCCTTTCTCAAGGCGGTGCGGCAAATCATCCCCACCGCTCTCCACCTCTCTCACGGCCCGATCTGGCATGGCTTGGAAGAGGTTATGTGCGATGCAGGAGCCGTTCGCACGATGTGCATGGGAGGCACAAGCAATCCCCTAACTCTCAACGCGCTTAAGGTTATGCGTGGCTTGATGATTATCGTCAAAGCGAATGGCGGCTCGGATTGGCGCGAGCGGCTGCTCCAAGAACGCACGATCCTTCCCTATGCGCTCGATCCCTACGTCAGCGACGACCTGCAATTCGACAATGCCTGCATTCCTGACGAATGGCAAAGAGCGTCTACCAATCTCGCTCCGATCATCGCAGCGATGCTAATGAAAGGCGCGCCGCTATCGCTTTTTCGCTCAGGCTCTGCGCCTGCGAGCGAACCGACCGAACTCCACCAGCGCCTCATTTATGCGATGGAGTGCCCAAATCGTTCTACTCGGTGTTCGTTGCTTGAGAAGGTTCTATCCGAATACCCCCTATGTGATTTCGCTTACACTGAGTGTGCAATTGCGTTGGACGAGAGCGGCGAGCCAAAAGCAGCTTTGGAGCGGATTACCAAAGCCCTTGAACTCGACCCAACCGGTCCCGATCGATGGCAATCCTACGGCATTATCCTTAATCGTTGTGGCTTCCGCTCTTCAGCCATACTCGCGGCTGCTGTCAAGCATATGATTGAGGAACGGGAAGGCGGCGATTGACCCCGCGATGCCAGCCGCGCTCCATCGGACGGTGGGAGGGAAATACCCCTCACTTTCCAAGATCCTCCCCGTTCTCATGAAGAGTGGAGTCGGCGTGATGCACACTCCTAGCATGGTGAAGTAGAGGCAGTTGCAGTCGCCGTTGATGTAATCCGTTCCTCCGGCTGGTGCTGCGCCGGCATGCGATCCGCACCGGCCAGTTGGGATCGCTGAAATACTGCGGATCTCCCAGTCGCCTTCCGAGGGTGGCCTTTTGCATTGCGGCATTGAGCGTTGAACCGGCAACGCCCAATTCGGGAAAAATCTCCACGGCGCGCTTCATTGATTTTGCTTCAGCCTCTCGGTATTCGCGCGCGGCCCGGTCATCATCATGGGCGAAACTCGTCACACCAACCGCGAACACCGCCAGACCGAGGAGAAATATCGCCTTCATGGAAGTGATTCCATCAAATGCCGACCGGACAGCCAAGAGCGAAAATCAGCCGCACTTCGGCTGCTCAAGGATTTGCGCGGGAAGGTCGCACCGCCTGCGCCAGCGCGCGTCAACGTTTCAGCACTCCAAGCGCATCTACCCGACCGAGGCACCAGTCCGTCTCTGGTATGAAGGCCGCGTCGCGTCAAATCGGGAATATTCAACGCCTTGCCTCATGGAGTGATATTTTTGTCGATCCACTTTATCATGCTCTCGGCGCAGGACACAACGCTATCCATCAGCCTAGAGACTTTGCTTCCGTCGAGAGGAAGAGGTTGATCTTTCGCGCATGAATTCCACTCTGGAAAATCGGCAACGTCTTCAAGGAACTTCGGGCCTACGATGCCAGCGCGGTGTGCAATGACGTGCCTAATCGCTTCCATAGCGCGCAATTCGTTGTGCGCCTGATCATTTAGAATTGAAACCATTTCGTCCCCGAACGCATCCGAGTATGCCTGTGAGATCTCCCTCCACGAAGCAAATCCGTTCTTGGCCTTGAGTATCGTTCCCATTTGTTTCGACACGTCGAAATCGTATCGGTTCAACTGTGAAATGACGACACTCTTCTCCTGATTTTTCGAAGCTTTCGCACTTGTAGCTCCAGTGTATTTCATCACCCATGTCTTAGGTCCGTGATTCAGCGAAACTTCCCACAAATCAGACGCCATCGATTCAAATGCTGCCCAGCCGCCCATTATCATGCTTTCCAGTATTGCGAGCATACCCTCATCCATCTGTTTTGTCGATGAAGATAGCAGCTTTACATTGGTCGATCCCACCTCGTTCATCATGCGGTTATAGTCGGGCCTTCTACAGAATTCGTCCATCATTGCGCGACCCTCATTAAACAATTGCGTCTTTTGTTCATCCGTCTCGTGAAAAGGAATTAACAGTTTCGCTCTAGCAGCAAGCTCCATGCTCATTCGAAGCGAAGCAAAAGCTACAAAATACGTGGGGAGCGCTCCCATCTGGGTGACTCGTTTTACGCTGCGCATGAATGCTGCTGCAACAGGTTCAATTTCTGGGGTCTTTGCGCTCAGAAAGTGGTATGCGGCGCTAAACGCGGTTGCCTTCGTGAATTCGAACTTGTCCTTTAGAGGTTCTGGCATCTCGCCAGAATAGCGGGCAATCCATGTGAGCCAAGCGTCGAGCGAGCCGTGAATTCTCCCGCCATTGCGCCGAAATGCTGCTGACGGGGCGTTCGCTCGTTCGGGGGCATCGCCAAATATTGTTTGCCGCTCAATCGGAATCGTCAGTGCGTCGAGCGCCGCCCGCGCGTCCGCCGCCGCCATCTGGGTCTTCGCGAGCGCTCGCGAAGCCGGGTCGGTTCTAACCCACCCACGGCGGCAATGGAGGCGGGGCACGCCACGCTGGCATCATTATTTGCAAAAGATCGCTGACGACGGACGACATCAAAGCGGGGCGCCGGTAGCATCGCATTCCAGACCTCTTTCTCGTTTCACGTTTTCCGAAACGTCCGACTGCTCAAGTTTCGCCTGACCGACTGTAAAAAGGCTGTCCGAAACGTCCGTGCGGACACTTCGGACGCCCATTCGCCAATCGGTGCCGAGAAAATCAGTTTTCCAGACGCATTTCCCCGCAAGCGACTGGGAAAAACCTGTCCGAATCGTCCGGTCGAGGGAATCTTCATTTGCAACGAATTCCCTTCCATCCCCGTTGCGGTTTGTCATCAGAGTCGCGGACATCGTGGTGATGCCTTTTTAGAGCAAATCTGCGCCTATTGTCGCAGGAGACTAAACGACCCCAAAAACGATTCGATTTCCGAAACTCCTTTGCCCGCAGGGGCCGCTACAATCACTTGGTAAAGGCGTTTGCCGACAAATAAGTAGTGCGCCTTGATCAAGATGGGCTGTCCGTTGTTCACCGCATCTGCCATTGCTTCACGGCCTGGATACCCGGCGATGGTGATTTTTGTCTGAAAAATTAATTTGCCGTTGAGCAGCTTTGCCGTGGATTCACCCGCTGCGTCCAGCACCGCATTGATCGTCGTTTCTCTGTCTGACATCGACAGCACCCAGTCCGGGAAATCACAATATCCGACCATGTATTCAAAACCTCCTGCGCTCCCATCGAAGAAGTGATTGGCGGCCTTCATTGATCGCCCCCCGCTATTTGGGATGACCGTTTCACTCGTGTAAACTGACTCCTTTAAAGTCACTGGACTCTTCACGGAGAAACCTCCCTCTTGGCAGACGAGATCAGAAGCGTGAGCAGAGATTGCGGCAAATACGGACAGCGCAAATATTTTCATTTTCATGGAACTTCTTCGGTTGCTCGCCCCACCGAACGAAGCGGAACGACTTTGTGGATTCGCGTGACATGCAGGCGTTTGGCTCGCGTAAACGTTCAGATGGCAGAATGGGCGGAATTCCGCCCAAGTGCAATGATTCTGGCGAAATACTGTGGCGGGCGAAATCGTGCCCCACCACCCGCGCAATATCGTTGGCCCTCAGCTTCGCCGCCTTCGCATCGAGAGGGGGCTTTCGCAATCGGCATTCGCCGCCCAGTGCCAGCGGTTCGGTTGGGATGCCTCGCGCGACATCCTAAAGCACATTGAAGCTGGCACGCGGTGGGTTTCGGATATGGAATTGGTCCTTATCGCCGGGTGCCTCCGGGTGAGCGTGGAAATGCTACTTCCCCAGCACGCCCAAGCCGTCAAACTCGCCCGCACGCACCTTGGAATTCGCCCCGAGTAAAGCCGCCGTCCTGTCCTGCCGCGACTACCGCCACCGCAGGCAATCGCGCCCGCGCAGCGTGCCGCCCACGAACCCAACGGCACCCTGCGCCGTCACGCTGCCTGCTCACCGGCGACACGCCCTCACACCGCATCCCGCCCCGTTCAGTTCGTCAGCGTCCCGCCAAAGGGCGTTTCGAATTCCAACCCCACAGCATGCGCCACAAGCCGCGAATCCGCGCATCCTGACCTGAATGCTTGGCGCGATGCGCGATCCGGGAGGAACCGCGCTCATCCTTCGCTTGCCCGCGCCCTGCCACGTCGCCAATCAGGGCTAGCCCGCCTCCGCTCGCCTGTGCGCCTCCGGTCGTATCCTGCCGGATGCGCTCCGCGCTCCCCCACTGTCCGCCACCGCTGCTAACGCAGCTCCCACGGCGCGCGTCGCCAGTGGCTGCCCTTCGGGCCAGCGCGCGCTTTTCGTCACCCGTCCAGCCGCGCGCGTTCTGCGGGCACGGTGGCCTTATGCTCGTCCCCTCGCAAGTGTCGCGCTCCGCTCCCTGTCGCCGCGGCCCGCCTCGCACCGCTCGCCCACCCCGCGCCCGGCTCCGGCAAACGCGTTCGCCTTGCTCACGCCGCCGCGCGCCTGCTCGCTCCAGTTGCCTACCCTTCGCGCTAGCCGGCGTCCCTATTCTCCCCCATCGTGCCACCCTCCGCGAACTCCGCCGGCATCGCGCGCCGCACACCTCCGGCGCCGAATGGCTCGCGATGCTCGCGGCCCGTGTCGAGCAAGCGCGCTCACCGACGCTCCCTCGCAACTCCCTAGCCTCGGTGCGTCTTCAGCGAATGGTGGAAAATTTGCCACCACCGCAGGAAAGAGATTTCGGACGCTTCGGACGCCATTTTCTCACTCCCGTGGGATGTAGTGATGCTCACGCCGAAATCGCAGTTGCCCTGGTTCCCAGCCAAACTCAGATTTTAGCGTCCGAAACGTCCGAGAATCGAATCAGTCCTTGCCCTCACTTTACCAGTAACCGCTTTCAATGCGCAGGAGCGAGGACACAACGAAACCCATTGTGGTCAGCGTTGGGCACTGCGTGAAAGCGATATGACGAAAGCATCATTCCGCGTATGTGGCCCTCCCACGAACCGCCACGAAGCACTCGCTCGGAGCCGCGACTTGCGCCTCCTGGTTCAAACATATCCTCGCACCATTGCCACACATTGCCGCCCATGTCGTACAGCCCATATTTATTAGGCGGAAAACTCCCCACCGGCGAAGTCGTTGCGTAGCCATCGCTGTAGCCTTCAATCCACTCCTCATCCGGAAACTTCTCGTGAAACGCAGTGTCCGCGTAGTTGCCCACCTTAGATTTCGACGGAGGGAAATCGATGCCCCAAGGATATGCGACCCAGTTCTTTACGCTTTTCTCCTTAGGCGTCGCTCCCTCCTCCTTCGGAAGTCCCACGGCCCAACTCCATTCCTCATCCTTCGGCAGCCGATACTTCATCCCCTTGGGCAGCTTCCCTTCTCCCGATTCCTTTTCTGTGAGCCATTCACAGAACGCATTCGCATCGTCCCAAAATACACCGCTCACCGGATACTCCGGCTCACGGCTCACCGGCACGCCGTCCTTCTGCTGGTTTGCCCACACGCCATTCACCTTTTTCTTTCCGGCGTAGACCTCGTAGTCCTTCACTCGCGTATCCCAGATGCTGAAGAGCACGTTTTGCCCGGCGGTCGGCCCGCTGATGATAGGCACCGGCACGAATTTCATGCCCAACGTATTCACGAAGGGCGCGCCTTTGGTGGCGCTGACGGGTGTGCTGCTCACTGCCTGAACCGGAATGGCAGCGGCAGCGATCAGCACTGTGGACGAGGGAGCAAGGACACAACGGAAGCCAACGTCGGCGTAGCAATCGCCGGGTGCCTCGTGATCGCGATTCGACGACAGCAGACGGAGGCGGCCGCTCATATTCCACGAGGCACCCCGCAGCACACGATCTTTGTGGGAGGCATCGAACCAGTCCTCGCACCATTGCCACACATTGCCGCCCATGTCGTACAGCCCATCTGCACTTGCGGGGAAACTCCCCACTGGAGAACTGGTGGCGTAGCCGTCGTCGTAACCCTGTATCCATTCCTCCCCCGGAACCTTCGCGTTAAAGGTCTCATCCTTGTAGTTGCCAACATTCCACCTGGGCGGGAAGTCCTTGCCCCATGGGTAATCCACCCTGTTTTTCAGGTTCTTCTCCGCGGGCGTCGCGCCCAACTCCGGTGGCATGCCCACCGCCCAACTCCACTCCTCGTCCGTCGGCAGCCGATATTTCAGCCCTTTCGACAGCTTGCCTTGCGTAGTCTCTTTTTCCGTGAGCCATTGGCAGAATGCCTGCGCGTCTTCCCACGTCACGGCCCCGACTGGGTGATTCAATTCGCGGCCTACGGGCACTCCGTTTCTGGATTGTTTCGTCCATGCATCGTCCACCGCGTTCACCCGCGCATACGCCGCATAGTCCTGCACACGAGTGTCCCACACGCTGAAAAGCACGCGCTGTCCACTCGTTGGGCCGCCAAGGATTGGCACGGGGACGAATTTCATTCCCAGCGTGTTGACGAAAGGGGCGTCCTTGGTCGCGGCCATGAGTCGCGCGCCGCCCACGGATGAGACGGGATTGGCCTCCGCTCCAATTCGCGGATTTGAAGATGGGCGCCCGTTCTTCACCCAAGTGTCATAGCCGACGATGCCCAGAAGCAGGAGACACATGCCCGCAACGAACACGAATGCTTTGCCTTGCTTTCGTTTCGGAGCCGAAGGCTGCGGCGGTTTGGCGGGCGGTATGGACGGAGCAGGGGCTGGCAGTGGCGTGCTTCGGATGTGGTCCACGTCCGTCTTCATCTCGCTGACGTGCTGATAGCGCCGCTCAGGCTCCGCCTGGAGCGCCTTGAGCACCACTTCATCGATGCGTATGTCCAGTTGCACTTTTCGGGACGCAGGCTCGAATGCGCCGCGTGGAGTCTGGCCGGTGAGCATCTCGTAGAGCATCACGCCGAGCGCAAAGATGTCTGCCCTCTCATCCGACTGACCCTCGCGCTGCTCCGGGGCCATGTAGTCCGCCGTGCCCATGATGACGTTCGTGCCGGTGAGCACGCTGGTGTTTTCCTGATTTAACGGGCGCGCGAGGCCAAAGTCGGCGAGCTTCACGTAGCCATCCTTGGTGACGAGAATGTTCTCGGGCTTGATGTCGCGATGAATCACCCCCTTGGAGTGCGCCGCGTGCAGGGCGTCGCAAATCTGGCCGACGACGAGCAGCGCCTGATCCGGATTCAAGCCAGGACCCCGGAGAATCTTTCGCAGATCCGTGCCATCGATGTACTCCATCACGAAGTAAAGATGCCCTTCGCTTGTCTGGCCGAAATCGTAGATGGTGATGATCCGGGAATGCTGGAGTTTGGCCAGGGTGCGCGCCTCGCGATGAAACCGGGCGATGAACTGCTCATCGGCGGCGATTTCAGTGGGCAGCAGCTTGATCGCCACGGGACGGTCGAGGTTGAGCTGCACCCCTTTATAGACTGCTCCCATCCCACCCCGGCCGATGAGGCTCTCAATCTGATATTGCGGGAGGAGGCGGCCGAGTTCTTCAGGCGTCGGCGGCTCCCATGCGCCCATGCCGCCGGACGGCCTTACGGTATTCAGAGCGCGTGCGAGAAGTTCGCCCGGATCGAGGCCACGCAATCCCGCTGGCGCAGGTTCCGATGAGGGAACTGTGATTGGAGGATCTTCGTTGGGCATTTCGAAAGGGTGCTGTCTATCCTGTTTCTAAGGAAACCGGGGCTCAGAGTTGCACACGGCGCGCGTACTTCGAGAGAATTTGGTGCCGCCGCCGCACGGCGGGCCCACTCCATTTGCCTTCCTTTCGCGCTTGGCGGCGTGCCGATTCGGCGCCAATCGCGCCACTCAACCAAAACCCCGCCAGAACCACCTCCCGCACGCCTCCGGCACCGAATGGCTCGCGATCCCTATGTGATCCGACGACGGCGGCAGCCGAGGAGCAGAGCGCCTCCAGCGGCCAGCAGCCCGGCGCTGCCGGGTTCGGGCGTGGGGGTGAGCAGAAGGGCGACTTGCTGGCCATCATATTCGCCATTGGCGGCGATCTGGCCGCTGTCGTTGATTGTGCCGGGATTTTCAGAAAAAACAATATTGGTAACCCCAGAGCCGGGCGCGAGGAGATTGTTAAAGTCATACATCTCCCCATCGGTGTAAAGAAATGGATCGTAGCTGCCTGCCGATGTCATCGCCGAGCCAACCACCTCGCCGGAGTCGTTGATAGCATTGGCATTACTGGTGGTGCCACCAAGAGTTCCGAGGTCGGTCGGAGTCGTCCCGTTCCACACCACGGCATGATAGTAGCCGTCACTGCCTGCAATATAGGAACTTCCCGCGACCTGCCCGGAGGCGTTGATGGCATCAGGCTGAGAGAGGGGAACGCCTGGCTCACCGAGGAATCCGAGGGCGGTTGGAGACCCCGGCGCATTGACATTCCAGACCACTGCATTCTCATTACCGTTGTTGTCCGATGAAACTCCCGCGATCTTCCCGGAGTCGTTGATAGCAAAGGCAAAACTCCCGATGTCGCCGTTCAAGGGGGTGAGGGTGGTCTCCGTGCCGGGTGTATTGAGGTTCCACACCGCGCCCAATCCGGGACCATTAAAAAGAAAACCGGCGACCTGCCCCAGGTCGTTGATGCTATAGGGTCGGCCTTCTATGCCTTGGAGGTTGAGAGCGGTAGCCGTTCCCGGCGTGTTCACATTCCAAACTACCACATTTTCGGTGGGTCCGTTGATGGGCGGCGCTTGCCCAGCGATCTGCCCGGAGGCGTTGATGCCAACGGCTATATTGTGGTTCGTGCTCCCGAGAGAACCGAGCACGGTCGGCGTGGCCGATCCATTCCAGGCCACTGCATACTGATTAGTGTTTGTGTCCGATGTCCATCCGACGACCTGTCCGGAGGCGTTGATACCCTCGGCCACGGTCTGGGTCCCACCGAGGCCATCAAGGACAGTGACGTTGTATTGCGGAGCCTGCGCGTAAACGTGGGCGGCGGTGAGAAACAACGCAGCACCGGCGGCGAGGGTGAGAAGCGGCCTAAACAGGACGCATAATCGGGGCCGCGGATGCGATATGGCGTTCAAGGGAATGTTGTTTTGATCGTTGCCAGCGCCGGTCAGGAGCAAGACAAGCTCGCGAACCTAAAAGAACGCTTTGCGCCCCTTTTGCCTAATCAGTTCGCCGACCATGATGGCAGTTGCAAAAACGAAATCGAGCAAAAAGAAACTCCGATTCCCCCCAGCCGCGCGTTTGGGATGGCATGCCCCTGTTCAAATTACGAAATCACAGAATGGCTCGCGATGCTCGCGGCCCGTGTCGAGCAAGGACGCTCGCCGGCGCTCCCTCGCAACTCCCCGGCCTCGGGGGTAACGTCGCTGCGCGCTGCGCTTGCCCGCTGGCGCGGATTCGGATTGCGCGGCACGCGCTGCCCTGGAAACGCCTCAGCAAGATCACGTTATCGCCCTATGCTCCTCTGCGTTTCCGGCATTGGATTATCGCCGCCCGCAATGCCTTACGTTCCTCGGCATCGAAAAACCCCCACGTCGCCCAGCAGAAGTTCTGCGTCTCTCTCGGATATTCAACGGCTATCAAAATGACGCTGCCGGGCGTGGCTTCCAGCCGCGCAAGCTGGGCGTGCAATTCTTCAATTGTGGGCAGCTTCGGCGCATTCACCCCAGTGCTCCCGGATTTTTCCCCGCACATACCTTCCCCACGAACTGACGGAACTGACAGAATGGGGTTGTGTCAGTTCTGTCAGTGGCCGCCGTGAATATCCGCACGCCAATCATTCCGCTGACCCTCCCAGATTGGGATTGATACGATAGACGGGCGATGGTGGCTGTCCTCCCTTGCCGGGTTCTCGGGCAACCGGCGCATCCTGCCTCAACCACCCAGCTTCGATCAACTCTTCAATCGCTGCCTGCGCAACCTCTTTGTCGTCGAGCAAAGCCCAGCCTGGACGATAAACATCACGTGCGCTGAACCCGTCTTGCAGGGCGCCCTCTTCGATCTTTCGAGCAAGCCGTGAGGCTGCCTGCATCGTCATGTCACCAACCAGCCCGTAAACTCGGCGTGCGTGCGTTTCGAGATAGTTGCACCATTGCGCGGCCTGCTCGGCAGAGCGCAGCGAAACTCCGCCCGGAGCCGCACCATCGGCTACCTCGACCAGATGGAAGATCAATGCCAGGCTCGGCATCAAGCTCCGATACTTGCCGAGATGCTCGACCATGATCGGCTGCTCATCCGCCCGCCGGAGTTTCTCGACTTCCAAAGCCGTCAGCCATTCGTAGAAATACTCCTGCGCGTCGCTGCAAAAACGGAAGGTTGGGATCTTCGACCCGTCTTCCACCGTCGCGCCGGATTGCGCAAAGTCCATCGCTGCCAGGCGCTCGATTACGACAAACGCGCGGTTCTTTTCAGAATGATTCGGATACTGGTCAATGAGTTTCCATTGCTTCGGCTCGTCGGGATATACGAGCAACTGCAAACGCTGAATCAGACCGTCATTTTCAATGTTGCGCACAGTCTTGAAGAGGTAGCTGACAAGCTTCGATGGCTGTATGCCGCCGAAGATCGCCTCGCAAAGATTCTCTGTGTGGATGGTTCCTCGACCTATCCGATCAGTGGTATTGCTACCGTAACCATTCCACGCCTCCAAGTGAAAGGCTCGATCCGATTCGCGCCCGTCCTTGTCCCAGGAAGAAAGCAAGCCGATTAGCTCATCCCGAAAGATCAGAAGCCCCCGCGGATTCTCCGCGAGAAGCTCGCTCATCTTTTCGATGGTAGCGTCGTTCGTCTTGAAGCGATGCCAGATGGGGCACTCAGGCGCTTCCAAGTTCGCATACTCGGTTTTCAAGGCTCCATTTGAGTCTTTGTCCTTTGTTTTCCCTTTGGCTGATTGAAGCATTCGATACTTGAGGGCGTCTTTCCGCGCCTTGTTCATCTCGACTTCGGCCAGGTATCCGCGCATCGAGGCATCGTATGCCTCCTTGGCTTGCGCTTCGAGGCGCGCAAGCGGCTTCAACGCCTCAGCCAGCGCGGGGCTCTTCAACATGCTGGGGCGGCCAACCGCGCCGCCCCAAAGGTTCGGAATCACGAGCCAATCGTCGCGGCGCTTGGGGCGGATGCCGCAGCCAGCGCCAATGATGCTGCTTGTCAGGACGACGGCCGCCGCCGCCACGAAATCCATCGGGCATTGCATTCGGTGGGAAATGTCCGCGATCCACGGACGGAAGGGCTCGGGAATGATCGCTTCCTTGAGTTCCTCAACCGGCAGCAATTCAGTGGAGATTGGATTGGGTTCCGGCCATTCGCTTCCGTTTGCAGAATGGGCGTTCCGCACCGGTAGCGCTTCGGAGGGAAGTTTCATCACGACCCCCTCCAGTTCCGCAATTCACAGAATAAGAGCCGCTGCCAACGATCGCCACGCTTCACCCCGGCGAGCCGCGCTGGTTGCGACGGCTTGAACATGGCCGGATCACAGCCAAGGCCGGGCAGAATCGTTCGCAACTCCGCAACAACCGGCGCGGGCGGCATTTCAAACCACCCGTGACAACTCTTGTTCGCGGCATCCACGATGGCGACGAGCCGCAGTTCGACAGCCTCGCGCAGCCATCGAATGATCGCCAGACACGCCAAGCGATTGCGCCCCTTGTCTTCACCTGACAACTCATCGGCTGGATCACTCGGTAAGCCCCCAGCCCTTCGTGCGTCCGCCCGCGCTTTCTTTGCGGCGCAAACGGGATCGACGACATCACCCTCCACGACAAGGAACGGCGTGACCGTCACGTTTTCATTGGCCCGCGAAAAGCAGCCGTCCAAAAACATGCTGCCACAAGTAAAGCTGCCGCTGGGTGTGTCTCTGGCCACCCACTCGCTGACGCGGCGGAAGTTGGCCGAATGCTTTTGGCTTCCGCTGTCCCTCTCGTTGCCGATCCAAATAACCCCCTCCGGCGGGAAGATAGCCAGATGAAGCCGCCAATCATCTTCGCACTCACCATCGAGACGCAATGGGGAAGCATTCCACGCATCGTATTCGCTCCAATCCCAGCGTCCAAGAATCTCGTCGCGCGACGCTTGCGCATCTGCGCGCAATTGATTGGCCGCATCTAGCTCGGCGTGCCGTTTAGCTCGCGCCGCAAGTTCGTCCGCCGTTGGTCTATGAGGCTCCCCGTTACAGGCGCCCCTTGACAGCGCGCTACGCAGTTCGCGATTGGCCTCCTCAATAACCCCCGCGCAGCTCGTATGCACGCAGTAGATCGTTGGCACCTTGTCGAGAGAGATGCGGCAATCGTGTTTGCCATTGCAATTCTCATGCAATGCTTCGCCAGGACAATGACAGAATCCATGTTCCTCTTCCCCCCATTCTAAATGGCCGAAAATCCTATCAGCGATGGCCCGCATCTCGGCAAGCGTAAGCTTGGACGCGGCGTTCATCGGGGCCCTCCATCCACTTCGCGCCAAAGGTTCGGCGCCGCCGCCTTCACGTCTTGCAGAAATAAGCGCCGGTCAGTTGGCCCGCATCGCATATAGGCCTTGCAAAAGGCCGTGAGACCCGACTCTTGCGGTTTCGCGGCGGGCGTGGCAGGCTGATTGTGCTCGCCAGAGCAAGCCGCTACCTTCGCCGGGGCGGCTTCCTTTTTTCCCGGCGGCGACTCCGCGCCAAACGCTGGACCGTCAGAATCAAGATGCGCTTTCATTTTGCGATTCCCTCCCCGCCCCCGCACAGCTCGCACAGCGAGTCGAACGAAAGCAGGCGGATTCCGCGTTGCGAGTCGCGCCGGGCCTTTAGGACCCGCGAACGAATACGCCCGTCTTGGATCGCGGCGTAAAGACTACTCCTGCCGATGCCGAAAAGCCGGGTCGCTTCAGGCACCCGAATCCAGACGGGGCGGGTGGCAGTGATTTGAGTTTCCGACGCGGGAATTCCCGCGTCCCGATGCTGGGTGGACAAGTTTGGTTGCATGCGGAAATAATCCACCCGCTTTTTCGCCTCGACTGGCCCCGCGCGCAGGAAAGTCCCGATTTTCGGATTCGCAGCCGTCCCAAGCCCTCCCCCGCGCAACGATGCGCAGAGAGGCGCCCCGTCCGCGCCGATTTATTTCACCTTTGTCGGAACGCCTTTCTTGACAGGCCCCGCGAAAATCTCGTCGCGCGTAAGCGGGCGCACCGCGCTCATGCCGCCCTTCTGTGTTCGAATCCATCTCTTCCAGCCCATGAACATATCAATTAACTCCGACGGAAACGAATGCCCTGAAACTTTTCCATTTTTTAAAACCTCTTGGCCGGCGAGAAACTCGTCAAACTCCGGCACGGCGTCATGCCATCGCTCGCATTCATAATACCCGTATCCCCTCATTTGCAGTTCTTCCACTGAGCAGCCCCTCGTCTGCGCGTCCTCAGCGTCGCGCGTTTCTCGCGCCTTGATACTTCCAGCGTTGGTCGTGTTGTGCTCGTTGGCACGAGAGATCCACCAACACCGCAGATTATCCAATACCGTGCGAACGCGACTCCACGCCTTTCTTCCCGTCTTGCCCTTAAAGTTGCAGCCCTCCTCTAGATACGGCCTTAGGCTGTCTTTTTCGTCATCCCGAAGCGCGAGCGTGAGAGACCTTCGTTGCGCATTGAGCGATCTTCGACTCAACAATTCCAGGAGCCGCCCTGCTCCTTTGCTGCCCGAGCGGAATTCGGCTACAATCAATTCTGTCCACTCTTCGCTGGATCTCTTCTTCATCTCGTTACACATCGCGGCGCTTTCCTCAAGCAGGGCAATTGCCCGAAACAAGGCATCTCGACAATTTCCCCCTCCGCACGCCGCGGGATCGATAAGCGTTGCCAACGTCGCGAGTTCGACCGGAGAGGCTAAAGGCGATGCAGGCGGCGTGCCTGATCCAATTACTTTCTCGTCCATAGGTTCAAATCCGGAGGCGATCCTCCGCCTTTTCAAAAACATCACGGCCAACGTGCGTGTAGTAGGCGCTCACTGCGCCGCCCCTCCCACGCTCGGCAACTTCGCCATCGCGGTTCGCATGTTTTCGATTTCATGGTGCGTGTAGCGCTCGTGGGATTTGGCGTCCGCGTGGCCGGCGAGCCTCTGACGCAAGTCTCTCGGAACACCGGCATTCGCGAGCGCGGAAACAAACGAATGTCGCAAGCAATGGAAGGTCAAGGTCGTCGTCTGGCGCCCCTCCCCCGTTCCCTGGCGCGCCAATCCGCCGACTACTCCCGCACGCTGCATGATCTCCTTGAAGCGTCCACTCAACCCGTGCCTTCCCCCAGTGCCCTTCCCCGCAAGTTCGGGGAGCACAGGGGCATTGCCGATGCCACGCGTTTGAGCCTTCAACCAGGCCTCGAATTCCTGATGGAGCGGCATCTTCAAGATCGTGCCCGTCTTGCGCGCACGCACGTTTAGTGTGCCCGCTTTGAAGTCGATACAGTGCCACGTAAGGTCCGCTATGTCGCGCAGCCGCAGCCCGGTGAAGTAGCCGCAAAGGACCGCGCCCTTCCAATCGCCATTGGCTTCCCGCACGAGCCCCTGGATCTGTTCGGGAGTGAAAACCTCGCGCTCCTTGCGCTCAGCATCCTTGAGCAACTCGACCGCCAAGACGGGATTCAGCGGAATGTATCCCAGTCGCTGGGCCGCAGCGAACGGGACGCTGAGCGTCTTTTTTATCGCCAAATTGACAGTGGACGGCGCGCGCCCACCGGCGGAGAGAGCATCGCGG
>Ga0206867_1018_pt1 | contig 29260 bp, 22 predicted proteins | sample Alteio_BWOrgCont_37_FD_152905 | JGI IMG/M metagenome (GOLD analysis project Ga0206867, IMG submission 152905) | Enriched cells from forest soil in Barre Woods Harvard Forest LTER site, Petersham, Massachusetts, United States -... | ecosystem: Environmental > Terrestrial > Soil > Temperate forest >...
GCCCGGCTACCAGACCTCCGCCGGCGAATCCATGAGCAACACGAGCGTGAAGGGCGCCATCGCCGAACTGGTCAAAGGCGAAGAGACCAGGAGCCCTCTCAGCGACAAAGAAATCGTCGAAATCCTCGAAAAACGCGGCATTCCCATTGCCCGCCGCACCGTCGCCAAATATCGCAACGAGCTCAATATCCTTCCGAGCAATATGCGGAAGCGGTATTGACAGCGAGATCCCTGTCGGAAATTCTCTCTGTAAAAATGCCTTGCTGGAAGGCATTTAGTGGGGTTTAGTCGAGGTCTCGGAGAAACCCATATTTCCTCTTGTGACCTCTTATCGATTCACAAATTGCTACAGGCGTTTGCTACATTTGGCGTATGAAGCACGCTGAAACCAAAGGCATCTACCTCCGGGGCTCCACCTACTGGCTTCAGCCCCCGATGCAGCACGGGGTGCGGCCCAAGCCTGTCACGCTCCAGACGCCGGACTTGGCGAAAGCAATCGCCCGTGCGAAGGAGATCCGGGAAATCGGGGAACTGTCGGCTTCGGATACCGTCATGTCCGAGGTGAAGCACTTCATCGCCTATCAGACGGCGCCGCAGCGCCGCATTTACTCGCGAAACTCCGCCGCGGCTTCGTTTTCCACGCTACGTGTGTTCCACCGCGGTCTTCCTAAAACAAGGAAGCTCTCCACGATCACCACAGCCGACGTTCAACGATTTTATGACGAGCAGCTCAAAACCGTATCCCACTCCAGCGCCTGGCGCTACCTGGGATGGGTGAAAGCGTTCTTCAAATGGGCGGAGACAAACAAACTGGTGAGGCGAGACGTCACCGCGGAAGTCGACGCAGCCAAACCGAAATTCGCCACCCGATTGCTCTACTGCACCAGGGATCAGCGCGATATGCTGATCCGGGAATGCCAGTGCCCTACCATGAAGATGATCCTCATGCTCGGCTTTTTTTGCGGGATGCGAAAAAACGAAATCTGCGAGGCTGTCCCGGAGTGGTTCAATCTGGATCTCAAACTCGTCGATATGAGGGACACTCCGACGCTTATTTTCAATGAATTCAAAAGGGCGAGAACCGTGCCGATGCGCGAAGAGCTCAGGGATTACCTAAGGGAATACGGCCTCCGATCCCCCTACTTGATCCGCCCTGACGTCAAACACGGTAAGGGCATATACCGCTACGGTTTTCATTATCCTTTTGAACTCTACGTGGCCTCCAAAGGGCTGGCGTGGTGTACCCCGCACGTGATGCGGCATACGTTCGCCTCCCTGCTGTTGATCGATGGAAGATCGCTGTTCAAAGTTGCAAAGTGGATGGGGGATTCCACGGAAGTCGTTGAGAAACACTACGGACATCTCTGCCCGATGGACGACGAGATCGAGGATCGCATTCCCGTTAAGGAGGGGTAGGAAACTCGCCGTCGACTATGCGTTCGCAACACTGCACGATCTGCTCGCGATCGAACAGGGTCATACGGTTTTTCTGAACGACAGGAGCGATCCAGCCGGCATCCTCCATTAGGGTGAACAGGTGAGGTGCTCCAACATACCGGCCGGCGTCTTCTCTGCGGTAAAAGCGAGGAAGCACGATATGCCGTCCGGCCTCGTGGCTCGCCACAATTTCATCATACTTTGCCATAAAAGAAATCCGGTCGTGAGTTCCCGGAGGCCAGCTTTGATGTTGCGGTTGGAGATGAGTCTGTGAGGGCTTGCCTGTCGGCGTGGCGGGAGAAGTCGCCGAGACCGGGGACTCGGTCTACTCGACGGCCTCGTCTAGTGTCGAGAGACTTGCAGAGCGGACGCGCTTCGGACGTAGAATTTGACTGCATAGGAACTGACTGGAATCACAATGGAAATCAGGGCGTCCGTGGCACCCCATAGTAGTCGCCGCGAACGTCGGCAGAGCCGCGTTGTACTTGAGCCAGATCCATTCTGGCTCCCCACAACCCCGTTGCGGGGTCGATTTGCCTCTTTACGGGAGGCCTGATTTTCAGTTTTTCGGTGTGATTGTGCTTTCGAGTTCCTGGGCAGCGGACTTGTAGTCCTGATTCCCTTTTGGTCGGAGCGCTTGCATCAGACCAGAGTTCCAGAGGCGAGTCAATGCGATTGTCTGGATTCTTTCCTGGGCGACACGACGGAGAAATGGCACTGATCCCCTTCCCTCTTCCCAAAACACCGGCGTTTCGATCCGGACAATGCCCCAGGACTGTTTCACCGTCGATCACCTCCACCTTCTCCGATTTCATGCACGTTACCGCCATGAATCCGTACAAATGCGGGTACCGATGACGGTGATTCGAGCATGACGGCTTTGGAAAGGCGATGATGCCCCTTCTCCTTGATCCGACGCGCTTCGCGAAGGTTGCGGGCACGGTCTCCACCACAGAAGGTCAGAAAAATACCGCCGGAGCGCGAAACAAACCCTTCTTCTTGCCGAGCCCAGCCACGGTGAAGCTCTATTCTTTTCGCCACGCGGCCAGTGTTTCCCGAACCATGTCGGCGTCGGGGGACTCGATCGCCTCGTGGATTCGCAAGCCTTGCTCAGCACGGGCAATTGCCTGTGATCTGCGCGCTCCGCGATATCATCGAGCATTTGATTAGGGGCGGCGGCGCGCGTCCCTAATTCGTCTGCTCCGCGTGATGACCCACTGGAGAGCGTCGGGGGTGAGGGCGAGCAAAAACGAGCCGACTAGGACGAGACCTGAAATCCCCGCATACGCGCGGAGTTGGGTATCGAGCACCGTGAGGTCGGCCCGAAGATAGATGGTACCGATCCGTTTGCCTTCGTTCGTCACCGGCCGCACGATTACCATCCGATCGCTCTCGATCCGCGTCCCATCGCTCACGGCACGGGCGGGAACGTCATTCGGTGCCACGTCATTCGGCGCCCTGTGTTTCACATAATCAGCAAGTTTGCTTCCATCCGCATTGTAGAGACACGCAGCCAGCACCGCCGGCTCGGCTTCCAGCGCTCTTAGGGTTTCCTGAGCGTCCTGCGTGGTATCCTGAGTTCCTCTGAAGGAAAGAGCCGGAACGCTGTTGCGGGCCACCGCGTCGGAAAGGACGTCCAGATTGCGCGCCATGGTAAGGCGGAACGCAATTCGTTCGTAGGCGAACATTGTCCCGCAGGCGACGAGCAGGGCGATGAGGGCGAAGGTGGTGGAGAGTTTGCGAAGGCGGGTGGCGTGGACTCGATGGGCGGCGACCTCGCGGGCAAGGCGTTCTTTTTCCACGATCTCGGCGCGGCGTCGTTCGAGGTGGCGGAGACGCTCGCCGGGGTCGGTACCGCTTGGGAAGCGGCGGCGGTAAGCGTTCCCAATTCGTCGACTAAGCGTGATGACCCGCTTGAGGGCATCGGACAGGGCAAAGGCGAGCAGGAACGAGCCGAAGAGGACGAGGCCCGAGATTTTCGCGTACGCGCCGAGTCGCGCATTGAGCACCGCGAGGTCGGCCCGGAGATAGATGGTGCCGATCCGCTGCCCGTTGTCATTCATCACCACAGGCCGCACCACGGTCATGAAATCGTGTTCGATCCGCGTCCCATCCTCCTCCGGTACGGCGGGCAACTTTGCCAAGGTGCCGGCGCGCGCGTAGGTGGCGTGCGGACCCTTGTTGGTGTAAAGACACGCCGCGACCACGGCGGGATCGGCACCCAGGGCCGCCAGGGTTGCCGCGGCATATTGCTTCGTGTCTTCGATTTCCGAAAACGCAAGATGGTCCGCGCTGTTGCGAGCCAGCGCGTCGGCCAGGACGGTCAGGTTTTGCGCCATCGCCTTGCGAAAGGCCACGCGTTCGTAGGCCACAAACATCCCGCAGGCGACGAGCAGGGCGATGAGCGCGAAGGCGGTGGAGAGTTTGCGAAGGCGGTTGGCGTGGACGCGATCGGCGACTGCTCTGGCGGCGGCCTCGACACGGGCGGCGGCTTCGCGGGCGAGGCGTTCTTTTTCCTCGATCTCAGTGCGGCGCTGGTCGAGGTGGAGGAGGCGCTCGGCGAGGTCGGCGCCGCTGGGGAAGCGGCGGGCGGGGTCGCCGTCCACGCAAGCGGCGATGTCTTCGCGCAGGAGGGGGTCGGCGATGTCGCGTTCCCAGCCTGGCGCGAGCGGGTCGAGCGCCTTGGCGGTGATAAGCTGGTAGAGCAGGACGCCGAGGCCGTAGATGTCGCCCTGGATGGTGAAGGGTTTTCCGGCGAGGTATTCTGGCGGGCTGTAGGTCGGCGTGCCGGTGCTGTTTTGGATGGTCATGCGCGTGAAGCCGGCGCCAGTGATGCCCTGCTTCGCGAGGATGGACGGATCGGCGAGAGTGCCGATGCCGAAATCGACAAGGCGCGGCCGCGGTTCGCCGCCGGGGCCGTCGAAGATGAGGATATTCGTCGGTTTGATGTCCTTGTGCAAGACGCCGATACTGTGCGCGGCGGCGAGCGCCGTGGCGGTGTGGGCGACGAGCGCGATGCGCCGCGCGAGCGGGATTTTGTCAAGGCCGCCCTGGCGTTCGGCCCACTGGAGAAGGTTGCCGTGCGGGGCGAGATCGCTTTCGAGGTAGAACGGAGGGGCGTCGAGCTTGAGTTCGTGGATGTGGACAATGTCATCGCGGTCGCCCAGGGCGCTGCGAAGAAGACGGACGAGGGTGACTTCGCGTTTGAGAGCGCGGAGGCGTTCGTCGTCGAAGCAGAACTTGAAGGCGCGGCGCTGGTGGAGCCTCGCATGTTCGCCTGTCCACACTTCGCCGAAGCCGCCGGCGCCAAGCTTCTCGGTAAGATGCCAGCCGGTGCGTCCAGGGATTTCTAGTCCAATGGCGGGACGCCAGCCCAGCGTTTCCTCCTCACCCGGACGGATGGCGCGTTTAGCTCTCTCGCCATCGGGAGGGGCAACGAGGGGGGCGAGGCCCTCGGCGCCGACCTCGAAAACCTCCATCGGCTCATCGCGGCCCTTCAGCAGATAAGGGCCATGCGCGAGCCAGCGCAGCGGCGGCATCTCCCGCGCGGCGACTGTCGGATGTTCGCGGATGAAGTGTCGCGCTTCATCGAATGGAAACCTCGTCAAAAGAATCTGTCCCCCCAACGCGAGGCTCATGACGCGCGCCGCGAGATCGGCAGCCGGACCGACGACGCCACTACCGCTTGCGGAATCGACTACGCCGACTTCGCCGGTATGGATTCCGACCCGTGTGGTTAAGCGCACTTCACCCCACGGTCCCTCGCGCATCGCGTTCTGAAACAGCAGCGCAAAGCGCACGGCCTCCACAACGCCGCCCGCATCGGCAAAGTAGCCGTCGCCCATGTTTTGCAGGATGCGGACATTTCGGCACTCGCCTGCGATGCGCTCGAAGTGGCCGTTGTGCGTGCGGAGCGCTTCGCTGTAGGCTGGCACGCCATGCCGCGCTTTCAATTCCGTCGAGCCCACGATGTCAGTGAAAAGCAGCACGGCGAAGCGGGTCGCCTCAGCGGGTGGGACCGATCCTGGAAGGTTGCTTTCCATTGCGCAAAGACCCCTATCAGAATTCAAGCAACTTCAACAACACTGCACCGAAAGCCGTGACTCCGCGCATCTAGCCCCATCGGATGTTTGGCGCGATGCACGAGCGCGGAAGAACATCGCTGCGCCCTTGCTCCTGATGGCGCGCGCGATTGCCGCCTTGGCATTCGCGGTCATTCTGATATTCGGGAAGCATGCGCGCTTCGTTCCTCTCCCTCCTATTGTGCCTCGCCACCGCCGGGGTCCTCCTCGCTGCGGACATCACCCCGGATGAGGCGGCAAAGCATGTCGGCGAAAAAGTCACCGTCAGGGGCACGGTCATCGAGGTCTTCGTGAGCAAATCAAACAACGTGTATCTGAACTTCGGGGCTAAATTTCCAAATCAGACGTTTTCCGCCGATGTCCTGATCAAGAAAACCCCGGCGCTGCTCGCGGATGGTCCGCAGTGGCTCAAGGAACTCGAAGGCAAGGCGGTGAACGTCACGGGGACGATCGAACTGTACAAGGGCAAGCCTGAGATCGTGCTCACCACCAAGGAAGATGTGAAGCTGGTTAACTGAAGAATCCCGTGAGCGGTTCCCACAGTTCAAAGCCGCCCGGCCCCGCGTTCGAAAGAACTCTTGCCGCCGCACAGGGATTTTTCCTGTTGGAGATGTGGAACGACGCGTGGGACGAACTCGAAGAATTGCAGCCGCAATTCCGCCATCTCTCTCAGGTCATAATTCTGCGCGTCTTGATTCTGAACAACCTCGGCAAATGGGAGGAGGCGTCCATCATCGGGAAAGGCGCTCTTCGTCATTATCCGGAATTCGGAGCGCTCTATGTTGCGACCGCTCACGCGCTGCGGAATTGCAAGGGTGCTGCGGAGGCGAGAGCGATGCTCGTCGCGGGTGAACCTTTTTTAGAGAGCGAGGCCGTTTTCCATTATCTTTTGGCCTGCTACGACTCCGCGCTTGGAAATTTGGAAGATGCTAAAGAGGGGGTTGCAAGAGCGTTCGAATTGGAAAAGGGATTGCGAGTGAAGGCACTCGATGAACCTGATCTGGCGCCACTGTGGGAATCGCTTTGATGACACGAATGATTCAAAAGATAGTCTCAGGCGGCCAGACGGGCGTCGACCGGGCGGCTCTGGATTGGGCATTCAGCCGAGGCGTGCCGCACGGCGGATGGAGTCCACGGGGTCGCCGTGCCGAAGACGGTGTAATTCCCGCCCGGTATGACCTGCAGGAGACCGATTCCGCCATCCCCTCCCCCGCGTTTCCGACAAAAAGTGGGCCATAGTTTGCGGACGACGCGACGAGTGCGAGGAAGAACAAAACAAAAGACAAAGCCTCAATCCCAAATTCACTCAATGGGATTCTCTCAACCCTGCCGACTTGAAGGCAATTGCCAACAGCATTGGCTCGCTATCGGAAACTGGATTAGATTTCGCCTCCCATGAAACCGCTCTTGGTGCTGATCCTTCTTACGCTCACGTTAGTCCCCCGCAAAGCTGTTGCCTGGGGTGAAGCGCATCGGGATATCACAAGGGCGGCGATCGAGGTGCTTCCGGCGTGGCAACGGGACATCCTTGGCGATGAATGCGCGAAACTCAGCAGCGACTACTGCTTCATTCCGGACCGGGTACACACCGACATCGAGATCGGAAAATTCGCCATGATGGACAGCCGACCGGGCGAAATCTATCTCCTGAACCTGCACCTACCCGCGCAGCAACTGCAGAACCTGGAAACGATACGCTACTTCATGGACAAGGCGGTCGCCGCACTCAAGGCCGGCAAGACGCGAGACGCGGCGCGGTTCATGGGCACGGTTTGCCACATGCTCGAAGACTACGGCAGCCCAGCGCACACTGTCCCGGGCGACAATATGTTCACTCTGCTCCAGCAGTTCCTGCCACCGCCCGAGCGCCTGAAAGGCCAGCCGCTGCACGGCCCAATCGAAAACGGCGCTCTGGATGTGGTCATAAAGGGTTATCAACCGAGGCTACTTGGGGTCACAGTGGACGAGGCGGCTTGGCGTCTTCTGCACCGCGTTCACGAAGCTATCCTCAACGCGCGCAGCACCACCATCCCGATCATCCAGGCGCTCTACGCCGATGATGCCAAAGCAGTCGTCTCGGGACAGATGAAGACCGCGACGATGGATGCCAAAGTCGTGGCCGATGCGTTTTACACGATACTTTGCCTCGGTGCCGAGAAGTTCGACGCGGGTGAGCGGGAGTCGCTCCGCACCGTGGGAATCGGCTCGTTTTTTCCACTGGAAGCGGTGAACCTCTACTTCCCGCAGTCCGAGTTCGCTGGCTCGCCGAATTGGGGTTATGCGCGCAGTGGCGTCGTGGTGGAGGGCGGCACGAAGGAGGTTCCGCTCAAGCTGCGCATCGAGAAAGACGGCGGTGTGGCGGAGCAGGAGTTCGCGGATGGCATCAGCGTGGTTATGGGACGGTCGCTGACTTACCTGCTTCCGACGGGTGTCTATCTGCGGTTCACCGTGCTGGCTGGGCTTCATCCCGAGCTGGGCGTCAAAGGTCGTGTAGAGTTCACGATTAAAGGCGACGGTAAGCAACTGGCGTCTGCGACCCTTGGCGGCGACGAACCGGCCCACTCTTTCGACTGCGACCTCATCGGGGTGACGCAGCTTCAACTGGTTGTCAATTCACGCGGTCCCGATGCCAAAGGCACCTACGCCATCTGGGCAGAGCCGCTGCTGGTGAAGAAGTAGCCGTGGAAATCGGTGTTTAAAAATGCTCCGCCGCCTTCGGGCGACCTTGTGAGGCTCTGAGCCGCGAGTCTGGGTGGCGGGCCGAGGGCCGGTGGCGCGTCATGACCACGCCCCACTGAATGCCTCAATCACGGCCCGCACATCAATCGTCCTCCAGTTTATTGGCCATCGGCGGAGTCGGGCCGGTCTTGATCCAGCGCAACCAAAAGGTTCACATCAACGGAAAGAGCACCCAATCCTTCAAAAGCATCAATGAGTTGCCGGGCGCTGCGCTGATTGCCTGCGCTCTCGTGGTGGTATTCCGACTCCTTTCTGCTGGCCGGATTGGGTTTCTTGACTCAGAAGAGTGATCCGTGTGTGTTATATTTGGAGTCCATGAGCCACCCCAGCACGAAAACCTGGATGACACGTTTTTGCATTCTCGCTGCACGCGCGGCCACAATGCTTTCCATGGCAATTGGTGCCCGGGCGGCCAGGCCGCCAAATCCGCCGTACGAGAAGCAAATCCTGCCGATGCTGGAGGAATACTGCTACGATTGTCACGGGGACGGCGCGAAGAAGGGCGATCTCGCGCTGGATAAATACACTTCGCTGAAGGAGCACCTGGGGGATACGGAACTGTGGTACACTGTTTGGAAAAATGTGGCCTCGCAGATGATGCCGCCCGCGGGAAAGCCGCAGCCTTCCATCGCTGACCGGGACAAGCTTCTGCGCTGGATCGAGGGTGCCGTTTTCAATGTCGACCCCGCCAACCCCGACCCTGGCCGCGTCACGATCCGGCGGCTCAACCGCGAGGAATACCGCAATACCATCCTCGATCTGCTCGGTGTGCAATTCGACGTGGACGAAGCTTTTCCGGCAGACGACACCGGCTACGGCTTCGACACCATCGGCGACGTGCTCAATATCTCTCCGCTGCTCATGGAGAAATATATCGCCGCCGCGGAGGAGATCGTGGGCGGCGCCATCGAAGACGCCGCGCCGCGCGTCCCGACGCGATCCGTGACCGGGGAGCAGTTCCACGTGGGCGACGAAAAGAAGCAGACCGCCAAGCTGCTGCCCTTTGCCGAGTCGGCGAGTGCGAACTATGTGCATCGTGTCGACCATCCGGGCCGGTACCGGATCATTCTCGAAATGCGCGTGACGGGCTCCAACGATGCGACCAGCCACACGGCGAAGGTTTCGCTTCGGGCTGGCGACAAGACGCTGGAATCCACAAACGTCGGCTGGGATTACCGGAAATCGATCAAACTTCTCGGGGAAGCCAACTTCCAGAAAGGCGACAATCCGGTCTCCATCGATATTGAGCCAGGCAAGCCGCCGCTTGAAAATGAGAATTATCTCAATCTCAACGTCACGAGCGTGGGCTTCCAGGGTCCACTGGATGGAAGCTATCTCGAATATCCACCGCAATATTTTCGCGTATTCTTCGATGGTCCGCCGCCCGCGGAGGCTCATGCGCGCTCCGCGTATCAGCAGAAAATTCTCCGCCATTTCGCCGACCGCGCATTTCGCCGGCCTATCGATGAGGCGACACTTGTCCGGCTCGCGGCGCTCGCGGACAGCGTCGGGCGCCAACCCGGCATGACTTTCGAGCGCGGAATCGGCCACGCACTCACGGCGATCCTCGCGTCGCCACGATTTCTCTTCCGCGCCGAGGTCCAGCCGGAGCCAAACAATCCCGGCAAGATTGTGCCTATCGATGAATTCGCGCTCGCTTCGCGCCTCTCGTATTTTCTGTGGAGTTCGCTGCCCGACGATGACTTGCTCAAGCTGGCTGGCGAAGGACGGCTGCGAGCGAACCTGCGCGCACAGGTGGATCGGATGATCGCCGACCCGCGTGGACACAGGTTCGTTTCGAATTTCGTCGGGCAATGGCTCGAAACGCGTGACGTGGAAGGGATTAATATCGATGCGGGGCGGTTTCTCGGGGTCAAGGATCTCGGCAAAGCGCAAAAGATATTCAGCCTACGCCTGCGCCATGCGATGCGGGAAGAGACAGAGATGCTCTTCACGTATCTGCTCAAAGAGAACCGTAGCGCGCTCGATCTTCTCACGGCAGATTACACCTTTCTCAATGAGCCGCTGGCCGCCTTTTACGGCATTCCGGACGTGAAAGGAAACGAGATGCGCAAGGTGGCGCTCCCTCCGGATAGCCATCGCACCGCCGGCATTCTTACCCACGGCAGCACGCTCGTGGTGACGTCGAACCCGACGCGCACTTCACCGGTCAAGCGCGGCCTTTTCATCCTCGATAATATCCTGGGCACCCCGGCACCGCCGGCGCCGCCGAACGTGCCCGACCTGGAAAAATCCAAATCGCACGGCAAAAACCTCACGATGCGCGAATTGATGGTAATTCATCGGGAGAAGCCGCTCTGCGCGTCGTGCCATGCGCGCATGGATCCTCTCGGGCTCGCATTCGAAAACTTCAATCCAATCGGCGCCTACCGCGATACCGATGAAGGAAAACCGATCGACGCCGCGGGCCAATTGATCACGGGGGAGAAGTTCAAGGACGTCTCCGAACTCGCGCACGTGCTTGCGACGAGCCGAAAGGATGATTTCTACCGGTGCCTCAGCGGAAAGCTGCTCACCTACGCAATTGGACGGGGTCTCGAGTATTACGATACCGTGACGGTGGAACAAATCGTCGCCGCTCTCAATGCCAGCGACGGCGCAATGCGCTCCGTGATCTACGGAATCGTCGAGAGTGCGCCGTTTCAGAAACGCCGGGGCGACGGGACACCGGTCGCGACCCGCAACTGATCCTGCTTCCGAGTGTTCAATCCAACGCCGAGGCGCCGAATCGCAAAAGCCCAACCCTCATGAAAACTCCATCATTCCACCCGTCCCGCCGCCATTTCCTCCGAGGACTCGGCGTCTGCCTCGGCCTTCCAGTTTTCGAGTCGCTCTCGCCAATTGGCAGAGCGCTTGCAGCGACCGCTGGGCCGCGTATGGCGGTCACGCACTCTGGCGCGCCGTTGCGGACGGTGTTTCTTTACGTTCCGAATGGCGTGAACGTCGCCCGCTGGCAGCCGACCGGAGAAGGCGCGGACTATCAGCCCGGCGAAACACTGGCGCCGCTGGCCAGCCTCAAGGAGCATTTCCAAATGTTCACCGGATTCGAGCAGCGTCTCGGCTGGGCGAATGGGGACGGCGGCGGCGATCACGCGCGGGCGAATGCGACCATCCTCACGGGCGCGCGGCCGAAAAAGACGGCTGGCTCGGATATCCGCCTGGGCATTTCGGTCGATCAATTCGCCGCCCAGCACGCTGGCGATGAAACTCGCTTCAGCTCGCTTGAGCTTTCGTGCGATGGGGTCCGCAAATCCGGCGCATGCGATTCCGGCTACTCGTGTGCCTACCAGTTCAATATATCGTGGCGTTCCGAATCCTCGCCCGTCTCGCCGGAATCAAACCCCCGCCTTATCTTCGAGCGCCTCTTTGGGAGCGGCAAAGGCGCCGAACGTCAGAAGAATTTCGAGATGCGTCAGGCCCGGCAGAAATCGATCCTCGATTTCGTGATGACCGATGCAAATTCCCTCGATCGCCAGCTTGGCCGCAATGATCAGAACAAACTGGATGAATTCCTCACCGGCGTTCGCGAGATGGAGAAACGCATTCAGAAGGCCGAGCGCTTTGGTCATTTGCCCGATCCTGGCGCCGAGATGCCTGGAGGCATTCCGGAGGATTACCAGGAGCACATCCGTCTGATGATGGACATGCTGGCGCTTGCATTCCAGACCGACAGCACCCGCATCGCGAGCTTTATGCTTGCCCACGATGGCAGCAATCGCAGCTTCCGCGAAATCGGGGTGAACGATGGCCACCACAATATTTCACATCACCAAAACGATCCTGCGAAACTCGCACTCATCGCGAAGATCGATCAATTCTACGCCTCTCAATTCGCCTATTTCATGGAGCGTTTGCGGGACGCCAAGGATCCCGACGGCACATCGATTCTTCACAACTCACAGATCGTCTATTGCAGTGGCCTCTCGGACGGCAATCGGCACCAGCACGATAACCTGCCCGTGATCGTCGCGGGCCATGCCGGCGGCGCCCTCAATCCCGGGCGCCACGTGAATCTGGGCGGCAATACCCCGATGACGAACCTCTACGTGCGCATGCTCAATATCATCGGCGTGCAAACTGACCGATTCGGTGATTCCACAGGAGTGCTGAAAACAGCGTAGTTTGGCACTCCATGGTGCTGTTGTTTCCTTTCATCGACACCCATGACGATGCTTTCAAACTGCGGCCGCCTCACCGCGCGCATTGCGGGCTTCGTTTGCGTTGTTTTCACGTTCTCTGTTCCCGCCGCTGAAACACCCGCACCGCCACCAAAAGAACTCCTCGACCTCTCGCTTGAACCGCCGCTGATCGACACGCATTCCATCACCGTTCGCAGGTGATGACCCTGGGTGTTGATACTGAACAATCTCGCACGGCGGGAAGAGGCGTCCATCATCGGGAAAGGCACCCTTTGGTATTATCCTGATTTCGGAGCCCTCTATGTGGCGACGGCCTACGCCCTGCGGAATTTCAGCGGCCCAGCGGACGTGAAAACCCTGATCGCGGCGGGCGAACCCCTTTTGGAGGAGGAGGCAATCTTCCACTACATGCTGGCCTGCTACGATTCCGCCCTCGGAAATTTGGGTGAGGCGAAAGAGGGCCTGCAACGCACTTTCGAGCTGGATCCAGCATTCAAGCTCAAGGCGCTCGACGGGCCCGATCTTTCGCCAGTGGGGATTCGTTTTAATAACGCCCTGAATGCACGTTTGCGGGCTCCGGCAGGTTGCTGAAAAAAGCTTGTTCCGAAAAATGAACTCATCTGCCCGAAAAAACTTTGCGTTTAAAATGCTGCCACGGGCGAAATTTTTTGCCCTGCTTTGTCCTGCCTTTTCAGGGGGTAGAGATCAGCCCGAAAAATCTCAAACTGGAGAACAGGGCAAGGGCCATTTTGACGCTCAGACAGGGCATCGTTACGGATTCATAGGCGGCTGCGCGACCGCACACGGTCACACCAATCCGCGCAACTTCAAGCAGGCGTACCGGCGGAGATGAAGCGTTACAGGGAAAGCAGGTCTAAAAAGTGGCCTACAATTTCCCTGCTACACTCCAGCATTTCCTGGAGCATTGTGGAGGGTATAGCGAAAAGCTATCGTCACTGTTGGAAGGGAGCCGGCATTTTCAGAGTGTCATCGCGTGGTTTCGATTGTGCATAGTTTTCGAGTATAACCCGGTCACTGGAGAGGTATTGGCCGGCAGAGCGGCGTGCCCCGATCCTTGTGAATGTGCAATCCTGCCCATTGAAGATCTTCAGTCTCTCCCACCTCATCGAAGTCGCAGCCCAATTGCCCGATCCCGACAAGGCAGCCAAGGCCGAAGTGGGTTACGCCAACGTCCTTCGTTTGCCGATCCGTGATTGGGACGCGGTCCGCGACGCCCACCATCCCGAGCGCGAATTCGAGGCGCACAAGGAGACCTTCGTGGATTTCGACGTCATCCATTGGAAGGACACCAGAGGAGTGATTGTGCCGCGTCGCGCTCTTCGCGGACTGGTAGCGATATGAACCACTTGCCGAAGCTAACGCCTCCGGGTTCGCCAGCGAAGCCCAAGGATCAGTCCATCCACTTCTCACCGGTTCTTGTGGAGGTGGCGCAGCTGGAGAGAAGCGATGTTTTCTCCCGCATGAAGACTACTCCAGAAGGCTTGAGCAAAGAAGTGGCGGCCAGCCGCTTGGCGGAAGTTGGACCGAATGTCGTGACGACCGCCAAACATCGTGGCTGGCTCTGGCGGCTGATCGTCGCGATTCGCAATCCTCTGGTGATCTTGCTCAGCGTTCTCGCGACGATTTCGTTCGCCACAGGCGATGTGCGAGCCGGGATGGTGATGACGCTAATGGTAGTCCTCGGCGTCATGCTGCGGTTTGTGCAGGAAGCCAGGGCAGACGCGGCAGCGGAGAAGTTGAAAGCGATGATCAACGTCACGGGGACGGTGGTGCGTTCCGGAAAGGAAGAGGAAATCCCGCTCGGGCAATTGGTTCCCGGCGATGTGGTAAAGCTCTCAGCGGGGGATATGATTCCAGCCGATGTGCGGCTGATTTCGGCGAAAGACCTATTCATCACGCAAGCCACGCTGACTGGTGAGTCTCTGCCGGTGGAAAAGCTCGAAGCACGAGAAACGCGGTCGGGGATTTCACCCCTGGAGTTTGCGAATACCTGCTTTCTGGGGACGAGCGTAGAAAGTGGCGCAGCCACTGCGGTTATCGTGGCCACGGGCGCGCAGACTTACTTCGGAAGCATGGCGGGCAGCATGGTCGGGGCGCCCGTGCAGACCAGCTTTGACAAAGGCGTGCAGGGATTCACCTGGCTTATGATCCGATTCATGGTGGTGATGGTGCCGCTTGTCTTCGTCATCAACGGCCTGACCAAACACGACTGGCGCGAAGCCTTCTTTTTCTCCATCGCCGTGGCCGTCGGACTCACGCCGGAGATGCTGCCGATGATCGTCTCCGTGTGCTTGTCGAAAGGGGCGCTGGCGATGTCGAAGAAGAGGGTCATCGTGAAGCAACTCAACGCGATCCAGAACATCGGCGCGATGGATGTGCTTTGCACCGACAAGACCGGTACGCTTACGATGGATCAGGTGATCCTCGAGCGGCATTGTGATGTGATGCAGAAGGAGGATGCAGCGGTCCTGCTCGATGCCTTTCTCATCTCGCATTTTCAGACCGGGTTGAAAAACGTGCTCGATCGTGCTGTCCTCGCGCACCGCGACACTCACGAAGATCAAATCGCCGGGTACCGCAAGGTGGACGAAATCCCCTTCGACTTTGTACGCCGGATGATGTCGGTGCTCGTGGAGAAACCGGACAAGGATCATCAACTGTTGACGAAGGGGGCGCCGGAGGCCGTGTTTCCGTGCTGCAAATTCTACGAGTTGGATGAGCAGATTCTCCCGCTGGAACCGGCTCGCGCCGCGGAATTGATCAAGCATTACGAGGCTCTCAATGCGGATGGATTCCGCGTCCTCGCCGTTGCCCACAAGCAGCTTGAAACGCGCTCTCTGATTTCCAAGGCGGACGAGTGCAACTTGATCCTCAAAGGCTATATCGCCTTCCTAGACCCCCCGAAGGACTCGGCGCGCGCGGCAATCGGCGCGCTGCAAAACCACGGCGTCACAGTGAAAGTCCTCACTGGCGACAACGATCTGGTGACCCGCAAGGTGTGCCGCGAAGTGGGTCTAGATGCAGGCGACATCCTCCTCGGCAGCAAAGTCGAGGCGATGACCGACGACGAACTCGCCGAAGCCGCCGAGGGTACACACGTCTTCGCGCGGCTCTCACCAGCACACAAGCAGCGGATCATCCGAGCGCTTCAGCGAAAACATGTCGTTGGCTTTATGGGGGACGGGATAAACGACGCACCGGCGTTGCATGTGGCCGACGTGGGCATTTCGGTCGATTCCGCCGTCGATATTGCGAAGGCCGCTGCCGCAGTCATCCTTCTCGAAAAGGATCTCATGGTGCTGGATGAAGGCGTCATCGAAGGCCGCAAGGTATTCGTCAACATCCTCAAATACGTCCGCATGGGCGCCAGCTCAAACTTCGGAAATATGTTCAGCGTTCTCGGGGCGAGCGCGTTTCTGCCGTTTATGCCAATGGCGCCCATCCAGGTGCTGATGAACAACCTTCTATACGATTTCTCGCAGGTGGCGATTCCCACGGACACTGTTGGCCCGGATCAGACTGCCAAGCCACGCCCATGGCAACTCGGCGACATTAGGAAATTTGTCCTCTTTATCGGCCCCATCAGCTCGATATTCGACTACTCGACCTTCTTCGTGATGCTCTACGTCTTCGGGTGCTGGGATCCCGCACGCGCGTCGCTTTTTCAAACTGGCTGGTTCGTTGAGTCGCTGATCACACAAACACTGATCGTTCACGTCATCCGCACAAACCAGATTCCTTTTATCCAGAGCCGAGCGAGTTGGCAACTCACGATAACCACGGTGGCCATCATGGCAGCCGCCGCATGGCTGCCCTACTCTCCGCTTGCATCATCGCTCGGATTCACCGGGTTGCCGCCGCTCTACTGGCCAATCCTGCTCGCCACGCTGCTCTGCTATGTCGTGCTCACACAAGCTGTGAAGATGTGGCTGATCCGGAAAGCGTGGCTGTGAGTCAGTTGTGCTGGACGACTGCTGTGCGGCGAGGTCGTCGTCGCGGACATCGGCACGCCGGCCTCCGCGCTTGAACAGATTGTCCCGGACACTCTTGAGAACGATCCGGGACTGTGGCTTTCGGAACTGCCACGAACGCACGACGGCGGCTACCGACGACTCCACAGCGCGCACGACGCTGATTGGGCTTTTGAGAATAACGGCCTCGGCATGCCGTCCCTGGCGGGTGCATATTGAGCCATGTTCAGGAACGGGATCTGCAACCCTTCGAAGTCGCTTTAAAAACTGGACGCCTTCGCAAGATCGTATCCGGCGGAAAGACCGGCGACGACCGGGCGGCTTTGGATTTGGCAATCAGCCGGGGCGTGCCGCATGGCGGATGGTGTCCGAAAATGGCTTGCGGAACAGTGAGGGGGGGTAGAAAATCACGAAAAACCGCTCACGACGACTGTGGGCAAAAAGCCAAATGGGAAATTCCAGTTAAACCCGGTGTTTAGAGACGCACGCTAATACTTTCGACATACTCCCACTGTTTACCCCCCCAAAAAAAACTTCGATGAATAATAGCTCGCGCACCTCATTCTGGAATCGACTTACCGTCGGAACGAAAATAGGAGCCGGGTTCGCCCTGGCTTTGGCCGCAATCGTCGTGATCGGCGTGGCCGCATACCGAAGCACAGGCAAACTCACCGAAACGGCGGACTGGGTGGAGCATACCCATAAGGTGCTTGAAAGTCTCGAAGGTGTGCTCTCCGATCTGAAGGATGCGGAGACTGGACAGCGCGGTTATCTCCTTACAGGCGACGACCATTATCTGGAGCCTTACTTTGCTGGCACCACAGCAGTCCATCAAAAAGTCGCGGATCTCAGGAATCTGACCCGGGACAATGCCAACCAACAGCGGAGGCTGGATGCTCTTGAGCCTCTCATTTAGAGCAAATTTGCCGAACTCAAGCAGACGATCGATTTGCGAAAGGACGAAACCAAAGGATTTGAGGCTGCGTTGAAGGTGGTCAAGATGTGGGGAAAAAATCATGGATGATATGCGAAGGGTGGTCGTTGACATGGGGAACGAGGAAAGAAACTTACTGAAACAGAGATCGGAAGAAGCGCAGATGAGCGCCCAAAACACGACCTCTACCATTGTTGTCGGAACGGCTTCCTCGTTTGTGCTCTTAACGCTCGTTGGCATCCTTATCACTCGAAACATAGCTAACCGACTTGGGAAAACCACGGTCGTGGCCGAGAGAATCGGCAGGGGGGACCTGCGTGCCGAGAAGCTGGAGGATGACTCGCGCGATGAAATCGGCCGACTCGCCGGCGTCTTCAACAACATGGTGGAAAGCTTGAAGAATCTCACCGGGCAGATTCTCAGCGTGACCGGAAATGTGAACTCGGCGGCGCAGGAGATCATGGCTTCGGTTCAGCAGCAGGCATCGAGCACGAAAGAGCAGGCGGCGAGCGTGCAGGAGATCACGAGCACGATGCAGGAAGTCACGCAATCAGGGTCGGAGATCGGCGAAAGGGCCAAACAGGTCGCCGCCGCCGCTGAGGCGACATCAGTAGCGAGCCGCTCGGGCGTGAAGGCTGTTCAGGACACCAACCGAACGATGGAGGCCATTCGCGAACAGGTGGAAGAGGTGGCCGAAAAGATTGTGGCGCTGAGTCAGAAGACGCGGGCGATTGGGGAGATTGTTTCGACCGTCAATGACATCGCGGAGCAATCGAACTTGCTTGCTCTGAACGCGACCATAGAAGCCGCGGCGGCGGGCGACCAAGGCAGCAGGTTCTCCGTGGTCGCAAACGAAATGAAGCATTTGGCCGATCGCGCCAAGGAATGCACGGTGCAAGTGCGGGCCATCCTCGGCGACATCCAGAAAGGAATTAACAACTCGGTGATGCTGACCGAGGAGGGAGTCAAGCGTGTCGAGATCGGGAAACAACAGGCGGATATCACCGAGCGAGCGATCTACGAGATGAACGGCACGACGGTCGAAAGCGTGAAGGCATTTCAGCAGATCGTCGGCGCTTCGAATCAACAACAGATCGGCTTCGAGCAAGTCAGCCAGGGCATGCGCGATATTCGCCAGGCGGCTGAACAAACCGCGTTGGGCACGTCTCAACTCGAGAAAGCCGTTAGCAGCTTGAACGCGCTGAGCCATCAATTGTGGGCGGCTGTGGAACGATACCAAATCTGATGGACATCAACGCAAGAGTCTTTGCTGCGTTCCAGGCCGAAAACAAGGAGCAACTCGAGGCGATCCGCTCGATCGTGGGCAAAAGGGGTTGACGGCAGTAATCGTAGCCGGCGATTTTCCACTACATGCTCGCCACCTACGATTGCGCGCTTGGGGATTTGGGACATGCGAGAGAAAGGCTCACGAGGGCATTTAAACTGAATAAGGGCCTCCGCCTGAAGGCGCTCGATGAACCCGATCTGGCGCCGGTGTGGGAGTGGCTTTGAAATGGCCGAGCTATGCAGCCGTCCGACGCCGCTGCTTTACAAGTGTCGATGTCGAGCGAGACGCAGGCTTGCCTGTGGCGATTCGTGTCGTTTGAATCCATGGGCTCCTGTCTGTTTTGTTGTGGCAGCTTGATCACGACGGCAGGCAATCCGAGCCGGGTTGCGACGGCCGGGCTCCTGCGAAGCTGCGTGTCAGCGAGAAGGCCCTTTCCGCGGCGGGCTTAAGTATCCCAGAGCAGCCGAGCCGTGGAACGGCGCATCCACGCTACGCCTCTACGGACATCGGTCTCTACCCACTCGACGAAAGCGCCAATTGCTCATCCTTCACCGCATCCGCTGGCAGTAAGCAGCTACTGAATAGTCCGCCGTCGCTCGGCGAAAGCTTTTAGCTTCTCACCGAGTTCGTTGAGCACGCGAGCCGCTGCTTCGAGATGTCTGGCGCTATCGCGATTCCGCGTGGTCGCCTTCTTGATGTTGCTCATCGCCGAAACGACCTGGTCCATCCCCATGAGTTCCTGCTCGCAGGAAACCGCGATCTCCGCCGCCGATAGCGCGGACTGCGCGGCGCTATCGGCCAGCGCGAGAATTGCATTGCCAGCTTCGCCGGACTGGACAACGCCCGCTTCAACCGCGTCGGCTCCTTGCCCTGTCCTCGCGGTCGCGGCGCTCGCGGCGTTCTGAATCTCGCCCAGAATCTTTCGCACTTGCGTGGTCGAGGCCTTCGATTGATCGGCGAGAGATTTTACTTCCTCAGCGACAACCGCGAATCCTTTCCCATATTGGCCTGCCTTGGCCGCTTCGATGGCCGCATTGACCGCGAGAAGTTTGGATTGCGCTGCGATCTCTTCGACGGCGGCAAGGATTTCAGCGATGGCATCTGTCTGCCCGGCCAAGCGCGCCATGCTTTCGGCGATCAACTGCATTTGTTCGCGGATGCGCTCCATGCCCGCACGCATGTCTTCGGTGGCCTTCCTGCCCGCGCTCGAAATGTCAGCCCCGGACCTGGCTGCCACCACGACATGCTGCGCTTTTTCATTGGAAAGCCGGGCCGTCTGCCGTACCTGCTCGATGGTCGTCGTTGTCTCAGTCAAGGCAGTGGCCGTATTGGCGGCGTCGGCTGCGAGATCCGTAGTAGAATCGAGAATCTCCTTTGCAGACGCCCCCAGCACCTCGATGCCTTTTCCAATTTCCATCAGAGCTTGAGACAACTCGGCTGTGCGTTCAACGATTTGCGCTTCGAGTTCATCGTGCGCTCGACGAAGCTGTTCACTCGCGCGCCGACTTTCCGCTTCTTTGAGGTTCAACGACTGCGCATTTACCCAAACCACTGCGGAGAAAACGAGGATCACCGAGATGATCACAAGGGAAAAGGCGAACTCAGAATTGTAAAACGCCGATCGTTCGCCGGACAGAATCAGCCAGCCGAGAACAAGAGGCGCCCCGACGACCACAATCGCCATGCGGCGGATCATCACGCCGCCCGCGTTTGAGCTGGTTACGCGCGCCATCCAACCGCGATCCGGTTGCGCGCACAACAGGCCGCCCGCCACCGCGACGAAGATCAGGGCCGAGTGCAGCGCCATGGGTTTGTAGCTGGCGACGCCCGTCAGAGCCTTTACACCGTAAAGATAGCCAATGAAGGCGAGCGAGCCCACTACGCCTACGCAGAGCGCAAGCAACTGCGCAGCCCCCCCACTTCGCCGCCCCTCGACATCCGCCAGCAGGAACGCCGAGCCGAGGAGCAGGAAATTCAACGCCGTGTTCGGCGCCATGCGATTAATATGCACCGGATCCAGATCGAGCATTTCGCGGAAGAGGACTTGATCGAGCCGAAGGTCGAACCCGAACAAAATGCCGGCCAGCTTCAGAAACGCCGTCAACACTACGATCGCAGCCGCGGCGCGGGCGAGCAGGCGGATTCCAGGCGTGAGCGTTTCTCTCCGAAGAATCGCCAGCGCGAAGCCGCAGAGAATGAAATCAATCGCCGTCAGGGGATTCATTGCCACCAACCCCGGGAGAATCCGCTTGAGCCGTTCAAGATCGAATATCCAGCCGAGGACCACGCCGCACGAAATCAGGACGCAAAAAGCGCTCGCTCCCAGCGCGCATTTCCGAAACGCGGCAGTTAGTGGAGGTTCGGAGGGGCGCGGCATTGTAATCTACATAAAGTTCCAGAAGCGCGCTCGGAGCCGCTGCGATTCCGTCTGAACGTGACGGTAGCCTTAAATCAAAACGGCACCTCGCCGCAAGGCTTCACTACCACGCATCTCGGTCCGTACACGAAGCAGCGGCTGCGAATGTTGCGGCGGATAATTGTCAGCACCTCGTCACAACACGCCGATTTTGGTGTCCACGGGGCCGCAAGGCCGAGGACGGTCCAATCCCCTCATAGCCGCAGGAAACCGATTCTGCCAATTACCTGGTCCGGGCTGAACAAAACGTCATCGATTCCGACGGGACTGCGATTTTCAGCATCGTCCTGCTCTCAGGTGGATCGAAGAAGACGGCCGATTTTGCCCGCAAACACGGTAATCCGCTCTTGCATCCCGGAATCGAAACGCCGGGCCAGGAACTCGCGGCCTTCATCCGGACAAATGGCATCAAGGTTTTGAACGTGGCCGGTTCCCGGCTCTCCGGTGAACCCAGGATCGCGGAATTCGTCGTCGCGGCCCTGAAGGCGGCCAATCTGCGGGAATGATCCAGCGTGGCTTGTGAGACCCCTCAAAGGCGCTGTAGGGGCGACGGCGAGCACTACGCGGCCAGGCTAATCCGCGAAGCCTCCAATCATACCCGCTGAAGTTATCGCCGGACGCGCTAAGGCAATAGAGAATCCAAACGCTCGCCTCCCTGGGTCCATTTGCCATCTCGGGATGCGCCTTGGAAGCGGATAAACGGGATATCAAAAGTCAGAAATGTCTGAAAGCCGTCGCCAATATCGGTTATCTCCACAGTCTGCGATCCCGTGGTCCGCCACCTCCAGTTAAAGCGGTCTGTGAGGCTTTTATCGTCCCAAACCAATCTGCCATCACGTTGGAATGTTGCCCTTGTCTTCTGTGGGCCAGCAGGCTTGCCTGCTTGCGCCGTCTTCCACGACCAATGGTAGCCGAGCAGGGCGCCTTCCAAGGTTGCCGGGTTCCCTTGAGTCGCCGGCATCGCAGGTGGAAGAACGGTCGAACCACCGCCTCCAGTGGTTCCCGCGAGATTCGGAACACGCTGCCCGCCCTGGTCAGGGACTCGAATCAAGGTTAATGATTTCGCCGGGGTCGCAGCCACAACAGGTCCTGAAACGCGTTCCGCGAATCCTCCATACTTACCAGTTTGAACTGAATAGCCGTAGAACGTGGCGCCGGCAGCATCCTGAAAAGCGATCGAGAGTTCCCCGTTCGCCACGAATCGAAAACGAAGCGACCGATTATCAGCCGTCCTCCATGTCATCGGCGCGCCGGTTGAACTCAAACCCTTCCCGTCTTGACTAAAGGATATTACCTCGTTGTAGTCCTTCATCGGCGGGGCGTTGTGCCACCGCCATTTGGAAGAAAGAAGAGTCTCCTTCGCACGGGAGACATCGCCTTGAATGCCGCTGGTCGTCCCTATCGAGCCAGCCCCCTGAGCGGCGCTTGGCGTGGCGGTCGCGGACGGCTGGGACGGAGGTGAGGGCTGGGGAGCCGCCGTGGGAGTTGCGGCAAGCGTCGCCTTCGCGGGGTCGGGGGATGGGGCTGGCTCAGGCGGCCCTCTGCGCAGGAACTTCCCTTTCCCGCTCACCTCTCGCACGGAGATGTCGTGGAAAGTGGTCGCGCTGTTCCAGACTCCGATGCCAAGGTGGTTTGCATCGCGCAATCTGGAATTGGAGTTGTTGCCCAGACCGGCATAGTCCGGTTTCCATTCCACCATTTTCCTGCCGTCAATGTAGCCCGTCAGGCAGTCACGGCGGACCTCGACGACCGATTCATAGCGGCGATTCGGAACCGGGGACTCAGACAGCTTCAGCGAGGCCGTTGAATCCTCGATTTGCTTTCCACCCACCGTGGAGAAACCGGCCCACGTCCCAGGAGACATTCGGCCACCCGCATTCGTCCAGTGAAACTCGTGCCCCATGGCGGCTAGAAACTGATGTGCTTCGCTTGCACCCCTTTGAGAGGTGAAAGTGATACGGAAGTCGTATTCCACCGGTGGCTCGTATGGAAGCTGGATAACGTAGTATCGTGGTCCAGCGCCTTCGGCGAGCAGGCCATCCGCAACGCGTGTCCACTGTCCCTCTACCGCGTCCGCAACCGGATCAATCCCCTCCATCAGCGAAATCCATCCGTCTGCGGACTCATCACCGGGCGGAGTGGAGGCGGCGGGATCGACCACACAACGAAAACCGTGGCGTTCACCGTTGTGGCGACTGCCGGGCACGGAGTGAGAGCGAGACGACGACAGCAGAGCGTCGCGGTCGTTTCGATTCCACGCAGCGCCCCGCAGCACACGGTCTTTCTGATCCTTATCGAACCAATCTTCGCACCACTGCCATACGTTGCCGCCCATGTCGAAGAGGCCAAATCGATTTGCGTTAAAACTGCCCACCGGGGAGGTATTCATAAAACCTTCCTCCATTCCGCGATAGTTCCCGACAGACGCAGGCGGCGGCCATTGCGCGCCCCACGGAAACGCATCGTTGATCTTCCCGTCCTTCTCGGCGGGCAGCTTCGCCGCGTCCTCCCGCTCGCCAATGCCTGCCGCACAACTCCACTCGTGGTCACTCGGCAGGCGATAGCGCCACTCCGCAGGCAGCCGCGCCCCTGCATGCTGCTCCCGCACGGTCAGCCATTGGCAAAAGGCTTGCGCGTCGTCCCATGTCACATTCGCCGCGGGGTGCGTGGGGCCTTGCTCGAAGTTCGGCTTCGGCCAGCCGCGCCTGGTTTCCTTCACGAATACCTCGTAATCCTGCACCCGTGTATCCCACGCGCTGAAGAGCACGCGCCGCCCGCCGGTTGGCCCTCCGAGAATCGACACGGGGACGAACTTCATCCCCAGCGTGTTCACGAATGGCGCATCCTTGGTCGCGGTGATGGGATTTGCCGCTGGTAGAGGAGGCATGTCCCCGCGCGCCGAGTTGGCCTCGCCTGCCGCGGCCACGGCCGGTGGTCCCGCAGCCACGGAAGTCCCGACACCGGAAGACGGGCGACCGTTCTTCTGCCAAATGAAATAGCCGGCGACGCCGAGAAGCAGCAGGCAGATGCCAGCGGCGAACAGGGATGCTTTTCTTGGCTTCCGTTTCGGAGCCGCGGGCGGAGAAGATTTGGAGGGTGGCGGCGCCGGCAGCGGCGTATTCCGAATGCGGTCCACATCCGTCTTCATGTCACTGACATTCTGATAGCGCCGATCAGGCTCTGCCTGGAGCGCCTTGAGCACCACTTCGTCGATGCGAATGTCCAGTTGCACTTTTCGTGACGCTGGCTCGAATGCGCCGCGTGGAGTCTGGCCGGTGAGCATCTCGTACAGCATGACCCCCAGCGCGAAGATGTCAGCCCGCTCGTCCGACTGACCCGCGCGCTGCTCCGGTGCCATGTAGTCCGCCGTGCCCATGATCACATCTGTGCCGGTGAGCAAGTTCGTGTTTTCCTGATTCAAGGGGCGCGCCAAGCCAAAGTCCGCCAGCTTCACGTAGCCGTCCTTGGTGACGAGAATGTTCTCCGGCTTGATGTCGCGATGAATGATCCCCTTGGAGTGCGCGGCATGCAGGGCATCGCAAATCTGGCCGACCACAAGGAGCGCCTGATCCGGATTCAAGCCCGGCCCGCGGAGGATCTTTCGCAGATCCGTGCCGTCGATGTATTCCATCACAAAGTAAAGATGGCCTTCAGCGGTCTGCCCGAAGTCGTGGATGGTGATGATGCGGGAATGCTGGAGTTTGGCCAGGGTGCGCGCCTCGCGATGAAACCGGGCGATGAACTGCTCATCGGCGGCGATTTCGGCGGGCAGGAGCTTGATCGCCACGGGGCGGTCGAGATTGAGCTGCACCCCTTTATAGACCGCGCCCATCCCGCCGCGGCCAATGAGGCTTTCGATTCGATATTGAGGAAGCAAGCGCCCAAGTTCGTCAGGCGTCGGCGGCTCCCAGGCACCCATGCCGCCGGACGGCTTTACGGTATCAAGGGCGCGCGCAAGAAGCTCGCCCGGATCGAGCCCGCGCAATCCCGGCTTCGGAGGTTCCGATAGAGGAACAGGATTCGAAGGATCGTTGGGATTGTCGTTGGGCATTTCGATGTTTTGCTGTCTATCCCGTTTCTAAGGATGCCGGGGCTCAGGGTTGCACGCGCCGCGTGTGTATTTGAGAAACCGCGATCCCAGATATCTCGCCCGCCGAATGCACCTGAACCAGGTTCGGGTGATTAAGCACCGCCGCCACTTTGGCCTTATACCGGAACCGTGCGATGTAATCGGCATCTTCGGTCAGCAAGGATTGCAAGGACTTGGACTTCACGAAACGGTCGAGCGATGCGTGCGTGGCCTCGTACACAGCGCCCATGCTGTCTTGGCCAAGGCGTTCGATGATTTCAAATTCGCCAAGTTGCTGGCCTACGGGACTCATACGGGCCGCGAGATTACGGGGACCCAAGAGCCCCGTGCGAGGTATTTCTCCTCCTCGATGCGTCGCCGCGCCGGGATCATGGTTGTGATTCCGTTTAAACAGCGATCGAAAGTATCGAACCCACGGAATCAGATGCCAAAAACGAACCTGGCCGCTCCCTCGAATGAGAGCGGCCAGATTGATCCAACCAGCCAAACTTAAATCACACGCGAGCCGGGGTTTTGCTCTTGCCCGCCACGTCGGCGACCAAACCGGCTTTCGCGGTGTGCCGGTAGGCCACCGATTTGCCAAACGAATAGAGGGGCACGTAGTCGTTCTCCCCAGCGCGATCCGCGGCAATCGGCGACGAGTTCATCGTGCAATCCAGAATCCACCAGCGGCCCTCGTGCTGCGACATCACCCAGGCGTGGCTGACGTTGGCGCCGCGCTTGAACTTGCCGATCACGAATCGGGCGCTCGCGTCGTGCATCTGGTCGATCAGCCAGAGTGCCTTGTCCTTGCAATCCCCGGCGTGGCGGGCGGCCGTCTGTTCCGGCTGGGCGGGAGAATACTTTGCAAGATCAGTGTTATCGCTGTGCGAGTAGCGGAACGCCCGCCCCTGGCGCATGAGCGCCTCGACGCTCTCCTTGCTGGCGCCTTCGCCATGGATGCCGCCGAAGACCTGCCGAACCGGCGTCATGTAGCGGTCGTAGGGAGTCCCGGAGGTCACGTCGCCGAGATCGACGACGGCAAAAGCGGAAAGCTTCGCGCAGAGAAGAAGAGCGGCGGAGCAGAGGATGAATTTGATTTTCATACCCCTGCTGTTGAGAAGCTGGGCCGCGTTGTGACCGGGCGGACAAAGATTTCTTCATGCTTCCACGGATTTCAGCCCTCCGACTGCTCAGCGGGAGGAAGACGAAACCCGGACAGGAACGCTTGGAGGAGGACATCCGGGTGTTGCAGCACACCCATTCACCCGGTCACTCCCCCATGGCTTCAGGATCGAAGCCAGGGATCAGATGCCGAAAGGAATCTGGCCGCTCACACGAATGAAACCGGCCAGATTGACTCCCTAATTCGTAGCCATTCACACCCCAGCCGGCGTTTTGCTATGGCCCGCCTCCACCGCAACGTCGGCCTCGCCGTTTTTCATACGGGCTTGACGTAAATCCCAATCAGCGGTCGCGGCGAGGGCTTGATCGATGCAAAGTCGCTCACAAAGCCGATGGAGGTGCGAATTTCCACATGGCCGGCGCCGTGTCCGCCATAAACGAGCACCGAGCCGATTGGCGCGTTGTAGGGGTTGTTTTCCGGCAGCAGCTTGAACCCGTAGGTCTTGCTCAATTCCAAAGCGGCTTCCTTGGCGAATTCGGATGTTGGACGGGTATCGATTATTTTCGAGGCGACCAGCGCGTCTTTGACGTAGGCCCAGCAGCGGTAGGTGGGGTGCCGATGAGCGCGACCGGTCGCGATTTCGGAGGCATGGATCATTCGCTGGTCGTAGGGCGTTCCGGCGCTCACTTTGCCGGGATTGACGATGGCAAATGCGGAGAGCTTTGCAGAGAGCAACAGGGCGGCGACGAGGAGAAAGTGGTTGATCTTCATACCATTGCTGTTGAGAAGCCGCGCCGCGTTGTGACCGGACGGACGAAGAATCCTTCAGATCCCTTGGGTCTCAGCGCTCCGCTTGCTCACCAGGAGGAGGAAATCGAGATCAGCCCGCGTGCTGTCCGGGAAGTGAGATCCCCTCGGCGGTGCTTTTCAATGAATGCAATTGAACGGGTGGCCGCTCGGAAGGGGTTCTGAGAATTATTTTGCCGGGCCGCGTCACACGGAGCCCGCTTTTATCAAGAAAGGGAGTGAGAACCTATGAAACCCAGCCTCACTCGCATTTCCTTCCACGTCGTGTGCATGTTTCGCCGGCCATCACGGTGGCGCTTCTTCGCCGCCGGCATCGGTCGCGAGTTCGAGCTTTGGATCGCAAATATCGGTTTGGTCCTCCGGGTGGCCTGATTCCGGAAGAATTCTCCGAGGGCACGAGCAAGCGCTTCGGTTTCCTTGACAGCCCTCGTGAAGAACCGCTGATGAAGCCGATGCGGGCGCCCGTGCAACCCACCAGACGGAAATTGGCAATGGAACGACCTTTCGAAGATTGTCCAATGCGACCAAGAGGAAAAAGCGAGCGGCTAAAGGTTTGTAAATTCTTGCGCGATTTCGTATTCGAAGGCGCTGATGGCATATTGATTGGCGGATGCGAAAGCATTGCGTCTTGATCCATCGACAGTTCTGGTTGCGTTGTCCGCCTCCCTGAATCGTATGAAAAGACCCGCCCGATATCGTTCAGCGATCACCGCCTTCAATCAGTCGCTACCGGGTTGCGCATTGATCCGTGCGCTCACCATCACCGCAATGGCCCTGGCGCTCTCAAAAGCGGCGACGCTGGTCTGGGATGCATCGGTCAAAATCCCCACTGCCCCGCTGGACGGCAGCGGTTTATGGACTTCGGGAGCGCCGTCATTCCTTATCGGCTCCGCGGATGAATCCACCGGCTTCGAACCCGGCGCCTTTTTTGGCAACGGTGCCGCGGTTGCCAGGGGCTATTCCTTGGCGGGGAGCGCTGCGAGCCAGGTTACACCGATCGGCTCCAAAGGCATCGCGATGAACCTCGGCGTCTCGCGATCATCCTTCGATCCTGCTCACGGTCAAAGCGTGCCCGCGATCTATCATTCACCGCACCTTCTTACGCCCGGCGCTCCCGCCGGCAACTCGATCGCGCGCATCATCGGGATTTGCGCGGACGGCGTTGCATTGAAATGCTCGGGTTCGAGCTTCGAGACATTGCCCGGCGCGAGCACTTACACCGGCGCGACGACGGTAAGCGCCGGGGGCTTGGCCGTCACAGGCAGCAGGGGCGGTGCCAGCGGCGTGCAGGCGAACAGGAGCCGCGCTGACCTGCTCCCCTCCAGTGTGCCCGTTCCTGGCGGCGGCGCTGTCCTGCTCTCGTCCGACGGCGCGGCGAGTGAATTCTTCGGAATTTCTGTGAACCTGTCGGGCGCCATTGGTCTGGTCGGGGCAACCGCGTTCAATCAAAATCAGGGAGCGGCCTATGTGTTCCGCAATCTGGACACGGCCACCGGCACGGTGACACAGAACGTCAAGCTCATTGCTTCCGATGGCGCGGCGTATGATTTCTTCGGCTCCGTGAGCGTGTCGGGCGCCATCGGTCTGGTCGGAGCTCCGTCTGCCACATACAATTCCACCACGGGAGGTGGTCCGGGAGCGGCCTATGTGTTCCGCAACCTGGATACGGCCACCGGCACGGTGACACAGAACGTGAAGCTTACTGCCTCCGACTTCGAAGTCGGCTTTTTCGGCGATTCTGTTAGCCTGTCGGGCACAATCGGTCTGGTCGGGGCTTATTTGACCGGCGAGAATGTGGGAGCGGCCTATGTGTTCCGCAATCTGGATATGGCTACTGGCACGGTGACGCAGAACGTCAAGCTCGCCGCCTCCGACGGTGCGGCGCATGATGATTTCGGCGATTCTGTTAGCCTGTCGGGCACAATCGGCCTCGTAGGGGCTGTTACCTATAACAACGCCACTAATAGCTCCGGTCCGGGAGCGGCCTATGTGTTCCGCAATCTGGACACGGCTACCGGCGCGGTGACGCAGAACGCCAAGCTCATCGCCTCCGATGGCGCGGCGGGTGATTCCTTCGGCTATTCTGTGAGCCTATCGGGCGTCATCGGTCTGGTCGGGGCAACCGCGTTCAATCAAAATCAGGGAGCGGCCTATGTGTTCCGCAATCTGGACACGGCCACCGGCACGGTGACACAGAACGTCAAGCTCAT
>Ga0206867_1037_pt1 | contig 29037 bp, 20 predicted proteins | sample Alteio_BWOrgCont_37_FD_152905 | JGI IMG/M metagenome (GOLD analysis project Ga0206867, IMG submission 152905) | Enriched cells from forest soil in Barre Woods Harvard Forest LTER site, Petersham, Massachusetts, United States -... | ecosystem: Environmental > Terrestrial > Soil > Temperate forest >...
GCCCTTCAGGGTGACCTTTCCCTCATTCGATTCCACGGCAATCTGTGAGTCCTGGGTCACCGGATCTGCGGACACACTCGTCTGGATTTCCTTGGCGATCGCTTCATCATTCGGTTTGCTCTTACAAGCCGTCAAAGCCCCGGCGAATACCAGCAAACAGAGAACGGTCGTCAACCTGCGCATAGAGCCTCTCCTTGATATACGCTTCATTCTAATTCGACATGGAAGATAGCAGCGGGAGCCGCAGACGAGGAACTGGCAGTTTTGCTAGAGCCACTCCCCGCCCCTTTGGGTCAGGGCGATGAAAAGACGGTACATGGCAGCCGTCGCAGTGAAACTGCATTCTTGTTCGCGGCGGCCGAAACATTCGCCCAAACTTTCGCGGCCGGGACAATTGCGGCATAAACATACGACATCACTACCAAATTTGCCAGTGCCCAACGCTGCGAAAAAAGGGTAATAAGAAGAAGCGCGATCGAGGTCTCACTTAGTGTTCGAAACGAGTCGAAGTATTCTTCACGGCGCTAAGACGCCTCGTCGCCGCGTGGTGATCGGTTTAGTCGCCTTGTACCTGTGTCGAATGGCCGCTGCCCAGGATCTAGCTCCGCGCGCCTATATCATTTCTCCCATTCATTCCAACGCGGTGGTGACGAGCTATTCGTTTTTCACCGGTAACCTTGACTTCGCGGGCGGGCTTCCAATTACCGACGCGACGGCAACTGCCAACGTGGGAAACCTCAGCTACACTCATTTGTTTAACGCGTTTGGGCGGACTGCGAATCTTACCCTCGCATTACCCTACGGGCAGGCGAATTTCAAGGGGGCGGTGCTCGGTAACCAAACCAATGTCTACCGCTCGGGGTTGCTTGACTCTGTCTACCGCTTTTCAGTAAATCTCGTTGGCGGTCCCGCAATGGGCCCCAGGGACTATCTGAAGTGGCGGCAGAAGACGCTGGTTGGGGTGAGCATTCGAGTGATGGCGCCAACCGGCCAATATGATTCCACCAAGCTGATCAACTTTGGGGCCAACCGCTGGGGATTCAAACCGGAAGTGGGATTGTCGCGCCGCTGGGGACACTGGGTCCTCGACGCGTATGGTGGGGCCTGGTTCTATACCACCAACGCCAAGTTCTTCTCCCAGAACCAGTACAATCCCGGGATTACCGCACAGAACCAGGCGCCCATTGGGGCGTTTGAGGGACACCTGAGCTACGACGTCAAGCCTCGTCTCTGGGTCTCATTTGACGGGAATTTCTGGTTTGGCGGTAAGACTAGCCTGAATGGCGTGCAGAACCCGGCTACAGAACAAAACAATTCGCGGCTGGGTGGAACCGTATCCGTGCCAATTACCAAGCATCAAGCGATGAAGTGCAGCTACAACAACGGCGCATATATCAAGTATGGCGGGGATTTCCAGAACATCACGGTTGGATGGCAATACTCCTGGTTGGGCAGACCCAACTGATCAACGGGCCCTGGCGGTGGTCTAACCCTCATTCTGCGGGAATCCATTCAAGCAATTCAGACTGTCAGTTTTGCCAGTTCATCTGGCCATTCTCATCACCGTATATTCGATGGAACACGTACCAATGGAAGCAAGGAGGGCCGCGATGCGCAGGAATCGATTGTGGTGGACATTTCCGTGTGCCCTGCTGATTCTGCTGGGCGTAGCTGCATCCCAGTCGAGCCATTCGAACCGGTCTCTCTCGATCAACGGGCACACCGGGAATGTGACGGTGTATCAAATAGATGGCCGCACGTATGTCGATCTGGAGAGCCTTGTCCGCACCGCGAACGGGTCAATGTCGTTCAAGGGAGATCAGATAACGCTCAGTTTTCCCGCGGCTGACGGCGATTCAGCGGCGTCCGATGGAAAAGGGTCCGCGGATGGCAATCTGTCGGGCCAGTTCATGACCGCCTCGGTCAAAACGCTGGCGGTCCTGAAAGACTGGACGAATACTCTCGGGTATGGCATTCAGCGAGGCGTGCCCGGCGACGGAAGCCGGCTGGTGGTCTTTCATAATCGCGCGAGTGAGTCCCTGCATCTGGCCACGGTGGCCGCCTCCTCCAGGTCAGACCAGGATGCGCTGCAACTATTAACGAACCAATTCAACACGGTCAGCGCCTGGAGCGACAAACTGGTCGGAGAACGGAAAAACATGGATACAGGCAAGTATTCCATCTCAGCCGATGCCCTGAAAAACGATGACGCCTACCAAAAGATCACCGCCTGCACCAAGTTTCTCAGCAAGATGCTTCCGAGCGGGACATACCAGGACGACTACTCCTGCCATTGATCGAGAGCGGGCGCTCATTTCCCTTCGGGAGCCTCTTTGATGAGAGCCCCCGGCTACTGACTAATTCGCTGTCTTGGCGGGCGCATCTTTAACGCTCAGGATGGGTAGTGTTCGCGTGCGCCCCAGCAGATCGTTAAGCTTCATTGTGTCGCCTTCGACGAATACGGTGCGATCCATTCCGACACCATATTCCGCGAAATCCTGGCCGCCCGGGGGCGAGTACAGGACAATATAGATCTTATTGCCGACCTTTATAGATACGTCGAACTCCTTTTTTCCGGTGTCGGTTCCTGAGGCCGGTTGATGTACTTTAATTTCGACAATCGTCCCAGCCTGATACACCTTTTTGTCCTCGCCCATCGAGTTCCGAACCGCGAAGCAAAGGATCATGATCAATGCGAACCATACTGTGGCGGTTCTCGTTCTTCGGATCAATGCCATACTTCCTCCCAATCCAACGGCTCTCAACAGGCTGTCCGATTGTTAACCGGAGGATGAAGCTTGCAGCCCGGGGTGCCCAAGGACGACCGCAGCACACGGGTCCCGCTAGAGCATAGGAATATCGGAGATGGATCACAACTAGGAAAACTGCTAGAAGGGTACCCGCCGAGCGGTGTCACCGACCCGCCATCTGCTTCAAGGATTTGAATCAGGCCGTGGCCCGCTCCGCCACCGTAAGCGGATCGGCCTGAGGGCCCCTGGGCAGATAATCCATCACAAAGGAATGCACGAATCCTCGCAGGGCAAGCCTGCGCTTGGCATCGTCGTATATGGCGAGGGCACGCGGATGCGTCAATTCCTCTTCGAATTCGATGGACATGACCTGGTAAAGGAATCGCTGCGCGCGATCGTCCCATTCCCCATGTTCCTCCATGAAAGCATAGAAGCCTTGCCCATCTCCGGTGCGACGGGCCAGAACCAGAACGTAACACTCAGATTTATCCCTCTCCGGCTTGCTTGTCTTGTAAAGGGTCTCGATCATAGCTTTATTGTATCGTTGGCGGTATCCGCTTGCATGTGATCGGGTTTGGCTCATTGCGGGTGAGCCAAGTCACCACTTTTCAGTCAAAGGCTCGGGGCCGCCCGCGCCGCCTTAACCCGGTGCATTGTCCTCGGATGGTGGCAGGCGGAAGAAAAGGGCAAGCATCACTCCAAGGACGACCAATGCTGTCCATGCGACGGTGATGATGGCGACCTCGAACCGGTATTCGAGGTCCAATCCAAAACGCCAGGTCATCGCGACAAAACAGACAAATCCGAGAAACGCTCCCGCCATGAGGGTCCATCGAATTGCGTGTGCCAGGACTCTTGCGCCGGGAAACGCCGTGCCTACGAAGACAAACGCGTCGCATAACGCCAGGTAGCCGAGATCCTTTAGTGCGATAAATAGTCCGTGCGGGTTGTATTGGGTAAAGAGCGCCAGCCCGGCGGTTTCTCCACGCAGCAGGCTGGGTTCCGCCACCTGGAACTGGATGAAGTAGTCAATTGCGAGGATCGAAGCCGAGATCGACGCGAAGCAAAGGCCGACCAGGCTGAGATGTCGTTTATCGGGTTGGACGCTTGGATGGACGCAGGCGAGGACGACGAGGAAAACGGGGACAAGAAGGATCGCGGGGACGATCCAGTTATAGTCCCGAGGCACGAATTGGGCAGCGTCAGTAAAGGGATAGACGATGCAACTTCCAGTGCAATAGGGACCGGAGCGCGGAGGCGTGGTGATTCCCAGCGCGAAGGCTGTGACGGCCAGGAGCACGAGCAGAATCGCGCTCCAGAAACCCAGGCGCCTGGGGTCCTGCTGCGACTGAAGAACCAAGGTCTTGCTTGCGGGCAATTTCGGCATGGCCGGCATGGGGTACTCTTACACTTCAACAGCCTCGGGGTGATGCTCTGCCCGAGGATCAAAAGGCAGATGATCGTGCCTGCAGATGGCCTTCAAGGCCGGCCTTGCCGTCATCGGGCCTGAAGGAAGACCGCCTCCCGGCATGACCCATTGCCCCACCATTACGAATTGCTTCAACCCAGGAAGAGTATTCGGCAGGGGTCTGAAACTTGCACCCGGTTCAACCAGCCACCCCTCCATGGTCCCCTTCCCATTGCCTGTGTAGCGAGAGACGGTGGCGGGGGTGGATACATCGACGACCTCGATCGCTCCACGAACTCCGGGCACGCGCTTTTCGAGGACCCCGATGACCGCGTCCGCAACGCGGTGCCTTTGCGCATGGTAGGCGGCGGGGTCGTTATGACGCAGATCGCTCCAATACTCGAAGTTACGGGTGGGAAGAATGCTGGTGACCGCAGTCTTGCCGGCAGGAGCAAAGGTGGGATCGAAGTGGAAGAATCGAAAAGAGAGGTTGCGTAATTCGGTACCCGGATCGACAACGAACGGTGACTCAAGAAAACGAGAGAGCATGGCCGGCTGATCACGGAGATCGAGCGCGACGCCGAGCGACACCTGAAGGTAGGAAGCGAAGAGTTCCCGTTCCTCGTAGGTTTTTCGGATGGCCGCGTCGAGGCATCGGCCGCCCAGGAGATCGAAGATCGTCGCGTGACCATCAGCCGCGGAAATCACCCAATCGACCATGATGTTCTCGCCGCTGGCCAATCGAACGCCAACCGCGGTGTCGTATCCCACCAGGATGCGTTCGACTTTGGCGTTGAAGCGCATCTTTCCACCCAGGCTGGCGATCTTCTGCTCGATGAGGCGGATGAGCGCCTGCGAACCGCCGATGCAGTATCCGGCATTGCCGGAGTTCATCCACGCCAGGGAAAGAATCATGGCAATGGCAGACATCTTCCCGATATCGCCGGTGGAGAAGAAGCTTTTCAGCAGCGGATCGGAAAAGCGGCTGCCATACTCTTCGCCGCTCATCTTCGAGAGCTTGCGAAGAAGCGGAAAGATGGGCAAATCTCTCAGCATGTTCAGCCAGTTGTCGGCCAGGCCTCCGGAAGGGTCGAGCATTCTGAATTTCCCGAAGGTGCGAACGGAGCGCGTGAAATCGCGGATCGCGTCCGCATCGTGGGGCGCGCGACGGAGGAGTTCCGCCTCAAGGCGATCGACATGGGTGTAGATGGTCAGACTGTCGCCGTCAGGGGCTTCGATCCGGACCAATTCTTCCGGATTTACGAAGGTCAGCTTTTCGATGTCGGCGACCTCCTGCCATTGATCATGGAACTCGCCGTTCGGACGGGAGCCAACCAGCCAATGGAGGCATGTTTCAAAAGTATAGGGGCCGCGGCGCCAACTCATGGCGAGGCCGCCGGCCATGTCGTGCATCTCCAGCACTTCTACCTGGTAGCCACACTTGAGCGCATATACCGCGGTGCAGAGGCCGGCGATGCCGCCGCCGATGATGACGATTTTTTTGCCGTTGTGGATCATTGTCTTTAACCTCCGTTCCATGGTCCGCAGACCCGGGAACTGTTGCCGCTTCCGCCGGCGGATCTCACGGCAGGATGGCAGATTCAGTAAGCAAGACACGGGTTTGAACGGGCGCCCGGCCGGCGTCTTGCCATGGCATGAGTTCTTGCGGCGCAGTATAGCGCCAGCGCGGAGAAAGCGCTGTGACAGGGCGCATGTTTCTGGATGAGACTTCCAACGAAAAATAGAGATGACCCGGGATTTTGGGACTACTATAGTCCCACTTAAGGTGTCTGCCGGTTTTGAGTGGCTCGAAGCCGGGCAACGGTTTCTGAGGTACACATGAATTCAAGAGCCAAGCTCCTCCATCCCCGCGATGAACTCATGGAGATGATGAGTCGCATCTACCGCTATCGGATGACAACCACCTCCGGTGGCAACCTTTCGATTCGAGACGCAAATGGAGACGTCTGGATCACGCCCTCGCGCGTCGACAAGGGCAGTCTGCGCCGGGATGACATTGTCTGTGTTCGGAAGAATGGCACCACCGAAGGCCTTCATCCGCCCTCTTCCGAGTTGCCTTTCCACCAGGCGGTCTATGCCGTTCGACCGGACCTTGGAGCCATCGTGCATGCGCATCCGGTCGCGCTGGTTGCCTTCAGCATCGTCGGACAGGTTCCGGATACGCGCCTCTTTCACCAGGCCCGCCACGTCTGCGGCCAGGGAGGCTTTGCTCCCTATGGCTTGCCGGGAAGCGCCGCCCTGGGCGAGGAGATTGCTGCCATCTTCAAGCAGAATTTCAACTGCGTCATTCTTGAAAACCACGGCGTCGCCGTGGGCGGCGCAAATATGCCAGAGGCTTTCCACCGTTTTGAAATGTTCGAATTCACGGCCAAGACCATCATCAAGGCGAGTCAGCTCGGCCAGGTGCACTACCTGGACGACGAGCAGCTGAAGCGATCGCAGGAATGGCTTCCGACGTTTGAGGAATTTGATCGAGGCTCGGCAGATAGCTGCGAAAAAGAGGCTCGGCGTCAACTAGCTGATTTCATCCGCCGCGGATACCAGCAACGCCTCTTGATCAGTAAGGCGGGGAGCTTTTCCGCTCGACTCGATGAGGATTCGTTTCTCATTACACCCCGCCTCCTGGACCGTAGCGCGGTCGAACTCGAAGATTTCGTATTCGTCTCCAAAGGGATGCGGGAGCGCGGAAAAATACCGAGCCGTGCGGCCCAAAACCACCAGGCTATTTACCGGCGTTATCCGCAGATCATGGCAATCGTGAATGCATCGCCGATTAATGGAACGGCGTTCAGTGTGACCGACAGCCCCTGTGATTCGCGAACTATACCCGAAAGCTACCTTTTCCTGCGCGAAGTGCAGAAGATTCCTTTTGGGATGCAGTTCGGCAATGGCGAAGAGCTGGCGCGGCGGGTTTCTGCTCGACAGCCCATCGCTCTTCTTGAGAATGATGGCGTACTCGTCCTTGGCACCAGCATCCTCGACGCTTTTGATCGTCTCGAGGTCCTGGAGTCAACCGCGGAGGCCCTCATTAATAGCCGGCCTCTGGGAAGAGTCGCGCCCATGTCTGAACGAGTCATCAAGGAACTGGCCGCCGCTTTTTCGTTGGATTGATTTGAAAAAGTCCGGGAAAGCGGCCGTTTGGCCTGTGCTCAGGGTGCCTATATCGTGTTACGACCGGTGACCCGCCCGTAACCAGCGGACAATCTTCTTTGCCACAAGCTCGCGTCCCAGCAAGCCACAAGAGCAATCCCGCAAGGGGCGGCCGAGGCATGTGAGTCGACCGCGTAAGTGCCGCTTCACTGAACTGTTACGCGAGTGAAGACCTGTCACGCTCCCGAACAAACTAGTGGCGTTTTGAGCGGACAAGAGTGCGCGCGTGATCCGGATGACCGCGAAACCATATGAATTATCTGTCATTTATTGTCACGCCCGGCTGTGATGACAGCGACCGGCGACCGCCGCCATCTCAGCACGAATACCTCTGACGCGGAGCTCAAATGATCTCTGTACTGATTTTGACCAAAGATGAAGAAGGCAATCTGCCTGCATGTATGGACACGCTGCGTTGGTCAGATGACATTCACGTACTTGATTCATACAGTACCGACGCAACGGTTGCTATTGCGGATCGGTTCGGGGCGAAGGTCTGGTCTCGCGCGTTCGACAGCTTTGCGCAGCAGCAAAACTGGGCGCTTAAGAATATTCAATTTCGGTATCCATGGGTTTTCTGTATTGACGCCGACGAGCGCGTCACGCCGGAGCTATATATAGCGAAATCGATGGCGAGCGCTGTGCAGAACCCGCGAGACTTCTGGATGGATGTGCGGGCTTTGCTTATTCCGTTCTGATCGGATTCTACGAGTACCTCATCGTTTTGAAGGGCAAGGAACTGAGCGCAGAACTTGCGCAGGTAACGGTCAACGGCGGGTCCGGAGTGGAAGGGATGCGGGTTGAAAGCGACAAATCGTCGGGCGTGAAAGTGGGGCCGGCTTAATTGTGCGAACAGAGTACCGCGTACGTGGATTTGTCTACACGGCTGGTTGGCGATGATCTCACTCCCCGTCGGTATTTACCCATTCGAAGGATCGACATGCATTCAGATTGGATCTTGCGCCTGGAGCATGAACTGCGCGTAGATGCTCTCGTCATCGCTCGCGCGAATTCTGGGACGGTGGAATGGCTCGGGTAACTTGATCGCTCTGCATCCCGTCGGCAAGCCGCTCGTCTTTTATTGCACCGGAGTCCAGCGCACCTCTTCCTGCGCAAGCAAGGTCGGCGTGGAACGCGCATCTACGATTCCGTCTCCGGATCTGCTCCTCAACCGATAACGCATAGCGGCAAAGCCAAGCGCCGATAAGTCTACCTTGTATCGCCGCGGCTTATCTGACAGATTCTTCAGCACAAAACCATCTTTGCTGAAGCTGTAGCGCAATGCATACTCGGGAAGTTGGAACTCCACGCTGCCATAGCTCTTGAGATGAGGTGCAACGGATACATCCGCATCCGCGGGAACGCTCAGGCCCAGAAATTTCTCGATGAGAATAGCCGTAAAAACATTGGGATACTCGTAGTACTTTTCGGCTCCGTGTGCATTCTTGCCATCGATGTAGTAGACATGGTCCATGTCGTACCGTTCGCCCATGAAGTAGTTGTCTTTTGCCGCCTCTGCCGCCACGGTCTGGAGCTGATCCAACAAGATTCCGCTCGGCCCTTGTGACGCATAAAACGCAGCATCCCAATACCAATATCTGCCGGCCGCGCAAAGGTCATATGGGCCACCATCCCCGATTTCAGACTCATCGTAGTCGGCGATCTTCGCCGCTAGAAAGCTTGGGAATCGTTCAAATTCGGCGACATTCGCGTCGATCAGGCGCCGCACCGCCGCTACCTGATCCGCCGTGGCATATCCAAAGGTCACGGGTAGTTGATTGGCAAGAAGATGAATGTGATCGTGAACCTGTCCGTTGCGATCCACCCAATCAATGAATCGCTGATTCTTCGAGTTCCAGTAGCCCATCGGCAGTGATGCGATCAGCACGTCGGCCATAAGTTTCGCATTCGCATTGAAACCGGCAGCTTCGTCTCGCCGTCCCAACAGGCTCTCCATACCGGCCAGGAGTTTGAACGCGTGCGCGGCGAACGCCTGTGCTTGCGTCTCACGTCCGTCCTTCATCACTTGGTCTTCGTAATAGACATCCGACCACACGCGGCCGTACTGATCGGTATTCGCCAAAACCCAGCCCGCCGCGTGTTCGAGGTTCTCGATATTCGATCGCAGCCACGTTGCATCTTTTCTGGCTTCGTAATAACCCCACGCCTCTTCGATCACCTCGATGTCCCCGGTTAGAGGAAACATGGCCGCGTTCTGACGATTGTCCTGACTGTTTCTGCGCACGTGATACTCACGTGTCCCATTCGGCTGCACAGAAGTTGGCGCGCGAAAAAGACGCTCCGGGTCGTCGTTGATGAGCTTGAACTGGAGCTCAATCATTCGCTTCACTATATCGAGATCGGCCTCCGAGCCCATCGCCAGCCGTCCCTTGATTTGAAATTCGTGATCGACCGCGGGATACGAGCCCGCATAGGAGTTTACATTCAACGTGCTCAGAACATAACCACTGCTGTAAGGGAAGTTGGCCGCCATGGTCTTCTCCACAACGGAAGGCAACATTGTTCCCCAGTAAAAGGCGGCTAATGCTTCTTCCAGCTCGGCGCCGCCAGGCATCTCAAGAGAAAATCGATGACCGAAGGCGTCGCTGTGCGGCCGAGCCATCGCTCTGGAGAGAGTCACACTCTCCGCGTCAAGAGTAAGCGTCAGTCCTGCTTCGGTCATCTTCGCATGGAGGTTGCCGCCATGGAGCGCGATATACCAGGAACGATCCTTCGAAGTCGCATCGACAGGCAGAACCCACAAAGCTTTGTTTGCATCCACCTGCGCGCCGCTCGCGCTTACCGGAAGAACCCACCACTGATTGTCTTGGTATTGAACCCCTAGCCCCTGGCAACGGATAAACACGAGTTCAATCGGGGTGCGCGCGTCCTTTCGCGTGACCACAAGGTCTTCTCCGGATTGAGTCACGCCGGCATTTTGGATTGACTTCAGAATCCCGTCGCCTTGGCTCGTCTGGGGGACATTTAGGCCAGCTCCGCCACCCAGTGCAGACCAGTTCGTTGACAAGCCGAGCAGGAGAAGGATTGCGATTAGTGTTTTCATCGGGCCTCTGCCTTATCTTCCGCGACTTAGTTTATGCCACAAGAAGGTCAACCGACGATCTTGCCCCAAAGTGATCGGCGGATAATAGCCGACTCCCAAGGAACAATCATCCTTCTTCTGCCGGAATGATTCAGAACCCGAGGTGGTGCTGAGCAGCTGGGAGACGATTCGTGCGAGCTTGTGTGCTGTCGCAGCGATGGCCTGAGGCTTGGCAAGCTTCCGCTATGACAACCGTGTCTCTTTGAGAATTGATCTCTCCCGCCAAACCAGATCGCATGATCGGGTGGTCGTCGACGATCATCACCTTAATGACGCGTTCCACTTGCACTGAGGTCCGTTCAATACAGCCCAGAGGCCGGAGAAAGGCCAACGGGTGTGCGTTCGGTTCGGCGCGATCTCATGGATTTGATGAGAACACAGGCGATCGCACGCGGGCGGGCTGCACCGCCGAACCATCAGAACGGCTTGTCATTCCAATGAATGCTGTTGACGGCGGACCGGTCTGGTCACACCAGCCCCGTAAAGCACAGCTATACACCCGCGCATAAATAGAGAGACATGTGTGGCATACTGGTCTTGGGAGGCCTTCAAAGCGGCTGCGCGCCGTAGTGCTGAATTCTGAAGGACGTACGAGTGGCCAATTGGCGGAGATCCTGCAGGCACCGAGGTCCAAAGTATCGCAGTGGCTGCAGCGATATCAGAGCGATGGAATCGATGGTCTGCTGGAAGGGTATCGGTCGGGCCGGCCATCGGAGCTGTCAGAGAAGCAACAGCAACAGTTGGGGGATATTCTTGACAGCGGTCCGGTAGCGTACGGTCTGGACAGCGGCATCTGGACCTCGCCCATGATCGCCTGGGTGATCGAAACGGGGTTCGGCGTTCAGTATCATCCCGGCCATGTTCGCAAATTGCTTCGTGGCTGGGGATTTTCAGTACAACGGCCCCGCCGCGTACTGGCCCGCGCCGACGCTGCGGCACAAGACCGATGGCACCGCCGCATCTATCCCGCGCTTAAAAAAAAGCCCGCACGCGACACTGGGCACTCCTGTTCACCGACGAAGCCAGCTTCCGGCAAGACTCGACTCTCCACGCCACCTGGAGCCGCATCGGGTGCCCGCCGGAAATCCCCGTAACCGGAGAACGTAAGAACGTGAAGATTCTCGGCGCCATCGAACTTTGGCGCACGCGGTTCGATTACCGTCAGGAAACAGTCTTCATTGCTACCACGTACCGCGGCTTCCTCGAACAACTCGCTCGGCGCTATCGCCGCCAAGGAGCGATCCTGATTCAGGACAATGCCTCCTACCACAAGGATGCGGAGGTCTGGGCGTGGTTCAAGTCCAACCGGCATTGGCTGGAAGTGCATCAATTGCCACCCTATTCGCCGGAATTGAACACTACAGAAAGACTGTGGCAGCACACCCGCAAGAACGGAACACACAATAGATTCTTCGGCTGCGTGGACGCACTGCTCGCCACTCTAACCAGAGTCTTTGGAGAAATGCAGTCTCACCCCGAACTGATTCGCTCCTATCTCACCCCTTTTTGTTGATCACTATGTCCCTTTAATTATGCGCGGGTGTATAGCGATGCGCTTCCTTCCACAGGACTCTCCTTTCGGAGCGAAAAAACATCTCAAAATTCGGGACTTCATGCAAGGATTCGCGAGGCGATGTCGCGTATCTAACCGGAGCAGGAATCATCGCAACGCTCAGAGGCATGACCCGCGCTCCAACTCGATTTCTTGAATTGGAGTGAATTTCATGAACCGCTTGATACGCAACAAATGTTCTTTGATCGGCCACATGAGCCGCTTCGATGACAGGCCAACACCCTCAACCAAAATCACCATTCCGGGTCGATGGCAAGCACGAACAGCGGCGGCAATCTGCATGTTAACCATGACCAGCCCCGCGATCGCGCGCGCCGCCACCATCAGTGTGTGCGCCAGCGGCTGCAACCAGACCAGCGTTTCCGCCGCTGTGGCCGCTGCCAGCAGCGGCGACACCATCACCATAACTCCAGGAGCCTACCCGGTTAACGTGGAAATCGGCAAAAACATGACGCTTACGCTGCAAGGGGCGGGAAAGACCATGCTGGACGCAGGAGGTGAGGATTTAGTGCTGTCTATTGACGCGGGCGCGACGGTGAATCTGGAGGGTGCGACGGTGCAGGGCGCCGGAAGCTCGGGCATGGTGGCCTACGGCTATCTGACCGTAAGCGACAGCCTGATCACTGGAAACGGCGGGGGCATTATCAACGGTGGAGGCGTCGTCAAGGTGGTGCGGAGCACCATCAGCGATAACCAGGCGATTTACGGTGGCTTGGGCGGAGGTGTATGGAATCTCAACCGCGAAACCGATCCGATTGACAGCACTATTACGGCAAACAACGGTTACGTCGCAGGGATCAGTGTCGCGGGTGGACTCGTTTCGCTTGTGAATTCAACCATGAGTGGAAACACGGGCCCAATTGCCAACCTTGTCGTTTACTCCGGCATCGTGTCCCTGGTCAACAGCACCGTTGTCAGCGACGGGACGTCCAGTTTTTCCATCGACATCATGCGCGGGAGCGAGGTGAGCATGGGAAATTCGATCCTGAGCTCGCCCGTCGGCGCACCGAATTGCAGCGGGGTCGTCTCGATCTCGGTAGGGCACAATCTTGCCAGTAACAATAGCTGCGGGCTAACCGATCCAACCGATGTTAACAACAACGCCAACATCAACCTCGGACCTTTGCAGGTGAACGCGCCCGCCACAACGGCTACGCAAGGACCGTTGCCAGGCAGCGCCGCGATTGACGCGGGGAATTGTTCCTTCGGAAGCGTGGTGGATGACCAGCGTGGCGTTCCCCGGCCGCAGGGCCCGGCTTGCGGCATCGGCGCGTACGAGTTGCGCACGCCCATCGCCAACAACGACGCCTATGCGGCAGTGCAGGGACGCACCTTCGTTTTGTCCGCGCCGGGTGTAATGACCAACGAGGTATCACCCGACTGATTGCCGCTGAGCGTCTACAGCGCATCATCTCCAGCCGGTGGCACCATCAAGGTTCGTAAGCAACGGCGCGCTCTTCTACACGCCCAATCCAGGCTTCACCGGGCAGGACTCCGTAATCCATACGCTTTGGGATGGCGTGCATAGCCGCTGACGCTCTCTTGGATACGGCTGAAACTCGCGGAACTCGTGGCGAGGGTGGCTCCTTCGGCGACCGAGTCCATTACCCATTTGCCGACGCGCTCCACCTCGCGCGGCGCAATCAGAGGGCCAACCTCTATCTAATTGAGGTGGGATCGCCAATGGTGAGTTGCCGGACACGCTCGGAGAAGCGTTCGACGAGTAAGGCCTTCAGAACCTCATGAACGAATATTCGCTGGACCGATACGCAGACCTGCCCAGCTGATAATAGCCGCCTTTGGCGAGGGGATCGATGACAGCATCCAAGTTGGCGGAACGGTCGATGATAACGGGCGCGGCCCCGCTTCCCCCTTCTTCGTGACGATGATCTTCGTCAGCGCCCGCAGGGCGCATTCAGGGCTGTGAACGCATCTTTGCTTTGCATGAAGCTCGTCATTTCACGGACCCCCTGATACGCCAGTTTGCAAAACTGTTCTTCGGTGCTTGTGGACTGATAGGGCCGCTCCGACGGGCCATCTTCGGGGAATCGCCGGCGTCCCGTTGAAGATTCTGGCTTGCGAATTCACTGTTTCAGGTACATGGGCCAGCCACCATCATTGAATTGAGAGCGTCTCAGCCGACAAGTACGTCAGAGCGGCTAGGGAAACGGGATCTCGCGCAAAGTGGCGCTGCATTGCCCGATCGTTAAGCGCATTGTCGAGCGCCGCCATGATCATAGATTGGGTGAGGACCAGGTAGCGATGTCCAATCGAACCCGTGGTCGGATCGACCGCGTTGAAAAACCCATACGCACCGTAGATTCCGGGGTATCGCGATAGAAGCGACTGGATATTGTCGAATGCCTGCTGTGGAAGCACATCCAGCGCCAGGAACGATGCATGTGGCGTGACCACATCCTCGGTTGCGCAAGCATAACACTGCGACAATCCGTCGTTCGGAGTCGTGGTATCCGCGCCGAGCCCGAAGTAGGAAAACAGCAAGCCTTCGACGCCATAGCCCGCGTAGTTGCCGGTATCATCCGCTGTGCTGGACGGCGAAAGGCCCCACACGGGGTAGTGAAGCATCTCCGTCGCGTATTTGATCTGCACTTGTGCAGTACGCAGATCGTTGAGCCCAAAACCTCTTCTCCCCCAGGACGTTTCGGGCACGACTTCGTTGGGCATCAGCCCTTCAAACAATCCGCCCGCCCACGTTGGCACAAAGTTGATCGTGGTGCCGGGGTACGTGTAATGCCCTTCCCAAACATGGAAGATTTGGTGCGATTGAGGATCGGCGTAATCCTGCCAACTGCCACCCATCGGCCATTGCCCTTGCCACGAAAAGTCTGGGTCGGTGGCCGCGCAGTTGTCGTATGGGGCCGGCGGCGGTAGAGCTCGCCAGCTTCGCCACCACACGTTGCCCGGCATTTGGCCCAGGCCCATACCGATATAAATAGCGATGCGCGGATCGCTGTAGAAGGCGCCATTGTGATAGCCTGCCGGTCCAATACCAACGTAGTAGCCGCCGAACATCTGACCGGTGGGTTGTCCTGCGGCGTTCACGTTGCACACGGTTTCGACGCCGTTGTCGTAGAAGATGCTGAAATCCATCTGCCCCATCAGACTGTTCACCAGAGAAGCAAGTTCCGGCATCGCCTGACGGACAACAATCAGTCCCGACGCAAACCAACCATTGTCAACGGCGGAGACGAAGAAGCAGTTATCGGTGGTTGGAGTTTCCGCGGAGCAGTCGGTCGTGTCTCCGGGATTCCTGATCACCGTGCCGGTTGTGGTGTCGTACCACTGGTAGAGGAAGCCGTCGAATCTCTTCAGGCCTTGCACTTCCGTTAGCGTTGTCTGAATGAGGGAACGCGCCTCTGGCCTGCTGACTAGGCCGAGATCGTTTGCCGCGACCACGGCCCACAGATAGACGCCGATGTTAGCGGCTGACGTATACGTTCCCAGGCCGTTGGCGCCGAAATTGTCCATGGGCAGGTGCGTGTTCGGATCAACGTCTGCGGCATAGAAGCGCCACGTATCCCGCGCGATCCGCATCAGCTCCATCCGTTGAGCCATCGGAATCGGAGGGTATGAGAGGATCGGCTCGGTTGCGCCACGAGTCGACTGGCCGAATGATGGCGCCGAGAAAACCATCATTATCGTGGCGATGGCGATCATTTGCCAATGGTGGACAGCCGGACGGTGTACTAAAACCTGCCGAATAACATCAGCCTGTTCTTTATTTTGGATGGCGTGGCGAAGACACTTCATCTGAGACCTCCTGAAGAAGGGCAAAGTACTCGCGTGGCCGGCGCATACAATCTGGATGCGGCGGCTTGCCGATTCGTAAATGTAAGACTTACCTGAAGAGAACCCGAGTTTCAGCGCGGTAAATGGCTCGTCACCTGCACGGAACCGACGTTGGGCCCGCGAAAAGGAGGACTTCGGGTAGTCGAAAAGGAATTGCCAACTACCGCACTGGCCACAAAAACCAGTGAAGATGACTCGACGACGTTTGATGGCTCGCTCACAAGGTGGGTTGCACAGGTTTCGCTCATTATTACGTTGGGGATGCCCGAGGGAGGCCGGATTGCACATTCCGAGCTCGAGAGAACCGTCGGAAAGGCCAAATCCCCCCCGAGGAAGTTAAACGCGACGGTGGAAGTCGGGGCTCGCTTATAGTACTGCGAGCGCGGGAAAACCGCGTACATGGGGAAGAGGCGAGACAGGTTGAGTTGCCGGTTCAGGGAAACATTCCCTGCACTCAGAGGTAGGAGACGAATGCCCACACAACTGGACCGGATCACGAAGAAGGCCAAGTCAGAACCGAAGCTGCGATTCATCTCGCTGGCGCATCTGCTCACTCCGGAGTTTCTCACTGAAACCTGGAAGCAGATAAACCGTCGGGGTGCGAGTGGCGTCGATGGAGAAACAGCAAAGGAATTTGAACAGAACTTGGGTACACGAATCCAAGAGCTCTGCCAACGATTGAAGCAAGGGACCTATAAGGCTCCGCCGGTACGTCGAGTGGAAGATACCGAAAGGCCCCGGCAAGGAAGGGACTCGGTCAGCATTCCGTCCCTACGAGCGCTATACGACAGGTTGCCGTTCAAAAGCCAGGCTCAGCCGCCACACATTGTTCTTTGCGTAAGTTCCAGGCACTGTTCCCGGGCTGTCGTTCAGCAATTCCTCCAAACCCGTGTCACGGGTCATTTCACCATCCCGAATAATATTTGCGGGCCGCGGATTTCACCCGGGCCCTCACAAAGCGAAAGAATTCGGGTGCAGCGACGAGCCTTTCAATGGATGGTATACGGCTGTTTCCCCGTCCAATCTGGAATTGAATTCACACGAAGGTCGGTGCTGGTTGGAATTCGATCTACCATAAACCTTAGATTGAACCCCACGCTCTGCGTGTAATAATCCCGAGCGTTGTTGGCCGTGGCAAACGTATCGAAATACACGTGCGGGGCGACTCGATAACCCAGGCGGACATCGGCATCGTAGTTTGCCGCTGTGCTGTTGTTGGATGCGTAGACGCCTTGGGTAACGGTCGCGGAGCCGGGCAAAACTGGATAGAACGGGGAAGCGTCCTCGTGCAAATATTGAAGGCCGCCGCTGAATTTTACCTCGTACTCGAAGCGCGGATGACGCGCATACCACGAGATCGGAACCGAGACCAGGTAGTACTGCTGCGGGCTGAAGTATCCTCCCTGTCCGAACGAGTAGAACTTCAGATTCTGGTCATAGTGCATGGCGTTTACATTGCCACCCACCGTCAGCCCCTGCACGACTTGCCAATACAAACCCGCGTTGCCGGATATGCTCCAGTTGTCGGGCACATGGAGTCCCTGGATAAACGAGTAACTGCCCGAGGCATATTCGCCGATCCTCTTGTAACGGATGCTGGTTGAAGGCGCAGAATCGAATTTCGCAGTAACAGCGTTGGAGACGACGCCACCCCATCGAATGCCGGTGCCCGGATCGACCGCGCCTGCATAGGAAAGCAGGCTGTCTTTCACGCTGTCACGCACCCCCAGCACGGTGAACCAGCTGTTGAGCGGGTGGAAGCGGAACCCGCCCGTCAGGTTGTGAACCGGGAAGCCCTGTGGAGAAGTGCCTACAGACATTCCGAAGCTATTGGTCGACAACTGGGCAAGGCCGGAGTAACCGACCTGCGATTGTTCGCCGAACGATGTGTTCGACGGCAGGGTACCGAACATCAGGTTCGAACTTCCATCCGGAGTGCCACTGTAGGCGTACACACCATGCCCCTCAACACCAAAACGCACCTGGTTGGAAACGGTATACGCCCCTCCAAGAAGCGTATCACTCACGATGAGGCGATCGATTCCCGGATCCCCCACGCGTCCCGAACCGATCCCGCCGGTGCTGATCACCGGCGTGTTTCTGTTATCCACTGCCTCGACCTCATCCTCCATCTCCTGATGTTGCTGCTGTTTCTCGTCTTGAGCCTGAGTTGCTGGCGGTTGCGGCTGCTGACGACCGGTGCCTTGTCCCTCCGGGTCCTGATCATTGGAAACGAAAGACACGAGGCTGATCGGCCTGATGCGTGCTTCGCTTGCGGCACCGTTGGCCGTCTCTGGCTTGCATGGCGGTGCGGACTCCGATGCTCTTGAGCCCTCGCTGGGTCCAACAGAAGAGGCTTCCGTATTCTCTTGTACATTCGGCAACACCACGGCCTTCATTTGCGACGTGGGCGGGTTCTGCTCTTGCAGGGCCATTAAAGCCGATCTCAATTCGCGCTCTCCTTCGTCGTAGTTCCCGCGCGCGATTTCCTGCCTGGCCGCCATATGCATCAGTTCAGGGTCATGGGGAAAACGATCGAGTCCGTGACGCAGGAACTGGTCGGACAGATCGCTCTTGTGTGCGGACAAGGCCGCTCCGGCTGCAACCCGAAAGTCTCCTGCTTGCGCTCCCGACATGCCCCAGGTTTGAAAAACCTCGAGGGCCTGTTGCTTTTCATGCTGCTTCAAATAGAGAGACGCCAAGGCGACATGGATGTTTCGATCACCCGGATACTCGCGTCCCGCGTCTGTAAGAATGGAATAGGCAAGTTGCGGATTGGTTTCGAACGCGCGCTCGGCACGGCGTACGCTCCAGCTCGACCAAAGTTCTTCAATCGCGTCACGCTGTTTTGAGGTAGGGTCGGGCCGGTCTTTAGCTGCCCGCAGGAGATCGCTGAGTCCCGGCGCGTCCGCAGAGACGGCGAGCATGGTCCAGGCAGTCTGGACATCGAGAATTGTGGGAGGAAGCTTGCGTTGTGCCGTGTACCGTGAGCGCGCTTCCTGTAAGAGCGGAACCGCTTCCTGGTTGTGCTCCGTGGAGGAGTACGCGCTCGCCTCCAAAACAAGGAAGCTGGGATCGGTTTCAAGCTGTGTGCGGACAGCCACCGGAATGTGTTGCATCTCCGCCACCAGCGTCCGGTCGGCTCGCTGCTGGTGAAGCACAACCAGGTAGCCGCGCCAGGCGTCGGCGGAATTCGCGTTCCTTGACACGATGTCGTGATAGAGGTCCTGCGCATTCCCGTAGTTACGTTGGCGCATCCAAATGTCTGCCAGTTGAAGCTGCGTGCCTTCAGCAGGCTCGTGTCCTGCTTTTTGATCCAAAGCAAGCGACCGGTTGAGGAAATCCTCTGCCTCCGTACACTGTCCCTGAGTTGAGTAAAGAATAGCCATGGAATTCAGAAACCCGGTGTGTTTCACAGCCGCGTCGTATGCAGGCTGAGGCATGGAGCGCACCGCTTCGATCGCATCGGAGAAGTCACCCACTCGTGTATATGCGCCAGCCAATCCTTCCCACCCGTTCGGGTTATTCGGATGCGACTGTGCTATCTGGTGATAGATTTCGATTGCTCGTTCTGGTTTGCCTTGATCCAGAAATCCGCCGGCGACTTGAAGACGCAGGCTCACTGCATCTTCCGTATCGGAGATTCTGGCGACTTGCATCGCGCGATGGATTGCTTCGTCTCCATCAGCAGGTCGATTAGCGCTGTAATAAACAAGGGCCATCTCCGAAAGATAGTCAGAGCGGCTCTCCATCCGTTCCTTCACAGCTAATGGAATGCGCTGGGAGGTCGCGATGGCCTGATCAGGAGCTTGTTCGCCCACCTGCGCTTGAATGAGCCCCAGCCAACTCGATTCATCGGTGGGATCCGCGGCGGTCAGGCGAAAGTAAGTTTTTGCCGCAAGGGGATAATCACTCGCGCGCACCGACGCGTTGGCCAATCCCCGCACCGCGTCTTTGTCACTCGGATTGAGCGAGACGGCTTGTTGATATGCGGCGACCGCATCTTTGGGCCGATGCTGATCGAGCGTGGCGGCCTGGTTCATGATTCCCCAGAACTCCGCGTTGTGATAGCCCTCCGCGACGTCCTTTCGCGCGGGGTCCAGCTTGCGCGCTTTGGCAAAGAGCACCTGCGCTTCCTCAAAGCGCCCCTCTTTGAGACGCACGAATCCCAAACCTGCGATTGCGTCTGGGTTCGACGGAGCCTGATTCAAGACCTGTTGGAATCTCGCCTCGGCATCGGCGAACTTTCGATCTCGCACGAGCGCATTTGCCAGTCCCAGCAGCGCGCCGGTGTCTGAGGGCCGAAGAGTCAGCGCTTCCTGGAATGCCAGGATCGCCGCCTCCGAGTGGGTCTGTTGTTGTGCGGAGGCTCCGCGCTCGATGGCCAACCAGAATCTCGCGCTGTCATACCCGCCGCGAACATCTTGCCGCTGGGGAGCAAGTGTGCGCGCGCGATCAAAGAGGCTCAATGCCTCGCTGAACCTTTTCTGATCCAGGCGAACATACGCGAGTCCACTAATGGCATCGGTGTCGTTAGGTGACTGCCTGAGGACTTCGGTAAACCTCGCGGTCGCCGTATCGAGGTTCTTACTACGGAGCGCCTTGTAGCCTTGCTCTCGGTTCACATCGGCCATGTTTTCCTGAGCTTTTGCGCGAAGTGCCGCTGCCTCGGGCTGCAGATCCGGGTCTGGATAGCGTTGAAGGTAGGCTTCGAACGCGGTGAGCGCTTCGGGATTCTCCCTTTCCCACATCAGCGCCTGCCGCCATGGAGCGCGGGCCTGCTCCGCGGTGACGGGATCCTTGATCGACGCGAACAGTTGAAAAGCCTCAAGGCGTGTCTTGGGGTCGTAACTCAACAACGAGGCGAGCCACAGACGGTATGCTTCCTGGTTGGGATTTTGAGCACTCAACTGGCGCAATTGGGAGATCGCTTTTTCTTTGCCGCCGGTGCTGGCTGCTTCAGTCTCATAGAACGGCTGCGCCCACTTTCCCGGTGGCGGCTGCTGGTCGCCGAGAACTTCACGATAGATCTTCATCGCTTCGTCTGGCTTGTGCTGCATCGCGAGTCTTCCGGCCTCATCAAGGCGGCTGCTTTCTTCGGGCGTGAAGACGTGCAGGTTCTCGACCGCCCCGATCGCGGGATCGTTCGGATTGATTTTGCGCAAACGGTCAAGGTAAGAACGCTCTTCGCCCACTTGACCGTTCTGTTTGGCGCTGCGTGCCATCCCTGCAAGTGCTTCGGTCTGGTTAGGATCGACAAGCAGAACCGTGTGCCAATTTTGAACGGCCAGATCCATGCGGCCTCGCGCCTCGAGCGAGCGAGCTTTTGCAAGCAGGACATCGACTCCGCCTTGGGTTTCGGACGGCGCCGATGTGGCCACAACAAACGCCAGAATCAGCAGGAGGGGGAGACGAAACGGATGTGTCATTTTGTCCAACCTCGATTAGCTCTCTCGCGTCGCCAAACGCTGCGCGGCAATGCGCTCGGTACTCCAGCGCATCCACGCAACGATCATCCCTGCGAGTAAAAGAACGAGGAGCGGAATAAGAAAATAGTTTTCGAATAGAAGAACGGTCGCGTATTGAAAGCGATTGAGATTGCCGGAATGGTAGGCAAAGGTTCCTACCAGAAAGGACTCAAAGCGTCCGCCTTGTGAGACTGCCACGCCGCCGTATATAGGTCCCTGGCGCTCTGAGGGAGTAAACAAGGCGCGCACAGCGTCCATTGGATTGGGACCGCTGGGAATAATGGCCACGACTAGCCTGTCCTGGCGCAGAGGCGAGACGAAGCTTTCTACCAGCGCATCCACATTGGAACTGGCGATGGATCCGCCGTCGATCAACCGTCTTAGCCGAACGCCATCATAGCCTCGGAACGGCCACGCCGAGTGGAACAACAGTGCCGACTCTGCGGCCTCATTGACGCGCATTTCCGAACCAGACAGATCGAGCGGCATACTGCTCGCCCATTTCGACAAGAGCGGCTGTGAACCAGGCGTGCCAATCAGTACGAGGTCCTTGTCTTGTGCATCGTTGAGATGTTCAGGATCGGTAATCTCAATCCCTGTCACCGTCGCTCCAGTCTGGGCGCCAAAGAAACCAGCCATATCCATCAACGATTCGTATTCGGGGAGAGCTGGAGAATGTGGCATGATCACCGCGGTTCGACTGGCGTCGGGTCGCTCGGTGAAGGGATAACCCGCGTCTGCGAACAACTCCAGGCGGGGAAGCACGACCGAGTGCGGAAGTCCGCGAAGGTCGAGCGACGAGTTACGGCGAATTGCGAAAGATGGCCGTATATTCGTTGTTGGAACATTCCGCGCAAAGTAAAAGTCGATGGTGAGCGTGTTTGTGTATGCAAGCAGACTGCCGGTCGGAAGGTTAACAGCTTCAGACTCTTCCATCGGGGAAGAAGTTGGCTTCAACTGAATGCTGTCGATGTCTCTTCCGTTCAAACGTACGTGAAGGGCGGGTCGCGATTCCTCCGGCGCACCGCTGTACTCGTACCTGAGAAGCAAAGGAACCGATTGGCGCGCGCGCAAGAATAGATCCGGCGGCAAGCGAAAATAGAGACTGATCGATCCCGTCCCCACCAGCTTCAGGCGTTCGTCCGTCGTGTACGTGCCGATCGCAGAGGGCCTGTCGGTCTCGAGCCAACGCGGAGCTTCATTGGCTTGCCGCGCGGGAAGCGAAGCGAGATTAGCACGGACACTGTCCACATGCGGCATCCAGTTAGCGCTCGTAAGTGCGCGAGCTGCTACGAGGAGATCGTCCGCATTATCGCCAGTCACGACCAACAACTTGCCGTACGGGTCATGAGGATTGTCGCGCATCGCAAGGAGCGGACCTTCTTCAGATGGCAGCGAAAGATCGGCGACGAGCCTGGATCCACGTAACGCAAATACGACCGCGTTTCCGTTAGGGAACTGGCCAACACTGACGGGAAAGCGTACGCCGCGCACGTCAGACTGTACACCAAACCAGGAAGCGACGAGCGCAGCACTTTTCAGCGTAATGGCGCCCGGTTGATCGCCGAAGACAACGGGGAGACTCCAGGATCCCATTCCAGCTTGATCAAAGAATGGCAGTGGAAGCAAAGAGAGATCGTTTTCCAGTGGCAATCTTGTTCCGTCGATCTTAAGGATGCTGGCGGGGCTGATGGTCACCCATACAGCATTCTTTGCGCTGCAAGACGCACAGGTTTCCTGGAATTGAAGCGAAAGCGTATTGTCACTCGTAATCAGGTCTGTGGGCAATGAGAACTCGACCTGTTCTGATGGGCCGGGGAGAAGCTCGATCGATCCAACTTCTGCTTCGTTGAGCGTCACTTGAAGACGAGCCTCATTCGGACCCAAGGTCGGGGCAGCATAGTTAAGTTGCAAGGTCGCATTCGTCGTTACCTTGGTGACTGGCTCGCCAAAGAAGAAGTTGAGGGATGCTCCACTCCGCTGCAGTGACAGAGTCTTCGTGCCGCTGGCTGCACCCAGGGCAAACTCGTCGTGAAAATTCGCTGGCCGGCTGCCCTCACCCTGATTTGCGCCTGTCGTTACTGCCGCACCTGAGCGGGTCTCCGACGCGTCAACCGTCGCCGGAAGAAGCATGCGTCCTAGGAAAAGAGCCAAAAAGACCAGCGATGCTGCGATGTTCTTGGCTCTCGGCGACAGAGGCTCGCGTTCAACCGCCGGGAAAGGCATGAACAGTCCGATCGGTACAATAGCCAGACCGCGTAGTGCCAGCAGGAAGATCTGCAGCAGGCTGCGTAACGGTCGATCGCTGGGCCGCGCGTTTCGCAATGATCGCCAGGCTTTGCGGCGAGAGTGCATTAGGCTTTCAAGATGTTTTTCTTGCTTCTCCGTAAGGTCAGGCAAAAACAGGTGTTGGCGATGTCCGGTGGAGTGAGCCACAAGGGCTTGAATGTAACAAGGTAACTTTCCATCACCTAGCAGTAAAACGACAGGTGCGCCCCGAGGAAGTTCCAAGGCTGCATCAACCTTCACGGTCACGCTGTTGCGCGAAAGAAGAACAGTTGCGCCGCCAATTGGACGATCATATTCGATACCCCGACCGCTCTCGAGCCACATTATAGCGGGCAAATTCGCACGTAGACACGCACCGGAACGCAGTTTCCGCCGCTCCCACGCGACCGAGGCCGCGACGACAAGAATCATCGTGCTATACACGGTCCACGCCGCGTTCATGATCACGGTGTCGCGATGTGCAGGATCGGCAATATAGCGACGTTCCGCCATCACAAGTCCAACAACATTCAGAGCCAATAACAGCAGGTAAGGCAAGGCCATGCGTCGGTCGAAGTAGGAGCGCCGCATAATTCCGCCCTTGCTCGTCACGTTGAACCGGCCCAGCCGCGGACTGATAAGCGCAAGCAAGGTGGGAAAGAGAACGTACGGCGCGAGCACAACCTCATAGATTTCGTTCCAGAAGGAATAGCGGTAACGTCCCTGAATACGCGAATTCGTAAGATTGGAAAGCACCAGGTGCGGAAAAGCGTACGCAAGAATTGTCCATGTGTAGCCATAGATGTTCACTTTCCCGAAGAGGAGGTAAACCAGTGGAACCGTCAGAAAGATCAATCGCGGTATGGCAAACAGAAAGTGGGTGGTCGCATTGAAGTAGCACAGCCTCTGTGCGAGGGTGAGTCCGGAGGCGAAGAGTGGATTCTCGACACGCAGAATCTGAGTCATGCCGCGGGCCCAGCGAATGCGTTGACCGATATGCGCGGCAAGACTCTCCGTTGCCAGGCCAGCTGCTTTCGGAATGTTGATGTAGGCGGTGTTCCAGCCATGGCGTTGCATGCGCAATGCGGTATGTGCATCCTCGGTGACCGTCTCTACAGCGATGCCGCCAATCTCATCAAGGGCGTTTCGCCGCAGTACTGCGCACGATCCGCAGAAAAAGCTTGCATTCCACAGATCGTTCCCATCCTGCACAAGACGATGGAACAGTTCGCCTTCGTTAGGGACTCTGCCAAACTGTCCCAGGTTGCGTTCGAATGGATCCGGAGAATAGAAATGATGCGGTGTTTGCAGCAATCCGAGGTTGCGGTCCCGAAGAAACCATCCCAGCGTGGTCTGCAAGAATGATCGTGCGGGGACGTGGTCAGAATCGAAGATCGCGACAAATTCGCCGCTTAGAAGCTTAAGCGCATGATTGATGTTTCCTGCCTTGGCATGCGCGTTATTATTGCGCGCTATGTATCCCACACCAATGCGCGCGGCAAAATCGCGGAACTCAACGCGCCGCCCGTCATCCAGCAAAAGGACCCGCATCTTATCGGCCGGATAATCCATCGCCATCGCCGCGATAACGGTGCCTTGGACGACGTGCAGCGGTTCGTTGTATGTGGGGATCAGAACATCCACAGTTGGCCAATCCTCGGGATTGCCGTCGAGTGGTAGCGGAGGGCGCTTCAACGGCCGCAGAGTTTGAAAGTACCCCAAAATGAGTGTGGAAAACGCGAAGAACTCGGCAACCAGAAGCAACAGGACAAAAATGGTGTCCCAGCGATGGATGTGCCCGGCACTCGTGATTCCTTCCCAGGTTTGGATCACACGCCAATACCCGTAGCGGAGCGTGCTGAACATTGAGAATGTCATCAGCAGCATCGTCACTGTGATCGAACGCGAAATAGCATTCAGAAAGATAGCTAGAAGCATCAACGCCGCTCCCGTGATGGCCTGTTCTTTCCACGTAAGCGGCAGAATGACCATCGGGCACAGTGCAATGATCGCTGCCAGGGCCAAGAGGCCAACAACGGCCAATCCGGCGCGCGATGTGCGCCTGGATTCCAGAATGGATTCGTTCATGCGAGCCACCTCAACCTGGGAACACAAACCAGCACTGGCGGTTGAGAACAACTGATTGCGGATCTTTATGTGTCTGGCAGACAAACCGTCGTATCATCGGTTGCTCTTGTCTAAAAAAATTAGAAAATTACACGATCTGGCATTCAGCCGTTACGGGCGCTTAAATGTTCAATCCTGTCTTGCCGAGTTGGTTGATTTGGTGCGTTCTTCCTCGATTTGGTTGTTTTCTGTGCGGCGCGGGGCAGGCTCAGCAAGACGCGTTGAAAAGACGGGATTTACGGGTCTCGCAACATGACAAACGAACAGGGGAAAAACCGCCTCAGCCTAGGCGGCATCCTATGTCAATCTCAAGGTGCGAAGGAAAGGTGATATGAGGCTAAAGCCGACTCTCATCCTCTGCCTTATGGCGTGTATTCAAGCGAGTTGTGCCGGGCAAGACTGGCCGTCGCTCTGGAGAAGCTACGTCACTGGATTCATGGACGATCAGGTACGCGTCATCGACCATGACGCGGGCGATCGGACGACTTCTGAAGGTCAAGCGTACGGATTGTTTTTCGCGCTCGTTGCAAACGACCGTACGCGATTCGATGGCTTGTTACACTGGACAGAGAAGAACCTCGCTGCCGGTGATCTGACTGCTCATCTTCCTGCCTGGTTGTGGGGCTGCGGTGCAAACAATCAGTGGGGCGTACTCGACAGCAATTCCGCCGCTGATGCGGATCTCTGGATCGCTTATACGCTCCTGGAAGCGGGAGAAGCCTGGAACGAACCACGTTACACAAAGGTGGGGTTGGCGCTCGCGCATCGAATCGCCGCAGATGAAGTGGTTGAAGTGCCAGGCGTAGGTACGATCGTTGCGCCGGGGGCAACTGGTTTTCAGCACGGGAACTCGTATCGATTGAATGCGAGCTATGTTCCGATCCAAATCATTTTTCGGCTCGCACGTTTGATGCCTGATGCTCCCTGGGCCAAAGTCGCTACTGCGACTCCGGCTTTAGTACGGGACTCCGCGCCAAATGGATTCGTATCCGATTGGACGGAGTTCAAAGACGATGCGGGAATTCAGGCGTCGCCAAGCATCGGAAGCTATGACGCAATCCGCGTCTATCTCTGGGCCGGCATGCTCGATCCGGCTACACCGCATCGTGATGACACATTGAAGGCGCTTGCGGGGATGGCTGGTTATCTCCGGACCAACCCTATCCCGCCCGCCAAGGTGCGGCCGGACGGAAGCATTGAGGACCCGAAAGGTCCTGTGGGCTTTTCCGCGGCGTTGCTCCCTTATGCCTCGGCTATTAACGACGAACAAATCCGGGATCAACAACTGTCGCGAGTACAGTCCGAGTTCAAGGCGCAGCTAGGACTGCTTGGCAGTCCACCAAAATACTACGACCAGAACCTGGCACTATTCGGCCTCGGGTTTTTCCAGCAGGAGTTTTGGTTTGACTCAAAAGGCGCCCTCAAGTTGAGATGGAAGCATAATTGATCGCCTTGATACACCCAACGGCAAACTTAGTGTTCGAGAGCAAGGGACGAGATTCCCGGAGTTTCGATGATCCAGCAATCAGGCATCACCACCCGCTCGGGAACTAGTGCGCTATGTTTCTCGTTTGCCTTCCCGTTACGATTTATTCGCTCAATGCTTTACGAAACGCAGCCGCTCGACCCGATGCTCTTCACCAGCGATGCGCTCACCGACAGGCGAGCCACTTGGTCGTTTAGAGTCCCCGATAGGGGATCGGTAAACCCCTCGCCTTCAGGCGACGGATGTGTATTTGTCCTTTGGCCAACAAGCCGAAGGAGTTTCTGATGGTCTTTCCGAAGTTAGTCGGGCATAGAGGCTGAGGGAGCACAACTGCAGCTGCCCGAACTGAAATGTTTCTGCATTCCAATCGGCCGCATGGCCGATCAATCCGGCTTCAGCCGTAACGGAAGCTACCGCCTATTAGGCGGTGGAGCATTCACTCGCCTTCCCGTATGAGTGGATCCAGGCGAATGAAGCTAGATGGAAGCCGTGTTCTGGACGCTTTCGGCCCGGCTGACCTTGCGGAATAGCGGGCCGGCATTGATGTTTCCCTGCCGGATCCATTGCTCGAGGGCCCGCCCCGGACAGACCGATTCTCCGAGCGGGGTGCTGTCCGGCTGGCGGCCCCGGACCATCTCCATTTCCCTTCCCTGTTCCCTCCTGGTCGGTCTTGGAAGTGGGCAGTGTCACAGTGATCCCGTTCCACGTCAGGTGCCCGAAGCGCATGCCTGCCAACTCCGACTGGCGCAGGGCGGTCGAAAATCCGAGCAGGCTCGGGACGGTCGTGGGGGCCGGTCAAGCCATCGCGACGACCGGCACGAAATTATTCCAGCGTGCAATAGCGTGCAATGCGGCGCGGCAACGGTGGCATTTTAGCAACGGTGGCATATTTTTTTCTATGCATTATGAGAGGGCGCCCGAGCTTCATAAGGAAGCATTTGTGGCCGGCGCAACCTGCAGGGGCTTTGCCCCCGCACCCCCATGATTTAGCGCTTTAGTGCCTCTCCCGATAAGGACTCTCTGCGAGCAAATAGCGGAAGGGGGATGCCGTAGCATCCCCCCTGGATCGGTCGAGGCCACTGAGTCGGCGCTCGGGTTGCCTCCTGGCATTGCCCTACCCTCCGCTCAGTCCGGCCTCATTTTACTCCGGCGGATGAGGGGACGGTGGGCTCGAAAAGGATGACACTTAACCTTGAGGGAAAGTGGTCCGGCTGAAGAATCACCTTCCCCCCAAGGAGGTACCCAGCATGCTGAGTAGCAATGTCAAGTATATCGGGCTGGACGTGCACAAGGAAGCGATTGCGGTGGCGGTTCTGAATGGGGCCGGGAAGCTGGTAGCAGAATCGATCGTCGAAACCAAAGCCAGCACTCTGCTCGATTTTCTGCATGGGCAGAGGGGAGAGCTGCATGTGACTTTGGAAGAAGGGACGTGGGCGGCGTGGTTGTACGACCTGCTCAAACCCCACGTGCGGGAGGTCGTGGTTTGCAATCCGCGTCGCAACGCGCTATTGAAAGAGGGCAGCAAGAGTGACAAGGTGGACGCGCGCAAGCTGGCCGAGTTGCTACGGAGTGGAATGCTGCGCGCGGTCTACCACGGAGAAAACGGACTGCGGGCACTGCGGGAGTTGGCGCGCACCTACCAGGTGGTCAGCAAAGACTTGAAACGGGTGATGAATCGGCTCAAGGCGCTCTATCGAAGCTGGGGTATTCCCTGCACGGGCACGCGGGTCTATAGCCAGCGGCATCGCGAGCAGTGGCTCAAGAAGATTGGGGAGGCCGGGGTGCGTCGCCGCGCAGAGCTGTTCTATCAGCAGCTAGATGCATTGCAGGCCCTGCGCCACACGGTGCGAGGAGAACTGTTAGCCGAGAGTCG
>Ga0206867_1040_pt1 | contig 28792 bp, 30 predicted proteins | sample Alteio_BWOrgCont_37_FD_152905 | JGI IMG/M metagenome (GOLD analysis project Ga0206867, IMG submission 152905) | Enriched cells from forest soil in Barre Woods Harvard Forest LTER site, Petersham, Massachusetts, United States -... | ecosystem: Environmental > Terrestrial > Soil > Temperate forest >...
CCCCAGAATATGGAAACCACGTAGAGGGCGAAGGCAACCGCTAAGACCCAGAGTCCCGTCCTTGCCGCTCCGATTCCAGCGAATCCACCCAAGAGAACCTGTGCTACTCCGAAACGCGGATCTCCTCCGACGAAACGCCATCTACGCTGGTTCGCCCGCTGCCTCAGCGACGGGTATCGTCCGACTGCGATAGCGACCAAGCCAAATGCAATGCCTGTTCGTAGACTTAGGAGTGAATCCATGATGGCGAGCGAGATCAGGAAAGTCATGTCCTGCGTGACGAGCAGCTTCCAACCCGCTATTGGTAGGAGACGATAGCGCAGTAACGCTCGCCCTTCATCCAGACGGAGCATGCGTTGCCCAATCGTGCTCATTGCAATACCCACGAATAGCGACAGCATCGGAAATGCTTCAGGCTCCGGCGCCCGCCCGAACAGTCGATAAAAGGTTCCGCTAACGGCTATAATCAGCGCCGTCCAAAAGTCGAGGGTTCCCTGCAGCCCCCGCCACGTCTCTTGCGCGATTCCGCCGAGCTTCAGAGGTGTCCTTGAGATGCTGAGACTTGCAGGCGTCCTTAGCTCGAATGGGAGGCGGCCAACGGCGTATACCGTCACATGGACGATGAATGCCAGGAGAACAAAAAAGAAACCTGCGGCTAAGCCCATCCAGAACAGGTAGCCAAAAAACAACACAATAAATAATGGATTCAGCACAAAACTCATTGAACTGAGTACGATCCTTCGTGTACGTGACAGTGGCCAGGCAGCGACTCGCTGCGGGGGCAACCTATGCTGTGTATCTACGGAAAAAGTAACAAACAGAGGCGCAAGGAGGACGATTTGAAAGAAGAGCGTACTCCAGAATGCTTCTTTCGGTTGCCCGCTTTCTAGACCCGCGGACATAATAAAGAGGATGCTGAACAGGAAGTTGTTGAAACGCACGGAGGAAAAGCTGCTCAGTTCCTTCAACATCAGTTTCTTCAACAAGAACAGAAGGGCTAGGATCTGAGCCAATCCGGCACCTCCGGCTGTGGTTTCCCAACAATGCCGAAATACACCTTCTCAACTCCTTCTTCTGTCGTGGGCGGGTTGAAATCTGATTCAACTCGACCTTGGTGAATAATGACTACACGGGTGGCTATCTTCTGCACGATCGACAGAATGTGAGAGGTGAGTAATATCGTAGTGCCATTGCTGGAGAGTTGGCCGAGCAGCATCTCAATGACCGCGGACGATGCAGGATCAATGCCTTCAAACGGCTCATCAAGCAGTAGGACCCTCGGCTTGTGCAGGAGGGCCATGGCCAAGGCGGTCTTCTTTCGCATGCCGAACGAACAATCGCGTGCAACGGTGTGGCGCCCTTGCGTAAGATCGAGTAATTCTAATAGGTTCGTCGTTCGTGCTTTTGTTTCGCTTTTCGTGAGTCCATAAACGGGTCCAATTGCCATCAGGTTCTCGAGGATGGTCAAAGACTCGAACAGCCCGAGCGCCTCAGGGAGTACACCTAGATTCCGCCGGATTTCAACTGCATGATCCCGGAAACCCAGTCCACCGATGAAAACGGAACCACTGTCCGGCTCCTCTAGTCCTGAGAGCAAGCGTAGCAGCGTGGACTTGCCAGCACCGTTAGCCCCTAATAAGGCGCAAATGCTAGGTTCTACAACGAGGTCTATACCTCGGAGAACAGGTTGAGAGGCATAGCTCTTCGTCGCGGCTCTGCAGTCGATCACTCTGTTGTTCCCCGCTAATCAGTTAACCATACCAACAGGCCAAATCACGTTTCCAGAATTCATGGTCATGGAAACGTACCTTGGCGATTTGCACCAAGCCGCTAGCGCGGCAGGGTTTTGCGCCGTTGCGATTCGTTCCAGATTCTCTCGCGGGCTTGCGAGGGCTAATTAGTGCGCCGCTGGTCCGTAGTTCTCCAGCACGCAGACTCCTCCCCACGGCTTGTCGGGCTTGCGGCCAGCAGGATCGGGGAGAAGCGACAGCAGCCGCATCCCAAACGACAGGCGCTTCAACTTCGCCGGGGTATGCAACAGAGAACGCGTCTCGACCGACTGCCACCCGTATGGGGCAAAGAATTCCGGCCCTTCCCGAGGCGCGAATTTCAGCGGCGAACCGACATCACCTAGCGGGCCACCAATCGTCTTCTGGAGCATCTTGAGAAGCGCAGGTGACGCAAGGTCGGTGACCCAATGCCGGAAGCTGGAGCGGGCTGCCAGATCGCGGGCCAGCTCAGCAGCCCCGTCGGCTTCAAAGTAAATGATGAGCCCTTCGCTTACCACCACCACGCGCTTCGCTTCGTCCCCGAGCCGCTGAAACAATGCACGGCGCCCTGCAGTATCTTTCAAATCGAGCGGCACGCGCTCGAGGGTGCAGAGCGGACGTTCAGCGGCGAGAACTTCCTGCTTGTAGTTCAGCATATCCGGCAGGTCGATCTCGATCCACCGAAGCGAAGCGGGAAGCTGCATCCGGTACGGCCTGGAATCGAGCCCAGCAGCCAGGTTAATGACCATGTCCGCGCCTTGCTGCACTTCGCGTTCGATGACTTGATCGACCAGCCAGGTACGCGCTGTGTAAGACCATGAATGCTGCTGGGCGGATGGCATCGCGGCGGCGATTTGCATGCCGCGATCTCCGGCCAACTTGCGCGCATAGGGGTCGCGGAAGACGGCGTCTGAGTAAGCGTTTTGATGGCCACTTCGCGGCCGATCAACGGGTCTTCCCCGCGATATACAATGCCCATCCCACCCCGTCCAAGTTGGCCGGTGATGCGATATCGCCCAAACTGCGGTACTGCCGTCGATGCCATGATGCCGACTCCGGTCCCCTAGCTACGCCGATTTGCCGCTTCGATCGGTCGCGGTCTTTCGCTACAAATGCGAGATGCCTGGCATTATTTGTTATCGATGCGCAGGACGGATTTTCCTAATGATCGCCTGACTGTCCGGGGCTAATTTGTGACGCTTATGCAAGAGTGCCACGGCTTCGTTGATCAAGACTCTCAGTAACCAGCTGCGGAATTCCCCTTCACGCTCGAAGTGTGGCGAATTGCGAGATGCTCGAAGCCAGCAGTGTTCCACAGCCCGTTCGGCCTCGTCCGTGCCGCCGAGAATCAGGCATGCTGTAAATTGAAGCGGTCCGCGGCAGCGCCAGAACCGTTCATAGAGTTTGGCGAGGTGGTCCTGTGGTGACGGGCACGGTTCCACCGCGGGTTCTGCGGTGATGGGGTTAGTAATAGTTGCCATTGTTCAATACCCTTTTCTGAATGTGAGTTTCGGAATGATTGTCCCTATTAGAAGATGGCGCCTCATCCACTACGCCTGCATCCGCGAGATTGAGGGATGACGTCCACCTTCCGAGTGGCAGCGTCGCATGCGTGTCCTGGCTGCCTGGAAGGTGCGGGTACCCGGCGGAGTCGAAGTCGATTCCCGGATACCCACACCTGGATGAATAATCTCTTCTCCCTGGTGGGTCGAACGAAGATGCGTGCAGAAACTGCTTTGTCTCACGCGTTCACACTTAATACAGCGATCTTTTTGGGCGGAAACGATCACGTCCAGGGAAGAAATCTCGAGGGCGGGCCACGGGCTGAGCCAGCGATCGTTGCGAATAAGACATCAACAGCGTGTGCCCACGGCTTTACGGACAAAATGCCCCGCCGGATTTGGAGCCGGCGGAGCAATTAGAGAATACGTTCAGGGTTGGAGGCGCCAGGTGTTTATGGGCTTACGGTAGTGAGCCGCGACGCGCTGCTCCCGCTCACCGGTAAAGACTTGTATTCGGTCCGTGTCCGGTACCGGCGCGGTAGAGCCTCTTTTCGAAACGGTCACGTAGTAGCGTTTAGTGGCTCCAGCTAGCGGTCTGGATCGCATGCTCGACGGCGTGGTGCGCTTCGTCGATGTGCTGGATGGCCTCGTCGCGAAGACCGCGTGCGGACTCGTTATGCTCACGGTCTACCACATCGCGATGCGCATTTCCGATAGCCTCCAGGGCCCGGTGAAACCGACCCGAAACGGGCAATTGGGGCTGAACCGGCGGATGCACATTCAAATCTTTCCCGTCCTCGATAGCGGCATCTTTGATCACTCGAATGGCTTCGTCGATTTCGTGGAGGGCCCGGTGTTGGTCATGTTCCACGACATCCGGCGCGTCCTGTTCGAGCAGAGCGCGGGCGTAACGCAAGTCGGACAGTGCGTGCAGATATCCCGGATGCGCTCCGGGCAAATCTCCGGCGGCCATGGCTGCGGGCGCGGGCAAACCGATTGCCAGCGCCAGTAATAAAGTTGGGGTAGTCCAGATTGCTTTCATTTGTATTTTCTCCTTGGTAATTATTGAATTGGGTTGTAACGGGATGAACTGCTGTTGGGGTTGGTGCACGCGTTTGCGGTTGATGCTTCAGTCGATTCATAATCGCTTGCTGATTTTCCGTATCTATCTTCCGTGCGCGCTGAGATCGCTGTCCGGGCGGCCCGCACGCATCGGCTGGATTTTGTTAATCAGCCAAGCGATTCAACGCTGACCAAGATGACATCATCTTTGGTGAGATTGGGGATGTAGAACTGAGTTCCGCCGCCGGGAAGATTCTTGGTGCTTCCCTTGGCTTCGGTGTCCGCATCGCGTTTAGAAGCCTTCCCGGCGTCAATACGGGTCATTTGGGCGAAACCCCCAAAATACCCATACGCGGCATTCTTCACTGTGACCACCAGCACATAGGAAAGCGAGTTCCAGTTCTCCTTGATGGCCGAAGTAACGCGCCCCAGTTCGCGAATGCTGACTTTAAGTTGCGCGGCCAGTTTTTTGCGCTCCTCCCAGCCTGCATCCCACTCGTAGGCTTCGTAGGGGCTCCACCACGGGCTGACTGATTGTGAGTTCGGAGCAGTGAGTGTCTTGTACTCGTTGAACTTGTACAACTTGAAAGCAGGCGCCAGAAGCACCTTCTTAGCCGTGCCATTCTTGAAGGCATCACGAACACGGGCATCGCCATCGCCTCCGGTTTTGTCGCTGCCCACTTCCTCCCAGGTCTTCTTTTCGTTGATCGGCATAATCCCTTCTTTCCGTGCGAGGTCTAACAATTCGGTCCGTGTCCGGTACCGGCGCCGTTGAGCCTCTTTTCGAAACGGTCGCGTAGTAGCGTTTAGTGGTTCCAGCTAGCGGTCTGGATCGTGCTCGACGGCGCGGTGGGTTTCGTCGATGTGATCGATGGCCGCGCAAACATGAATGCAGAAACTGCCTTTGTTTAGTACGTTCCCACTTAGGTAAGCGAGATTTTTGGCCGAAGCGATCACGCCCAGGAAGAAATCCCGACGGCGAGGCCACAGGCTAAGCCACTCGAACGAACTGGCACCACTGTTTGGGTAGAACTGATCAACAGAGCGTTCCTGCTTCTTTCCAAAGCGAATGACGACGCAGGTTCGCGTCGTCATTTCGCAAAGCAGACGGCCCAGTTTTCCAGTTCGGAAAATTATTAACGGGCCGAGCCTTCATCCTGTATCCAGACTGCATTCACTCCCAATTGAGTCGGATAGGGATCGGATGGCCGTTGTTGTCCAGCATGGTCACAGGGAACGATCCCGCGCTGCCTAGATCGACTGCGTTATAGCCGAAGTTATACGCATATGTATCCGAGAAGTAATCCGAGACATAGTTCGTCAGCGTTGCGTAGCTACCACTTATAGTTGGACGCTCCACGACCCACTCCGCGCTGTTGCCTACCAGCTTGGTTCCGGAGGCGCGGAGAAGTTGACCATCACATAATGATCAGTGTTGTAGTTGACGAGATAAGCATGACCTGCGGTCGAAGAGGTGTTCCAGACTTCAACGAAGAGATCGTCCTCGGGCGCGATTGGAAGGCTCGGAATGCGGGTCCAATTATAGGGAAACCACTCGAACCATGCTGAGTAGAGAGTATTGGTTGATGATCCGCTGCAATAAGCATCGGCCTCACTGCCAGCCTGCAGCACATCGTGTGATCCCCAGCCATCGATGCCGACCCATGTTATTGAGTAGTCCCAGGTCCCATCGCACTTGCCATAAGCCTGGCGGGCAACGGGAACAACATAGTCGCCGATAATGTAGTAAAAAGAAGAACTGCCATACTTGGTAACTCCGTTGGTATTGGCATAGCCGCTCCAGTTGGAGGAGGTGGCTGCACTACCGTCGGCCGGCGCAGGCGCGCCGGCCATCAGCTTCGCCGGACCAGCGGAGTTCCTGGTGACCTCGAGTATGGGCTCGACGCGAATCCTGGATGCGGTCATGGCCTTCTCCCAGCTGGCGAACGCCTTGGGAGTTGCAACCTGATCGGGCCGTGGTGGGAAGCCATAGTATTCCAGATCCTGATTGACGAAGGGGCACTCTCTTGCCGCGCCTGATATCGGGCCAAGTGTTCGCCCTCATTCACAACTACACATCGTCATCAATTGAATGAAAAACGCGGGGTATTCGTTTCACAACCTCTACTCACTGCTCCCTCACAAAGGACCGTTTCTGACAACTTGGCGATAGCGTCCGTGGGTGTTGTAAAACTCATCCTTTGAATACTCGCGGAAAATGCACGCATGCCGGCCAGCGCACTTGAACCCCTGAGAGGCCTTCCGATGCGATTCAAGTTCTACCTCGATTATGGGATGAAGAAATCTGACTAAGATCCGAGGTGGTAGAGATACCATCCAATCGATCTGAAAAAACACGACCAGAATTCCGGTACAAATTCGGGTACAGACATCAGTTCGCCCTTATTACGGCAAACTCCGCTAAACTACCAAGGTTAGTTTGTTGACCCTAGCGTGCAACGAAAAATCCTGACGAGTTCGAGGTTGCCGTCGCCGTCTATCAGACCGCCATTCACCTCGCAGATACGCGTCCTGGTATTAGCTCCGGCGAGGGCCAGCAGCGTCTCGTTCTCACTCAGGAACTTGAGGCAGCTATTGTGCAGTTCGACGACGCAGACCTCAGCTATATCGATTACCTGTTTGACCTGCTCGGAGCGCAAGCAGGGATCGCCGAGCTTTCCAGATTATCGCGGGGCGTTCGGCCCGCTGTCCAGCGCGATATCTCTGTGGCTCTTCTGCTGCACGGTCAGCCGGACGGCGAGCCGGTTGTAATCTCTCTTTTGCTTGACACATCCGCAGCGCCATGGAAACGCGAGAACGCCGCGTTGGCTCTTGGCGGCCATGGAACAAAGTCGGCACTTGGGCCTCTCCAACGAATTGCATCACAACCGGCGGCAACGGATGATCTGAAACCATTGCAGCTCACGGCGCAATCATCTCTTGGCCGTCTCAAACATCGGCTGCAAGCCCCGCAGATCGACACTCTCACTCCCCGGTAGGCGGGAGCTCCGGAGAGGAAGCGAAGCAGCCTGATAGTGCTGGAACAGGCCTCGCCATCATCTCAGGTCTCCGCCTGCTTACTCGTTGCTACGCTATTCCGCGCCAGAAGTTGAGTTCCGAGAAGGATCACCGCCGATCCGTCAACCGCCGATCCGTCAACCGCCGATCCGTCAGTTACCTCTTCGCAAATAGGCAAGCACGCCCGCACCTTTCTCCATGTAGCGCATTCGATCACTGACCCACTCCGCGGCCACAGTGCCCTTTTCCAGAGTCGGGCGTACCTTAGAGAGAGCGGGTCGATCCTGCGCGAGGGTCACGCCCTGCTTCGCTGGAGGGCGGATGCGACTCCAAATCTTCTCGGCCATCGCACTTCTTTGGGTTCAAGCCGCGGTATCGAAGGGACAGATGCAACCGGCACCTAATCCCGACAAGACGGCAGTAGTGGACGGCAGCAACGCCTTTGCGGTGGCGCTTTACGGGCAGTTGCGGAACGGGCCCGGCAATCTCTTCTTCTCGCCGGAGAGCATCTCGATTGCATTGGCCATGACGTACGCCGGTGCGCGCGGCCCGACGGCGGCGGAGATGGCCCGGACACTGGATTTCACGCTTCCGCCGGACCGACTGGCGCCGGCCATGGGCGCACTGCTGGGCGACCTGAATGCGGCTCATTCCGGATACCAGCTTCACGTGGCAAACGGCTTGTGGGCGCAGCAGGGATATGTGTTTCTGCCAGGTTTCCTCAGTGTGATGAGGAACGATTACGGCGCCGGATTCAACGAGGTGGATTTCGAGACCGCGACCGAGGCGGCGCGCGAAACGATCAATCGCTGGGTTGAACTGCAGACCAACGACAGGATCCAGAATTTGATTGCGCCGGGCGTTTTGAGCCGCGAGACGAGGCTTGCGCTCGTGAATGCGATCTATTTTAAAGGTGACTGGCAAACGCAGTTCGAGAAGGCGCAGACGAAGGAAGAGGAATTTCACGTCTCCGCCGCGCAAGCGACCAAAGCGCCGCTGATGCACAGCGAACGAGGGTTCAACTACCTCGACGGAGGGACATTCCAGGCGCTGGAGATTCCGTACAAGAGCGGTGAGCTTTCGATGATTGTGTTTTTGCCCAACGCGGTTGATGGGCTCCAGGCGATGGAGCAGGCAATGACCGCTTCAAACACGAAGCAGCGGATGACCCAGCTGCGCCCTGCGTCCAAGGTGGTTCTCACATTGCCGAAGTTCAAGATGACGCAGCAGTTTGGACTCTCCAGCACGCTGGCAGCGATGGGCATGCCGCTGGCGTTCGATAAGCGCGCCGCCGATTTCAACGGCATGACCGAAAAGCGCGAGCTGTATATTTCGGCAGTCATTCATAAGGCCTATATCGATGTGAATGAAGAAGGAACAGAAGCGGCGGCGGCTACGGGCGTGGTCATCTCGCGGGCGCTGGCGGTGCAGCGGCCACAGCCGCCGATCGTGTTTCGCGCCGATCACCCATTCGTGTTCCTGATCCGCGACAATCGCTCGGGGAGCATACTTTTCATGGGGCGGGTGACGGATCCGACGAAGTAAGCCAGTGATTCGGAACCGTATCACCTCTTTTCAATGACGTTCCGTTGCACTATCAATCTCGATTCGAGAAGGCAAACGGAACACAGCGACCGCCGAGATTACGGCTTTAAGCGAAGCGTCGACGCTGAATGGGATGTTCTCCCCATCGCCAGACATGAAGAGCGTCTCAGACTTGCACACGATTCCAGTCCGCATCGGAAAGTAGAGGAGGGTGATTCCGCTAGAACGGATTCCGGTCGAGTGACCACTCGTCAATGACCCACTTCTAGTGCATTTACGAGTAACGGAATGTTTGGCGACCACACGCTCGCGAAACCTATCTGAGGATAGAGTTTGCATGAGTTCGCGTTTTCGAAATGGGCTCTTCTGTGCCGGACCTCGCGGACCCTCATAGTGTACGGATCCAAATCCCTGTTCGGATGAGATGAAAGCGCGAGCAACCCGGTACAAAATCTGTGCTTCTGAAGGGGGAAGTATTTTCGACCACCCTTGACTTTCGCTGCGAGGGCGATCGCCTTATCAAGGTTGCAAGTAAATCGAAAATAGAGGAGGAAGATAATGAAAAGGAGCGATCATCCTGGAGAGGCGCTCGCACTTATTTTGGCGGCGGCCTTCTGCGCTTTCACCCCCGGCCTGGCTGCTCAAAGTCGCGACACCCCCCCGAAGCAGGGGGAGCAGCAACAAGACCAGCAGCAAAACAAGACATTCTCGGGCAAGATTGAGAAGCTCCAAAACGGACAGTACGCCCTGATCACAGGCCAAACGCCCGAGGGCAAATTATCCGGACACTTCCTCGATGATCCGGACGATGCGAAGAAGTACGAGGGCAAACGAGTGACGGTTACCGGAACGTTCGACACAGCAAGCAACACGATTCACGTAACCAATATTCAAGCCGCATAGTCACCGAAACGTTGCGGGCGTTGCAGGCGAAACGAGAGGACCGCCGTTCGTGGCGGTCCTCCTCTTCTTGAGGGTGAAAACATTTCGATGAGAACTCCGTCCGCAACGGGGCTCAATCCCCATGAGGGGCACGCTGGGGGAGGGCAATCATGAGCGTGCCGCAACAACTACTACCGAGGCCAGTTCTGTCTGTGTGACCGCCAACCATTCCTGTACCATACCGCGGCCCTATACTAATCAACATCCAGTCGAAGAGAAGAGACACAATGTCGGAAACAGTGGTGGGCCGGGCCGGCGAACAGATCGCCGAAACAGCGCGTACGGCATCGCGCCTGACGTCTGCGATGGCGGATGCAGTTGAAGAGGGTTTGGGAGGAGCGCGGCGCGTTGCGAAAAAGGCCGGTGATGCAGCGGAAGAGTTCTTTGACGATACAACCAAGCGCCTGGGGCGGCATCCGGTGGAAACGGTCGTCGGGTCCGTCGCGGTGGGCATCGCCATCGGAGTTGTGATCGGGTGGTTAATCTCCCGCAAATAGGTCCGGCAATCGACAGGGAGTTCGTCCGCACGTTCGTCGATCATGCGACCTTCCGGGCTTCAGATCGGTTGGGTCTGGATTGAAACTGTCACGCATATCGTTAGAGGATCATGCGTGCACGACGGCAGTCGTCGCAGTGGCGGGTTGTCAGGAGAACACGGCCTATCTGCGCGTGGTGGCACTCCTTTATGCTGATTGCACGATCCGCTTAGGGCGAATGAGCTGTTCGCCCAGGGAGTAACGACCATGCCTGACTTTATACGCATCTGTTCGCAATCCGAATTGCCTGGCACCGGTGAGGTTCGCGAATTCACCGCGGGACGGCGCGCCTTTTGTGTGGCTAATTTGAATGGAACGATCTGCGTGCTCGATGGGGTTTGCCCACACGAAGGAGGACCGCTGGGAGAGGGGAGCATCGAAAAGGGCCGCGTGGTGTGCCCGTGGCACGGATACGCCTTCGACTTGCAAACCGGAGTGTCGGAGCAGGACCCGGAAGTGAAGGCCGACGTGCTTGCGGCCACGGTCGAGGAGGGCGAGCTGCGCGTGAAGATATAGTGCGTCGCGGTAGCCCGTCGAAGTCCTGTGTTTTGGAGTCCTCTTGGAGATCGCCCCCAGTATCACCACCGATGCTTCCCTTTTAAAATCCTTCGCCTTTCCCGGAGCGGCCAGATGCCGGTTCGTGATCCGACTCACTGGAAAGCCCTCCATTGCCGGCTACACACTCAGAATCCATAAATCACCAGGATTTTCCGCCTTGAAAGCGGTCGATTAACTCACTCAAGCTGTCGATCTAGAACCTTGGGCTAGCGGTTGTTCCAGTCGTCCACTTTGCTCAAATCCACCTCGTCATCGAGGACTCCCAAGGTGACCACGGCAAACGTGAACACGTTCGTGCCCGGCTCGAGATGGCCTCCAAACGCCTTGTCCGGATTCGCCAGGGTAATGTGCGGATGTATGCGCCCTTCCGTCACCACCCCGCTCATTGCGATGATGTCGGCCGGCGCCGACGGATTCTTCTCCAGCACGTCCTTCGGCGGCAAGTCGCGGTTGCCCACCTGGTGCACCTGGTAGCTCCGCACTGACCCGAAGCCGGACATGATCACTGCGTTGCGGATCTTCTGCTCCTTGACTACTCTCTGCAAACCGGCCAGCAGATCGGCGCCGAACTTGAACCGCAGCACAACGATGCGCTGCAGGTTAGCATTGAGCGCATACACTTCCGGCACGCGATCGCTGTTCGGCTTCGCATCATCGGCAAGGTTCGGAGACTTATGGACAACCTCGCGGCGCGTCTCCTGCGCGGACAGCGAAAGCGACACCCCCAGCAACGCCATAACAACCTTCTTCATCGAATTCCTCCTGCAGCCACCCGACCACTGACCACTGAGACCCAATCCCTTTAGGATATTCGTCGCAACCAAAACAGCAGCGCTCGCGTGGAGTAGAACCGCATGCACGCCAGATCTGGCCTCTTCGTCCTCCTATGTTTCGGTGTTTTCATTCCTCTCCCCGTCTTTTCCGCTCCGCGCGTGTGGGAAAAACAGGAACTGACCTTCACTGCTGCCCGTCATTTTGCGAACCCCTACACCGACGTCGACGTCTGGGTTGATCTCTCCGGCCCGCATTTCAAAAAAGCGCGTGTATGGCTTCTGAGATGGTGGCAATCAATTCCGCGTGCGGGTGGTCGCCACCGAATCGGGCCAATGGAACTGGACCAGCGGATCTAGTCCCGAAGATGCGGGACTCTCCGGCAAGAGCGGTTCCTTCACTGCCGTTCCGTGGAGCGATGATGAGAAGCGGGAGAACCCGCTCCGCCGCGGATTTCTCCGCCCCACCGCCAACGGGCACGCCCTCCAACTCGCCGACGGCACGCCCTTCCTGGTTGCGGGCGACACTTGGTGGGCCGCCGGCACCAATCGCTACCGCTGGTACGACGACGATCGCGAGCGCCCCATGGGCCCCGACGCCGGCTTCAAGGATTACGTCCGCTTCCGCAAAGCGCAGGGGTACAACTGGATCAATATGGTCGCCGCGTTTCCCAACTGGATGACCGACGGCCAGCCGTGGCACGTCGTCATGAACGATCCAGAGAAAACCACGGTCCGCTCGGCTTGGCTCGAATTCGGAACCGGAAGCGCCAAGAACATGGACAACGAAGGGGGCCGGCCATTCCTATTTCCGGGCAAGGTGGCCGGTTACGAGAACATGTTTCCCGACGTCGACCGCATCAATCCTGATTATTTTCGCTACATCGATCGCAAGGTCGACTACCTGAACCAGCAGGGCTTCGTGGTTTTCATCGAAGTCTCGCGCCGCGATGCCAGCCTCTGCTTGAAGAAGTACTACGACTGGCCGAACTCCTACGCGCGCTTCATTCAGTACATCTGGTCCCGTTACCAGGCCAACAACGTTGTGCTCAGCCCTATTCACCTGGACATCATTAGCGAGACAGTGGGCCCCGGCGAATACAACAAGGCCATCCGTGAAGTGATGGACAATTACGGCCCGCCGCCCTTCGGAACGCTGTTATCCGCCAACGCCAATCCGTCCACTTTGAAGAACTGGGGCGAACCTTCCTGGGTCACCCTCCAGCAGATTGGCAACAAACGCGAGCACGACAGCTATTGGTATCTGACCGAGATCTTCCACCACGCACCCGCGCAGCCGGCCATCAACGGCGAGCCGTACTACTCGGGATATACAGATGTGCGCGGCCTCGGCGGCAACGGATACAAGTACGGCGCTCCCGGCGGTACCGAGCAGGACGCGCGCTACGTGCGCTCCTCGCCTACTTTGAAAAAGGAATGCCGCGCGCTCGCATGCGCGGCGCACGGCTCAACACCGAGTACCGTGCTCAGTGGTTCGATCCCCGTAACGGGAGTTGGCAGAGCGCGGGCAGCGGGGTTCTGCGTTCCGGGCCAACGGGCATCATTGATGTACCCGATTATCCCGGCGACAGCGATTGGGGCCTGAAACTTACGGTTCAATGAGGTTCCGTGGCTCGTCGTCGACTGATTTATTTGGCGGTCGAAACCATTGCATTCGGCAGCGCCCACGCGGAATCCTATACTTTCCTCAGGCGGTTAGAATTGAATGCGGGAGGGTAGTACAAAATGGACTACCAAGCAATCTTCTCCGCGTTGGATGCGGAGATCGCCAAGCTCGAAAGAATACGTGAATTACTCGCGCAGAACGGCAAGGTTAACGATGTGATCAGTCGTACTCTAGGTAAGGGAACGGCAATCAAGAAAACGGTAAAACGCGTCATGAGCGTGGAAGCTCGCGCTAGGATCGCCGCAGCGCAAAAGAGGCGGTGGGCCAAAACAAGACGGGCAGCTAAGAAGGCTGCCGCTGCAGTTGCGGTCCCAGCTTAATAACCACAATGGCGGTCGAGGCTGCCCCTTTTCCATACCCCCATATAGGGCCGGGCACCGTCTGGGATCAACTCCGCCTTGGTTGGCCAGTTGGCCCACAAGGCTCTCTGAACCTTGAAGAAAACAGGCAGACATTCTTCCGCGACTTAATCCGATGCGTCAGTGACAAGCGGGGCGCAAGGGCTGGGACAAACGAACTTACGTCGAGGCATGGAGTCGCGTTGTAGAATTTTGAGTTGCAGAGCGGACGGTCTACCGAGGGACCTCAGCATGGCTAACGAAGAGCGCAGGCGCGAAAAGGCTGTCAAGAAGATTGAAACTGCTGTCAGGAAGGCCGTGGGCAAGGGAGTCAGCCAAAAAACAATTGAAGACACCGTAGGGCAGGCAATCGCTAAGGCTGCGGAGAAAGTTGTGGAGAAGAAAACGGCCGTTAAGAGAACACTGGCCAAGGAAGCTGCCGCGAGCACGGCGGTCGCCATGAAAGCTCCGACGAAGAAAGCGATCGCAAAGAGAGCTCCCGCGAAGAGGGTGGTCGCCAAGGAAGCTGCCGCGAAGAAAGCGATCGCGAAGAGAGCTCCCGCGAAGAGGGTGGTCGCCAAGGAAGCTGTCGTGAAGAAAGCGATCGCGAAGAAAGCTCCCGCGAAGAGGGTGGTCGCCAAGGAAGCTGCCGCGAAGAAGGTGATCGCGAAGAAAACTCCTGCGAAGAGGGCGGTCGCCAAGGAAGCTGCCCCGAAAAAGGAGATCGTCAAGGAAGCTCTCGCGGAGGGGACGGTCGCCAAGGAGACTCCCGTGGAGGAGGTGGTCGCCGAAGAGACTCCGGCGGCGGAGGCGGTCTCCCGGACGATTTGAGAAGGCCGGACGCTTAGCTCCCCACCCTGGGTTCGAAAACATCATCTTTGCTCCTTCAATTGCTTCGGGTGAAGGGGCGGAGTTAGAACTCGTCCGGCGACGAATGCTCAAGTCGCAGTAGGGGCCTTCCTCGCAGAGAGAGCGTTGCAGCCCAATCTGCCGCCAGTCTCGATTGCTTTTGAGGCGAAGAATCGCCATAGGTCCCAATAGGCCTAGGAGATGATCCTTCCTCATGATACGGTGGGTGCGTTCCTAAGAGGGAGCACTGTGAGGGTCAATGGCTACCGCGATCCCCGGCGATGGCTCAGGCTGGCAGAGTCCACGCCCGTCCTCCTTGTGTGTTTGTGTGCGGCCATCGGTTCGGCATCGTCCCACGCGCAGACCTTTGATGCCAGAAATCTGCAGAAGCCTACCAATATTGACACTAAGTGGCGAGTGAAAGCGGGCGATGATCCCGCATGGTCGCGCCCCGAATTTGACGACTCGGCCTGGATGCTCGTCGATCCCAAAAGAAATCTTCTTGAATACTTTCCCACCGAGCGCCCGGAGGTTCTGTGGTATCGCATTCGAGTGCAGGTGGCGGCTTACCAACCGGCGTTGACGCTGGAAGAAGATCATCTTTCGCACGCGTTCGAGGTTTTTTTAAACGGCGTCCCGTTGATCACCAATGGACGTGTCTCTCCGTACAAACCATACACTTACTTCGCATACCGGATCGCCCCAATTGCGGCGAGCGAAGTTGAAAACGGTTCGCTGGTTATTGCACTGCGTGCGCACCTCTCGCGCGGGGAGTGGTCCGCAGCGGTTCCGGGTCTGAACGATAACAATCTGCTGATAGGTCGCAAGGCAGCGCTACACGATAATCTGTGGCTTCGCGCAATCACAACGTTTGCGGGGTCAGCTCTGACCATGATGCTTGCCCTGATCGTGGGAGTGATGGCGCTTGCGCTGTTCTCCGTTCAGCGAGAACGGGACGAGTATTTGTGGATTCTGTTTATCGCGCTAGGCTATGTGTTCGCATTTGCCTGGCGGGTGCTTGTGACGATTCGCAATCTTCCCCTAAGTTGGGCGGCCTGCGTCGACGGCATTCTCATGCTGTGGATCCTTCTTGGCCCGATCTTCATGTATCTCGCGTTTCTGCGGCTCAAGATTGGTCGCTGGGCAGGGGTCGTTCTCGGCGTTGCGGCCGCCTTGGCTCTTCTCGAGGTCGTCGCAGGAGACTACGACTGGATGCTCCCCTCGACGCGGTTGGCGCTCTCGATGCCGCTGACGCTGATCGCGTATCTTGCAATTCCCGTCGTTCTCGTGATTCGCCGACGACGCGGTAACCGTGAAGCGGGGATTCTGCTGATTCCGGCGCTGCTGCAGGCGATCGTGGCTGATTTTCACGTTGTAATGGGGGCTCTGGCCTGGATTCCCAGCTTCAGCACTCGGGCCTACTGGTTCGAACAGCGGATAACGAATTATCAGCTTGGCCCTTTCCGCACCCAGTTGAGCGACTTTACAAATTGGCTGCTCTGGATCTCTCTCGGACTAATCCTCGTTTTGCGCACGATCTGGATCAGCCGCGAGGAGGCGAGACTGGCGAGCGAACTGGAGGCCGCGCGCCAAGTTCAAAATGTGATCCTGCCTGAGGAAATGGAGACTATCCCCGGCTATTCAGTGGAGACAGTCTATCGGCCAGCGAAACAGGTGGGTGGAGATTTTTACCAGGTGTGGCCCACTCCTGAAGGCGGGTTACTGCTTGTGGTTGGTGATGTTGCGGGCAAAGGGCTTCCTGCAGCCATGCTGGTCGCCGTGCTCGTTGGCTCGATCAGGACGCTGGCGCAGATGACGTCGGATCCGGCAGCCATTCTGGCAGAGATGAACGCACGCCTCCTGGGAAGAACGAACGGCGGTTTCTCGACCTGTCTCGCGGTTCACCTCCATGCAGACGGGAGCGGGACCTTGGCCTGTGCAGGACACCCGGCCCCGTACGTGAACGGACTCGAGTTGGAAGTCCCCGGCGCTTTGCCGTTGGGAATTGCTCCCTGTCAGCACTACGAGTCCTGCAAGTTGCAGCTCGAACACGGTGGGCATCTCACGTTCTATTCGGATGGAGTGATCGAGGCGCAGAATATTCGAGGCGAGTTGTTGGGATTCGAACGGGCACGTGAGCTATCAATGCTGAGCGCGAAGGAGATCGCAGACGCCGCGAGCGCGTTTGGCCAGGAGGACGATATTACCGTTGTTGTGATTAAGCGCGGAGCGGCGTTGGCGCGTGTCGAGTAGTGAAGCTTGTAAAGCTGGCGAGTACCGAAGGGTGGAGCAACTCAAAAGCGGGTGTACTCCGACTTGGCATCTGTTGAGCGATGCGGTTCCCAAGTTTTCGAATGCGCAGTGTCCAGCGCGGACGGTGAGAGCCAGGCTTCTGGAACCTGGGGGTCATCGGAGTTGTCTTTCGCATAATCGATGACGCGCAGCCCTAATCACCGCTGACACTTCCCGGACCCTCGGCTGGGCTTCCCCCCGGTTGCCGGGGCCGGCGTCGAGGGCAAGCGAATGAATGTCAAAGGTCAGAGTCGCCCACAAACGGCTCAGAATACCGGTAATGCGCGGTTACTCAGTCGCATGTGCGAAGTCCAGACACAGGAACGGCGACTTAAAGGCGCATCAGTTTGCGGGCGTTAGCGTGCGAGATTTTCGTGCGGTCAGATTCACTGATGGCGGCGCGGTCGAACCACTCCCGCGCTTCGACGACGTCCTCATAGGGGTAGTCGACCGAATACAGGATGCGGTCCGCACCGACCTCGAGAAGGACATTGGTGAGGGCCTGGGTGCGGAAATTGCCGCTGGTCGTGATGTAGAAATTCTCGCGCAAGTAGGAGCCGAGCGGACGTCGCGCATTGAGGATGAGGCGGCTACGCCCAATGCGATTGTCGACGCGCCAGATGCCGAACGGAATCGCCTCGCCTAAATGGCCAAGGATGATCTGGAGCTTGGGATACTGGTCAAATAGGCCGCTGCCCACCAGGCGAAATGCGTGATCGAAGTTTCGACGGCGAATCCCCAGGGAGAGCCCGCGAGCCATGCGTGCCCCTCGTAGGCCTGCATGCGCGTTTCGAGCGGCACATAAGTTGACGCGTCCAGCACCTGGAGTCCGGCATGGTCCCCGGACGGCAACCAAATCGCGTACATCAGCAACCAGGGGGGCAGTACGAAGGTGTGGATCGTCAGTTCTCAGGGCGGCGACGCCCGACCGTTGGAGAAGACGGACGCGTCGGATACTAACAATGTGCTCGCCTGGTCTCCTAGCCGTGACGTTGTCTATCCTGCGAGGGACCTTCACAACCTTCATCGTCTGAACGTTGAAACTCAAGAGGAGAAACTGCTCTTTCCAGTGGATTCAAAGGGTTGGCTCGGGAAACCGGTTTTCTCGCCCGACGGCAAGAGAATTGCAATTCTCTGGAATCAAGCCCCGACTCAAGGAACATGGCTTATTACCCTTGACACATTGTCAACGAACTTTTTATTTCCGCACATTTGGCCCTTTGGGTGGTCCTCCGACGGTCTACTCATCTACGGGTTTGACGTATACGATGGACGAGACATACTCCAGTTAGATCCCGTCAATTCGAAAAAGACAAAATCCATCATTAGTTTGCCCGGCATTATCAATGCTGCTACGGTGAGTCCGGACGGGCAGAGGATCATTGTCAGTGTTGGTGAAAGAAAGTCGGATGTATGGATTTTGAAAGATTTCGATCCGCAAGCCGCGCAGGCTCAGTAAACGGCTGACTTGCTGCCGGTTTGATTCGCAGATCGCATTCTCCGCTCGATCACCGTTGGAAGCTTCATTCAGACTTTCACCTAACCGGTGTTGTTCGCGACTTACTGGGTGTGCTTTTCACTTGGTGGTATGGTACAAGACAAAATCCCTTCACACGGTCGCTGCTCGAACTAATTTGGTTGTCCACGTATGTCCCGCGTAGCGACCCGTTTCTTTATCAATGAGCGGGGAGATATATCGGCGCTCGATTCATTCGTCGAGGCATAAGTTTGAGCGCAGGTCCTCTAATCACCAGAATAGATAATGGTAAACGCCCCGGTGTCAGGGAGCATTGACGACTATTGGCGCAAAGGCAGGTCATGAGATTCCAGTCGCCATGCCGTACTTATCAGTCCGGATCCAGTCTCAATGGTTAGTCATCACTGTGACTGTCGGACGTTACATGCGGCCCCGGGATTGCCCTCCGCCATTGGGATCCTGGCGACATCTTAAATTCTTGGCCGCCTGAGGTTTGATTCTGTGCAGGACCTTCCGGTATTCTCCTTGCTGTATCGTACTCCGGCACCCCCGACTCGAAGACGATCAATCCTGGCATGGAGAATCCTTCTCACTCCGTGAATGTGCGCGAAGCAGTATTCCACCTGCTTCGCCGATTGGGAATAACAACCATCTTCGGCAATCCCGGCTCCACGGAATTGCCGATGTTCCGTTCGTTCCCTGACGATTTTCGCTACGTCCTCGGGTTGCAGGAAGCAGTGGTGGTCGGCATGGCAGACGGTTATGCGCAGGCAAGCGGCAACGCTTCATTGGTGAGCCTGCATTCCGCGGCGGGAGTCGGTAATGCAATGGGCAATATCTTCACCGCATTCAAGAACCACACGCCTATGGTGATCACGGCTGGCCAACAGGCGCGTTCCATCCTGCCTTACGATCCGTTTCTCGCCTCCTCACACCCCACCGAGTTGCCGAGGCCCTATGTCAAATGGAGCATTGCCTCCAATATTTGCACCAGAGCCGGCGCACACAGGACTGCCGGTGTGATCAGCGTTTGAGTTGCAGCCCTGTTGCATCTTCTTTTTTATCATCGTCATACAAGCGTCTTATTTAACATACACATCGCCGCTATAGCGGTTGTGTGTAGTTTTCTCCTGTCACGTATAATCGAGGCTACACATCGCCGCTATAGCGGTCTTGTGTAGTCTGGAGGGCTCGCCATGAACAACCCCTTTGAATACGGCATCGCTGTTACCGGCGCGTCCTTCTGCAACCGCACGAAGGAAACCGCCGATCTCGTAAACACCATCAACAACTCAAAGCGCGCCTTTCTTTACTCGGAAAGGATGATGGGCAAGACGTCACTCCTTCTTCGTGTACTCAAGAATCTGGACCGAGAAAAGTACATCGGGGCATATATCGACCTCTGGCCTACGGACGATGAAGCGTCCTTTATAACAGCGACTGCCAAGGGCATCTCTCAGGCGATGGGGACGACGGCAGGCGACGTAATCGCCGCGTCTAAGAAGTTCTTCTCGCGGTTGGCGCCGAAAGTGTCTCTTGGAGATGACGGACTGCCCAAGATCAGCTTTGAATACAACCCAACGGTTGAGCAGGCGAAGAAGAGTCTAGAAGAAGTCCTTGCCGTGCCGCAACACATTGCAAGTGAAACCGGGAAAAGGGTTGCTATTGTGTTCGATGAGTTGCAGCGAATCCTCGAATACGACGACGACCATGTGGAACGTCTGCTTCGGAGCATCATCCAAAGGCAGAACAATGTGGCCTACATCTTTCTCGGAAGCCAGAAACACTTGATATCTGACATGTTCCTGAATCGTAAGCGACCGCTCTACAGTGCAGCGGATCACTTCCCTATCGGGCCGATTGAGGTCAAACACTGGCGGCCGTTCATCCGCGAGAAGTTTGAGGCTTCGGACAGGAAGATCGGTACTCAGGTGATTGAGCAAATCTGCGAACTCACCCAGGGGCACCCGTTCTATACGCAGCACCTCTGCCATGCGATATGGGAGCGCTGCGAGCCGGGCAAGGAAGTCACGCGCGATGACATCAGGAAAGGCGTGCAGGTTGTGCTGGCGCGGGAAGCCAGCGCTTACACTGCGCTGTGGGAATCTCTCACCATCAACCAGCGCAGGTTCCTGCGAGGGCTCGCTGTTGAAGATCACCATGTCTCTCCCTACAGTTCCGCCTTCCTGCAAAAGTACGGGCTCGGGCACCCCTCTTCTATTCAGCGTCTGAGCAGCGCGCTTATCAAGCGCGATGTGATCGACCGTGATGCCCGTTCGTATCTCATTTCAGATCGGTTTCTGCGAATCTGGATTCGAGAACGAGAGGAGTAACCCCATCGGGCAGACCCGAGATGGCTCCGCCCGGGGTGAATTGCAGAACGATAGCCCTATGCGTCGGCGCCGGGGATGGGGTTCGCGTAAGCAGTGCATGACGGTCCTTCCTCCGAATATGCGTCGGACCGGCGTTGCGGAAGCGGCAAGAGGGAGTTGCGGAAGAGATCAAGGAGATAGCCTGGAAGGCACAACACCGGTTGCACAAGCGCTACTGCAGGCTGGCAGCCACCCGAAAGGATCAGAGAAAGATCATCACTGCACTGGGATGCGAACTGTTGGGCTTCATCTGGGCAATCGGAATCAAGGCGGAAACAGCAGCCAGGCAGCGGATAGCCGCCTGACGAAAAGCAAAGGCAAAAGCAAAAACCTTTCCAAAGAATGAAAAAGCAAAACATCCTAAAGAATGAACAACTCCACCAAATTCGAGGACAGAGCCAGCAGCAGCCCGAGCACGCACGAAGGAGAACCCTCGGAATCTCTATGCGACAGGCTTAGCCGGACTCGCGACACTAGTCAGAGGCGGCTCCCGACGGATCAAGATTATGCGGTTTCGACCCTCGAATATCCGACTGATCAATCGTCGCTCAAACATGCTTCGACTGCTGCTTGCCCTGTCCTCGAGAAACAGCAAAAGCAACCGCAACGACAAAAAACCAACCCCACAGATTCGCAGGGATGGACACGGTCACTCCATATCAGAGATCTGGCATCAAATCAGGTTGTCCGATGGCTAGATTTCAGAGTTGGTGGCCACGAGCCGAATGAGTTGTATCTGCTAGCGTAGAGCGAGAGATGCCATAGATGGACCCCGAGACCCCATTGTCAAGCGTTGCGTCTAAGGTCCGTTGTCCGCGGATTCGGCTCACTGCGAATTTCTATCGATTGGATCACAGCGACAGAGAGTCCAGCCGATCGATCGAAAAACCTCTTCAGGAATTCGATAAGGCTGCCAGCATCGAGCGGGAGTTTCTTCCCCAGATTGCTAATCAGACTGAACTCCATTTCTGCGATGGGATTGATCAGCCGGCTCATCACCACCTTTCTGTTCCTGCATATGTGCAGAATGTAAGAAGGAAGGACCGCGATGCCTTCGTCGCGACCGGTCCACCCAGTGGAGAGCTTGGTCCAGTCTTCTCACTCGAGAACGTGGTCATGCGGCAACTTGGCCAACTCGCCCGAAATCTCGTCGAGAGTGAGACCAACGCGCTTTGCCTGGCTATGGCCGTGCCTTTATAGCTAGTTTATCGTCGACAGGGATGGTCCCGACGGCAAACGGTGTTCCCTCATCGTCCCCGATGGCGGGAAGAGGGTTTTGGGGGTGTTTGGTGCCGAGTAGGGTCGCGTAGTAGGGAAGATAAACCATTATGTGTGGATGCCAATGGCCCGCCGGTCCAAGCACTTGGTCCGCCGACCACATGTAGGCAAAACACACTTCGGGGCGTTTCGGGATCTCGCCTTTGGCGTAAGCGGCTTGTACCCCCTCGGCAATTTGCTCGGCTGTCTTGCCTTCCAACCCCAGTTTTGTCCGAAGTTCGTAATAAGGCAGTAAGGTTCGCGCGGCTAGTGGGTCGAGACAAATGGGAGCCCGGGTTTTTGCGTCGTAATTGATGTAGGCCCGGACTTGAACCGGAGTGAATGTCGGAGCTCCGGTAAATCCCCGCATGACAATGCACACAAAACCGTTGTCCCCCTCGTGCGCGGTTTGAAATCCGGACGCCGTAAAGACCTTTATCGTCGCGTGGTCGGAAACGTAGTCCGGAGCCGCGCTCTTCGCCAACGCGATTTCGGCGTCTCGATCCATCATGTATTCGCTGAGCGGCGGGTATTTCGTTTCCTGAGCCTTCATGCCGGTCACACCCAGGCCGATCAGCAGCAAAAACAACGCATATTGATATCTTTTCATTGCCATGTGAATATCCATTCTGAAGTTACTTGGATTTCTAAGTACACTCTCTGTTACGATCCAGCCGCCGCTGAGGATACGTTGTCCAAAATTCCTCAGGCTGTGGCCGAGTGTTTGCATGCCGGTCAATGGGGCGTCGCCGCCTGGTGAGCGGCCGTCGAAGCTACTCGATCCAGCTGTGTCACTTCGGGTCCGGCGGAGCACTGTCCCGGCAAATATTCCGTGAAATGCCGAAAAAAGGGTTGCTTCTGGAGGTCCGGGATCACTTCCTCCACGACCTCGCCAATGTGGATGAACCGAAAGGGATCGGCTGGGTGTTGAAATGAGGCGTATCGGTGCTCTGGGTGATGGCTGCGAATCCCAGCAACAAACTCGGTAATGGCAGCCTTGAGATTGTCGAGATCAACGTCTGCTTTCACGGTGTAATCGATGCGGATGTACTTCGTCATTGGCGCCTCCATTCATCTCTATTACGGTTTCCGCCGAAGCGAGGATACGTCTCGCGAGAGAATTAGGCGCTTGCGCTGACGGTTACAGAAGTAGCTGCCTCGATCACCCATGGGCAGTGCGCGTAATCCACAATCGAGTCGATGTGGTTTTCAATCACATAAAGGCGGACCATCGAGTAAGGCGTCCAGGTATCAGCGCCGCGCTGCAATATGATCACCACCGGTTCGCCATCGACTTCGCCCTCCGCCATCCTCCAGGGCATCGACCACCGCTCGTAATTGCGGAAATAAGGCGCATCTGCCAGCTTGCCAGCAAAGGCGTCGGTTACCCTCAGGCGCGCGTCGGCGCTGATCAACTCGCGCAAGCTGTTCCAGTCGCGGTCGTTGAAGCGCTCGACATAAAGGTGCAGAACACGCGCCAAATCCGGGTCTACCGTTCGTGACGATTTCACGGGGCCCGGAGATGCCGCCAACTTCGATCGGCCGCGCTTTAACGCAGCCTTGACCCCGCCCACAGTAGATTCGACGAGGTCGGCGATCTCTTCGAGCGTGTAGTCGAACACATCCTTCAGAAGTACGCAGGCGCGCTCCTTTGGCGGGAGTGTCAATACCAGACGCTCAACCGCCTTTCCGATTCCCAGAATCGCTGGCTCGGTTGGCATCGTAACTTCGGACGCGGCGACACTTGCCACGGCTTCTCTTCCTGCACGACGGTGACGCAGAAAGTCGATGCATCGGTTGTGCGCGATGCGAAAGAGCCAAGGTGACAACGGACGAGTGTCATCGAATTGGTCCAGCTTCCGATATGCCTCGAATAGCGCGTCTTGAACAATGTCCTCGCCATCAAGAACCGAGCCGGTCATCCGTGCACAGTAACGGTGCAGGCGCGGGCGAATTCGGGAGACAGTCTCAAGAAAGGCCAGATACCGGGCCTCGAACGGACCTGTTAAATCCAAATCTGTTTGCATACTCTTAACTACGTAATCCGGCACTGTTGGGATACGTGGGATGAGACATCGGTGTGTGGGCGCCTCTCAGGGTGCCAATTAGCCGTCTCAGATGGCCCTCAGCGCATGCGGAAATCTTTGGGTCTCGTTCCGCTTTTCATTACCGATCAGCGACCCGACGATCATCAATTCTGCACCTTATTTCGCAGTGAGGTCCACCGAGGCGCGGGTTGTTTCCCAGTCCATCCGCAACGTGCAGCCACTTGCGGACTTGTCGTATCCGATAGCGAAGTTCTCTATAGACGCGGGCAGCTTCGACACTCTCATGTCTACGCGCGCCAGTTCGTCGCTCTCATACTTGTAAGGAATTCCCCATTCCCCAGTCTTCTTGTTGACAATAAGAGTCCACTTGTCGGCCGCCGGGATGGTGAAGATTGTGTAGCTTCCGGCCGCCACTGTCTTACCGCCAACGACTACATCGCTGCTGGTAACGAAAGTGGTCGCTTCGTTCGCACCGGCGCGCCAGACCTGGCCGAAGGGTACGAGGTCTCCATAGATCCTGCGACCCTTCATACGGGGGCTGGAATAGTTCGTCCTGATGGTCTTGCCCCCGCCGAGATCACATGTCGCCGAAGCGGGTGGACTCGGTCTCTTCTGACAGGCAGTGAAGAGGGTGAGGGTGAAAATCATGCCAATGACAAAGGCAATTCGTTTCCGCATGGTCTCTCCTTAAAGTAGCTGGTTGTCCTAAGGAACACACCACGTCAAGTGAATATGACGGGCATCTGTCCGACGTAATCATCCCTGACCACTTGCTCGACAAGGAATGCCGCGAGGTCCGAACGTGCGATCCTGAGGCGCAACCGGACTATGAGGCTCATGTCGGTGATGACGGAGATGTCCCCCGTCTTCGCGCCATTGGTGAACGACATCGGACGCACGATCACCCAACTGCAGCTGCTCGTCTCGATAAGATCGTCAGCCACAGTGGCATCTTCGTACATGCGATCGAGAAAGAATGGCATGATGATCCTCCCAAAGAAGAACGACGAGCGCTGCACGAATTCCTTGCTCGAACCAACACCGGCAGCGTCGAGACAGACCAGCTTGCGGACGCCGTGCTTCTTCATCCCGGCGACAAGGTTTCGGGCGACGTCGGCGCGGAGGGTAGTCCTCTTGTTCGTGCGAGCTCCGAGGGTGCTTAGCAACCACGTCTTGTCCGTCAAGGACATTCTCAAGGTCGGCTGCATTGGTCGGCTCGCCCCGCACGACGGTGAGACGCGGGTCTTTCCTTGGTATCGCGGACGGGTTTCGCACCAGAGCGGTGACTTCGTGATTCGCCTTCAATAGATCATCGAGCGCGAGTTGCCCGACTGCACCATTCGCGCCGAGGGACAGTATCTTCATCGCTGGACCTCGACTTCTGCTGCCTCCGCAACTTCGCTGCCAAGAGCGATGGTTGCACTCAGCGGGAGGTTGCGTGACGATCGGCCAACCCAGACCTTGTATTCACCGGGCACAACCTCCCACGAATTCTTGTCGGGGTTGAAAATCGAGACCATCTGAGGGTCTACTTTCACTGCGACATCTTTCTGCTCACCCGGGCCGAGCGCGGTCTTACTCCAGCCTACGAGACGCCTTGGCGGTTCGTGTGTGCTGGCCGGCAGTGTGAGATAGACCTGGGCAGTCTCTTCACCCGCGCGGTTTCCGGTGTTTTTCACCTTGAATGTCACGGTCAGCCCGTTGTCTGATGTTGTCTTCAATTCGGAATAGGAATACGTCGTGTAGGACAGCCCGAATCCGAATGGGAAAAGTGGTTCCTTCTTCTCCGCGTCGTACCACTTGTACCCAACCTTGAGACCTTCGTCGTATACCGCGTCAAATGGCGTCTGGTTCGTCGAGATTCCCGGAACCACCGGGAGGTTTGGCAACGGAGTTACCGGGTGGTCCGGGTCCATAGCCGGCTGATCAACATGCTTGGGGTGCGGCAGGTCGGCTTCAGTGCGGGCAAACGTCAAGGGCAGCTTGCCGGAAGGGTTCACATCGCCGAATAGAATATTGACCAGCGCCTCAGACCCGCGTATACCCGGATACCATGCTTCAATGACCGCGCTAACCCTGTTGATCCAGGGCATCGTAACTGGCCCTCCCGTTTCCAGCACCACAATCGTATGAGGATTGGCTGCGGCCACTGCTTCGATCAGGGCGTCCTGATTTTCAGGCAGGGATAGGTTTGGCAGGTCCATATTTTCATGCGTGTGCTGGACTGCGAACACGATGGCCACGTCCGAAGCCCTGGCCAGTGCTGCGGCGCAGCCGGATCCGTACCTGGATCGAACTTAACCACTGCTCCCTTAGCCCTCTCCGTGATCCCCTTCAACGGAGCCGAACGGTGGTATACCGTTATGCTGAAGATCCCCAGGGGGTCACCGGGTGCCCGGTCAAGCGATGGCGGAACTGCGCTGCCCCCAGCCGGCGACACCTGGCCCGAGCCACCGCCAGACATCACCCCTACATCCGCGTGTCCTCCGATCACGGCAATCGACTTTACTTCGGCAGCGCTCAAGGGCAACTGTCCGTGGTCATTCTTCAGCAGCACGGCGCCTTTTTCTTCGATCTTCTGCGCCACTTCGAAGCCGCGGAACACGTCAACCACATGTATTTGCGGCGGATTGTCGACGATGCCGGAATCGAACGCGGTTCTTAGAATGCGATGCACCATCTCATTGAGACGAGCTATTGGCACTTCGCCGCTCTCGACAGCCTTCTTCAGTGGCTCGCCAAGGAAGCTGTAGCCCGGCATTTCGATGTCCAGACCGGCAAGTACCGCCTTCACCGTGCTATGCGTACCGCCCCAATCTGAGATCACAAAGCCCTTGAATCCGAGTTCCTTCTTCAACACCTCGTTCAGCGTGTAATCGTCTTCGCAGGCATATACGCCATTAATCTTGTTGTAGGCGCACATCACCGCATCCGGGTTCGACTCCCGCAGTACGATCTCAAAGGCAAGCAGGTCGCTTTCCCGCATTGGCCGCTTGTCGATAACTGAATTGACAAAGAAGCGTCCAGCTTCCTGATCGTTCACAACGTAATGTTTTACGTCCGTGACCACGTTCTGCGCCTTCACGGCCTTGAGTGCTTGCCCAGCTAAAGTTCCCGCCAGCAGCGGATCCTCTCCCATGTACTCGAAGATGCGCCCATCGCGAGGTTCGCGGGTCAGATTGATGGCGGACCCGAGCGACAAGTTGAAGCCCTGCGCTCGAATCTCACTCCCTATCAGCGCGCCTGTCTCATAAGAGAGCGCAGGATCCCAACCCGCAGCCATCGCCGCGGCGGAAGGCAGCGCAGTTGCGTAACGGCTCTTGTCTCCCCCTCCTGCAACGCCCATGGCTGCGTCAGTCATCTGCAGATCGGGAATCCCAAGCCGTGGAACGCCGGGGATGAATCCGGAAGGTCTAATGGCTCTTGTTCCTGGTCGGGATTCTGGCGGTGGACCAAACAGAGCCTCCCAACCCAGTCCATGCAGAAGCTGGATCTTCTCGTCCAGTGTCATCTTGTCAATCACCAGGTCAGCTCGCTCATCAGGAGACAGGCTCTTGTTCTCCCATGGCCCTTTAGGCTCGTGCTTCTTCGGGCCTAACTGACCCGGGCTCGGACTCCCGGTGAACAGACAAAGGGCAACCACCGCGCCAAGCGCTGCTCTTTCCATAAATCTGAATTTCATGTGCGAGCCCTTTCTTGAAAGATTGCGGTCTCTATTACGAATGAGCAGGTGCTGAGGACACGTTCTGGATCGCGGGCACGAGCGTGGTCCGCGCGAACTCGGCGAGCGTCGTGGGGGTCGTCGTGTCGGGCGTACGCGGCTCGGCAGGATCCAGGCGGCCGTCGCGGAACGCGACGTACTGTTCGAGAATGAGGTCGACGACAAAATCGGGCATTCCCATGCCCGTCAAGGCACCGCCGGCCTGGGCGAGCGTGGCATCGATGCACTGCACGCGCTTGCCAACCGCCGAACCGATGATTGCAGCCGCCTCGTCGGTCGAGAGGTCCTGGGGGCCGTGGACGCCGACCCGATAATGCCCGGTCCAGCCGCGATCAAGGAACCAGCATGCGGCCCTGGCGGCGATGTCCGCCGTAGCCACCAGAGGCCACTTCTTGCCCGGTTGAATCGGAACGAAGATCTGGCCGGCCTTCGCGATCATGTCTGCGGAGAGGAGGAAGTTTTCCATGAAGATCCCGGGGCGAAGCGAGACGACCGCAGGGAGCCTGGCCTCAAATTCGCTCTCAATCTCTCGCGCAGGGCCGACCGCCCCCGTACCGGGGCCGGTGTGGGCACCCATGCTCGAGATCACGACTGCTCGGCGCGTGCCCGCCATCTTAGCGACCGTGGCAGCCTGCCTTGCGCACTTCACGGCCCAATCGTGGTAGTCCGGCCGCGCGGGCGGTGGAGTGAGCCAGAACAGCGCCTCCGCTCCCTCAAGCGCTTCGGCAAGGAGGGCTGGCTCCTCGAAGGAGCCTTCGACGACGCGCGCACCGCGACGCGCCAGCTCGCCGATCTTGTTCTTGTCGCGGCTCAGGATCGTGATGCGTTCACCGGCGTCGAGGAGGCGCGTCGCGAGGGCGCGGCCAATGTTGGAGGTTGGGGTATTGATAACGATGGACATGGGTATTCTCCTTGTTTGATTGGTTCCTCGTTCAAGAGCTCTTCGCTTCAGTTCGCCGATGCTACGCACTCCGTGGAAGTTATTACGGAGTCCAACCGCCGCCCCACGCCAAAATGCGATCCTAGGCAGAAGCTGATCGCCCGAAGGG
>Ga0206867_1042_pt1 | contig 28205 bp, 16 predicted proteins | sample Alteio_BWOrgCont_37_FD_152905 | JGI IMG/M metagenome (GOLD analysis project Ga0206867, IMG submission 152905) | Enriched cells from forest soil in Barre Woods Harvard Forest LTER site, Petersham, Massachusetts, United States -... | ecosystem: Environmental > Terrestrial > Soil > Temperate forest >...
TCGAGGCGCCCCAAAGACCCTCGGCAATCAAGGACACCTCATGAGTAACAGCGCACTCGCCACAGCATGCTGGCTACAAGATTGGGTAAACCAACCCTCCAGAAAATCCCTGTCTCCCCCTGCGCTAATTCCTCTCTTGCCAGGCCAATGCCCTCACTCAAGCCGCCTTCGAACGGCCGAATCCGCGGCATCAACGCATATCTGCTGGAAGCGCATCCTCTTCCGCAGACCGACATCCCCGGCTTCAGCCCTCAGCCAACCATTCAATGCACATAGGGCGAGCATCGTGGAGCGGTTCAGTCCAATCCATTTTTAGCGCACCGGCATGGCGCTCGGCATTTGCGGTGTCCCCCAGCAGCGTGCCGCGCCGTGCCGCCACGCTAAAAATGCTCTGCATTATCGCGTGGTCTTGGCCAGCGAGATTTGGAATCGGTCATTGACGGCTTCCTTGAATTTCTGCCTGCACCCGATGTAACGTTCCGTCGTTTGCACGGACGCGTGACCGAGAAGAAACTGAATTTGCTCGAGTTCACCTCCAGCACCATGGCAGAGCCGAGCACAGGTACGACGAAGGTCATGCGGGGCGAGATGGTCCACGCCGATTCGCTTGGCATATTGCTTTACGGCTGTCCAAACAACATCCGCGGCGACTCCACGGCCCAGCTCGCTCCTGTTCTTCCAGATTCGCCTGAAGATCAATCCTTCACTCACTCCGGAAGCGAGAAGCCAACTGTCGATTAGAGCCTTACACCAATCCGGAACGGGCACCGTTCGCAGCCGTCCGCCCTTACCAAACAAGTCGGCGATAACCCAATGGCTCTCCCTCAGTTGAATCTGATCTAATCGCAGGGCCACGGCTTCCGATCGCCGCAGCCCGCATCCAAGCAGCAGACCAATCAGCGCCGCGTCTCTCCTGCCGCGCAGGGTGTTCTGCGGAATGGAATCTAGGAGATCTTGAGCTTGTTCACCAGACAGCCAGTTGCCAATCCTTCTGCCGAGCCTCTTGACTCCCTTCACTCGGCGGATTCCGATTGCCAGTTCCGGGCTCAACATGCTGCTCTCCGCAGCCTCATCGGCTAGACGGCGGATCGCGGCCAGATGAAGATTGATCGTGGCAGCTGACAACAAAAGCGATTCGAGGAACGAGCGATATCGCAACACGACAGCACGGTTGAATCCAAGTCGCGGCTCAGAGCAATACCAGGCGATGAACTTGTCGATGGCACTTTTGTAGGCGCGGCGAGAATGCAAAGATGCGAGCGTGCCGAGCGCAGTCGCCTTGGCATGCTCCAGTTCAGGGATTTTGAGGTTCGGAGACGGACTGGGAGGTTTCTGTGGCGTTTTTGTTGCTGGCATAGGAAGTGGCTCCTTCCACCGCTTCCCATTTTGTGTGCTGCCCGATTTCGCCTCGGAAGCCGCGATGAGATTCGACTCCAACAGTACTTTGGAACAAAGCCCGTTTTGCAGCAACTTGGCAGAGGCGGCGGAGTCATCGGATTGGCGGACCAGCTTGGCTCTCTCGTAGTGTGCTGATGCATAATGCTCTGTAAGCCAATGGCCTCGCCCGCTCCCTCACGTGTATTCATCTCATATGCCCGCAAAGACGGGGTGCATCTCGCCCGACGCCTTCAAACCGATCTCAAGGAGCGAGGCTTTGATCCTTGGCTGGACACGCATTGCCTCAGCGGTGGCGCGACCTGGACCAGAGAAATCGAAATCGCCCTGGACCGAGCCGACTATGTGCTGGTGCTGCTTACAGACGGGTCCTATGTTTCCGAGATTTGCCGCTCCGAGCAACTCCGCGCGTTACGGAAAGGCACATGCGTCATCCCGCTGAAGGCACAATCCAATATCGACATCCCACTGCATCTGGAAGCCAAGAATTATCGCGATTTCAGCGATCCTGCACAGTACGACAGGCAATTTGAAATTCTGTTGGGGGATATACGCGACAATGTCTCTGCGACTTTGCCAGAACGGTACCGCGCGACACCGATTCGCTACCTCACCGCTCCGCCCCGCGTCTCCAACTATCTGGAGCGGCCCGAGGCCCTGCGGGCTTTGCGCGACACGCTGTTTGCCGAAGATCACCGCCAGCCCATTGCCCTAACTGCCGTCGCGGGCATGGGCGGCATTGGCAAAACGGTGCTGGCAAAGGCGCTGACCGACGACGAAGTGGTGCAGCGGGCCTTCCCCGACGGAATCGTCTGGATCACCGTCGGCAAAGAGCGGAAACGCGACTTCATCGAGGAGATGCGCGAGGTCGCTAAAGCCCTCGGCGATGACCTCTCCGGCTACGACACGCCTCTTGCATGCGAAAACCGCTATCGCACCACCATCGCGGAAAGAGCCGCGCTCATCGTGGTGGATGACGTCTGGAGCAAGGCCGACATTGAGCCATTGTTGGCCGAGTCGGCCCGTTCCCGCTTCTTGTTCACTACGCGCGACGCTTCGATTGGAAGATTTGTGGCCGCGCGTGAGCATCGGGCGGATCTTCTAGATGCCAGTCAAGCGCGCGAGTTGCTCGGCTTGTGGGCAAACCTGCCAGCGAACAATCTGCCCGCATCAGCCGGCGACATTGTTGCTCAGTGTGGCTGCCTACCGCTGGCGATCTCCGTCGTTGGCGCCATGCTGCGTGACACCGATCAGCAATTCTGGGCCGCGACACTCACTCTGCTGTGCAAGGCCGATCTTTCCGCCATTGAAGACCAGCTTCCCGAAGGCCAGCAAAGCTTTTTCAAAGCTGTGGAAGTAAGCTTTCAGTCGCTTAAGCCGGGGATGCAGGAGCGCTACAAAGAGCTCGCGGTCCTGCTGGAGGACATGCCCGCTCCACCGCCAATCCTGCAGATGCTCTGGAATGTGGACCGGGACGAAGCGGTCCGCATCGCCAGACTGCTTATCGACCGCTCGCTGGCACAACTCGACAACGCGAGCAAAGGAATTAGGCTGCACGACCTGCAACTCGACTATGTCCGCGCCCAATTTGAGGATCGGGAAGCGTTGAACCTGATTCGTGCAGCGATTCGTCTCTCCGCTCATGTCATTACGAGGTATCCGGACCAGTTTTCTTCCCAGATGGTGGGGCGGCTTTTGCCGCATATGGATATGTCTTCAGTCAAGAAGTTCGCTGATAGAACTGCCCTGGGCGCGTCGAAGCCCTGGCTCAGGCCACTGCGAGCGACCTTGCACCCTCCTGGAACCTCCCTGGTTCGCACCCTCCAGGGCCACACAAACTCGATCTATGGCGTGGCGTTGAGCGTGGACGGGCGGCGCGCGGTATCCGCATCTTCTGACCAGACGCTGAAGGTGTGGGATGTGGAGAAGGGGCGCGAAATCCGCGCCCTCCAGGGCCACACAGACTCGGTCCTTGGCGTGGCGTTGAGCGTGGACGGGCGGCGCGCGGTATCCGCATCTTCGGACCGTACGCTGAAGGTGTGGGATTTGGAGACGGGGCGCGAACTCCGCACCCTTCAGGGCCACAGAGACCGGGTCACTGGCGTGGCATTGAGCGGGGACGGGCGGCGCGCCGTATCAGCATCTGAGGACCAGACGCTGAAGGTGTGGGATGTGGAGATGGGGCGCGAACTCCACACCCTCCGGGGCCACGCAGGCGTGGTCCTTGGCGTGGCGTTGAGCGTGGACGGGCGGCGCGCCGTATCCGCGTCGTGGGACGCGACGCTGAAGGTATGGGATGTGGAGACGGGGCGCGAACTCCGCACCCTCGAGGGCCACATAGGCGCTGTCCGAGGCGTTGCGCTGATTGGGGACGGGCGGCGCGCCGTATCCGCATCTCAGGACAAGACGCTGAAGGTGTGGGATGTGGAGATGGGGCACGAACTCCGCACTCTTCAGGGCCACACCGACTCGGTTCTTGGCGTGGCGTTGAGCGGGGATGGGCGGCGCGCCGTATCCGCATCTTCGGACCGTACGCTGAAGGTGTGGGATGTGGAGACGGGGCGCGAACTCCGCAACCTCCAGGGTCACATGAACTTGGTCACTGGGGTGGCGTTAAGCTGGGACGGGCGTCGCGCTGTATCGGCATCTGAGGACCAGACGCTGAAGGTGTGGAATGTGGAAATTGGGCGGGAACTCCGCACCCTCGATGGCCACACAGACTCGGTCCGAGGCGTGGCGTTGAGCTGGGACGAGCGCCGCGCCATATCCGCATCTCAGGACAAGACGCTAAAGGTGTGGGATGTGGAGACGGGGCGCGAACTCCACACGCTCCGGGGCTACACAGGCGTGGTCTATGGCGTGGCATTGAGCGGGGATGGACGGCGTGCCGTGTCCGCATCTGAGGACGCGACGCTGAAGGTGTGGGATACAGATACGGGGCGCGAATTCTGCACCCTCAAGGGCCACACAGACTCGGTCCGAGGCGTGGCGTTGAGCGGGGACGGGCGTCGCGCCGTATCCGCATCTCAGGACAAGACACTAAAGGTGTGGGATGTGGAGACGGGGCGCGAACTCCACACCCACCGGGGCTACACAGGCGTGGTCTATGGCGTGGCGTTGAGCGGGGACGGGCGTCGTGCCGTAACCGCATCTTCGGACAAGACGGTAAAGGTGTGGGATGTGGAGACGGGGCGCGAGCTCCGTACTCTCCAGGGCCACACAGGCGTAGTCTATGGCGTGGCGCTGAGCGCGGACGGGCGTCGCGCCGTAACCGCATCTTCGGACAAGACGCTAAAGGTGTGGGATGTGGAGACGGGGCGCGAACTCCGTAGCCTCCAGGGCCACACAGGCCCGGTCCATGGTGTGGCGTTGAGCGCGGACGGGCGTCGCGCCGTCTCAGCTTCTTATGACCATACGCTGAGGGTGTGGGATGTGGAGACAGGTGAAGCGATAGCCACATTTACATGCGATGGCGCAGCTTGCTGTTGTGCATTCATCACGGATCAAGTCGTTGCCGGGGACGCTGGTGGCCACGTCCATTTCCTCCGCCTGGAAGAACCAAAATCCAGGAAATAGATCCCGAGCATTGCGCCGCGCCGAGGCTGTAGGAGGAATGGCGCGTTTTGCCTGTCAAGTAGAAGCTCAGATACGCCACTTTGATGAAAAGTGGGCTTTGCTAAATGCTGGGATCCGGATGATCGCGAGAAGTGAGCTTCGAGGGCATAGATAATCGACTCTGGATCGGCAACGACAAAATCCATTATCGCGTTGAAAACACGGGTCGAAGCTCCTACTTCTCAGCAACCAATTGTCTACGGACTAGCTGCTTCAGGTCTTCTACCATACGTTCAGGATCGGCGATGATGTTATAGACCTCATGGTGCGCACTACGTGGTGCGCAGGTAAGTAGTGTAGGGTTCCGATCCTACTTCGGTGAACGGGACAAAGCGGTACACCGCGCCGTTTGCGGTGGATCGCCACTCACGCTGAGACACCTGCTGCAGATTCACCAGCGCATTTCTCGCGAAGGATGGCATCGGACTGTTTTGCTCAGGTTTGAGCGCGAAGAGGACCAGCGGTCCGCGCATGACCGCAACTGTATCCGGGTGCTCCGGGTCGATCGCTTCCAGACGGACGGGGAGCGATAATTCCAGCTCAATGCGGTCTCCGTCCTTCCAGGTCCGTTTTGCCGCCGCGAAGCGTCCGGGCTCGAGATCTCCGACCCAGCGTTTCCCATTTACCGCGATCGAAGCGTGGCTGGTCCATTGCGGAATGCGAAAGTGAAGGGTGATGTCGCCGGGAGTTGCAGTGTTTACCACGAACGATATGTTTGGTTCATAGGGCCACGCACTGTCCTGCGAAATCGAAAAGACATTGCCACTCCGACTCCACCGCACCGTGGACGGGATGTAGAGATTGATGAAGACATCGCGGTCGTCGTGAAAGTAACCCTGGATGTGGTAGTCCGCTGCCACTTGCGGAAGACTGCCCGAGCAGCATGGCCAGCGGGCTTGCTTGTAGACCCTCTTGCCATCGAAATTGTAATCGGCATAGTAAAAAGTCTGGCCGTTATTTTGCAGGGGCTTGGCACCGAGGACAGTGTTGTACATCATGCGTTCCATGCTGTCGCCGTAACGCGAGTCACGCGTAACGCGGAGGAGATAGCGGGTCAACTTGAAGTGGGCGTAGCTGCCGCAAGGGGTTTCGAAGCTGGCGTGGGTGTTGCTGAGGCTTGCATAGACTTCGCCGCTGCCGGGCGCGCGCAGTTTCTCGTCGGGTCCCCAGCCGCCCGTAGCGAAGCTCTGCTCGAGCAGCATCGCGAAGGCATTCTTCGCCGCACGCAGGTGCATCTCGCTACCGCCGACCATAAAGGCCATCATGGCAGAGCTGAGTGAATTCACATAACTGTAGGCATGCCGGCCACCTAATACGTTTTCACCGCGGGCGAGCGGTTCGAACCACGTCTTGTCATCGAGATAGCGAGAGGCGAAGTCGTAATACTGGCGACCTGCGCCGCGCTGGTAAGCGATGAAGAGGTTTTCTGGCATGGTGTACGACTCGTCCCAGTTCCAGGAGTCGTCGTGCCTGTCCGGTCGCCAGCGAACATCGTGATCGATGGCGTGCGGTGGCAGAAGTGGGAGCGCGGTCTTCGTTGTTTTCTCCAGGATTGCCATGGCATCGGGATCGTTCGCATAAGTGCGCGAATCAAGCAGTCCAAGCAGGAGCTTGTCGTAGCAATATGCCGGGAAGCGATTCCGGATGTAAAAATCGGGACTGACTGTCTGGGCGTAAAGCTGGTTCAGGCGCAACACTTTCGCTCGTGTGGCCTCGTCGCCCGTGATGGCATAGATGCGCGCGAGCGCGGAGACCCACTGGCCGAAGGTGCAGGCAGGCGCGAACGCAGAGTCACCCGCGAAGTGATTCAAATCGGGGTCGTAGTGGTACCAGTCGCCGAGATCCTCGCCGGGCGCCGGCATGCCCGCCATTTCACGGAATGGCTTCAGCAGGCTGTCATCGCTCAGCTGCATCAGGACGGAGTGCGTCCCGTGAATCTGCGCTTCGTGCAAGTCACTCGAGAGAAATACCTCGCCGTAATCGAATTGCGAGAGGAAATTCTGAGGGCCAGCGGTATCGGCGAAGGAGAGATTGCTCCAGGCGCCTCTAGTAGCTATGGCAGCGGCAGCAGTGGCAGCGGACCGTACAAAATTCCTGCGCGAGAGATGGCACGACATGACGGGAAAACCTCTTAAATGGTTGCGCCGATGCAAGCTGGAGGCGCCTGCCGAGCTGAGGACATCCTCCAAGTCGCGGCCGAATGCGCGAGAAACCGACAAAATCAACTAACGAACAAAGGCACACCAAGAGCGCGGACACGATGCAGCGTGCATCAGCTATCCACGGCAGTATAAATCTTCTTTTCGCGTTCACGATAGCCGTAGGCGCGGCGAGAATGCAACGATGCGAGCGTGCCGAGCGCAGTCGCCTTGGCATGCTCCAGTTCAGGGATTTTGAGGTTCGGAGACGGACTGGGAGGTTTCCGTGGCGTTTTTGTTGCTGGCATAGGAAGTGGCTCTTTGGACCGCTTCCCATTTTGTGCGCTGCCAGATTTCGCCTCGGAAGCCGCGATGAGATTCGACTCCAACAGCACTTTGGAACAATGCCCGTTTTGGGGTAACTTGATCAGACCTTCGATTCGCCAACCGCTGAAAGAGTAACGAATTGTTGGGTGGTGCAGTGCCGGTTTTTGGAGAAATCGAGATTTCAATGCACGCCGCTTTTAAGCCAAGGTGGCTTTGGTATGCTGGGGCAGCTCGGAATTTTGACTACCCAGGATGTCAAGAGAGAAGACTTCTCCCTGCCCCTATGTGTGCTGCATGACGCGGCACACTTCGTCCCGTCGCCAAGTTGTATATGCCCGTTTTGAGCAGCAGGTCACCATCGTTTGGAGCCAGTTTCAGAGCTTCTTCATACTCCGCGCCTGCCTCGGCACCGCGCCCGGTTCCTTCGAGCGACATCCCCTTCAGATTCATTGCCGGCACAAACTGTGGATCTTGCTTCAACAATTGCGAGGCAATTTGCATCGCGCTGTTGGGATCGCCGTGCTCGGCAAGGCTAACCGCCTCGTGTATCTGCTGCCTCCGCGACGACTCGGCAGGATGACCAGCAGGCTGCGCCTGGGTCAGCCGCGCCGGCGCAAGGAGAGTCGCAGCCAATATAAGTAGACCGCAGGCAGCGCTAACTTGCAGAGGATTCTTCAGAGAACTCGCGATCCGCGTCAACACGTGGTCTAACCTATTTTTCATCCGCTGCTTCGGCGTTGATTTCCTGGGGCTGAATCATCAATTCCTGATACAAGGAGCGGAGTTTCTCTTTCGCTTCCTTGTATTTCTTATAGAGATCCACTTCGCGATTCGCCTCTTCTACGCGCCCATTCTTGCGATACAAAATCGCTAGCCGGTAATGTGCCACTGGGTTGGTTGGCTCCAGTGTCAGGGTTTCTTCGAGCAGCGGCAACGCTTTGCCCGACTCGTTCATTTCGATCAGAGTCTTGGCCAATCCCAATTTCGCGTCTGCATCCGTCGGTTGCAGTACAACGGCTCGAGAGTAGTGCTCGAAGGCACGCTGCACGTTTCCTCTGTGGGATTCGATCTCGCCCAGCCGAAGCTCCGCTTTTTCGTCAAGAGGGTTTTCGACGACTGCCTTGCGATACTCCGATTCCGCTTCTTGCTTGGACTTAGGATTTGAAGCCGAGCCTAACACTTCGGCCAGTTCGAAATGTACACCGGGCAAGTGAGGGTTGAGGGCAATCGCTTTGCGAAAATGCGCGATCGCGCCATTCGTATTGCCCTGCTTCGTCTCTTCGTGAGCGATCATCTGCTGCATCTGGGCGGAGTCCGGACGGCTCAATGCAAGCGCGAGCATCGACTCGCCGGCGAGATCGGTATAGGTGCGGTACGCGGCATAAAGTACCTCCGCGTTGTCCTGATCCGACTTGCGCAACTGCAAAACCACGCGAGCAGATTCATCCAGATCGCCGTCGCGTGTGTAGAGCCCAACGAGTTCCAATCCGACTTGACTCTTGAATTTCTGTTCCTGAATCTGCGGAAATGCCGCTTCCAGATCCTTGCGCGCACTCGCAAAATCCTGTGTCCTCAACTCGGCAATTCCCAGAAGACCCTGGATCTTGACGAGAGAGGGTTGCCTCTCAAGGGCAAAACGCAGATGTGGAATCGCATCAGCGGGCTTGGCCTGAAAGAAGAGCAGTACGCCAAGGTTCCCCTGTGTTTCAACGTTGTCAGGGTCAAGGGCTACCACCGCCTGAAACTCGGGAATCGCCAGATCCGGTCGATTCTGATGCAGAAACTCCTGCGCTTTCTGGAGATGCGCGGCAATATCCTGACCCTTGTCCGTCGCCGCCTGGCCGAAAAGGGACAGTGCGCTGCCCAGGAGGACTAGGATGGCAACGGTGCTGTGGCGCTTCGCTTTCTTAACTAATTTGTCCATTATTAAAACCGCTTCCTGGGCACTCGCATTCGACGCTAACACTGCAACGCCGAAAGCGAAAGCTGCGAAAGCGAGGATCACGTCGGTTATCGATCCACCTTCTTTGATTAATCAGGCGTGCCGATCGGCGCTCCCAAACAGAGGAGACGGCGACGAATCGCCGTCTCTCCGCCAACTACACTGATTAGCGCGCGCCTAGAAGGTCAAGCGCGCCCCCAACTGTACGTTGCGGCCGTAGACCGTCAGGGTGTTGATCGTTGTTGTGCCCGTCGTGAAGGGCGTGCCGGGACCGTTGGAGCCTCCAAGGCTGGCATCGCCTGGCACACCAAAACTGGGATGGTTGAAGGCATTTTGAGCATCTGCCCGGATCTGTAGTTTTATGCTCTCCCAAACCGAGAATATCTTACTGCCGGAGAGATTCACCACATCGAGCCCTGGCCCGTAAAGCGAGTTCCTCCTGACGTTCCCGAAGGTGCCATTGGCAGGTTGCGTAAATGCACCCGGGTTGAACCAATTGGTGATGCTGCGGTTATGAGGTATGGGGCTGACTCCCGGCGTCCAGTTGGGATATGCCTGTCCCGTCTGTTGATAGGTGTTCTGCGTGCCCTGCACATTGAATGGATTTCCGCTAGCCAAGACAACGGTGCCGGAGATCTGCCAACCACCAACAATACCGTCGACTAGAGCGTTGCTGTTCAGAAAAGCCTTGCCTCGTCCGATCGGGAGCTCATATACCGCGTAGCCCTTGAATGCATTGCGAACATCGAAGTTTGAAGCGCCATAGTTTGCAGACGGGTGGTACGCATCCTGAAAACTCTGCGGGCCGGCGCGGCTTCCCCACCCAGACGAATCGATATCGTCGAGCATGTGCGACCAGACGTAGTTGAATTCAAAGCTGAAGCCGCTCTTCAAGCGCTTCTTGATCGACGCCTGGAGAGAGTTGTAGTTGGTAAGCGCGTTATTGGTGCTTCCCGAAATCCCCTGGAAAATCGGGTAAGGCCGGGCGCAATTGACGGTTGTGCCGGTGTTATCGCAGCCGCTCGCATCGTTCGCCGACAATGCATTTTCAGGAATGGCGTTGATGTCAGTGGGGAAGTTCAGCCCCGAGCCATGGCTTGCCACATACGCAATTTCGGCCGTCATATCTGACCCGAATGCGCGCTGCATTGCGAAATTCCATTGAAGGATTCTGGGGACAGGGGTGTGGTATTGAATATATCCAACTCCCTGACCGTTGTACGCTGTGGGATCGGTGGAGGCCTCGTTATATGGCAACGCGTTGGCCGTCGCGAAGACAGTTCCAGTACCACCGAATTGTGTGATCGGATAAATGCCGTTGGTCTGGTCAGATACGTTGCCTGACGAACTGATGGCGGCGCCCATTCCGTAGGAGGTATTGTTGCCCCCGTATGTATCCAGGCTCCAGGTGTACGAGTACAATCCGAATCCGCCTCGGAATGTAGTGTCAGGATTCGGCTGCCACGAAAAGCCGACCCGCGGCTGAAAAGTGTTGTAGACATTGGCCTGCAGCGCGGTTCGTCCGTTGGTATGCGTGGTGCCAAACCAGTAGGCGCCCGGTGTTTTCGTTGTCGGATTCGTAATGGTTGAATCAAAGCTTGATTCGTTGTTATGGACTTCGTTCCAGCCGTGATTAATCTGGTACCGGAGCCCCAGATTAACAGTCAGATTCGAGCGAATCTTCCAGTCGTCCTGAACGAAGACCTGCGGGGTCTTGAAGCGCGCACCGTACTCAGGCGAGAGGCTCGCGTTCCAGGCTTGTGCATAACCCAATAGGAAGTCGGCGTACTCCATTCCGGTTCCTGCCACCGGACCAGCGAGGCCCGTACCCGGGTCGACTGCCCATTGCTGGGTGTATTGGCCAGAGAAGGTTAGCGTGCCCGCATTCGTGTTACTCCACGCCGTGGAGTTGTTTTGGTAAATCAGGAACTCTCCGCCGAAGTGAAGAATATGCTTCCCGCGAATCATGGTCACAACATCCGACGGGTCGTAGGTAAATTCCTTGTAAACGGAGTTTGAACTGGGATCGATCCAGGCATAGGGGTAGGTACCAGTGAAGTTCACTGCCGGAATGGTATCCGCCTTGGCAAATTGCCACCCGAGTTGCGTGGGATAGCCGTGACCGAGGGCGAGGTCGGCGAAGAAGTTCAACTGGCTGGTAAAGCCCATTCTGGCTTCGTTAATCGTGCGGGAACTGATATTCCACACGTCGGTGACCTGCGCGTTGTTGTTGTCCACATCGCCCGACTGGCATCCGACTGGGCAGGCCGTGACATTACTTGGATACAGCTGAGGTGTATCGCTCTGGGTATCGGACATTGTCAACCGGTTGTTGGGCGTAATGTCGTAATCAAGCCGGCCGAAGAACTTTCTGTATGGAGAGGACGTCTGCAGACTCGCGTAGAAATTGTTTTGGAGTTCACCCTCGGAACCGACGTTTCCCGGAACAAAGGCTCCTCCGGCAATGTGATTCGTCGGTGTCGGGTAGAACTTCTGGAACTCAGCTGAGACGGCGTCGAAGAGGCTGGAAGGAATCGCATTGCCATTTGCATATTCGCTGGCAAAGCTCTGTCTCACCGGATAAGGGTTGCCGGCAGCGTCGTGGGCGATCGTCTGCGTGGTTGGGTCGAAGATCGTCTGCATCCCCGTAAAATCGCCGGCCAATACGGCGGTGGTCGGAACGCTATTGAAGGCGGTGCTGTTGCCATGGTTGACAATCTGGTCGTAGTCGAAGTAGAAGAACATCTTCTTCTTCAAGATGGGACCGCCGACCGATGCTCCGAAGTTGTTGTAACGAAGACGCGGAATCGGTCCAAGAGAAGAGCGTGGAGTGCCGAAAGCGTATGAGTAAGCAGTCAGTGCATCGTTTTGAAGATAGTCATAGGCCGATCCATGAAACTGATTCGTGCCGCCTTTTGTGATCTGGTTGAAAATCACACCGCCGATGCCATACTGCGCCGAGAACGCCGAGGTGTTGACTTGGAGCTCGGCAACCGTTTCAAAGACAGCCGGATTTGCGTTTTGACTGTGAGAAAGCGTCGTGGATGCCCCATCGGCGAGGATGTTGCTGTAAGGCAGGTTGCCATTGATCGCCACTTCCTGACCGGGGTTGGACGAACCTTGAGATCCCCCGACGACGCCTGAGGCTCCGGGTAGCAGGATCATGAAGTTTTCCCAGTCCTGAGTTACCTGCGGCAGTTGCGACATCGATTTGGAGTCGAAGGTGGTGCTTTGTTCGCCGGATTCTGTCTGCAGGAGCGGTACGTCTGCGGTTACGGTGACCTGCTGGCTTGTTGCGCCAACCTTCAACTGCGCATTGAGGGTGCTGTTGCCCACCTGGAGCGTAATTGGACCGCGCACCAGCGTTTCATATCCCTGCCCTGAGAAAGTTACCTTGTAGTTTCCGGTCACGATCGACGAAGTATCGTAGACGCCGTCGTTGTTTGTAATGAAATCCTTTGATACCCCTGTGTCGACGTTGAGCACAGAGACCGTCGCATTTGGGACAACGGCTCCGGAACTGTCAGTTACCGTACCACGGATATCTCCCGAATTTGTACTTTGTGCGAAACATGCTGCGCTCCCAAAGATCAGAAGCGCAACCATAAACCAATCGAGGAGTCTCTTCATGAAACGGCCTCCAAAATCGTTTTCTGGTGGAATCCTTTCACCGCGTCTGACATGTGTGAATTGCAATGCTCGGCTCAGGTCGTTAAATCGTCTCCAACTTCTGAGCTCACCTGTGTAACGAGCATCATGGCTTTCGATTAACAGAGTGCAAACCTTCAATCTCAGCGGCATAGTGGAATTTCGTCATTCTGGGTACACGTTCAGTGCCAGAAGCTCTGATCTGGGTCTTCCCTTTAGACAAACGGTTGATTCGATCCGTGCTCATTGCTCCCATTCCTTCAGGATTGTTCGTGCCCCAACCAGCTGGAGCAATGAACCCAACTACGTCCTAAAACTCGCCTCGTCGGTTGCCACCTGTGGAGCAAAGCGAAAGCTTCCTGGAGCGATTCCGCGGATCTGTGCCATGCGCAGTGCCGCCGCTTGCACCGGGATGATTTCAAACAACGGTGCGAGTGTCTCTGGACATTCGGGAACTCGACACCATCCAATTCCATCTTGATCTCCAAGCATCGGCCCGATCACCCTGACCTGCCCGCCAAACTGCTTTAGGTCGTGCGCGAGTGCCAGGTTCAGTTCTCGCGTTCGTCCTGACGGCGCAAATACCAATCCCCTGAAACTCTGGTCAACCAACTCAACCGGACCATGGCGGAACGAAGCGATCGGCATTCCAATCGAGGGATGCTTTGCAATTTCATTAAAGAGAAGTGCTCCCTCCATCGCTGAAGCGATGGAAGGCCCTCGCGCGAGGAGATGCACGGGGGACTGGCAGTCAAGAAAGCTGTTCCATTCCTGCAGGCTGCCCAGGCTACGCGATATCAACCGGGCCAACTCAGGAAACCACCCTGCGATCTGGCCCTCGCTCCTTGCAAATCCCTCGTCCACGGCAATCCCGAGAATATGGAGCGTCAACAGCGAGCCCATGTAGGTCTGAATGGCTACGATCTCGTCTGGAAGACTGCCGATATGCAGGCTGATATCCGCCTTCTTCGCGAGCAAGCTGGCAGGCTCGTTCGACACCCCGATAATCTGCTGCCTGGGAGAAAGAACGGTGAATAGCTTGGCGATCTCGATCGACTCTCCAGAACGGGAAACGATCATCACGAGAGCGTCACGGTATGCCTCGTGCAGATAGTGCAATAATTCGCCAGCCTCGATCACAACGGCGTCGATACCGCGCGCGCAAAGAGAATATTTGAGTGGAATGGCAGCGAACATGGATGCGCCCAAGCCGGTAATAAGCACCTTGGAGCAGGAGCGGATCAATGACGCCGCTTCCCGAATTGAGGACGCTCCAGCGCCAAACTGGTGCTGGAGAACTCCCCCAAGCGATTCCGTCTGCGCCTTGATGTCCTGTTCGAGCCGCGATACGGTCAACTGAAGGCACTCCTATTCGCTTTGCTCCGGAGCAGAGGACGACCACCTCAGCCTACCCCGCTTCTTGTCCCCCCGACGTGTCCGATACCCCCGGTCGTCCATGGTCAGCAATAATGAGCGTCAGTTCGCCTGAGCCGCGTCAAGCAGGTATGGCCCGGAGAATCGCTTTGGACAGATTCGTACACACGGCAATCCTTTGCAACCGGTTTCGGAAACCGGTTTCCTAAATATCTAACTTCTCGCGGTTCACGTCTGTCAAGCGGAATGACTGAGCAGAGACGGAACCGCGCACGATGCTCTACTCGCCCACTCTGCAAAAGCCTGTCTGGAATACGGTCAGAAAATCGCATTATCACCCCAACTGTCCGATCCAGTATTCTTTGAAAACCGTCTTCCAGCGAAACGGCTTCACCAGATAGCTTCCGGACGCAGGCTGGAAAGAGTTTTCGAAAAGGGAAAGCAATGGCATACACGATGAGGGATGTGGCGCGACGAGCCGGTGTCTCACCTGCGACGGTATCGAGAGTCCTCAATAAAACGCACTACATCGCCGATGAAACCAGAAACAGGGTCCTCCGTGTTGTCGATGAACTGAATTACTTCAAGAATGTTCATGCGCGCCGACTTGCGACTGGGAAGAGCGACCTGTTTGGCTTGGTCATTTCAGACATTGCGAATCCGTATTTCCCGGAGGTCATTCGAGGGTTTCAGACAGCTGCCTGGCGGAAGGGGTTCGACGTCATCCTTTTTAATACCGAATATAGCCGGGAACATACTGAATCCATTGTCCGCAAACTCGTGCAAAGCGACGTCCGCGGCGTCGCGATCATGACGTCGTCGATCGACAGCACGGCTACCCGGGATCTCACCGACGCGGGAATCGGTGTCGTATTCAGCAACCTCTGCTCAGCCGGAAAGCTCATGAGCAATATTCGAGTTGATTACAGCAAAGGGATTGCCCAGGCAATAGAACATGTCGCAGATCTCGGCCATCGCCGCGCCGCCGTAATCGCAGGTCCTGAAGGGAATCGCACGGCGGCCACCATCACCCAGGCACTGGTGAGGGGTTTGACCAGAAAAGGTATGAAGCCCTTCCCGGTGACAAACTGCAATTACCGAGTGGACGCGGGGGCTTCAGCAGTGAGAGGCATCCTTGTTGCACCAGACATACCGACGATCATCTTTTGTGGAAGCGATCTTATCGCGATGGGCGCAATGAGCGCTCTAGAGCAAGCCGGGGTAAGAGTCCCGGAGGACATCTCCGTAGTGGGAATTGACAACATCACATTTGCAACACTTGCACGGCCTCCCCTCACCACGATCAACGTTCCGCGCGAGGAACTCGGGAGGACTGCATTTCGCGCGTTGGAAAAGATCCTGCAACTCAAGCGCCATGGGGGTGCAGAATACACCCTGGAAACAGACTTGGTCGTGAGGACGTCCACTGCTCGTGCCCGTTCCAATCGCCTGCACAGCTCGAAATGAACCAAAAGCTGTGCCGTCAGAGCCTCCGCTCTGGGGTTCGTTCTACTCACGCGAGATCCCGGCGACCATAGTTGTTATAAGATCGGTGGACATGAGCTTTAGGAAACCGCTTTCAGAAGCTGCAAAAATGGGCTCCTTACGAAGAGCGGCCATCGGTCGCCATAAGATCTACCGAGTAATCGTGGGCATGGCGACAGCAGTATTTTGTGCCGGCCTGGCGTTGGCCCAGAGTGTGCCCGTGGTCACGGGCGATCAGCGGGTGGACAAGTTGCTGAGCCAGATGACCCTTCAGGAAAAACTCCGATTGATCCACGGTACACAAGAGGATTCCAAGTCTTACCAGGGACAAGCTGGTTATACGGGCAGCATCTCGCGGCTTGGAATTCCGGGGTTGCGCTATGCAGACGGTCCGCCGGGGGTATTGACGCGACACACTTCGCAGGCCGAGACAGCAACCATGGGTGTAGCCGCGACCTTCAGCGTAAATGACGCGGAGAATAACGGGGTTGTAATTGGCCGCGAAGCTCGAGCGTTGGGAATTGACGTCTCCCTGCAGCCCTTCGTGAATATCGATCGTGATCTTGTGTTCGATCGCGGCTACAACACGTTTGGCGAAGACCCGTTTCTGACGGGCGCGATTGGGGCCGCCGAGATCAAAGGCATTCAGTCGCAGCACGTGATGGCTCAGGTGAAGCATTACGTGGCCTACGATGCGGAATCCATGGACGTCTGGGTGGACGATCAAACGCTGCATGAAGTTTATGTGGCGCCGTTCGATGCCGCGGTCAGGTCCGGAGTCGCCTCGATCATGTGCTCCTACAATCGCATCAACGGAATCTCCGCCTGCGGTAACGAGGCGACTCTCACCAGGGTTCTGCGCGATGAAATGGGCTTCAAAGGATTCGTCACCTCGGATTGGGGCGCGACCCACAGCGTGAAATTCATAAACGCAGGGCTCGACATGGAGATGCCGGGTGAGCCCGCGCCCGGAGGCGGTGGCACCTCCTACTTCGACGCCCAGCCCATTCCGCCTCCCCAGCCTCCTTCAGCGGATAACGGAGGCATGACCGATATGTATGGGGGTCATATTCCGGAGGAGCCACCTCCGGCAGCATCCTCCACTGACATCAATACGGACGCGAAACCCGACCCCAAGAAGATGATCGAAGCTCTGAAGGACGGCACAGTAGGCGAGGCGGCGGTCACGCGCGCAGCCGGACGCGTGCTCTACGAGATAGTCCGCTTTGGCTACATGGATGGCGTGCAGAAGCATTCTGTTACAGGACATGCCATTGAAGACAACGCCAGAATCATCGAGAAGACTGGCGAGGATGCCGCCGTCCTGCTCAAGAACGAGGATCATGCGCTTCCCCTCAAGTCTGCCGACCTTGATTCGGTCGTCCTAATCGGGCCCACGGCAGCGCAGATCGATGCGATCGGCATCAACGGTGAGCGGTCGGTGGGTTTACCTGAACGGCTGGTGGGTCCGTTAGCCGCGCTCACGAAGATCTCCGGCAATTCCAATATTGGTTTCGCCGTAGACGATGACATGACGGGCACAACTATTCCCGCCAGCGCTTTCAGTCACGATGGCGAACCGGGCCTGCTTCGTACGGGCAGCCCCGGGGCTCAAACAGATGGAAACATCAACTTCACGATGAAGGGCGGCAACGCTTTGCCCCCGAACGCTACCGTTACGTGGAAGGGTTCGCTCACCGCACCTCATGCCGGCACATACTGGCTCTACCTTCAAGCGGTCGGCACCAACGCCACCATAGCGCTTGACGGCAAACCATTGGGGGGAACAGGCGCATTCCAGGGGGGCGTGCACGGCGACATTCTGCAAGCCAACCAGGACAACGCCGTTCCCACTACCGATGGGCTCGATAATGTGCGCCGCGCGGCGGAATTAACCGCCGGGCCACACCGGATTGAATTGAGAGTTGGTCCCGACAGTTCTGAAGCGCCCGCCCAGGTGCGGCTCAACTGGTACACCCCCGAACAGCGCAAGGCCGACCATGAAGCAGCGATCGCAGCTGCGAAGAAAGCCAAGGTGGCCGTGGTGTTCCTCTGGACACGAGTCGAGCCCGTATTCAGCCTACCCGGCGAACAAAACCGGCTCGTCGAAGAAGTGGCCGCCGTGAATTCCAACACGATCGTCGTCCTCAATACCAGTCAGCCCGTCGCTCTTCCCTGGGTCGACAAGGTGAAAGCGATTCTGGAGATGTGGTGGACCGGCGACGAAGGTGGATGGTCCACTGCCAACCTCTTGTTGGGCAAGGCCAGCCCCGCCGGCCGCCTGCCCGTGACCTGGGGCAAGAGCCTTGCCGACTACCCTGCCACCGATCCCCGTTATCCCGAACGTTCCAGCAAGGGCATTCGCGGCAAAACCACATATAGCGAAGGCGTCAACGTGGGCTACCGCTGGTTCGATAAGGAGAAGATCGACCCACTCTTCGCATTCGGCTACGGGCTTAGCTACACCACCTTTGCCTACTCCGACCTGAAACTCGAGACGGCTGCCGATAGCGGTCTCGCTGTCACCTTCAACATCAAGAACACCGGCAACGTTGACTCGGACGAGGTCGCTCAGGTCTATCTCGGCGCACCCAATGCCGTTCCCAACGGAGTTCAGTTCCCTGTCCGGGTGTTAGCCGCATTCGATCGCATTCATCTGGCCGCCGGCGAATCCAAAACCATCACTCTGCAGGTTCCTGCACGCCAGCTACAGTATTGGTCCGCGGCAGCCGGCAGGTGGGTGACCGCCAGCGGGAAACGGACCCTAAGCGTCGGCGCTTCATCCCGCGACCTGCGCCTGGAGCAAAGCATTTCGTTCACGAATCCGTGATGATCAGAACCGAGAGGAACACGTTCATATTTCGCGATGTGCTCCTCCTCCGAACGCGCCGCGCGGTTCTCAATCATTTCGGACGAGGTACTGCTTCGGAAGATGGTCCGAGGGAAAATACGACGACGAAACTGGGGAGCATGGTCTGAAAATGCTTGAATCTGCTGAGACGATCGAGTTTATGTTGGCCCATTCACTGGTTCCAACAGGACCGATTCCTACCGCGTACGATCCAGACGGAATCTATCCCTATGAGAGCTTCTGCGAGACCAGCCGCAGGCCTGAGATACGAGAATACCGCATGGTCACGATCGAGAACGATCAGATGCGTGTAAAGATCTGCCCAGACATCGGCGGGCGTGTCTGTTCTCTCTTTTTGAAACGAAGCGCGGTTGAGACTCTCTTCTTTCCGCGTGTGATCCGACCGGTGCGGATCTTACCACGTCAATCGTTTACTGGCGGCGGGATTGAATTGAGCTTTCCAATTTCGCATAGCCCGGTTGAGATTGTCCGCGTGCTTCACCGCACATCGCGCGATCGGGACAGAATCTATGTCTCCTGCGGAGAGCGAGAAATCCGATTCGGAATGCATTGGACCGTTGAATATTCGGTCGGAGAAGGAGATTCATTTCTGACGCAACGGACGGTTTTCTTCAATCCTAATGGAGTAGCTCATCCCTGGATGTCCTGGTCCAACGCAGGGGTGCCGGCTCGATCCGACACAGTGTTCGACTTCCCGGACGGGCCCGTTCTTGCGCACGATTCGCACATCCGCACGATTGACTGGAAAACAGAAGGTCCGCGGACGCAGGCTGATATTCGTCGGATGACCGGGTTCTTCTGGAAGAAACCAGACTATTACGCGTTTGGAGCTTACACGCCGAGCCTGGGAGCCGGCCTATATCATTTGGCCGATCCTCAGCAGGTTCCGGGGATGAAGCTCTGGAGCGACGGCATTGGGCGCGACGAAGCGTGGGTGAGCCAATATACGCTTGGCGGTGAGCAGTGCCTGGAAATCCAGGCTGGTCCACTCATCGATCAATCGATGAAGGCGACGCTCGAGCCTGGGCAACTGCACCACCACATTGAGTTCTGGATTCCATCCAATACCCAGCGCGACATTCGAACGATCGCGCTCCCTGCGCCTCAGTTGAGACCACTTAACGAAGTTCCCCTCTTTAGCTGGGCGAGACAGGAGGAAGTAAGCGACTGGCTTCAACTTGTTTCGGCAGTCAAGGCGAGCGCTGTTTGCCAGATTCCCGAGGCTCCTGGTGTCGATAGCAATCGCTGGGCGGTTAGTGGAATTGCCGAGTTGGGCGATGCGCTTTCGTGGGCGGCTTCGAGCACTGAGGGCAGCGAGCGGAACAAATGGTTGTTTCAGCGCGGCGCATGGCTGGCCGGTCGCGATGAAGCGGACGCTGCTCTTGAGGTTCTGTCACAGTCAGGAGACGATCGTGCGCGAGTGCTAGCCGGACGTCTTTGGCTGGTATACAAACACAACGCGTCCGCTGCGAGTAAGTCCTTCGGCGCAATCGAGTCTCAGGCGATTTCGCTTCACCCCCAGGTTGTGATCGAACGAGATAAAGCGCTCGCTGCTCTTGGCAGAGAAACCATTGACGAACGCAGACACTGGCTGAATACCGCGTCAGCCCTCGAAGACGAATGGCTGGCTGAGCGTCGCGCGAGTCTATATCTTGACAGCGGCGATGCGCAGGCGGCTTTCAACGTGCTCAAGAGCACTAAGTTTCAACTCGTTCATCAGAGATACGAGCGAACACGTCTTTGGAGACGGGTTGAATCCGTGCTTGGGCTGAAACCGGTTGAGTATCCTTCCTGGTTGGGAGAAGACGACCTTGCAGAATTCGGAGCATACCGGGAATATCCTGAGACTCCATCCGATCAAAGAACACCTTCTCATTCAAAACACGCAGTCGATCCAACAATCTGAATCATCGGAGATGCAGTTGTGCGCTTTGTTCGTCGAGCGGGTCTCACAAACTTAGTCGGGCTTTTCGTTTGCATGCTGAGCACTCCATGGGGTGCCCACGCACAGGAGACAGGCTCGCTGTCCATCATGCCTTTGCCCTCACATGCAGTGCAGGGGCAGGGCGAATTCCTGATCGACGGGTCATTCGGCATTACCCTGAATGGCTATACCGAACCTCGCCTGGAACGAGCGCGGCAACGCTTTCTAGATACGCTTTCGCGGGAAACTGGTATCCCTCTGTGGCGCGAAGCCGCCGTCAATCAATCACACTTCACGGCTCACACCGCGGGACCAAGTCTTCCAGTCCAGCAGCTCAGAGAGGATGAATCCTACCGGCTCGAAATCTCGCCTACTGACGTTCAATTGACGGCAGCGAACCCTCTCGGCGTCATGCACGGACTGCAAACCTTTCTCCAATTGGTCAGAGTCACGCCGAAGGGCTTTGCCGTTCCTGCCGTCTCCATCGACGATGCACCCCGCTTCCCCTGGCGCGGGCTCCTCATCGACTCTGGCCATCGTTTTGTTCGGCTTCCTGTCGTCAAGCGGAATCTCGACGGAATGGAGGCCGTCAAGCTGAACGTGTTCCATTGGCGTTTTGCGGATGACCAGGGATTTCACATTGAGAGCAAGAAGTTTCCGCTGTTGCAGGAGAAAGCCTCTGGCGGCTTCTATTACTCCCAGGACGAAGTCAGGGAGATCGTCGCATATGCGCGCGACCGCGGGATCCGCGTTATGCCGGAGTTCGACATGCCGTGCCATACAGCATCATGGTTCCCTGGCTACCCTGAACTGGGCAGCGGTCAAAACCCTGCCCAGAGCTCAGCAATGGATCCCACGCGCGAGAGCACGTACAAGATTCTGAGCGGATTCATTGAAGAGATGACCACTCTCTTTCCCGATGCCTACTTTCATACTGGTGGCGATGAATGCGATTTTCATGAGTGGGAATCGAACTCGCGCATCCAGCAATATATGCGTGCGCACGGGATCAAAGATGGTGCGGCCCTGCAGGCGAACTTCACCGCCAGAGTCCAGAAGATCGTAGCCGGCAACAAGCGAATCATGATGGGATGGGACGAGGTTCTTCAGCCGAACACTCCGAAAGATGTTGTCATTCAATCGTGGCGCGGACCAAAGTCCCTGGCAGATGCGGCTCGAAGCGGCAATCGCGATGTGCTTTCTTCCGGCTACTACATCGACTTGAACCAGTCGGCGGCAGAACACTATCTCGTCGATCCGTTGGGAGATCCCAGCGCCTCCACGCTGACGCCTGAGCAGAAGGCCCGCATTCTCGGGGGCGAGGCGACCATGTGGACCGACATTGTCTCCGACGAAAACCTCGACAACCGGGTTTGGCCGCGCACAGCGGCAATCGCTGAGCGCCTGTGGTCGCCCAAAGAAGTGCAGGATGTTGACTCGATGTACCAGAGGCTTGCGATCGTATCGCAGAAGCTCGACTACCACGGACTGCGACACCGGCTCATCACCGAGGAGATGCTTGAGCGGATGAGCGGCGATCCGAGTCCCGTTGCCCTGAGGACGTTGGCGAGTGTAGTTCAACCGCCCAGGGGATACGATCGTCAGCAATTGAGAAACTTCAGTGACTTTACGCCGCTCAACCGTCTTGATGATGCGGTGCCTCCGGAGAGCGAAACAGCGCGCCTGTTCGATGTAATTGCCAAACGGATCGCTTCCGGGAGGGGCACGGCCCAGGATTGGCAGCAGGCCCAGGAGTGCCTCGTCCTCTGGCGAGATAACGACGCCAAACTTCAACCCTTGCTGGAGCGATCGTTCCTGACTCAGGACCTGGCTCCAGTATCCCGCAATTTGTCAGAGGTTGCGGAAGTGGGTCTGCACGCCTTGGAGAACCTGAAGGAGAATAGACCCGTCAGCGCAGAAGAAAGGCGGCGAAACATCGACTTTCTCAAGAATTCGGCCAAGCCGCAGGCAGTACTCTTACTCATGGTTGCGCCGTCTGTGGAAAGGCTCGTGGAGGCGACACGAATTCAATAGGTTATCAGTCGGCAGGGCCGCAAGAACAATTCACTCTCACCTGAGAGTGAATTTGGTGGTTTCCTAAGGAGCGCAGATGACCGCAAGTCGATCATGCGCTTCGTTTGAATTGCCCGAAGGAGTTGCACAATTGAGGCCTATTTTTGAGACTGGGTTGACCGTGCGCATTATCAGATCTGTAGTCGCTCCGATCTTCGTCGGCTTACTTGCATGTTCGCCTGCCGATGCGTCTCATCTGGTTACCGGCAATGGTTTTGGATTCATCGTGGTGACACCGGAGAATTGCACGATCACGAAGCTCTATGCGCATCCCTATAGTTTTGTCCGGCCCGAACCTGGTAATCCCCTCAGTGAAGGAATTGAAACCGCCAATTTCATCAAAGAGCTTGGCTGGGGCGGCGGAACCGCCGCTAACCCGTCGGCGGACTACGAGGACGATTCGCATGCCATCCATTTGCGCAGGAGTGATGGCGAGGGTTTCTGCTTCATGCCGTTTGGCCTCGGACATCCGGCTCTCATCATCAGTTGGGAACCCCCTTCGGCCGAGACGCGGCTCACCGGGCGGTCAGTGAAATGGAGCCACCCGGTCAGTTCGGAGAAGGTTGTTCCGCTTCTCGGCACCGAGATGCATCTGTTGGGGTTTGAGGGAATCGAGGAGTCTCTGCTTCTCGTTCCGCTAGGGAAGGCAACGAATCAGCTCGCGTCGCCGCAACGGCCTTTGGTCGGCAGCCGGGCATGGGCCTTGATTTCGCTCGAAAGCGATAGTGAAGTGATTGAGACCGCGAGAGACTTCGATCGCTGGCGAGCCGGACTCACGCCTCGAGCGCTGGTGAGGTGGGAGATTGATGAACTCGAGCACTGGCGGATCCGGCCGACCGTGCATTTCGCGAGCGAGAATGAACGGCATTTATGGCGGCAAAGCGAAGTCATGCTGCGCATCGCGCAGAGCCGCGAGCCCAATCGTCCAGGACGGTACAACAATGGCATGATGGTCGCCAGTTTGCCTGACGGAGTGTGGTTCACTCCATGAGTGCGTGACATGGCCTGGGCCACCGTTGCGCTGACTCGCATGGGCCACCGTTGCGCTGACTCGCATGGGCCACCGAAGTGAAGCGCGTGCGGCCTTGTTAGCCTACTTCAATGCACGGCCCACAGGAACAATGCGAGCACAGACGGCCGGTGCCGACTACCAGATATCTGTGGTTCGCTACTTCGGAGACGGCTCTGAAGAGCCCTTCTTCACCCAGGAAGGCAGCACAAATATCGAGTTTGATGATTGGGGAGAAGCGTTATGGGTGTTGGGCGAGTATCTGCGCCAGTATGACGACCCGGCTCTGCTTACAGCGTCAACATATCGGGGCCCTTTGTACGAGGCCGCGAGAGACTACATCGTGTGGCCGCTACTGGCGAACACGGAGGCGTATAAGGAGGGCCTGATTGTCGCTGCCGACACCTCGATCTGGGAGGAACGGCAGAAAGACAAGAAGCACTTTGCGTTCTCAACTGCAGCAGCCATTGTCGGCCTGCGGGATTTTGCAGACATGCCCAGGCATGTGGGCGACGAGACCGCCCACACCGAGGTTCTAAAGCAGTTGGCCGAACTAGAGAGAGGGTTCAACGCGGCTTTCATACGGGGTGGAAAGCTGCGCGGAACGCTGGAAGAAGGGGTGAAGAACGACATCGGCGGCGCTTTGTTGCAAATCATTAACGTCGGGGTTGTCGCAGATCCAGCGGTCATACACGACACCCTGGAACGGATGGAGCTTCTGAGAGTCGCCTCTGGTGGTTATAGACGAGTGCGGAGTACGTACACAGATCCCGCCATCTTCGAGTATTGGTACGAGCGGCAGGAGTTCCTCTTTGTTGATTTCAACCTGGCCGAACTTTACTGGCGCCTCGGAAAGAACAACGAGGCAGACGCGATCCTGAAACGCATCGTCGATAAGGCAAGAGCCGACCACGATCTGATCCCCGAGATGTATGTCGCGGTGCCATGCAAGCTTTTTCCTGGGCAAATCGGCGATCCTACCGGAGCGTTGCCGATGGTCGGATATGGCGCAGGCGAATTCATATTACCAATCCTCGAGCTCGAGAAGCTTAAAGGGCATTCGTGATATCCGAAACGATCGTGCTTATGTCGCAATCGTCCGAGTGAAGAAGGATCGTCATCATGTTGGTAAGTGGAGCGATCGCGAGTCTGAGGAAATCGACCGGACAGCAAGATAACGTCGGCTGTCTTACGGTGCTGATTGCGGAGTGAATGTGCGTAGAAGCGGTTACATCGTCGGTCTGGTCTTCGTGATCTTTTTTGTCATTTCGCTGCTCACGAATATCCTTGGATCAATCATCCCCGATATCATTGATAGCTTCCAAGTCAGCCTGACCGCCGCTGCGTTCCTGCCGTTCTCGTTTTTCCTCGCGTACGGCATCCTCTCCATTCCTGCCGGCCTTCTCGTAGAGCGATTCACCGAAAAACCAGTCATCACCGCTTCCTTCCTGGCCGCGATGCTGGGCGCACTGGGCTTCGTACTCCATCCCACGTACTGGGTCGCTGCAGTCTCCCTCTTCACCATTGGCTCGGGAATGGCCATGCTCCAGGTGGCCGTTAACCCACTTCTTCGTGTCGCCGGCGGTGAAGAGCATTTCGCCTTTAACTCCGCCTTTGCGCAGTTCGTCTTTGGGGCGGCTTCCTTTCTCAGCCCGCACATTTATTCCTACATGGTAACCACCCTTCCCAAATCGTCCGAGCACGGGCTGATCCTTCAGGCAATTGCGCGCATGACACCGCCCGGACTCCAATGGGTTTCCGTTTACTGGATCTTCGCGACCGTCAGTGCCGCCTCGACTCTCATAGTCATCGCGACCCGCTTCCCTCGCATTCTGCTTAAGGAAGATGAGAAGGTAGGGACTGCAAACACATACTTTGGCATGCTCCGACGCAGAATGATCTGGCTCTACTTCGGCTGCATATTCGCCTACGTCGGTTCGGAACAGGGAACCGCGGATTGGCTTTCTCGGTTTCTCTCGCAGTATCACGGCTTTGATCCGCACACGACCGGCGCAAGCGAGGTAGCCTGGTTCTGGGGCATGATGACGGCTGGGTGTTTTGTAGGAATGATTCTTCTCAAGACCTTCGACAGCCGGCGCGTGCTGCTGGGTTTCTCTATCGGCGCGCTGATTGCGCTGAGCGCTGCGCTGTTCGGTAAAGCCTCGATTTCCCTTTACGCGTTCCCTCTGGTTGGCTTCTTTGCTTCCATCATGTGGCCAACTATCATTTCGCTGGCGTTGAACTCCGTTTCTGAACATCATGGTTCATTCACTGGGATTCTGTGCACCGGCATCGTAGGTGGTGCAGTGGTTCCTCTCCTCATCGGGCGCTTGGGAGACTTCGCTGGTCTGCGCTGCGGAATGACCCTTCTCTACCTCACGTTCGCTTGTGTGTTCAGTGTGGGGCTTTGGTCCAAACCCATCATCGCAAACGCAACCTTCGCGGCGAAAACCACAAACACCCTCTGGATATGACCTAAACCCGCTCTAGCCGTGGGAGTGCTGCTTCAACCGAACTTACGAATTGGAAGTCGCGGAAAGAAAGGCATGCACATGCTCGGCTTCGAATCGAATAGGATCGCGACTCTGCATTACGGAATCTTGTTTGCTGGCCTGCTGCTCGCAGCCGCACCCCTGCTCGCGGTCTCCCCGTTATGTGCCCAAGAGACGCATGTAGTGCTGGACGGTCAAAGCAAGGGTCGAACGTTTGAGGGTCTGGGCGCCCTTAGTGCAGGGGCAAGTTCAAGGCTTCTTGTTGACTATCCGGAGACACAGCGCAGCCAGATCCTCGACTACCTATTCAAGCCGGGTTATGGCGCGGCCCTGCAACACCTGAAGGTGGAAGTAGGTGGACGTCAATTCGACCGATGGTTCGGAGCCGAGCCATCTGCGTGCACGTGAGGATCACGACTACACCCGCGGGTATGAGTGGTGGCTCATGGTCGAGGCCCACAAGCGCAATCCCAATATCATTCTCGACATTCTTCCATGGGGAGCACCCGGATGGGTCGGCAAAAAGGATCTCTACACGCCCGATATGGCTGAGTACATGGCAGACTTCATTGAGGGCGCCCGCGACAAGTATGGCCTCACCCTTCGTTATGCGGGCGTGTGGAACGAAACGGTCTATAACGCCGATTACGTCAAGGAGCTTCATCGTGCTCTGGAGCGGCATCATCTCGACGTCAAGGTAGTGTGTTGCGATGAGTACATTGGTGAGGGCAAGGGGCAGTGGGCCATCGCCGATGAGATGAAGACGGACCCGGCGCTCAACGCAGCGGTCGATGTGATAGGCGTTCACTATCCGCTGGATGACAAAGGAAAGACCACAACCACAGATGCAGCCAGGAAACTCGGCAAGCCGCTGTGGTCGAGCGAAGATCAGCCGAGCAGCGGAGCCGGCCCCATTCTCCAGCGCACTTGGGCCGTCGGTGGACGCATTCTTGCACACCTCTATAACAGAAACTATCTTGAGGGCGCGATGACCAAAACGGAGATTTGGAGCCCGATCACTTCCTATTACGACATTCTCGCGGCGCCGAATTCGGGGTTGATGTATGCAAATACTCCGTGGTCTGGATACTACGATGTCCAGTCTGCGATCTGGGCGACAGCGCATACAACGCAGTTTGCGCAACTTGGGTGGCGGGATCTCGACTCGTCGTCAGGCTACCTGCCCGAGAAAGGAACTTACGTAGCGCTCAAGTCTCCCAACTCGAAAGATTGGAGCATGGTTTTGGAGACGATCGATGCGAAGAAACCGCAAAAGGTCAACTTCGCAATCGATGGTGGCCTGTCTACGGAAACAATCCATATCTGGGAGACAAACGTCCACAAGACATTCGAAAACGTAACGAAAGTGAAACCGAAGAACGGGTCATTCACCTTTACGTTCGAGCCTGAATCGATCTATTCGCTGACCACAACCACCGGGCAGGGCAAGGGAACGGCGCAACCGATGGCTCCGGCGGCTTTCCCGCTACCGTATGTGGATGACTTTGAGAAAACGGACCTGCGGCGCGCGCCCAGGTATCTTTCCGATCAGGATGGCGCCTTTGAAGTGCAACCTTGTGACGGACGCCCAGGCAGGTGTCTGGAACAGGTGATTTCCATTAAGCCGATTCCCTGGGGCCCAATGCCAGATCCATTTACTCTGGCCGGCGATGTAACCTGGACAGACTATTGGGTAGCGGCCGATGTCCATTTTCTTACGGATGCGCCCGCGTCCGTCATGGGTCGCATCGACTCCGCTGACGCCTTTCAGGACGGCTGCATACACGGGCCAAGTGGGTATGTCCTCCGGCTGAAACCCGACGGCACATGGGAACTTCAGTCCGTGGAGTTCAAGAAAGCCGTGATCACCCTCGCTTCCGGCTCTGCAAAGATCGATTGGAGACATTGGCA
>Ga0206867_1034_pt2 | contig 28037 bp, 20 predicted proteins | sample Alteio_BWOrgCont_37_FD_152905 | JGI IMG/M metagenome (GOLD analysis project Ga0206867, IMG submission 152905) | Enriched cells from forest soil in Barre Woods Harvard Forest LTER site, Petersham, Massachusetts, United States -... | ecosystem: Environmental > Terrestrial > Soil > Temperate forest >...
GTTTCACCGATTACGGCATCGGCATCGGCCTGCGCGTGCCGCATTACGAACACATCTTGTCGCAGCAACCGGCGGTTTATTCCAGATAATTTTTAAGGAAATAATTTTCGTAAAACTTTCCGTCCGCGTAATTCAGTTTTCCAATCACGCAGTTTTAATTAAACTCCCGCCAATGCACTGGCTTCAATCGCTCGACATCCGGCTGTTCCATTTTGTCAACGGCACGCTCGGCAATCCGGTTTTCGACTGGCTCATGCCGCTTTTGAGCGGCGGCAACGGCGCCATGCGCTGGTTCTCGCTCGCCGCCGTCATTGTGTTCGTCACGGCTTTGGTTCGTGGCGGCGCGCGGGGACGAATCTGCGCATTATTAGTGTTGATCGTCATCGCGGCCGGCGATCCGCTCGTCATCGGCTCCATCAAAAATGCCATCGCCCGCCCGCGTCCGTGCATGGCGCTGTCCGATGTAGTGGAACGCCTCGGCTGCTCCGCGTCCGGCAGCATGCCATCGGCTCACGCAGCCAACTGGTTCGCCGCCGCGACGGTGCTGTTCCTGTTTTACCGGCGCAGCGGGTGGTTCATGTTTCCGATGGCTGCGGCCGTCGCCTTTTCCCGCGTCTATTGCGGCGTGCATTATCCTGGCGACGTGACGGCGGGCGCAATTCTCGGCGCCGGTTATGCCATCGCATTGGTGATCGCGGCGCAAGCGGGCTGGAATTTGACCGGCAGAAAATTTTTCCCGCGCTGGCACGAACAAATGCCATCGCTCGTGAATCCAGCATCCAGCATCCAGCATCCAGCACCTGCCGAAAGCCGAAATCCAAAATCCGAAATTGAATGGCTGCGGCTCGGTTGCGTCGTGATCGTTTTCGGACTGATTGTGCGCTGGATTTATCTCGCCAGCGGCCTGATCGGCTTGAGCGAGGACGAGGCATATCAGTGGCTTTGGTCGAAACATCTCGCGCTGTCGTATTTTAGCAAGCCGCCTGGCATCGCGTTCATCCAATGGGCGGGCACGGCCATCGGCGGCGACACCAATTTCGGCGTGCGCTTTTTTTCGCCCGTGTTCGCCGCGATTTTGAGTTTCATCGTGCTGCGATTTCTCGCGCGCGAAACCGGCGCCCGCACCGCGTTCTGGATGTTGATCGTCACGCTGGCCACGCCGCTGCTCGTGGTCGGTTCGGTGTTGATGACCATTGATCCGCCGCTCGTGCTGTGCTGGATGTGGGCGGTCGTTGCCGGCTGGCGCGCCGCAAAACCGGACGGGAAAACCCGCGACTGGCTGGTGGTCGGGCTCGCGATGGGATTGGGTTTTCTCTGCAAACCCACCGCGTTTTATCAGGTCATCTGCTGGGGAATTTTCTTCGCGCTTCAGCCGTCGGCGCGAATCCATCTGCGAAAACCCGGCCCGTGGCTCGCGCTCGCCCTCTTCGCGCTCTGCACATTGCCACCCGTCATCTGGAATTCGCAACACGGCTGGGCCACCGTCCATCACGTCGGCGACAACGCCGGCTTGAACCAACAATGGCACTTTACCTTCAACTATTTCCTCGAGTTCATCGGCGCGGAATTCGGCTTGTTAAATCCCATCTTTTTCGTCGCCGCCATCTGGGCGGCCTTGGCGTTCTGGAAAATGCGGAAGGAAAAACCGCTCTGGCTTTTTCTGTTTTGCATGAGCGCGCCGGTTTTGCTCGGCCACTTGATTTATTCATTTCACTCGCGCATTTTGCCGAATTGGATCGCGCCCGCCGTACCGCCGCTGTTTTGCCTGATGGCTCTTTATTGGCATGAACGACCGCGCGCCGCGAAACCGTTGCTGGTCATCGGCCTCGTCATCGGCATTTTCATTTCCGCGTTCATGTATGACACCGATCTCCTCGGCAAAATCATCGCCAAACTGCCCGGTGATGTTGACCCGTCGCACCGCGTGGGACGCGGCTATCCCGAAGCGGCGGCGCTGATCGAAAACGAACGCGAAAAATTCGATGCCAACAGCTTCATCATCGCCGACCGTTACGGCACAACCGGGCTTTATACCTTTTATTCGCCACCCGCCCGCGCCGCTGCCATCGCACATCAGCCGCTGGTTTATTGCGAAGGCGCATCCGACAGCCCCGTGAACCAGTTTTATTTCTGGCCGGAATACCATTATCTCGAAACCCGGCGCGGCCAAAATGCCATCTACGTCCAACGCCTCGATCCTTACAAGCTGGAATCCGGCTGGATTTGGAAATGGCTCTGGCGCGAGCCCATCGCCTGCCGCGCCATCCCGCCGCTGCCACCAGCGCCGGCAAGCATCACCGGCCATTTTGAAACCGTCACCAATCTCGGCGTGTTTGAAATCCCGCTGCGCGATGGCCGTGTTTTCCAGCGCGTGCAAATTTTCGGCTGCTACGATTTAAAATGATTTTCAACCACGAACTGCACGAATCTCGCGAAAATAAAACCATCTGACCATTTGCTTTGTTAATTCATTTTGTGTGTTTCTTGGTTAATAAAAATGTCCAGCTTCACTGAAATCATCCTGCCGGTGCGCGATTATGATTTGGCTGCCACGCTCGATTCCGGCCAGGTTTTCCGCTGGCGGCAGGCCGGGAATTCCTGGCACGGTGTCATCGGCGGAAAATTTGTCCGGCTCACCCAAACAGAAAATGGAATTCAGGCCACGACAACGGCCCCCGTTGAAAACTGGGGCTGGCTCCGCGAATTTCTGCAAACTGAAATTGATCTTGCCGCCGTATTAAAAACTTTTCCCGACGACGAACCGATGCGAAATGCCGTCGCCCGTTGTCACGGATTGCGCTTGCTGCGTCAAGACCCATGGGAATGTCTTGCGTCGTTCATTCTTTCTTCGACCAAACAAATCGTGCAAATCCGGCAAATTGTTGCGTTGCTCTGCGAACGATTTGGCGAACCCCTCACCCGACCTTCGGCCACCCTCTCCCCATCGGATGGGGAGAGGAACGGGGTGAGGGGTGCGTCTGTTTCAAAAAAAACTCATCTGTCGTTTTCCTTTCCATCCGCCCAACGCATCGCCGCCGCGACTGAATCCGAATTACGCGATTGTAAAATGGGGTTCCGGGCGCCAAATCTGCTCGCCGCCGCGCGACAGCTTGACTGCGGGAAATTTGATTTGGAAAAATTACGCAGCCTGGCTTGCGCCGAAGCGCGACATGAATTGATGACCTTGCGCGGCGTCGGCGGCAAAATCGCCGACTGCGTTTTACTGTTCGCCTACGGATTTGATTCCGCGTTTCCGGTGGATGTCTGGATCGAACGCGCATTGCAGGAACTTTATTTTCCCCGCCGCCGCGCAGACGAAAAACGGCTGCGCAAATTTGCCGCCACGCATTTCGGCCCGCATGCCGGCTACGCCCAGCAGTATCTTTTCCATTACATGCGGACCAAATTGAAATAATTTTTTCCTGGATGGCGATCACCGGCTGGCTTGCATCAGGTCATCGCTGGCCGCAGAAAAACCAGCCGCGCACAACGGCGGCGCATTGAAAACTCCGGCGGGTCAGTTCAATCAAAATCTCACCGCACGGTGTTGATGAGTGGCGCGAGTCCTTGAATCCGAACTTCCAATTTATCGCCGCTTTGGATGGGACCGACCCCGCTGGGTGTGCCAGTGAGAATCACATCGCCGGGCAGCAAGGTGAGATTGGTCGAAACGAAGCTGACGATTTCGGCGGGTTTGAAGATGAGTTGCCGGGTGTTTGAATTTTGGCGGAGCTGACCGTTTTGGAATTGTTGGATGCTTAGATCGGACGGGTCAATCTGCGTTTCCACAAACGGGCCGAGCGGCGTAAAAGTGTCAAACGATTTGCACCGCGCCCATTGCGATTCAACTTTCTGAATCGTGCGGTCACTGATATCCTGGGCGGCGGTGTAACCAAAGATGTGGCGGGCCGCGCCCGCCGGGGTGACGTTGCGGATTTTACGCCCGATGACAATGGCAAGTTCCGCTTCAAAATCGGTGCGATGCCGAGGAAACGGGACTTCAATTTTTCCGCCGTCGGGTAACAATGACGTCGGGGCCTTAAACCAAAAAAGCGGTTCCCGCGGAAGTTCCCGGCCCATCTCGCGGACATGGTCGGCGTAATTCAAACCGATGGCGATGATTTTGCCGGGCACGACGGGCACGAGTGTTTTGAGACCCTTGCGCGGCGTCGGTTTTTTATCGAACGACGGCGAGCCAAAAACGTCGCCGTGCAGGCGGAAGATTTCGCCGTCCACGACTTTCGCCCAGAAAATTTTCCCGCCTTTCCGAAACCGGCCAATGGCAGCCATAAAAGTTTCGGCAAACTAACAAACACCACCGCGCCGTCGCAAGATTAAAGCCGTGAGCAGGCTTGCCGTTTGACCGTTTTGCGTTACCTTGTCGGCATGAATTATTTGACGAAACAGGAACAATTGGTTCTCTGCGTCGTATTGGGGTTATTGCTGACGGGCTGGGCAGTAAAAACCTATCGCACCACGCATCCGGCGGCGGCGGTTCAACCGGTCAAACCTTAAAATGCAAGAAGTCAATTTCGACGAAGCCGTGGAGCAAATCTTCGCGAAAGATCCGCGTTACGCGCGCGATGCCTACGTTTTTCTCCGCGAGGCGCTCGATTTCACGCAGAAAGTCATCGGCAAGGAAAACCACGGAAAAGTCCGGCATGTGACCGGACAGGAACTGCTCGACGGCATCCGGCAATTTGCGCTGGTGCAATTTGGTCCGATGACCATGACCGTGCTGGAAGAATGGGGCATCAAAAATTGCCGTGATTTTGGCGAACTGGTCTTCAACATGGTCGAAATCAGCCTGCTGGCGAAAACCGAAAAAGATTCGCGCGATGATTTTCAGAACGGCTACGATTTCACCGAAGCCTTTTGCAAACCGTTCTGGCCGCAGAGTAAATTAGATTCGGCCGCCGCGAAACCAGTTGCCCATTAAATTGGTTTTCACGCCAAGGCCCAGCCGGGCTTGATTTCGGCGTCCAGTTCGGACACGAATCCGCCTTGCAATAATTTCCTCTCTGCAAGAATTCCGATCATCGCCGCGTTGTCGGTGCAAAGACTTTTTTCCGCGAGCTGCAAAACAAAGCCGGTTTTTTTACAGGCACGCTCCAGTTCATTTCGCAAGGCGCGGTTGCACGTCACGCCGCCAGAGGCCGTGATGCAGCGGACACCATTCCGTTTCGCCGCGCGGATGGTTTTCGTGACGAGCACTTCGACAATCGCCGCTTGCACGCTTGCGCAAACATCGCGGACTTTTTGCGCGTCATCCAGCAATGCCGGATGGTCGCGCAGAAAATAACGGACGGAGGTTTTCAAACCGCTGAAACTGAAATCATCATTCGCATCGTGCAACAACGGGCGCGGAAAATCAAAGGCCGTCGGATTTCCCTGTTCCGCCAACCGGTCAATCACCGGCCCGGCGGGATAGGCGAGTCCCATCAGCTTGCCGGTCTTGTCGAAACATTCGCCGGCCGCATCATCGATTGTTCCACCCAGCACGCGATGTTTCAATTCTGATTCCACCAGCACGAGCAGCGTGTGTCCGCCGCTGACGATGAGCGAGATATTCGGTTGAAATTTTGAAAAATCGGCCACCGGCGGATTTCCCGAAATCCACGGCGAATACAAATGCGCCTCGTGATGATTAACGCCGACAAATGGTTTTGACAACGCGAAGGCGACGGCTTGCGCGGCTTTGAATCCGACCAGCAATGCGATGGCCAGACCGGGACCTTGCGTGGCCGCCACGGCATCCAGTTGCGCGGCAGAAATTCCGGCCTCGTTCAACGCGGCCTGCGCGACGGGCAGAAGATTTTTCAAGTGTTCGCGCGCGGCCAGTTCCGGCACGACGCCGCCGTATTCGGCGTGCAGTTTGATCTGCGAAGCAACGACGTTGGACAGAATCATGCCCTCGCGCACCACGGCGGCGCTGGTTTCGTCGCAGGAAGTTTCAAGCGCGAGCAAAGTCATTTACTTGGCTGCAACTTTTTGCGGGGGCGCGGCGGCGTTCATCGCGTCGTAGATGAGGATTCCCTTGAGCACGTCCTCGGCGCGTTCCAACTGTGTATCACGGACGCTTTTCACTTTGGCCTGCTGATTGTCCGGCAATGAGGCAACGGCGCCAAGCGTGTGCTGGAGCATCACCGCCGCTTCCTGATAATCGGTCACCGGCACGAAGCTGTCCGGCGTGATGCCGTGTTCGTGAATGACCTTGTGGCTGGGCGTGTAATATTTCGCCACGGTCAGCTTCAGCGCCGAGCCGTCATCGAGCGGAAAAATGGTCTGCACGGAACCTTTGCCGAAAGTTTTTTCGCCGATGACATAGGCGCGATGCAAATCCTGCAGGCAGCCGGTGACGATTTCCGAAGCGCTCGCGCTGTCATGGTTCACCAGAATGATGATCGGCATGCCTTTCAGTTCGTCGCCGTTGCCCTTCGCAAAATATTTTTCCATCGATTCCCGGCCTTCCGTCGAGACGATCAATTGATCGCGCGGCAGAAATTTCTGGCAGACGCCGACCGCTTCATCCAGCAGGCCGCCGGGATTTCCGCGCAGGTCGATGATGAGCGCCTTCATGCCCTGGCCTTCGAGCGTTTGCAGCGCGTCTTCCAACTCATCGCTCGTCTGGTCGCCAAACTCCGTGATGCGCACATAACCGATCTGGTTTTCGCCCAGTGGAAATTCCTTGGCGTCGTTGATGTCCTTGACCATGTCCATCTGGATGATCGCCCGCGCCAGCGTGAATTCTTTCACCATGCCGGTGGCAGGACGTTGAACGGTCAGCGTCACGGTTGTTCCCGGTGCGCCGCGAAGTTCTTTCACCACGTCCTCCAGCGAAGCGCCGACCACACTGTTGGTGCCGACTTTGATGATGCGGTCGCCGGACAAAATGCCCGAGCGGGCGCCCGGCGTGTCGTCCATCGGCGCAACGACCGTGACAAAACCATCCTTGGAGATGACCACCAGGCCGAGTCCGCCGAACTGTCCTTCCGTGTCATCCTGCAATTGTTGATACGACTGCGGGTCCAGAAATTCGCTATGCGGATCGAGTTTTGCCACCATGCCGTCCAACGCCGCATACGTCAATTGACGATACGTCAGGTTCGTGCCGTCCACATATTGCCGGTGGATTTTTTCCAGCACGTCGGTGAATAATTGCAGATCCGGCCCGGACGAATCCGCGACATTTTTGACTTTTGGCGACGTCAAATAAATCTGCGCGCCAATCGCCAGGTTCACCAGCAAGCCCGCCACCACCAACCCGTAAATCCAACGTCGGTTCATAAAACAAAGAAAAATAGCACAAAGGGTGCGAATACACAAAGTTGAATCCCATGCGAAAATCAGAAATCGCCTTTCCCAAGTTCCGGTTGCCCTGGTTAAAGATCCGGTTGCCGCAACCGCGATTCCACGAACGGCAAATCCCCCGGCACCGTCACCTTGGGATTGGGTGAAATGCTTTTCACCAATCGCACCGGCTGGCCGATCAATTCGCACGCCGCCGTGTCATCCGTCAAAATCAAATTGTTTTCCCGCGCCGCCGAAATGGCTTTGCGGATGACTTCCACGCGAAATGTCTGCGGGGTTTGCACCGACCATAGTTTTGAACGGTCAACCGTTCGCGAAATGATTTGGCCGTCGGTGGTTTCCTTGATCGTATCCGTCACCGGCTGTGCGGCGACGGCGGCGCCGGTTTCGCGCGCCGCCGCAATCGTCGCGGCGATCAATTCCGCGCTGGTGCAAGGCCGCGCCGCATCCTGGATCGCAACAATCCGGGTTGCCGGCGAAACCGCCGCCAATCCGTTCCAGACGGAATCCTGTCGTTCCGCGCCACCAGCCACGAGCTTGAAAGGTTTTTGAAAATGGAATTGCGCCGCCAGCCCGGTGAAATGCGATTGCATTCCGTCGCGCACGACGAGAATGATTTCGTCCACGGCCGGAGCGTCATTGAATTTTTTCCAAGTGTGCGCCACGACCGGGCGACCAGCCACTTCAAGCCAGAGCTTGTCCACATTCGCGCCCATGCGCGTGCCTTTGCCGGCGGCGACGATGATGGCAGAAACCATAGAACGTAAGGCTGTAAAACAGTGGTCGGAGCGACAGGATTCGAACCTGCGACGTCTTGCTCCCAAAGCAAGTGCTCTAGCCAGGCTGAGCTACGCTCCGACGCAGGCGCATATCATTCCATGATTTCCGCCGCGCGCAATCATTACTTTTCAACCCGTTGCCGACGCCGGCAGCTTTTCAACTCGACGCTTTGGTGAAATGCGATTATTTTCAGGTTAGGTCGCCGGGTTTCGCGGTTGTTAAAATAATTTCATGAAAGAATTGCTTCATCATATCTCACTGCTGCTGAAAAGCGGCCAACCGCGCGAAATCATTTCCGAACAGGTTTTGCGGGCGGTGTTGAAACATTTTTATTCCGAGACCGGCACGATCCACCGGCTGGATGACGAAAAACAATTGCTTCACCTCGTCGCGCAAGTCGGCCTGCCGCCGCAGATGCTGGAAGTTGTTAAAGCCATTCCCGTCGGCAAAGGCATCGCCGGCCAGGTGGTCGCGGAAAACCGTCCGGTCACGATTTGCAATCTGCAAACGGATGCCAGCGGGGTTGCCAAACCCGGCGCCAAACAAACCGGCATCGGTGGCGCGTTGTGCGTGGCGATCCGGGCGGGCGAAAAAATTGTCGGCACCCTTGGCATCGGCACTGTTCGCGAGCATGAGTATTCAGCGGACGAAATCAATTCGTTGCAGGAAATTGCCAATGTCATCGCCCCGCAACTCACCGCCGTTGTGTCAGCGGAAACACCCGCCGCCCAGAAAAAAATCAATCTTCGCCGGCCTGACATCATGGAACAGGTGCAGGCACAGGTGCTGTCGCATTATCGCAGCGAAATCGTCGAGAACATCCGCGCCAGCGGCGGCGTGCTTTCATCCGGCGATTTAACCGTCAAACTCGCGAAGGAATTCGGTTTTTGCTACGGCGTCGAACGGGCGATCGACCTCGCTTATGCGGCCAAAAAATATTTTGCCGAGGTCGCGCCGCATACGCCGATTTATCTGCTCGGCGAAATCATCCACAACCCCGAAGTCAACGACCAGATCAGCAATCTTGGCATCCAGATCATTTCACCCAAACCGACGGACGAGGAACTGGCGCAACTGCAATCCGGCGATGCCGTGATCATTCCCGCCTTTGGCACGGAAGTCGGCACGCGCAAAAAAATTGAAGCCAAAGGTTGCGTGATCGTGGACACGACTTGCGGCGACGTGATGAGCGTCTGGAAACGCGTCCGCCAATACTCAAAGGAATCTGTCACGAGCATCATCCACGGCAAGGCGAAGCACGAGGAAACCAAGGCCACCACTTCGCAGGCGCGCGCCTATGGCAGCGGGCATTATCTGGTTGTGTTCAACCTGGCGGAAACGGATTACGTGTGTGATTACATTTTAACCGGCGGCGACAAGCACGAGTTTTTGGAAAAGTTCAAGGGCGCGCATTCCGATGGTTTTGATCCTGACTTGCATTTGCGGGCGGTCGGTGTGGCCAATCAGACCACCATGCTGCGCGGCGAAACGGAAGAGGTTCAGCGCCGGTTCAAGGCCGTGATGGAAAAGAAATTTGGCGCCGGCGAAATCGAAAAGCATTTCCGTTTCTTCGACACCATTTGCGGCGCGACCCAGGACCGCCAGGACGCATTGCAAAAAATGCTCAAGCAGCCGCTCAACCTGCTCATCGTCGTCGGCGGTTACAATTCCTCGAACACCTCGCATCTGGCCGAAATGGGCGAGCAAGTGTTGCCGACGTTCTTCATCAAGAACGCGGCAAAGATGCAGTCGGACAAACTCATCGTTCATTACGACCAGCATAAAAAGGCGGAAGTCGAAACGCTCGACTGGCTGCCATCCGGCACCATCACCGTCGGCATCACCGCCGGCGCGAGTTGCCCGAACAATTTGATCGAAGACACCATCCGCCGGCTTTTCGGATTGCGCGGGATTTCCGTGCAAGAATTGCTCAAAAACTGATGATTCTTTTCAAGTTGACAAATGATGATAAAAGCATCATTTTAAACTCATGAGAATGACGGTTGAGTTGGATGAAAAAACTTTGGATGAGTTATTGAAAGTCACCGGCCACACTAAAAACAGTCCCGCCGTGGCGTTCGCCGTCCGGGATTTCATCAACCGGAAAAAAGCGCGGGATTTCGGACGGATGTTGCGGGAAGGCAAATTTGACTATCCCGCCACCAACGAGGAAATCGAAGCCCGCGACATTTGAGGCCGTCATGGTACTTGTGGATTCATCAGTGTGGATTGAGTCGCTTCGCCGTGACGGCCGGCTCGAAGTAAAGCTCGCGCTGGAAAATCTGCTCGAAGAATACGAAGCAGCTTGGTGCGGCCCGGTGAAATTGGAAGTCCTCGGCGGCGCGCGCGCGAACGAACACAAACCATTGGAGGAACAATTCAGTTGCATCCCATATTTTCCGATGACCGATGCGGCCTGGGATGCAGCGAAATATCTGGCGTGGCGATTGCGTGACAAAGGTTGTCATGCGCCGTGGAATGATATTTTGATCGCCACCCTTTCGGTCCAGGCTGATTGCCGGATTTACGCAATCGACAAACATTTTGAACTGATGTATGCCTCCGGTGCCGGAATTCGACTATACAAGGCAGGTTACGGCGGCAAATACGACCCGAATTAGATTTTATGCCTCGCACACGACAGGAATTGGATCAGATCGAACGTCAGATTCTTGCGCCTTACGCACAATTCAGCGGCGACACGCGCGGACGCAAATACAAAGAAACGCCGCCCGAATGGCGCACGCATTACCAGCGCGACCGCGACCGCGTCATCCACTCGCGCGCATTTCGCCGGCTTGAATATAAGACGCAAGTCTTTCTCAACGGCACCGGCGACCATCTGCGCACACGGCTGACACATACGATGGAAGTCGCCGCGATTTCGCGCAATATCGCCAGCGCGCTCAAATTAAATACCGATCTGGCCGAAACCATCGCGCTGGCGCATGATCTCGGCCACTCGCCATTCGGTCACAAAGGTGAAACCGTCCTTGCGCGTTTGATGAAAGGCCATGGCGGTTTTGAACATAATTCGCACAGCCTGCGCATCGTCGAGCAACTGGAACAAAAATATCCGAATTTTCCCGGCTTGAACCTTTCGTGGGAAGTCCGCGAAGGTTTGGCGAAACATTACACCGCCTACGACCATCCCGGCAAACGCAAAGGTTTCGATGCGAAAAATTCCTCGCTCGAAGCCCAGATCGCCAACCTCGCCGACGAAATCACTTATTACAGCCACGATTTGGACGACGGCCTTGATTCCGGTTTGTTATGCGAAAAAGAACTTGCCGCCAATGTCCGCGTCTGGGCGCAAGCCGCGAAGCTGGTGAAAAAGGAATACGGTATTCTACCCGATGAAAGCCGCCGCTATTTCACCATCCGCACCATCATTGACATGCAGATCCGCGACGTGGTCGAGCACAGTGAACAGCTCATCCAAAAAGCCGGCGTGCAATCCGCCGATGAAGTGCGGTTAAATTCCAAGGCGCTCATCGCCCACAGCCCCGTGCGTGGCAAGTTGAATCTGGAATTGCGCACTTATCTCTACAAAAATTTATACTACAATCCCGTCGTGCATGAACCGAATTTGCGGGCCGTGAAAATGCTCGGCGAACTGTTCCAATACTTTCTCGCGCACCCAAAAGAGATCGGTGAAAGTGCGCAGAAACGAGTCAAGAAAACCGGCCTGCACCGCGCCGTGTGCGATTATCTCGCCGGCATGACCGACCGTTATGTGATGTTGGAATATCAGCGCATCTTCGGCGAAACCTTCAAAGTGTGATTGTCGGAGACGACGTAAGGAGCCTCTAACTTTCGCTTTTCAATTTGAGTCTCGCAACCTCGATTCCTACCAGTCAAGTCGGGTGACCGTTTCGTCAGCCGGAAGTCCGGCCAGCAATTGTAAAACCGTTTTCCCCTGCCCCGGCAAAATCAATTCCGGCGCGATTTCGCTCAATGGCTGAAGCACAAATCTTCGTTCATGCGCACGTGGATGTGGCAGCATCAATTCCGGCGAATGGCGCGTTTCATTCCCGAACACGATCAAATCCAAATCCAGCGGACGCGCCTCGTTCAAAACCTTTTTTGGCGGGCGACCAAATTCCATCTCCAATTCACGCAACTTTTTCAAGAGTGATTCCGGCGTTTCATCTTCTTTTGGCATCAAACCAGCCATGGCATTCACAAACTTAGGCGAATCCGGCGGGCAATTGACCGGCGACGTTTCCCATAAGGAAGATTTCAGAATCGGCGCGGCGGAAAAATTCTGCAAACTCGCCATTGCGTCCAAAACGGTTTGACGCGAATCGCCAAGGTTGGAGCCAAGCGCAATAAAGACAATTTTTTGAAATTCTGGCTTCTGAATTCTGGCTTCTGAATTCATTTCAACCCGAGCACGTCCTGCATCATAAAGGCCGGGCTTTTGTTTCACGAGCCATTGCGCCGCGCGCAACGCGCCGTTCGCGAACGTGTCGCGACTGGACGCCTTGTGCGTGAGCTCGACGCGTTCGCCGTGGTTCGCAAAAATCACCGTGTGGTCGCCAACGACATCGCCGCCGCGAATGGAATGAACGCCGATTTCTGACGCCGTGCGTTCGCCGACCAGGCCGACGCGGCCATGCCGCGCGATTTTTTCCAGTTGCTGCCGGCGCACTGACGCCAGAATCTCCGCGAGCGATTTCGCCGTGCCGCTGGGCGCGTCCTTTTTCAAACGATGGTGCATCTCGACGACTTCGAGATCGAAACCGTCTCCCAAAATTTCCGCCGCCTTGCGCGTGAGCCAGAATAAGGTGTTGACGCCCGTGGAAAAATTTGACGCCAGAACAATCGGGATTTCCGATTTCCGATTTCCGATTTCCGATTTTTCAGAATCTGAAAATCCCGTCGTGCCGATGACGATGGCTTTTTTATTTCTCGCACAGAGTTCCACGCTGCCGGCCGTGGCGCCGGGCGAACTGAAATCAATCACCACGTTGCCTTTGCCGATGACCGCAACCAGATCATCGCCGCGACCAACCTGCGCGATGACTTCAAGTTCGCGAAAGTTTTTCGCGCACGCAAGGAGCGCCTGCCCCATGCGGCCTTTCGCGCCGACAATGATAATTTTCACCATAAGACTTTGACCCAGATTTCACGGATGAAGACGAATTCAGAAAAATTAAATCCGTGAAAACCCGCGCAATCCGTGTCTCGCAATTTTATTCCAACACGTCGCAACGCTTTAGCGTTGTGCGCAGCGCGTCCCAATTCTTCGGGTTCATTGGCACGAGCGGCAGACGGTATTCTTCCTCGATCAATTTCATCATCGCCAGCGCGGCTTTCACCGGCGTCGGATTCGATTCGATGAACAGATCCTTGAACAGCGGGTAAAACCGCGCGTGCAACGCCAGCGCCCTTTTTGCATCGCCACGCGCGAATGCGCTTACCATCTGTGAAACTTCTTTGGGAATCACGTTGGACGCGACGCTGATGACACCGTTCGCGCCGACGGCCATGAATGGCAGCGTCAGCGAATCGTCGCCGGACAAAATCTCAAATTTCGGGCCGAGCAAGGCGCGTAATTGCGACACGCGGTCGCAGCTTCCCCCCGCCTCCTTGATACCGATGATGTTTTTGCAATCCGCCGCGAGCCGTTTCACGGTTTCGACGGCGATCTCAATGCCGCAACGTCCCGGAATGCTGTAAAGCATGATGGGTAGTTTCGTCGCGCGCGCGATGGCGCGGAAATGCTGATACAAACCTTCCTGCGTCGGCTTGTTGTAATACGGCGCGACCTGCAACGAACCGTCCGCGCCCGCTTTTTCCGCTTCCTGCGTAAGATGGATCGCCTCGCTCGTCGAATTGGCGCCCGTGCCGGCGAGCACTTTGATTTTGCCGGCGGCAAACTTCACCGACAGCGCGATGACTTTAATGTGTTCGGTGGAATCCACCGTGGGTGATTCGCCCGTGGTGCCGACCGGCACAATGCCGTCAACGCCGCCCTTGACCTGCATTTTGATCAGGCGTTCGAGCGCGGGTTCATCCAGTTGGCCGCTGCGGAACGGCGTGACAATCGCGGTGTAAGTTCCAGTGAACATGATTTTAATCCAGACGGTGAAGATAATGGAAACCATCCGTTTGGCGAGCAATTTCAAAGTGAATCCGGGATCATGCCAAAATCCCATCCGGCAAATTCCGACCACCATTCGCTGGTGGCTCATGTGCGAAAAACCAGGGACAACAGCGTGCACACCATCACGGACGTGTTAAGTTTTTCCAAATGGATGGAGAATCCGCTCTATCGCAATTGCCGGCATCGGTTGCGGCTCCGCTATTCGCTGGCATTCAATTTTTCAAATGATCCGGGAACGCACTACAAAACCAATGCCAAAGACAAAAACCAGTAAACCATCAAGATTGAATAATCAATCAGGCAGGATGAATCGGGCGCATAGAAACTCGTGAAGGACCTAACAAGTCATGCCCGAAGTATCAATCCAATTGTTTGCCACCGCGTCAGGTCACTCAAGGAATCGCGGCGGTCGTCTTTTGCGAGCCATTCCAGCCGCCGCCGAGCGCATTGATCAATTGCACACTCGCCGTCATCTGTTCCAATTGCAGATTCAAGGCCGTGACCTGATTGCTTAACAGGGTCGTCTGGGCAGTGATGACGTTGAGATAACTGTCAACGCCGAGCTTGTAACGGGCGATGGCGAGGTTGAGATAACGTTGCGACGAAGCGACGGCGGCATTTTGCTGTTGAAGTTCCTGCGATAAAATTCGCAGTGAGGCCAGATTGTCTTCAACTTCCTGAAACGCGGCGAGCACGGTTTCACGATAAGTCGCCACCGTGCCACGATAACCCGCCCAAGCCTGCTCGGTAACGGCCTGACGCTTGCCGGCGTCGAAGATGGTTTCGGCCAGCGTCCCGCCGACCGACCAGATAAAAGCCGGCCCGCTGAACAGGCTGGCCGTGCTGGCGCTTTCGTAACCGACCGAGCCGCTCAAAGTAATCGTCGGAAAATATGCGGCGCGGGCCACGCCGATTTGGGCGTTGGCCGCCGCCACAAGGCGTTCGGCGGCGGCGATGTCGGGACGGCGTTCGAGCAGTTGCGACGGCACACCAAAGGGAATGGCCACTGGTTTGGTAGTGAGCGGATTCGGAACGAGGGAAAACAATGAAGGCGGCTGGCCGATGAGCACCGCGAGGGCGTGCTCCATTTGCGCGCGCTGGATGCCGAGATTGGTGGCTTGCGCTTCAGTCGTTTCAAGCTGGGTTTCGGCTTGCGCGACATCCTGGTCAGAATCAATGCCCGTCTTGTTCAGCACGCGCGTCAGATTGAGCGAATCTTGATAAGCGCGGACGGTGGAATCCAGCAGTTGCTTCTGCGAATCCAATGAACGCAGCGTAAAATAATCCGCCGCCACTTCCGTTTGAACCATCAAGCGCGTGTTTTCCAGATCGGCCAGCGTCGCCTGGGCGGCAAACTTGTTCGCCTGATAAGTGTTACGGATACTGCCCCAAAAATCCGGTTCCCACGAAGCATCAAGCGGCAGCGAGTATTCGTTGTAAGTGAAGTTATTTGGCGAATTGTTATTGCTGGCCGATCCATTGGGCGAACTCAGCGACGTGGTCCGTTGCCGGGTGACCGATGGATTGACGCCGACCGTCGGGAAAAATTCCGAGCGCGTCTGTTTGACCACCGCGCGCGCCGCCAGAAAATTTTCAAAGGCCGCCACGACCGTTTGATTGGAAACGTCCACTTGATCCTCCAGCGCGTTCAAATTGGTGTCGCCAAATATTTCCCACCATTGGCCGCGGATCGCGTCGTCCTTCGGCTCGGCGGTTTTCCAACCGTCAGTTGCTTTGGTTTGCGCCGGCGTCAATTCCTTGAAAACTCCGGGCGTTGGGATGGCAGGAGTCGCATATTTCGGCGCGAAGCTGCAGCCACCGGCAAGCAGGGCAACTCCCAGCATGGCGGTAATCACCGCCGGTTGCAGCGCGACTCCCATTTCAATTTTCCTTTGGTGCGAGCGTTCCCACCACAAACGCAGCCGATCCAGGTAAAGATAAACCACCGGCGTGGTGAACAGCGTCAACGCCTGGCTCATGATCAATCCGCCGACGATCGTGATGCCGAGCGGACGACGCAATTCCGAACCGGTCGCGTTGCTCAAGATCAGCGGCAACGCGCCAAACAATGCGCACATGGTGGTCATCAAAATCGGGCGGAAGCGCAGCAGGCACGCTTCAAAAATGGCGTCGTGTGAATTTTTCCCCTCTCCGCGTTCCGCCGCCAGCGCGAAGTCCACCATCATGATGGCATTTTTTTTCACGATGCCGATGAGCAGCAAAATCCCAATGATGGCGATGATGCTCAAGTCTATTTCCTGTCCTCCCGTCATCAACGAAACCTTATTGGCGATGATCAGCGCGAGCACCGCGCCCACGCCGGCGGACGGCAGCGTCGAAAGGATTGTGATGGGGTGGATGTAACTTTCGTAAAGAATTCCCAGCACGATATAAACGGCCACGAGCGCGGCAAGGACCAGCACCAGTTCGTTGGACAGTGATTGTTGAAATGCCTGGGCCGTTCCCGAAAAATTGCTGTGAACGGTTCCGGGCAGTTTGATTTTTTGTTCCATTTGTCGGATTGATTTTACCGCGTCGCTCAAGGCGACTCCCGGCGTGAGGTTGAATGAAAGCGTAACGGACGGAAATTGTCCCTGATGATTCACCGCGATCGGCGCGGTCGTCGGCGCATAATGCGCGATGGCATTGAGTGGAACGACCGAACTGCCATTGGTCGCGCGCAGATAAATGGCACCAAGTCCCTGCGGTCCCTGCCAAAATTGCGGGGCCGCCTCCATCACGACGTGATATTGGTTCATGGCGGTGAACATGGTTGAAACCTGCGCCTGGCCAAACGCATCGTAGATGGTGCTGTCCATCAACTGCGGCGAAATGTCGAGCCGGGCCGCCGTCGCGCGATCATAAACGAGCGAGGCTTGCAGCCCTTGATTTTGCTGGTCAGTGTTGACTTCGGTGAAACCGGGTAATTTTTGCATTTGCCCAAGCAGGATTGGCCCCCATTTTACGAGGTCGTCGAGATTGTCGCTTTGGATCGTGTATTGATACTGTGCGCCGGCTGACCGTCCGCCGATTTTCAGATCCTGCCCGGCCTGCAAAAACAACGATGCGCCGGGCACGGATGCGAGCTTTGGCCGCAGGCGCGCGATGACTTGATCGGCGCGGATTTTTCGTTCCTCCAGCGGTTTCAATGCCAGAAAAATAAACCCGCCATTGGCCGCGCCCTGGCCACCGGTGAAGCCGATGACATTCGCCACCGCCGGATCATTTTTAAGCAGATTGACAAATTTCACCGTCGCCACCTGCATCGCGGAAAATGAAATATCCTGCGAACCCTGAATGCTGCCCTGGATCGTGCCGTTGTCCTGCTGTGGAAAAAACCCTTTCGGCACAATGATGAAAAGGAAAATGTTCAGGGCGATCGTCAGCAAAAGAATCGTCACCGTGATCGCCGGATGCCGCAACACAACCCGCAAACAGCGTTCATACCAACCAAGCAATGCCGCAAAAGCTTTTTCGCTCGCCTGATAAATTTTTCCATGATCCTCCGGTTTTCGATACCGCAGCAGACGCGAACACATCATCGGCGTGGTCGTCAGCGAAACCACGAGCGACACGAGGATCGCGGTCGAAAGCACGACGGCAAATTCACGGAACAACCGGCCGACGATTCCACCCATGAGCAGTAACGGGATGAAAACCGCCACGAGTGAAACGCTGATGGACAGCACGGTGAAGCCGACTTCGCGCGCGCCCTTCAACGCCGCCTGCATCGGCGTCATACCCGTTTCCAAATGACGGGATACATTTTCGATGACAACAATCGCGTCGTCCACCACGAAGCCGGTGGAAATCGTCAACGCCATCAATGAAAGATTATCCACGCTGTAACCCAAAAGATACATCACACCAAACGTGCCGATCAAGGAAACGGGAACGACGATGGCGGGAATCAGCGTCGCGCGCGGGCTGCGCAGGAAAACGAACACGACCAAAATGACGAGCGCGATGGAGATGAGCAGGGTGCGTTCGATTTCGCGGACGGACGCGCGGATGGTCGTCGTGCGGTCGAGCACCACGTCCATGTTGATTCCTGCCGGAATGGACGCCTTGAGCGATGGCAGCGCCGCTTTGATCCCGTCAACGGTATTAATGATGTTTGCGCCTGGTTCACGAAAAACGATCAGCGGAATGCTCGGCTTGCCGTTCAAAAAACCGGCGGTGCGGATATTTTCCACGCTATCGGAAACACTGGCGATGTCCGAAAGCCGGATGGCCGCTCCGTTGCGGTAGGCGACGATGAGATTTTTGTAATCGGCGGCTTTGAGCAATTGATCGTTCGCAACAATGTCCGCCGTCATGTTCTCGTCAGCAAGCTGGCCTTTCGCCAGATTGGCATTCTGCTGGCCCAACATCGTGCTCACGTCCTGCAGGCTCAAACCGAAACTGTTCAGCAAAGTTGGGTTCACTTCCACCCGCACGGCTGGCAGCGCGCCGCCGCCGATGTTGACCTGGCCGACGCCTTGAATTTGCAGCAGTCGTTGCTGGATGATCGTGGACGCCGCGTCGTATAGCTGCCCGCGGTTGTAAATGTCAGAGGTCAGCGCAATGATCATGATCGGTGCGTCGGCGGGATTGACTTTGCGGTAAGACGGATTGCTCGGCAGATTTGCCGGCAGGTTCGCGCGCGCCGCGTTGATGGCCGCCTGAACATCGCGCGCCGCGCCGTCAATGTTCCGGTTTAAATCAAATTGCAGCGTGATCGAAGTCGAGCCGAGATCGCTCGACGAAGTCATTTCGTTCACGCCCGCGATGTGGCCGAGCTGCCGTTCCAGTGGCGCGGCGACGGACGATGCCATGATTTCGGGACTTGCGCCCGGCAACGACGCACCCACGCTGATGGTCGGAAAATCCACTTGCGGCAGCGGAGCGACGGGCAATTGCAAATAGGCCACCGCACCCGCCAGCGCGACCGCAGCGGTCAACAACGCGGTGCCGACGGAACGGCGGATGAATGGCGCGGAAATGTTCATCAAATTTTGACGGGAATAATTTCTTCGTTTTCAACCGGCGTGCGCGCGGGTGAAAATTTCTTCGCGAGCCGGCCAAAGAAAAGATAAATGACCGGCGTCGTGTAAAGCGTCAGCACCTGGCTCACGATCAATCCGCCCACGATGGCGATGTCGAGCGGCTTGCGCAGTTCCGAGCCAACGCCATTTCCCAGCGCGAGCGGCAAACCGCCAAACATCGCGGCGAACGTCGTCATCAAGATCGGGCGCAAACGCAGCAGACACGCCTGATAAATGGCTTCGGCTGGCGGTTTGTTTTCCTTCCGCTCCAGATCGAGCGCGAAATCAATCATCATGATGGCATTTTTCTGCACGATGCCGATGAGCAAAATAATCCCGATGAGCGCGACCATGCCGAGTTCCGTTCCCGTGATCATCAGCGCGAGAATTGCGCCGGCTCCCGCCGACGGCAGCGTGGAGAGAATCGTGATGGGATGAATGTAACTTTCGTAAAGGACGCCGAGGATGATATAAACGGTGACGATCGCCGCGAGAATGAGCAGCGGTTCGTTCGCCAGCGACGCAATGAACGCCTGCGCCGTGCCTTGAAATGAAGCTTGCACGCTCGCCGGCATTGCCAGTTCATTTTGCACGCGTTCAATGGCTTTGGTCGCCTGGCCCAACGCTGCGCCGGGCGCGAGATTGAATGAAATCGTCACCGCCGGAAACTGTCCCTGATGATTGATCGCCAGCGGGGCCACGCCGGATTCAAAATGACTGAACGCGCTCAACGGCACGGCGCTGCCGGAAGTTGAAAGCACATAAATGTCATTCAGCTTCGACGGATTGCGCTGAAATTCCGGCAGCGTTTCCAAAATGACGTGATACTGGTTCAACTGCGTGAACAGCGTGGAAACCTGCCGCTGGCCAAACGCGTCATAAAGCGCGTTGTCAATCGCCTGCGGCGTGATGCCGAGGCGCGATGCCGTCACGCGGTCGATCACGAGCGACGCCTGTGCGCCGTGCGTTTGCTGGTCGGTCGCCACATCACGGAGTTCCGGCAACGCCTGCAACTTGTCCACCAATTTTGCCGTCCACTGATTCAATTCGTCCGCGTTGGCGTCTTCCAGCGTGTATTGATATTCCGTCTGGCTCACGCGATCTTCGACCGTCAAATCCTGCACCGGCTGCATATAAAGCGTGATGCCGTCCACTTTCGCCAATTCCGGTTGCAACCGCCGCATCACGTCGCTCGCGCTGATTTTTCGTTCGGCCAACGGCTTGAGATTGATGAGAATCCGCCCGCTGTTGAGTGTCGTGTTGATGCCATCCACGCCGATGAACGACGACAAGCTCTCAACCGCCGGATCCTGCAAAATCACTTGTGCAACCGCCTGCTGCCGTTCGGCCATTGCGGAAAACGAAACATTTTGATCCGCTTCAGAAATGCCCTGGATCACGCCGGTATCTTGCACGGGGAAAAATCCCTTCGGGATGGCAATATAAAGCAAGATCGTCGCCGCGAGCGTCGCGACGGCCACAAACAAAGTTGCGGTCTGATGTCGTAAAACGACCTGGAGCGTGCGCGCATAAAATTTTATCACGCGATCAAAAACGCGTTCCGAGGCCAGATAGAAACGGCCATGCTTTTTCTCATCAGCTTTTGACTTGAGGAATCGCGAGCACATCATCGGCGTAAGCGTCAACGACACAAACGCGGAAACCAAAATCGTCACGCTCAAAGTCACGGCGAATTCGCGAAACAATCGTCCGACGACATCACCCATGAACAGCAGCGGAATCAATCCTGCGATCAAAGAAATTGTCAGCGAAATGATGGTGAAACCAATTTGCGATGCGCCTTTCAACGCAGCCTGCAAAGGCGTTTCGCCCTGCTCGATGTAACGGAAAATATTTTCAATCATCACGATGGCATCGTCCACGACGAAGCCGGTGGAAATGGTCAGCGCCATCAGCGTGAGATTATTCAAACTGTAACCGAGCAGATACATCACGCCCAGGGTGCCGACGAGCGAAAGCGGCACGGCGATGCTGGGAATGATCGTGGCCCAAAGGCTGCGCAGGAATAAAAAAATCACCATCACGACGAGCGCGACCGTGAACAGCAGGGAAAACTGCACGTCGCGCACCGACGCGCGAATGGTCGTCGTGCGGTCGGTTAAAATCTGCACATCCATCGCCGCCGGCAAGTTCGCCTTGAGTTGCGGCAACAGTTTTTTCACGCTGTTCACCACCTGGATGATGTTCGCGCCCGGCTGACGCTGGATGTTCACGATGACGGACGGCGTGTCATTCATCCACGCGGCCAACTTCGTGTTTTCAACATCGTCAATCACTTTGGCCACATCGGACAAAACCACCGGCGCACCGTTGCGATACGCGACGACAACGGATTGGTAATCCTGGCTGGTCAAAAGCTGGTCGTTCGCATTGATCTCATAAGCCTGATGCGCGCCGTCGAAATTTCCCAGCGCCTGGTTGACGCTGGTCTGTTGCAGCGCGGTGCGAATGTCGTCAAGGTTGAGGCCGTAAGACAAAAGTTCCGTCGGGTTGACTTGCACCCGCACGGCCGGTTTTTGTCCGCCGCTGATGGTCACGAGGCCGACGCCCGTCACCTGCGAAATTTTTTGCGCGAGCCGCGTGTCGGTGTAATCCTCGACCTGCGAGAGCGGAAAGTTTTTTGACGAGATGGCCAGCGTCATGATCGGCGCGTCGGCGGGATTGGATTTGCTGTAAATCGGCGGCGAGGGCAAACCGGCTGGCAGATAGGATTGCGCCGCGTTGATCGCCGCCTGCACTTCCTGTTCCGCCACGTCAATGTCCAGCGTCAGCACGAATTGCAGCGTGATGATCGAACTCCCGCCGGAACTGATCGAAGTCATCTGGTTCAATCCGGGCAACTCGCCGAACTGCCGTTCCAACGGCGCGGTGATGGCGGAAGCCGTCACATCCGGACTCGCTCCCGGATAAAATGTGACGATTTGAATCGTCGGATAATCCACTTCCGGCAACGCCGAAACCGGCAGCAAAAAATAGGCGATCACGCCGACGATGAAAATCGCAAACATCAGCAGCGACGTTGCCACCGGCCGCAAAATAAATGGACGTGACGGACTCACTGCGAAGGTTTCTTTTTATGTTTGCGCGCGCCGGTTCCGGCCGGCGAATTCGTAGAATTGTTTGATGGACGCACAATCACTTTCATGCCGTCAGTCAGCTTGTTGAAATTATCCGCGACAACCAGCGTGCCCGGGTCAATGCCTTCGACCTCCGAAACATTTCCGTCCGTGGTTCCGACCGTGATGGTTTGCAGCGTGACCGCCTGATTGGTTTGACCTGATTGCAGCATATAGACGAACGCGCTGTCGGCATTGCGCTGGATCGCCGTATTCGGCAAAAGCGTCACGCCTTGCAGCGTATTCACCAGCAGCCGCGCATTGACGAACTGGTTCGGAAAAAGCGCTTCATCGTCATTGGTGAAGATGGCCTTGAACTTCAACGTGCCGGTGGTCGGGTCAATCTGGTTGTCCAAAGTCTCCAAAGTTCCCGTCGCCAGTTTATTTTGTTGCGCGCGGTCGAACGCATCCACGGGTAACTCATTGCCCGCCTGCAATTGTTTTTGGATTTGCGGCAGGTCATCTTCCGCCACGTCAAAAATTACGCTGATCGGCTGAAGTTCCGTGATGACGACGAGATTTGAGCCGCCCGCGGGAACGATGTTGCCCGCATCAACCAAACGCAAACCGACCCGTCCGGAAATCGGCGCGTTGATATAGCAATAAGCAAGCTGCACTTTGGCGTTGGCCAAAGTGCCTTGATCCAGCCGCACCGTGCCTTCGTCTTGCTGAACCGTCGCCACTTGCGTATCCAATTGCTGTTTGGGAATCGCATTGCTGGCGAACGCTTCCTGGTAACGTTCCAGATCCAGCCTTGCGTCGGTAAGCAGCGCCGTGTCACGCTCCAGCTCCCCTTCCGCTTCGGTCAGGGCCGCCTGATTTGGCCCGGGATCAATTTCCAACAGCGGATCTCCGGCGTGAACCAATTGCCCTTCCTGATAAAATACTTTCATGATCTGGCCCTCCACGCGGCTGTTCACCGAGACGGTGTTGAGCGGCGTCACCGCCCCCAATCCCCAGACATAAATCCCAATATCACCTTTCTGCGCCATCGCCGTGCTGACCATGATCATTCCCGCACCCGCCCCGCCCCGACCGTCGCGGGTTGAGGGAGTTGCCGATGACGATTGTCCCCCGTGCCGAAAAAAGAAAAAAATGCCCGCCGCAAAAATCACCAGTAAAACCAAAGCCCACGGCCAAAGGCGGCGTGTTTTTGCCGGTGGCACCGGCACGTTTTGGGATTCGTCGGCGCGCGCCGGCGGCAAGGTTGAATCAGACATTTTTAACTCCATTCTTCATTTTTATCCGTGGTAACGGGGGTTGCGTAACGATATTTAAATTTGAGCCAACGTCAATCGAGTTGATTTTTATTCGCCGTTCCAGACTGTGGTCACTTGAAAAAAATTTAATTGCCCGGGCTGGCGACGACCGGAGATATCGCACGCGCACCGGGAAACTGTCCGCCGTGAATTTGCTTACCATCAAAAGCCATGGCTGCGCGTTATGATTACCGCCGGCCTGCCGACGGCGGCTTTTCAAGTCCGGGCTTTCGGGGACGACATTCATGTTCATTATTTTTGTCTTTTTTGCCCTTTTGGCGGCGCGTGCAAGTATTGGAAATCTGCGAGATCGCCTGCCATTCGCGCACGGCGTGAGGCGACAGGTTCTGCGAGCAGACGATCGATGGTCTGAAGCAATTTTGTAAAATTGAGCGGTTTTTCCAGCAGCGCCGCCACCCCCGCCCCCAAAGCCGTGAAAAGTTGGTTTGACCTGGCCGTGATGATGATCACCGTCAATAAAGGATTTTCCGCCGCAAGCCTTTCGAAAATATGCCAGCCGTCCTTGCCGGGCATGTTCAAATCAAGCAACGCCAAATCAATTTTTTCAGCGCCGGCGATTTCGCAGGCAACAGTTTCATCCGCCGCCGACCAAACCAGGTAGCCTTCACCGACCAAAACGCGCGCCAGCATTTCACGAACGGAAGCATCGTCGTCCACGACTAAAATCCGGTTCCCCGCCGGTTTTGCGACCGCCGCATTTTCACTCTGATTTGCCGTATCGTCGGCCAGCGAGTTTTTTGTTTTCATAACTGAAACTTCACGCCAAATGATCCGGTTGATTTTAGCGAATCCCATGCCAACGGCAGTTTGCGTCGGCGAAACCTGCAATTATGAATGTTTTCAGCTTCTCTGCAAATGGCGCGCGGATTCGAGTGCGAAGCAACTATGCTGAAGTGCAAAGTTGTTTTGCAGCCGGCTTTTGATGAACCAGCCAAAACCGGAACCAGACCTTGTTTTTGGGCGGAATAACGAATTTTCAAAAATCACACGACCGGATCCGGCCATGCGCATGGTTTATGCTTTCAGCCTTTCACCTGTTTGGGCGGCTGGTTCTTGTGGCCAGTCAATTCCACAATCCGTTAAGTTTTTAAGTCGCTATGAAATTCGGGATCAAATTCAGATTGATGGCGCTCACGCTGGTCGTGGCGCTGCTGGGGGTGCTGATCCTGCTGGCGACCCTGAATTCGCAACGGCAGTCGGCGGCATTGCGCGACCGGTTAAACCAGATGGATTCCGAGAGTTTTCGGATCGCGGACCAATTCCGTGATTCGCTGCGTGAACTCAACAACACGATGCAGCGTTACGGAACCGATCACGATCCGGCGGTCTGGAACGAATTCCTCGCACAGAGCCTGAAAATCCATGGCTGGATTGACGAACAACGATCCAAGCTGACCACGCAACGCGAAAAAAATGCCCTGCAACAAATTGATGTTGCTTACGACGATTATCTGGGTGCCGCCCGGGATTTGCAGGTCAGGATACAGTCGCTCGGCCAGCAAAAAACCACGCTGGCCGATTTTAGTCCGCTCCGCACCACTTCGCAGCATCTCTCCGATCTGGGCCTGAATCTGGGCAAAACCCTTTATGATTCACGCAAGCAGATGCTGGCGTATGCGAATCAAACCCTGACACAACTTCGCTGGCTGGTGCTCGGCTCGCTGGGTTTGTTGTTCCTGTTTGGCGTGGTGCTGGCCAGCTTGGTCTACCGGGACATGATCGCTCCGTTGCGCGTCAAACTGGTGGAAAGCCAGACCTTGGTGGAGCGGCACGAAAAACTGGCGGCGCTGGGAATGCTGGCGGCCGGCGTGGCGCATGAAATCCGCAATCCGTTGACGGCGATCAAAGCCGCCCTGTTCATTCAACAAAAGAAATTTCAACCCGGTTCGCAGGAATACGCCGATGCCAGCCTGGTCGAACGGGAAATTCTCCGCCTGGAACGGATCGTAAGCGATTTTCTTCTGTTCGGCCGGCCGGCCGAGCCGTCCCTGGCCATCGTTCCCGTGGAAACGATTTTGGCGGAAACACAAAAATTCCTCGCGCCGCAACTCGCCCGTTCCAACATTCAACTTGTCCTGGAACCATCCGCGCCGATGTCGATCCGCGTGGACAGCGCGCAGATCAGGCAGGTGTTGATCAACCTCGTGCAAAACGCCGCCGACAGCATTCAACAAAACGGCTCGGTCAAATTACGCGCCCGCCCCGCCCGCCAGCGCATCACCAACACGGAAATCAATGTGGTCGTCCTCGAGGTCGCCGACAACGGCAAAGGCATTGCGCCTGAGATTGAAAAACGATTGTTCGATCCCTTCTTCACCAGCAAAGAAACCGGCACCGGCTTGGGATTGTCCATCGCGGCCGGCATCGTTCAGAAACATGGCGGCGCGCTTCAGTATCAAACACAGGTGCGCCGTGGCACGACCTTTGGTATCGTGCTGCCACAAGTCACCGAATGAACACGGCCACCAGAATTTTACTGATCGAAGACGATTCCGGCATCACCGACACGCTGCAACGGCTGTTGACTGCGGAAGGTTATGACGTGGCCGTCGAAAAACGCGGGGATGAAGGTCTGGTTCGCGCCGTGCAGGGTTCATTCAATCTTGTCATCACTGATCTGAAACTGCCGGGCTTGAACGGCTTGGAACTTGTGGCTCAACTGCACGCCGTCAAGCCGCGTCTGCCCATCATTCTAGTCACCGCTTTTGGCACCACCGAAACCGCCATCGAAGCGATGAAGTTTGGCGCTTACGATTATCTGCTCAAGCCATTCAATATTCCCCGCCTGGTCGAACTGGTTCACAAAGCCGCCGATAGCAACCGCCGCATGTCCGAGCCGGTCGGGTTGGGCGAAACGAACCAGAGTCGTGACGCGCTGGTCGGCCACAGCCAGGCCATGCAAAATATCTACAAGGAAATTGGCCGGGTCGCCGCCAAGCCGGTCAGTGTTTTGATCCGGGGCGAAACCGGCACGGGCAAGGAACTCATCGCCCGCGCCATCTACCAGCATAGCGACCGCGCCAACGCCCCGTTCATCGCCATCAATTGCGCGGCGATTCCTGAAACGCTGCTGGAAAGCGAATTATTCGGCCATGAACGCGGCGCATTCACCGGCGCCGACGCCAGGCGGATCGGCCGGTTCGAGCAGGCGGATCACGGCACGATTTTTCTCGATGAGATCGGCGACCTGACCCTCGGCACGCAGGCAAAACTTTTGCGCGTGCTCCAGGAAAAAACTTTGCAACGGTTGGGCGGCAAAGAAACCATCGCGGTGGATGTCCGCGTGGTCGCCGCCACCCATCGCGACCTCGAAACCGCCATCCGCGAGAAACAATTTCGCGAGGATTTGTATTATCGTCTTAACGTCGTGGCGATCACGCTGCCGCCATTGCGCAATCGCCGCGAAGACATCCCCGAGCTCGTCCGCTATTTTCTCCGCAAACACGGCCCGGACCTTGGCCATGCGAGTCCGTCCATCCATGCCGAAACCCTGGAATGTCTTCAAGCGCAATCCTGGCCGGGCAACGTGCGCGAGTTGGAAAATGTGATGCGCAAAGCCCTGCTCGCCGCGCAGGGTTACACCATCAACCTCGACCACGTCCGCGCCACGCTGGATAAAAACAATGGCGAAGCCTATTCCGCGCAGCGTGCCTTTGGCGAATATGTGGATGAATTGCTGGCCGCCGCCCGTCGCGAGGAAATCACCGGCATCCACGCGCGCGTGCTGGAAACCGCTGAACGCGAACTCTTCGCCCGCGCCATCCAACAGTCCCAAGGCAATCAAGCCAAAGCCGCGCGCTGGCTCGGCATTTCGCGCATCACCATGAAGGCCAAACTCGTCCAATTCGGCCTTCACCCCGGCCAGGAGGCCGATCAGGAATCGTGAGTTCAGCCGAATGATTCGGCCATTCTGTTTGGTGGCGAAAGGGATTAGGCTCATTTTCTTCTTTGCGATCCAAACCAACCACGCAAAACTCCTGCAAGATGTTCCGCGTCCAAAAAATCACTTCGTTCGCCGCGCCTGAACTTGAACCCTATCGCACGATGCGACGTCCGGCGGAACACGCCGTACAGGGCATTTTTGTGGCCGAGGGCGACAAGGTGGTGCAACGCCTGCTCGAAAGTCATTTCCACGTCGTCTCCGTCGTGTTGCCGGAAAACCGGCTGGAAGAATTTCGTCCCTGGCTTGAAACGCGCGCGGAAAATTTCGACGTTTATCTGGCGGAAAGAAAATTTCTGGTGACCCTCGTTGGCATCGAACTGTTTCAAGGCGTGCTGGCGGTCGGAAAAATTCCGCGCACCTTTTCACTCTCTGATTTGCTGGCGCAAAGTCCGGCGCCAAAATTATTCGCCGCCGTGGAAGGTTTGACGAACGCGGAAAATATCGGGC
>Ga0206867_1043_pt1 | contig 27521 bp, 22 predicted proteins | sample Alteio_BWOrgCont_37_FD_152905 | JGI IMG/M metagenome (GOLD analysis project Ga0206867, IMG submission 152905) | Enriched cells from forest soil in Barre Woods Harvard Forest LTER site, Petersham, Massachusetts, United States -... | ecosystem: Environmental > Terrestrial > Soil > Temperate forest >...
GCCGGAAAGTTCAAAGGAGCTGCGACGCTCCAATTGGCCCTCCATGCGGTCACCGTGAGAGGACATACCTATAACATTGTGACCGAATACTTCGACAAGACTTCGACCGGGAAAGGCAAGCGTACCGCGGTCATGATCGGTGGAGGCGCTGGCGCCGGCGCTGCGATCGGAGGGCTGGCTGGCGGCGGAAAGGGAGCCGCCATCGGTGCCTTGGTAGGTGCCACTGCAGGCACCATCGGAGCGACGACCGGAAACCGCGATATCGAGTTGCCGGCAGAATCGGCGCTGAGCTTCAAGCTCGATCGCTCCCTGACGTTGAGGCCCGATTCAGGAAACTAGGCGCGGACTGGACCACCGTGGCTTGACTGTTGTGATCGCGGGTTCCCATTGCTCGCGTCGTATCCTCCCATGATTCCTCCGGCTGAGGGGGAGCGGCACCCGCCAGGTTGCGGCTGCGCGAGTTTGACTGCGCAACCTTCCTCGGACTACGCAAAGCAAAGGATGCGATTGAGGAAGGTCGTGTCTTTTCAGGCGGCGGCAAAATGAAATCTTGGCACCTCCATCCCCGTGGTAGACAGTGTCTCGCCGTCGTTTTGTTCCTGGCTGCAATGCTGTCGTCTCACCCCGTCTGTGCACAACTTCCCAAGGCGGCCGCATCCTCTTCACCGGCTGAGGCCCAGCTTCCCGAAGAGCCGCCGGATCCCCTGGGACGAGCAACGCCGCGCGGAGCAGTGCTGGGCTTCCTTACCAGCGCCTATGAAAATAACTTCGACACCGCGGCTCAATACCTGAATACTCGCCTGCGCGGAAAAGACGCTGCAACACTGGCTGAGCAACTCCTGGCCGTCCTGGACCGGAAACTGCCGCCAAAGCTGAACAACATAAGTAATGATCCGCAAGGATCTATGTCGGATCCGCTCGATCCCCGGCGCGAGTTAATCGGCAGTGTCGCAGCCGAAGACGGCAAGGTCGACATTTATCTCGAGCGAGTCGATCGCCCCAAATCCACGCCCATCTGGCTCTTCTCCCGCCAGACACTCACCAACATCCCTGATCTCTACAACGAGATCAAATCGGCCTCGCAGGAGAGGGTTCTGCCTGAGTTTTTTTGGCGGAGATATCTCGGTTTTTCTGTGTTTGGCTGGGTGTTTTTTGTTTCGTTGCCGCTGCTTTACTTATTGCTCGGCGTCGTCCACAAGTTTTTGGTTTTTGCCTGGAAGTACGGCCAGCGCCGTTGGCCGAAGTTGCCAGACAAGCCCAATCTCCAGGCTTGGCTGCCTCCGATTCGGCTTCTGATCCTTTCCTTGGCCATCCATGCGACTCTGGCCCGTTTCAGCACGTCGCTTGTGGCCCGCCAGGTGGGCTCGATTACTCAGACCCTGATCCTGATCGTGGGTCTTGTGTGGCTCGCAATCCTCGTCAACCGAAGGTTTGAGGATTTTTTGAAAAAGCGCATGGAGCGCCAGGGCCGCCTCGGCTCAACTGCCATCCTTCGGCCTGCCCGTGCCATGGTGGATGCGATTGCCGCTATCATCGGCTTGATTTTCGCCCTGCATAGCTTTGGTATCAACCCGTCTGCGTTCCTCGCAGGTTTGGGAGTGGGAGGAATCGCCATCGCACTGGCCGCACAGAAGACTCTGGAGAATGTCATTGGCGGGGCTTCCCTGATCCTGGACGAAGCCGTCCGTGTCGGAGATTCTTTCAAGATCGGCGACATCGTCGGCACCGTCGAAGCTGTCGGACTCCGTTCCACGCGCGTCCGCACCCTCGACAGGACCCTGGTCACGATTCCAAACGGGCAGATGGCCACGATGACCCTCGAGAACTACTCCGCCCGCGATAATTTCTGGCTGCGCCACCTCGTCGGCCTGGGCTATGACACTCAACCTTCGAATCTGAACGCTGTCCTCGCGGCAGTACGCGATTTGCTGGGTCAGGATTCGAGAGTCCTTCCCGCCTCGGTGCGCGTGCGTTTCCTGCGCTTCAGCGAGTCGAGTCTCGATCTGGAGGTTTTCGCGTACGTTCTCGCCCGCGACTGGAACCATTTTCTGGAAATCCAGGAAGACCTCCTGATGCAGATCCGGGAGGTAATCGCCACAAACGGAGCCGAGATCGCCTACCCGGTTCGAACCATCCACGTGAAGACCGACAGAAAGCCGGAGGATCTCCCTGCACCGCAAAACGTCACGGCGGGAGAAGATGGTTTTTTGACCTGAACAGAAACAAACCATGACCTGGGAACGTAACGGAGTTGGTTCTCTCTGCTTGGAATCCATCGTTCAAGCAGGAGCCCGGCCCGTTCTTCGCGTCCGTCGGATAAACGACAAATCAAAATCGTGGTCAAGCCGTCATCCGATAGGTAAACCCAACTGAGGGAATGGTTTTGCCCGCAGTTGCTTCCAGGTTTCCAAACCCGCCGCACGAACTGTCGCCAAGGCCCTGCAACGTCAAGCGCTTCTCCTTTTTTATCCTCCTGAAACGGCGAAACCTCGTTTTTGATGCGATTTACACCCCCCCACTAGCAATATTGACAGTTATTGAAAACCATCAAAGCGAACTACTCTTTACCCGTGACTGAGGATGCCTGCATCCGAGAGCAACCGGGATGCGTTACAATCGTTGCCACAATTCATGAGGACCCGAATTTTCAACATTAAACGCTGGGAGGTGGGACTGCTGGCAGTCGGTATCGTGCTGGTGGGTTATGTGGCCTTTGCCTACCTATCTGGCCGGATTTCTTCACGAGCAGCGCTTGCGGAGTTTCACGCCCGGGCGGCACAACAGACCGGATCGCGAGATGTTAAGGCCGCCACGGGGGTCGACTACAGCCTCTGGTCTGAGAAGCGGATCAAGGACTATGAGGCTAGCTTGGCCGAGCACTTCGACCCGCCTCTTGGAGTTCTTCGCATCCAGAAGATTCATCTGGAAGTGCCCCTGTTTGACGGCACGGATGATCCAGTACTGAACCGCGGCGTGGGCCGGATTATCGGGACTGCCCAAGTCGGGCAAACCGGAAACATGGGCATCGCCGGTCATCGCGATGGCTTCTTCCGCGGACTGAAAGACGTTGTCCTTGGTGATGCTCTGGAACTCGAGACCACGTCCGGTACGCAGACCTACATCATCGACTCCATCAAGCTTGTCACGCCAGACGACGTAAGCGTGCTAAGGAACGAACCCACCTCGGCACTCACCCTTGTCACTTGTTACCCGTTTTACTTCGTTGGAAGCGCTCCTCAAAGGTACATCGTGCATGCATCGGCGAGGGGCGAACCAAAAACACGAAACGAGCCCCCCAAGGCGAGTTTGCAAGCCACTGCTTCAAGAACCAAGGAGAGGACACAATGAACGCAAGAACTTTATCCATGCGATTGCCGATGATTCTTGCGGTCGGGGCGATAGCACTCGCCTTTACCGTCAGAATGAGCGCGCAAGTTCAAACCAGTACGGATACCGATACCACGGGACACAATAAGACAGTCTCGGTCGAAAAAGGCACGGTGACCCTGGTCAACGGCAACGACCTTTACGTGACAATGGCGGATGGCTCGATTCGCCATTTTCCCAACGTGCCGGAGAGCGCAAAGGTGAATGTCGACGGCCAGATGCTGGGTATCCATGACCTGAAGCCCGGAATGCATCTGCAGCGCACGATTACCACTAGCACTACGACCCAGGTGGTTACCACCACCAAGACGGTCACCGGGAAGGTGTGGCACGTCAATCCGCCGCTCTCTGTGATTCTGACCCTGGATGACGGAACGAACCAGGAGTTCAAGATTCCCAAAGGCCAGACCTTCATGGTGAATGGAGAAAAGAAAGATGCCTGGGGCCTGAAGAAGGGCATGATCATCAACGCCACCAAGGTCGTGGAACAGCCCGTCGAGGTAGTTGCGAAGCAGACCAAGCTCACCGGCACTGCGCCTCCTCCTCCTCCTCCGCCGCCGCCAGACCAGCCCATTCTCGTAGCTGTTATAGTACCGGCACCAGCACCTGCAGCCGCCCCGGCGGAAGCCGCTCCGGCCGCTCTTCCGAAGACTGGCAGTTCGCTGCCCTTGATCGGCCTTCTCGGCGTGTTGTCCCTGCTTTGCGCCGGCGGCCTCCGGCTGTTTCGGTCCGCTCGTTAATCAGTCCGGCAACCATAAGAGCCGGTTGGAAAGAGAATCCGGAAGCTAATGCTCGGCGTTTCAGTATTCGGCCCCGGAGCACCATCAATGGAATCCTCTTTCGACCGGCTCTTTTACACTCTTGCAGTTTCCTTAGCCCCCAGTTATTCACTTTTGCAACCGAGTTGGGGCTGAGTACCCGGTGAAATCCCGGATGGACTGATTCAGCCTGACTAAAAAATCCACCCAATCGAAATCGGCAAATAATCCGTACCAGGAAAGATAGCCGTGCTGCGCCTTGCCGGAACGGCGCAACAGGCGGGTGCTCGCGTCCGATGAGGGAAAAAGAGTCCAAGCACCGGCCGATCGTCCCCGCACCCCGGACTCGGGCTTCAAAGCTTGTTCCGGTGCGTATCCGGCCCGCGGAAAAGGGTCTCAAAACCATTTTGGACGCAGCCACGCACGGTTATTGGCGCTGGAATGTTACCTCCGGCGCGGCCCACTGGAGCGATGGCTGGCTTGCGTCGATGGGTTACTCCGCCGCCAATCTAACCGAAACGGGATTGTTCCTCGCTGGCCTCGTCCACCCGGATGATCGCGCCAAATGGGACTCCGGTCTTGAGGCCCTCCTGGCTGGAGATACCGACGTCCTCGATTGCGAATGCCGCTTGCGGGCCAAAACCGGCGACTACACCTGGTTTCGAATCCGCGGAAAGATCGTGCGCAGCGATAAGCTCGGCCGCCCGGTAAGCATCGTCGGCACGTTCCTGGATGTGCAGGTGCAGAAGCTTGCCCAACTGGAACTCGAGAGCTCGCATGCGCTGCTCTCCGACATTTTCACGGCCAGCGAAGATAGCGTCTGGATCGTTGAGCCGGAGAATTTTAAACTAGTCGCATTCAACCAGGCCATCGATGATGTGGTCTTCAAAGAGCGGGGATTCCGTCTCCGCCCGGGCATGGGCCTGGAAGAGATCGATCCCGAACGGGCGCCATCCTGGAGGCTCTTCTACAAAAGTGTCCTCGAGCACGGAAAATTCGAAAGAGACTTCCATTTTCTGCCCAGTGGCGAGACCGTGCATTTTGTTTCAAGATGCCTCAAACGAGAGGGGCGGGTTTACGGAATCTGTGTCTATGGTCACGACGTCACCGAACGAATCCAGATGGAGGAGGCGTTACGGAAATCGGAAGAAAAATTCGCCAGCGCCTTCCATCAGAGCCCGTTGGCAATCACGCTGACCAGCCTCAACGACAATCGCATCATTGAGGTCAATCAAAGCTTCAAGGAGACCACCGGATACGGCCGGGAAGATGTGATCGGAAAGACCCTCATCGACGTTGGGCTCTGGGAGGATCCCGACCAACGACAAAAACTCGTAGAAGAATTGAAGACGACTGGCCACTTCCGCGGCGCGGAGATTATATTTCGGACCAGGTCCGGCGCGCGCCGGGAGGCTCTGGTATCAGGCGTTGTAATTGAGGTCGATGGTGAGCCGTGCTGGCTCGGCGTGTTCGTGGATATTACCGACCGCAAACAAGCCGTTGAAGCCTTGCGCGACAGCGAGGAGCGGCTTCGCATCGCCATCGACGCCGGCCGGACGTATGCATTCGAATGGGACTTCGCCGCCCAGGTGGTTCGACGTTCAGTAAAAGGCGCCAGAATCCTGGGGATGAACAATGACGCGCTGCACTCGAAGAGCGAATTCATGCAACGTGTTCATCCGGACGAAAAACTGCTCTATGAAAGTACGCTTCAATCCTTGTCTCCGGAAAAGTCCGGCTACAAGGTGATCTTTCGCTTTGTTCGCCCCGACCAGAAAGTCATCTGGCTGGAGGAATCAGGACGGGCATTCTTTCAGCCGGACGGAAAATTGCGCAAAATTGTCGGAATGACCTCGGACGTCACGGAGGCCCGGCAATCCGAACGCATGCTGCGAGAACTCAGCGGCCGCCTCATCTCTTCCCAGGAGGAGGAGCGGCGCCGCGTGGCGCGCGAGCTGCATGATCACATCGGCCAGGAATTGGCTCTCCTTTGCGTTCAGGCCCAGCGCGTGGATTCCGGAGTCTCGGATGAGGAACACACCACCGGCAGCGATGTGCACGAACTCTACAGGAAAATCAAGGAGATCGCCGTGGAGGTGAGCAAACTCTCCCATCGGCTGCACTCTTCTGAACTCGATTTCCTTGGCCTGTCTGCGGCCGCCGAGCGCCTCTGTCGCGATTTCGCGAATCAGTATGGCATCGATCTCGATTACCAGATCAGAAATGTTCCTCCCCGGCTGGATAGCGCCAAGTCCCTTTGTTTCTACAGGATTCTCCAGGAATCGCTGCAGAACGTCGCCAAACACAGCCGTGCAACCCGCGTCGTGGTTGAATTACATGGGAAAGGAACTGAGCTGTTCCTGAAAATCGACGACAATGGAGTCGGATTCGACCTGGAGAAGGCGCGTTTCGCCTCGGGTCTCGGCCTGGTGAGTATGCGCGAGAGATTGAACCTGATAGGCGGCCGGCTTCAGCTGGTTTCCCAGGAAGGACACGGGACTCACCTGGTCGCCACCGTCACAATCCCCACCGACGCTGTTTGATCACCCCGGGCGGCGTCGTCGCCGGCGATCTTTTACCCCTGAAACTTCAAACCCCAGGGTATGACCAACGTCACGATGAATTCTCCTATATAGCCGCGCATAAATAATTCGACATCGGGATCAAAAAAAGGGATAGAGCAGGCTTTCGATCTCCTGGGGATGATGTCGCACGTAATCGAAATTGTGGAAGAGCGCATTGCAAAGATCCTGTGGCCGTTCAAAGAACCGATTATGTGTCACATGCTTGCGGGTGTAATTCCAGATCCGTTCGGTAGCATTCAGTTCAGGCCAGTACGGCGGAAGTTGGAAGACTTCCACGTAGCGGCGGTTGGCTTTGAACCAGTTATGGGTCTCCTGCTTCTTGTGATACGAGGCGTTGTCTTGAATCAGGTAGATCCGGTGGCAGCGCCGATAGAATGCGGGCACCGCCACTTGCTCCAGGAAGGCCAGATACGTCTCCCACTGAAAATAGTCCTCCTGATGCAGGTAGACAAAATTGGCGTTGTCCAGCCGCACGGCCCCGAAAATCTTCTGCGTATTGCGCTTGCCTCGCGTGGGGATCTGAGGTTGACTTCCCCGTCTGGCCCAGGTTGCGTGCAGGGTGGGAGTCTGACGGAACGAAGCCTCGTCTTCGAAAACGATCACCGCCCCTTCGCTTTTGGCGTTTTTTTTAGATTCGGATATGTATAACGCACCCATTGGCGATGTTGCTCGGCATCGGCCTGGACCAGTCGGGTGGTGGGACGTTGCATCGAGTAGCCCAACTGCCGGAGCAGCTTGCGCACATGTCCGGCGTGATACCGCAGCCCGAATTCCTCTTCGATGATGTGGCGTACCAGGGGGCTGGTCCAAATCCCTGTTTCCAGACCGTATGCCACCGGCCCGCTGTCTAAAATGTCGCACAGTTTTTCCCGCTCCTCCTGGCTGAGCCCAGTCGGTCGCCCGCTGCGGTGTCCTTCCAGGAGGCCCTCTTTGCCGTACCGGTTCCATTGATCGATCCACAAGGGAACCGTGCTGCGATGCACCTTGAGATGGTTCGCTATCTCTCCGGCCGTGTGTCCATCCAGGCTCATCAGAATTCCCTGGATACGCAGCACCATCCGCGGCTCTTTGTCTCTCTGTGCTTGGCGACGGAGTTCCAGCAGCTTGGCGACGGCTGTCTTCTTGCCTTGTGCAAATGCTGCGCGCATATAGCCATCATGGCGTATTTCATCAATGATGTCGAATTATTTATGCGCATCTATATAGTTGTGTATAATCGCAGTGTTCTCAGCATTTGATCTCTAATTGCCTGTATATCTGATCGTTAGGAGAAGCGAGTCATGGAAAACCGCCATCGCGCCCGGGTCCTTATCGCCGACGATCACAAGTTGGTTGCTGAAGCTTGCAAAGGCCTGCTCGAACCTGAATTCGATGTCGTAGGAACCGTCTCCGATGGCCGCGCTTTGCTCCAGGCCGCCGCGGAACTGCGTCCGGATGTGGTAATTCTTGATATTTCGATGCCACAATTGAATGGGCTCGATGCCGGCGAACAGATCAAGCAGAAAAGCCGCGGAACCAAGCTCATTTTCTTGACCATGATGCTGGGCCCAGATGTAGCGGCTGAGGCCTTCCGCCGCGGCGCTTCCGGCTACGTCCTTAAACATTGCAATGCCGAGGAACTGGTCGTTGCGGTGCGTCGAGTTCTCAAGGGCGAGTCCTACCTGTCCCCAGCTATCACCAAAGACACCGTGGAGTACCTTCTCCGCTCCGGCGCAGTTTACAAGGAACAAAAGCACATTTCCGGCCGGCAGAGCGAAGTCCTGCAACTCCTGGCCGAAGGAAAGTCCATGAAAGAGATCGCTTTTATTCTCAATCTCAAGCCCGGAACCGTGGCATTCCACAAGTACCAGATCATGGATGTCCTCGGAATCAAGACCAGCGCCGGGCTGATCGAATATGCCATCAAGCACCACATGATTTCCGAGTAAAACTACCCTATATCTTTAATGAGTTCCCACAGCTAGTTTTGATAGTATCCCGGCTCCTCCGGCCCTCCTAAAATGTACCCGTATCCCGGTACTTCAAATGGTGGTCCTGGAGTTTACTGTGACTGAGCGGCTTCGGGTTTTGTTGGCCGATGATAATCCGGCGATGCTGGAAGTCGTGAAACACATGCTCCAGAAAGAATTCAACATCGTGGGCGCCATCGGGCAGGCCAGCGCAGTGGTTCGCGACGCTCCCGGGATCAATCCCGACGTGCTGGTTCTCGACATCTCGATGGGCGAACTCAATGGATTCGAAATTACCCGTCAGCTGCGACGGGACAAGTGCCCCTCTAAAATCATATTTCTGACCGTTCACGAGGAATTGGAATTCATCCGCGCCGCATTTGATGCCGGCGCCTCGGGCTATGTCTTCAAGTCCCGTATGAACACGGATTTACGAGCTGCCATTAACGCCGTACAGGCCGGAAGGGTTTTCCTTCCCCGGGCGCCCATTCCCCAGTAGGACGACGCCTGGGATCGGCTTGGGCTCTCTTCAGCGACCCATTTGGCGGCATAAGGCAACGCCGGATCGGCGCTGGTCTCGAGATTCAAGATTCTATTGGTCTATATGCCATTTAACGTGCGGCCGGTCCGTGGACCGGGTAAGCAAGTCAGGGCGCGGCGCCTTGATTCACAAGGCGACCGCCGCCGGATGGAAACCGCCGTTATTGAATCAGCGGTATGACCGAAGCAAGCTGCACGTTCACGATCAGGGACAGCCGATTGTCGACCTGGTAAAACATTGCAGCGCGTTTGCCGCCAATCGCTGTTTCGAATTTCGGGAAGTACTTCTTTCTCAACGCCACCGTGTCATCGTCGATCTGAAGCATCCGCTGGGCCAGGCTCTTGGCATCCGCGTCCGACAACGTGTCATATTTTTTGGCGTAATCGGTAATGAGGCCGACACGCTTGTCGCCAATCGCTTTCTGGTCTGCGGCATACAGCTTGTAAACCGGCCAGAACGCGGCCCCTTCGGTATCCGTGAACTGCATGGTGTCCTTGATGATGCCTTCCTTCTGCGATTGAACGTCCTGACGCATCAGCTTGATGTCGTCGTCCGTCAAGGGTCTTACGGTAACCACCGCGATATCCTGCGCGAAGCATGATACCGCACCCAAAAGAGCGGTCGCGAGAACCAATCCTCTTACTCTCACTGCATCCTCCCTGAAATTCTGAGTTTTCGCGGCCCGCGCAAACACCTGCCGGTCCTTCATCCAAGACAAGCACTCCGGGCGATCCGCTCATCTATGTTCGCTTTCCCGGTATCGCTTCGGAACTGCACAAACTACTAGTCCCGATCCCGCGAATCCATCGAGTCTGGATCGGCTTAGGCTTTACTCGGGGCGCCAGTATTCGATAACGAATCGTCGCTCTCGATGTACTTGTAGTTTTGACAGTATCGGCGCAGATCCTCTTCCTCTATCCTGCGTGTGGTTTGGACTGATGGCCGGCGTTTCTCGAGGCGAAAGCAAGTGGCGGAACGTATGAGCATCCCATCGAACTACAATCAGGGCAGCCCGGGCACGCCCGGATCCGCAAAGTCGCTGCTGGTCGTGGCCGATCCCGAAATTAATCTAATTTTGCTCGATCATCTACTTACCCAGGAGTGGACGGTCGAGTATGTTGCGACGAACGAGGAAGCGTTCTCGCTCGCGGAGAAGCGGCCTTTCGATCTCATTATTACCTCCGAGGCCACTTCCGCCAAAGACGACATTGCGCTGCTCCGGAAGATCAGAACCATCCGCGCCCACACCCGCATGATCATTCTTACCCGACAGAGCACGACTCAGGACGTGATCGAAGCTCTCCGCCAGCGCGCATTCAGTTACTTCTCTCAACCCTATTCGTTCGCAACCCTGAGCGAGATGATTCATATGGCGATGGAGGGGCCAAGTTGGGACGACGGTATTGAAGTTGCCTCCGCCTCGCCGAATTGGATTCGCCTGTTGGTCCGCTGTGACGTAGGAACGGCAGATCGGATGATGCAGTTCTTTAACGAGATGGCAGATCTGCCCGAAGAAGAAAAAAGCCAGGTGGCCTATGCCCTTCGCGAGATGCTGATGAACGCCATTACCCACGGTGGGCAATTCGACCCCAGCCAGTTCGTTGAAGTATCATACCTGCGTGCCCGCAGGGGAGTGGCATGTCGCATCAAAGATCCGGGGCGAGGATTCGCGATCGACGAATTGTTGCATGCCGCAGTCTCCAATCCAATGGATGATCCAGTGCGCCACCTCCAGGTTCGTGAGGCCGTCGGACTGCCACCGGGCGGCTACGGCATTTTGCTCTCCCGTCATCTCGTCGACGAACTCATGTATAACGAGGCTGGAAATGAAGTATTGCTCGTGAAGTACCTGGACAACCCAAAGACCGCTCCATTCCACGCCTGAGAAGCTGCCGAAGAAACGGAACTTCTCGAACTGGATCGGCACCGACCGTGAAACTCGACCGAGAGCCACACCAGTCTCGCTGGTCCGCAAAGGTCCTCACGCTCTTTCAGCAAATAACTCGCGCTCCTCGAGCGCCGCTCTGGTCCGCCGCGGCGTGCGCCAGATTGCGTAAATGGCGGGTAGACCAGGAGCTCAAGAACGAAGGACGTTACGATTCCGCCCACCATGGGCGCGGCAATCCGCTTCAGGATCGCCGACCCCGTGCCGGTGGACCACAGGATCGGAGCCAGGCCGATCGTCATGATTGCAAAGGTCATGAATTTGGGGCGGAGGCGCTTGGCCGCGCCCTCAACCACCGCTTCGACCAGCTCCGATTCCGACAACTGCGCTTTCGAGCGTCTTGCCTTCTCGAATGCCAGATCCAGGTAGAGCAGCATGAACACCCCGGTCTCTGCGTCTACTCCTAACAGCGCGATCAGTCCCACCCACACTGCCACATTCATGTTGTAGCCCAGCAGATAGACCAGCCAAACAGCGCCCACGGCGGAGAAGGGAACTGCCAGGATGACGATCATGGTTTTCGCGGCCGATCGGGTACTCGAATACAGCAGCAGCAAGATAAGCCCAAGTGTGACCGGTACCGCCACCATGAGCTTCGCCCGGACGCGTTGCGCCGACTCGAATTGCCCGCTCCAACTCACCACGTACCCCTGGGGCAGTTTCAGTTGCGCATCCAATACCTTGCGTGCCGCGGCGATGTAATCGCCCGTAGCGCGGCCGCCCGTGTCAACAAAAACATATCCGGTCAGCACGCCATCTTCATCCCGTATCATCGCCGGACCGGTGTGGGTGCGAACCGAGGCAAGTTCAGAAAGCGGAATCTGTTGCTCCCCCGAAACCGGGATGAGTACCTTGCCCAGCGCATCGAGATCGGAACGGAAGTCGCGCAGTAGCGGACGTCGATAGGGTAGCGCGCGCGCCCATCAATCACTGTGCTGACGTTGTCTCCGCCCACTGCCGTCGAGAGAGCGTTCTGCGCGTCTTCCACCGAAAGCCCGTTTTGCGCCAGTGCGGAGCGATTCCAGGCGACATCGAGAAAGAATCCTTCCCCGGTTCTCTCCGCAAACACGCTGCGCGTGCCGGGTACGTTGCCCAGGATGGCTTCAATCTGATGGCCGATCTGCTGGATTTCGTTCAGATCGTTTCCCTGGACCTTCAGGCCCACCGGGGTGCGAATTCCGGTGGTGAGCATTTCTATCCGGCCCCGGATCGGCATCGTCCACGAATTCGAAACGCCCGGCACGTTGAGTGCTTCATTCATCTCCGCGACCAGTTCCTCTTCCGGGATGTGATCGGAGGTCATGGGCCGAAACATGGGCCGCATCCACTCCGGAGCCCATGAGTACCAAACATCCCGCTTCCGCCACTCCGACTGGGGCTTCAAGACCACGATGGTTTCCAGCATGGAAAGAGGAGCCGGATCTGTCGCGGTGTCAGCACGTCCGGCCTTGCCGAGAACGTGGTCAACCTCCGGAAACCGTCGCAGGATGGTGTCGGTCGTCGAGAGCAGTCTCTGCGCTTCTCCGATGGATATGCCCGGCATGGTGCTCGGCATGTATAAAAGCGAGCCCTCTTCGACACGGGGCATCAATTCCGATCCGATGCGCAACGCCACCGGGATCGTTAACAGAACGATCGCCGCCGCTCCGGTAATTACCAGCCATTTCCGCCTTAGCGTCCAGCGAAGGATCGGGTCATACAGACGCATGAGCGGTCCCATAATCGGATGTTGATCGTCGCGGCGCAGCGCTCCCCCGAGCAGCCAGTTGCCCAGCCTGCGGATGGGGCTGCAATTGTCTTGATGGCTCAAAGGCCTCCGCACCAGCAGAACCCGCAAGGCAGGGTCAAGTGTCAACGTAAGAATTGCGGCCGCTAACAACGCGAAGCTCTTGGCGTACACCAGGGGACGAAAGAGCTTCCCCTCCTGTCCTTCAAGAACGAGCACGGGAAGGAATGCAATGGCGATCACGAGCAGAGCGAAGAAAGTGGGCCGCGCCACTTCGCGGACGGCTTCAAGGATCACCGCTTCATAGGAAAATGGCTCGCCGCTTCGCTGGTAGAGCTCTAGTTTCTTGTAAGTCTGTTCAACCACGACGATCGCGGCGTCCACCAACTCGCCGCAGGCCAGCGCGATCCCGGCCAGCGAAAGAATGTTGATACTGACGCCAAGGAAATAGAGGGGAACGAATGCCATCAGCAGAGCCACTGGAATGGTGACGACAGAACCACCGCGCTGGGAAAGTGCCAGAGAAAAACCAGGATGACGACGACCACCGTCACCATAACCTCGATGAGTGTCCGGCGCGAATTTGTAATCGCCCGCTGGATCAGATCGGAGCGATCGTAAATCGGCACCACGCGCACGCCGGCCGGCATGCCGGGCGCAATCTCTTTCAGGCGAGCTTTCACATGAGAGGTCACATCGAGCGCGTTACTTCCCTGGCGCATGATGACGATGCCAGATACAACCTCACCCCGTCCGTCGAGATCGCTTGTGCCCCGGCGAATATCGGGGCCCAGGACCACCTGCCCCACATCCTTGATCCGAATCGGCGTTCCGTTCTTCGAAGCGAGAACGGTCTCTTCGAGGTCCGCCGTCGAGCGGACATATCCCTGTCCGCGAATCATGTACTCGGCACCGCCAAACTCCAGCAAACGCGCCGCGGTTTCCTGATTGGTGGCCCGAACCGCCTCGGCCACCTTCGCAATCGATATGCCGTAGGCTCGCAACCGGTCCGGATCGACGTTTATCTGGTACTGCTGCACGAATCCGCCCACCGTGGCAATCTCCGCCACTCCGGGCACCTCCTTCAGGTAGGACTTCAGATACCAGTCCTGAAGTCCGAAACTCCGCGCACGCTTCTCACCCGCGGCGCACCTGTCAGAGCCGTCACGATGGGGTTGGTGACCTGGTCTTCGATGATGTCGGGGCTCCGGTCCCAGCGCGAAAAGACGATCACCTGCGTATCGCCCAGGTCGGGCATCGCGTCCGCAGGCATATGCAGCATGGCCCAGGCTCCGGCTGCACAAGCCGCGGCGACCAGGAGAAACACCAGCGCCTTTTTGCGAATGGAAAAACCGATGAGCCGTTCAATCATGCCGGCCTGCTGCCCGATCATCGGCAATCGCAGCTACATTCGCCTTTCCCCCGGCACTTGTTCGCACCGCCGGGTTCCCAGCAGCGTGCATGCGGCTTTCCGAATCCAGCAGAAAGTTCCCCGACACCACGACGCGGTCGCCTTCGCTGATTCCGCCGGCGACAACTGCGTGGTCACCATACACCCCGGCAATCTCTACCGGCCGCTGTTCGAAGATGCCATCGCGCGTCTCGACATAAACAATCTTCCGCAGCCCGCTGTCGAGTACCGCGTCCGCCGGGATCGATAAACCGTTCGGGATTCCTGCTTCGAACTCGACATCGACAAACATGTCGGGGCGCAACCACAACCCGGGATTGTCAGCCTCCAGTCGGACCTTCAGCGGCGCGACGCCTCATCGAACAAGGGCACGGCCGAGGTGACCGTTGCGTTGACGGCCCTTGCCAACTCCGGCACGTTGACCTTCACGTGCGTGCCCGGGCGGAATACGCCATCGCTCCCATGCACATCGGCAATGATCCAGACCTTGCTCAGATCGGCAATCCGGTAGAGCTCCGCGCCCTTCTCAAAGCGCTGCCGCGGCGAAATCGTCCGCGACAGAATGATTCCGTCCCCCGGCGCAACCAGGTTGAGGTTGCTGCTGGCATGGTGGTTCGTCTGCAGCGAATGAATCTCTTCTTCGCCCATGCCGAGCAGCCGCAGTTGCTCTTCATTCACATGCTTCGAATCGTCGAGCGACTTCGTATCGCCTTCCGCCATTCCTTGCCTCAGCCGTTCCACCCCCGCCATGAATCCGATGTAATTCAGTTCGGCGGAACGAACCTCCGGACCATAAAGAGTCGCCAGCACCTGGTCCCGTTTCACCACCGTCCCGGGCGGGGTGTCTCTGAGCTCATCCACCCATCCGTCAAATCCCGCCTGGATCCGATACAGACGGTTGTCCTGGGGAGCGATCCGGCCCGTAGTGCGAATCGTGCGTACGCCGGCACTCTTTTGCGCGACTGCTGTCCGGATCCCGATCAATTGTTGCCGTTCCGCGCTGAGCACAACTCCGCCAGCCTGGAGAGACGGCTGCTCCGGGCCGGTTTCTCCTTCGTAGACGGGCTCCAGCGCCATGCCCCAATCCGGGGCGATGCCCGGTTTGTCGGACCGGTAGCTGGGATGCATGGGATCTACGTAGTACAAGACCCGGCGGCTAGTGCCCTTTGAGTCGGTACGGTGCCCGCCGGTATATCGTCCCGCGACAAAGGCGACTCCCAAGAGAACACAAATGCCGGCGATGATCGCGGGACTGCGCTTCATGAAATGGGCTCCTGGCGAGGCTGTCTCAACGGTTTGCGTCCGGTCCTCTCTTGTTTCGAGACCCTTACAGGAAACGAGGATCGACGACGCTTTTGAACGGACTGGTTGGCATTTGGCAGAGCCCATGGGGGGCGGAGATCTGAGTGACCGAGGCTCACTCTCTATTGAACACTCATGGTTGTCACGCCCGGCTGTGATCCGAGTCACATTGCAGCGTCAATCGTCCGGACGGACCACTGGGTTTCAGCATCTGCGTGAGAACTCGTTTTCCGCTGACTTGCTGCCTTTTTCGATAAACCGGCATTCTAGCGGCCGCCTCAAGCCTGGACCGAATGACACCGTCGTCATCAGAAAATCAGGGATGATTTCACATCCCGCTTCTCTTGTGTGTAGTTGATGGGCTATATTGTCCCCTACCGGTCCGGTGCGGGACGGCACAACTGGTCCGGATGCTGCCCCTTGCAAAGCGAACCTGCTCCTTTCTGGCCTTGAGTCCTGAATCAAAAGTGCATCTATTTGACTGCGAATCTATTCCGCGATGACAAAAAGCGCTCGGAATGGAATGGCGCACTTGCTGCGCGTACCTCAAAGAAGGGCGGAGGGTCTGATGAGGATTTCCGACACCATTGGTTCTCTACTCAGGAGTAGAGGCAACAACAAGATTCTTTCGATAGCGCCCGAGCAGTCTGTCTATGAGGCCCTGGAAATGATGGCCCGGTACGACGTGGGCGCCCTTCTGGTCATTTCCAGCGATGAGCTGGTGGGGATCCTTTCCGAGCGCGATTATGCCCGCAAGGGTGTGCTCATGGGCCATCTCTCCCGGGATACCAGGGTCCACCAGATCATGACCAGCCCGGTCATGTTCGTCAGCCCCCAGCACACGGTGGACGAGTGCATGGCCATGATGACCGAGCACCATTTCCGCCACCTTCCAGTGCTGCAGGACTATTCTGTGGTGGGCGTGGTCTCGATCGGCGACCTGGTCAAATGGGTCATCTCCGGCCAGGAGCAGGCCATCCAGGCTCTCGAGGGCTACATCACCGGAGGCTATCCCGGATAGGAGATAGCACCGCGGGAGAAGGGAAGAGCTCGGGAGACCTCCGTCTGCCCGCGCCGCCGGAACATCTCGCCAAGCGCCGATCGCCTACCTGTCTATCCGAAAGAGCCGCTCCGTACTCTGTTCCTTTTCTGGGCGCGAGAGCGCCATGTCTGGATCCGCTTCACGCTCACAATCCCGCTCAAATGTTCACTAAGAATGTAACTTCCGGATAGGCGGTGATCCACTCGAAGAAGCGTTACCACTCGGTGCCGCCATGAACGCCAACCCTTAATACCTGGCATGTTCGCGCAGCAGCGAGCAAACAAGCGGTGCCATATATCAACGCCTCTATATAGCGAACAATTGGAATGGCGGGAGCATGAGTGCCGAACCGGAACGTTAGCCTTACGGCTTCGACTGCACAGATGGCTACGGTGAAGCCACCAACCCACTTCTCGAGTTGTGAATAGGTCGTTCTCGTAAAGGCAACCGAACAGTAAAAGAAATACAGGATCAGCACACCGCCGAAGATACCGATGAACAGCGATGGTCGATGCATCGGACCCTGCCGCTCAAGGACAATGTAAAGGCTCCAGACATTGAATAGCGCGTAAAGGCAGAACGCAAAGGCGTAATCCTTTTTACTTTGGAGCAGATGCATCGATCTCTCTTGCAATGTCAATCTCTAGTGGATAACACCAGATTAACCTCGAAAAGCGAGGCGCGTCCGCATATTTGGCGGATTGTGGGCGATTCGGACCTTTCTCATTTCTTCGCCTCAATCACCGGTGCAGCCGTACCGATCAGGCGGCAAACCCGATCGGATTAAATCGCATGCTTCCGTTCATATTGAATCGCTTCATTTCCCTGTATTGATTTGCCTCATCCCGGGGGAGTCTCCAGCCTCGCCGGGGAGAAGCTGCGCCCAATCCCGGTTTCGGGCTATCTCAAACGAAAAAAAAGGATCAAAAGTGGAAAGTCAACCGGGCTCATTGAGATTACGCAAAGAATTGGATAGATGGTTTGCTTTAGCTTTGAGATTCAATGCATCCCCCGTCCGAGGCACTATGACAAGGCTAAAACTGTTGCTGTTTGTGATCCTGGCGGGGACCGTCGCCGTCCCGGCTGTTGCCGATAATGCCCAGAAAATCTACAAAGCCGGATTGAAGGATGAGCAGAAGGGCGACCTCGACGCCGCCTATCAGGCATACAAACAGGCCCACGACCTCAAGCCAAGCGACGCCAGGTATGTTGCGGCATGGACGCGCGTGCGCTTTTATGCCGGGGCTGAGCATATCAAAAAGGGCGTCGAGTTACGCGACGCCGGCTCGCTCCAGGAAGCCTTGGCCGAATTCCGCCTCGCAGCGCAGATCGACACCAGCAGCTTTGAAGCCCTGGGTCAAATGGCCCGCACCGAAGAAATGATTCGTCAGCAGGCCCTGGCCAAGACAAACGCCACGAAGGCCATCGCCCAGCCTACGATGATCGAGAAGGAAGCCCTGGCCGCCGCCGGGCCCGTGGCCCTGGACATCAAGTGGGAGACGCCGATCTCCCTTCATCTCACATCGACTACTGTGGACGTGGTCTACAAGACCATCGCCAAGATCGCGGGCATCAACGTCCTGATCGACCCCGATTACAAGCCGCAGAAGATCAACTTCGAGCTCCAGGATGTCACCCTCCGCCAAGCCATGGAGATGGTTGCCATGCAATCGAAGACCTTCTGGCGCCCCCTGTCGGCAAACACCATCATGGTCGCCGCCGATACCGGCTCCAAGCGCAAGGAACTGGAGCAGAACGTCATGAAGACGTTCTATCTCCGCAACGCTGCATCTCCAGCCGATCTGCAGCAGGCTGCGGGAACCTTGAAAGCTATTCTCGATATCAGCAGGATCCAGGTCACTCCGGAACAACGGTCCCTGACATTGCGCGGAACGCCCGATCAGATGGTGCTCGCCCAGAAGCTTCTGACCGACATCGACAAGCCCAAGGCTGAAGTGATCGTGGATGTGGTGGTCATGGAAGTAAGCCGGCAGCGGATGAGCACCATCGGAACCAATCCTCCGACAAGCGCGTCGGCTTCGATTGCTCCCGGCGGCACCACCGGATCGTCCGGCTCTTCTCTGACTCTGGACACCCTCACCCACCTGACCGCGGGCGATATCTCGATCTCCATCCCCGGCATTTCCTGGTCTCTGTTGGCCACCGACAGCGACACCAAGGTGATCGAGAGACCCTCGATCCGCGTGCTCGACAGCGAAAAGGCTTCGCTCAAGATCGGCGACCGCGTTCCGATCGCGACCGGATCGTTCCAGAGCGGCTTCGGAGGCTCGGTCAATACCCAGTTCCAGTACCTCGACGTAGGCGTCAACGTCGACATCACGCCCTACGTGCATGCCGGAAACGAAGTCACCCTCAAAATGTCCCTCGAAATCTCGTCGGTCACCGGGGTGCAGAACATCGGCGGCTTCAACCAGCCGACCATTGGTCAACGGCGCATCGAGCATGAAGCTCGTCTCAAGGACGGCGAGGTCAACTTGATCGCGGGCCTTCTCAACGATACCGAAACAAATTCAATCAGCGGATATCCCGGGCTAATCCATGTTCCGGTCGCCAAGTATCTCTTCGGCCAGGACACGAAGGAGCACACGCAGAGCGAGATTGTCTTTGCCGTGATTCCGCACATCGTCCGCGGCAACGAGATCAACGACGAAAACCTCAAGGAAGTCGATCTCGGGGCAGGGAACACCGTAACCTATCGCAAGGCCGGAACGAATTAAGACTGCACGAGGATTGCTGGGTTCAGCATTGCCTGCTGAATCCAGCCTGCCTAATCCGGAACCTCTACCCGGTTCCTTTGATGTCGCTCGCCGCCCCGGACCCTGTTGCCCATCTCGCAAGGACTTCAAGAGGGGATTCACTCCCACCACAGCCTGACGAGCGAGGCTCCCGGTGCTCGGGTTCCGACGGAACTCGGGAGGGGAGCGATCGACTGCGCGGGCATATGGCATAGATCCGGAGAATCAAGCGCTCGCTTTCTTCACGGGGATGTAAAGATTGTGTAGTCGCCGCAAACCCCGGCAGTCCGCGCATGTCTGCACAAAAAGGCCGCATTCAACAGGGTTGAATGCGGCCTTCGGCTTCATGGGGAATGGAGCTTTAGTCTTCGTCGCTGCCTACTGATTCCAGGCGCTCAGGATCACGCACCAGGACCGCTTCGCGGCGGGGCACCACAACCCCCAGTTCGGCCCATTTGGAGAGGATCCGGCTGATTGTGAAAAGAGTCGTCCCGGTGAGCTGGGCCAGCTCTTCGCGCGAGAGGGAAACTTCGATCCCGTCCGCCGTCTTTTTGCCGACTTGCTTGAGTAGCCTGGTCAGAGCGAGCGCCAGGCGCTTGGCTACCTTCTCTGTTGCGATTTCGCGAAACCGCTCTTCCAGTTCCTGGAGGCGGCTGGCGAGAATCTGGCTGATGTTCTTTCTTAGTTGAGGATACTCGGCGACCAGCATCTGCAGTCGCGTGTACTCCCAGACCAGGGCCTTGCACTGCTCCATAGCGCGCGCCGAGCAGGTGTGGCTGCACGATGGGGAATCGGCGTGCACTCCCATCGCATCGCCGGATCCATTCATCCACAGGATCACTTCATTGCCCGTGGCGCTCAGTTGGGTGAGCTTCACACTTCCGGTTTGAATGAGCACCATGCTACGGACCGGCTGACCCTGCATGAAGAGGAGCTCGTCGCGCGCGAATGTTCGCGCATGTGCGCACGAGGCGATCTCCTTGCATTCTCTTGGAGTCAGACCAGTGAAGAGCGCAGAAGCACACATCATAACAATTCGCTCTGCGACGTTGGATTCGATTGTGGATGGCTCCCCCGATTGGGTGCCATGATGTACTCCCCGCGAACGTGCTGTCGCCATGCACTTCCCCCATGACAACCAGGGCCAAATGCAACCAAAATGCGCCACCGACGCACACTCGTTCATCTGGGCGCAGTAAGTGAGCTCAGCAAAAAACACAGAGACTCACTCGAAGTTCTCAAAAAAGGTCAATTTGAAACTGAGGGTTCCGCCCCCGGTTTTGAAGCGCCCACATTGCTCGAGTCGTTTGTAAAGCAGGGAAGCACGCGATACATGTGGTGGACTTCAGCGGAACCTAAGCTGGCCGTGAGTGTGACATTCGTCACAAACAAAGTCAACCCCTTTTTTGGGGCAAACCAGCTACAAACTTCCGTCTCTTCGTGCTGCGCAAACATTCGTAATTTGATAACTTGCGTTAATGCAGGTCTTTATCTCGATCAACCCTTGGATGCCACGTTACCTGCGAGCAAAAGAGTGGTTACATCCGACATGTAATTCGCGCCCAAACTCCCCCGGCCGCCATCGTAACTCCGCTCATTTCATCTCCGTTTGTCCAAGATCAATTGAGCCGCGCAGCAAACGGTTTTCAGCGTTCAACGGACATATCGACATCCTCTGACCAGCTCAATGAACGCTTGCTAACCCATCAGGAGCCCCGAGCTGCGCGGATATTGGTGAAGTCGAGAGGCCGACTGCGCCAGATCCAGGTCGACCTCTCCTCGTCGCCAGCATTCGTGCGGCGTTGCCGCTGGACGACACCGCAGATAATCGGCCAGGACACGGACCAAATCCGGGCTGGATCCGTGTATCGCTTTGCGGGCTTTTGAAAGTAAAGTGCATTTCAAAAAGGTCCCGGGCTCTTATAAAGCAAGCATTCAGTTCGCGAGTAACCTTGCCGATGTGCAAAAAGCTGATGTAACGAAACTAAAGGTAAGCCTGACATTTAAGCGCATTTGCTGACGATTTGCTCACGAGCAAAGAATTTGATAGGTCGGCCTATTACGTTGTCATAGGATTGGCCGGCGTGGAGCTGTTTCCTTCACACGTTACGAGCCGTCGGCGACAAAAGGAGGCACATGTCGAGAAAAAGCGTAGGTAAGATTCTGTTCGCTTCGGTGCTCATGATTAGTGGAGCAGCACTGCCGGCAACAGCACAGTCCTTCAGAGTTCAATGTCCAACCAGCACCATCACTCATCCTGACACCACGATTACCCAGATGGTGAATAGTTCTGAACCTGCGTACACCGGACCGACGACCTTCAGCCTGGGATCCGGCGGGTATGTGGTTCCTAGCGGCAACGTCAATGGCGCCATCAAGTGCCAGCAGATCTCCGGCGGCGACGGCTATTCGACCATGGCGAACGGAACCCAGACGTTCATGTTCTCGTTCGGGCCTCTGTCCGGCCTCGCCGATATCGCAGCTGGCCTTCCGGGAACCCAGGTACCGGCTATCTTCAATACCGTGTATGGCGCCACGTTCATGCCTGGCGATCCGGCCAACTCCGATGGTTGGTCCACCGATCCGACAGTTGTCGCTTCAAGGAGCCTGTCTGGATTCACCTTCAATGGTGCGGTCGGCCTGACTCCCGATAGCGATTGCATCGCGGCGAACGCGGCTGCGCCCGCAGGGACTGCCGCCAGTCAGCTTCCATGTCCGAATCTTCCCACCGGCGGACTCGACGGGCACGTAGACCCACGCCAGATCATGGACATCGGCGTCATGAACGGCAACATCCCCGCCCCGCTGATGGCGATCGACGAAGACGACGAGTTTTTCCTCACCCTCTCGAACGTGGGCATGATTATGCGGCCAGATCTGTTCGAGCAGCACACGGTCCACTTCCACGGCTATCCTAACGCCTCGTCGTTCTACGACGGCGTGCCTGACGCCTCGGTGGCCATCAACATTGGCGGCAGCTTCACTTACTACTACCTGGCTCCGGATGCGGGAACTTACTTCTGGCATTGCCACATTACCCCGCCCGAGCACCTGCAGATGGGCATGGTCGGCCAGATCTATGTTCGCCCCCGCCAGAATCGCACCCCGCTTGGCACCACCCTCTACGCATCGTTGCAAAAGCAGCAGGGCGATCTGCGCACTGCATGCGCGACAGTCTCCGTCGCCGCGCCGGTGAGCTCCGACATCCTCTGCACCAACCCCCTCCCCGCGGACAACGGAATTCTGCTTGGGCAAACGTCGGCAACCGTAGCGCAGCTGGATACGCTCGGAAGTTCCTCCAACAACCCCGACAACGGCCAGCAGTTGAAGTATGCCTATAACGACGGCGACGGCTTGACCGCGTACAACGTCGAGTATCCCATCCAGATTCACGGCTTCGATCCCAACTTCCACTTCGTCGGCATGACCTTCAACCCCGAAGCCTTCGCGGAAATGAAGGACAAGTTCTTCCTCCTGAATGGCCGCAGCTATCCCGACACCATCACTCCCGGCCCGCTGACCACCGAGAGCTCCGATGGCCGCAGCCACTTCTCGCAGCCCTTGCCCTCGATCATCAACATTCCCGCCGGCGGCAAAGCGCTGCTGCGCATCTCCGACCTTTCGGTCACTGAATACTCAACGCTGGCTTCTCTTGGCATCCCCATGCACGTCATCGGGTACAACGCCAAGCTGCTGCGCGACCAGGAAGGCAACAACATGGACTACTACTCCAACTCCATCACCCTGGGCGGCGGCGAGTCGCTGGACGTCATTCTCGATGCCAGCAACACCAGCGTGTATCAGAAGGTACAGATCTTCTATCTCTACACCCCGCAGCTCGATCACCTGTCGAATGACCAAGAGAACTTCGGCGGGCTGATGACCGAAATCCACATCAACTAGGAGAGTAATGATGATGCCGATGATGATGAAAATCGCGTTCTTGAAGACAAGACTGCTCCTGCCCGTTCTGGTTGCAGTGGCGTCGCTCGCGGCGACGGCTCATGCTGCTGCTCCGGGCATTACTGGGCCTACCTTCAACCTCACTGCCCAACCGGCGTTTCTGAATCAGCCCGACGGATCCACCGTGTACTCGTGGGGCTACGGATGCAACGGCGCGCCCTCCGGCTTTGCGCCCGCCGCGATCGCCGGTGCGACCTGCCCCGCCATGCAGGTTCCCGGGCCCACTATGATCGTCACCGAAGGTCAGACGGTTACCGTGAACCTGACCAACAACCTGCCCACGCCCGCCGGCAACACTTCGATCCTTTTTCCGGGATTCAAGGTGGCCACCACGGGCGGAGTAACCGGACTCATGGCACAGGAAGCCGCACCGGGCGGCACAGTGACGTACACCTTCGTTGCCGCCAAGCCCGGAACCCACTCCTACTACAGCGGTACCCAGGGCGACCTGCAGGTCGAGATGGGCCTCTACGGCGCGATCATCGTGCTCCCGGCGACGATTCCGTCAGCCTGCACAACCGGATTGCATCAATCGAACCTGTTGGCGGAAGCTCACTGGGGCGAATCCGATTTCCGCCTTGCCGCGGCAGCCTACGATCATCCCGCCACATGCTATGACCGCGAGTATCTGTTCCAGTTCTCCGAGATGGATCCCAACCTCCACTCCCAGGCACTGGCCCAGGTAACGGCCATCCAGAACAGCGGCGTCTGCACGACGGCGACCGCGCCCGGCTGCAGCCTCGAGGTTCCCACCGAGCCTTACCATCCCGCATACTTCATGATCAACGGCCGTTCCATGCCCGATGACATGGATCCCAACTACGACACGCCCTATCCGCATCAGCCCTACAACGGCAATCCTCACCTGCATCCCGGCGAACAGGTTCTGTTGCGCATCATCGGCCAGGGCCGCTGGCAGCATCCCTTCCACGAGCATGCCAATCACGTCCGCATTCTGGCTCGCGATGGAAACCTCATCCTCACTCCCGACGGCGTAGGACTGGCAGGCGCTCCGTTGTTTACCACGACGACCACGCCCGGACAGACCATGGATGGCATCTTCTACTTCACCGGAAGAGGCTTGAACTGGGACATGTATGCGCACCACGCCGGAACCGATTCGGATCCCAGCGCAACCCTTCCCTGCACGCCGGATGCGAATGGATACAACACCAGCGCGCCGACCGCGATCAATTTCTGGGAATGGTGCGCCGACCACAACAAGCCGCTGGAAGTAAATCCGGTGGGCGATGTAGGCTCGGGCGGACCCGTTACGCTCCCCAATCCGCTCATTCTCACCAATGGTGTGTGGTATAGCGGCAGCCCCTACCTGGGCCCCGATGCCACCACGCGCGCCACGGGACCGAACACCAATCTGTTGCCTTCCAACACGCAGGGCAATCCGGCCAGCGAGCGTGGATGGGCGTTCATGTGGCACTCGCACAACGAGCGCGAGATTACCACCAACAATGTGTTTCCGGGCGGAATGATGATGATGATGCTCGTCGATTCCCGGGAATTCGTCATTGACGAATCCAACTAGCTAGGAGAACAGGAATGCATATCAACTCTCTGAAAGCGATGATCAAGACGGCGGTGCGTGGAGCGGCTGTTCTCCTTCTAGGTGTGGGAGCGGCTGGCGCACAGCAGCAGATCAATCTCTCTGCTGGCCCGGCGACCGCGTCTCTGCCTGATGGGTCCTCCGTTCCGATGTGGGGCTACAGTTGCGGTGCGGCCATCAGTGGCTCCACCGCGACCTGCGCCCCTTTGAACCAGGCTGCGAAATCTTCAGCCTCGTGGTCGCCGGTAGTGATCACTGTCCCCACCGGCCAGGGCCTCACCATTAACCTGACCAACAACCTTTCATTTGCTGCGGGCGCGGGCACCAACACCGTCCCCACCTCCATCATGATCGTGGGTCAGATCGGCGGCGGCCTGGGAACTGCGGCCACCTACGTTCCCAGCCCCTCCCACAGCACGGTGGGCGATGCAACGTGGGCCACCGTAGCGCCGGCGCAGACACCATTTGTTCCGCCCGCCCAACCCAAGCGCGTACAGTCGTTCGGAACCGAAGTGGCGGCAGGCGCGACGACAGCCCTGACCTGGTCTTCGCTCCGGCCCGGAACCTACCTGATCGAATCGGGCACGCACCCCTCGATCCAGGCCACCATGGGTCTCTACGGAATCCTGGTAGTGACTGCAGCGCCGGCCTCGGCTGGAACCACAGGCACAGCCTATCCCGGCGTGACCTACAGTTCCGAAGTTCCCCTGGCACTCGGTGAAATCGATCCGGTGCAGAACAACGCCGTGCAGGCGGCGGTCGGGACCGCCGGCTTCAATGAACTCACAGTCTGGTCGGGTGCACCTGGCGCATGCGGCGACCCCGCTGTGCACAGCTGTTATCCACCAGCTGTGAACTACACTCCGCTCTACTACACCATCAACGGTGTGGCCTTCAGCAAAACCAATTCTTCCGCTTCGCTGTTCGCCAGTCCGCTCGGAACGTCCGCCACGCCCGTCACCGGCAACGTGTTGGTACGCTTCGTAAACGCTGGTTCGCGCATGCACGTTCCTTCCATCGTGGGTACCCAGACTTCGTATCAGGGCATCGCCCAGAATGCGCCAGGTGCGTCGAGCGGCTTTACCTTGATCGCGGAAGACGGCAATCCGGTTCCAGGCGCTCCTCGCGTGCAAGCGGAAGTCTTCATGGCCGCTGGCAAAACCTACGACGTCATGATCGATGCTCCGGCAGCCGGTGGTACCGCGCTTCCGGTCTATGACCGCGAGCTCAGCCTCTCCGGAAACAAGATCAACCGCGATTCCGGCATGCTGGCGTACGTCGGCGTGAACGGAGCAGCACTTCCCGGCGCCGCAGGGCTTACCGCGGCGGTGGCCATGCCTGACAACTATCAGGTTCTGTTGGCCGGTCAGCCGTTCACCCTGTCCGATCCGTCCAAGGGCGTGATCGCCAACGATACCAATGTCTTCGGCGTCTCGCTTTTGACTCCGCCGACAAATGGCTCCGTCGTGCTGAATCCCAACGGCACCTTCACCTATACTCCCACGGGCACGGCGACCTCCGATTCGTTCACATATTGCGCCAACGGCTCGGTCACGGGCACCACTTGCTCTTCAGGGATCAGCGCCACGGTCACCCTGGCCGCCAATAAGAACCTCGAAGCCTCGGGCGGGATCACCTGCACCGCTCCTTCCTTCTCTTCGAAGTTGGCCACCTTCATCAGGATCCCCAATCCGGGTCTTCTGGCAGGGTGCACAGACGCGGCCGGCTACCCGCTGACCGTCGTCGCATCCTCCATCAAGCCTGCCACGGGCTTGACCGTCGTGGCGGATCAGGCCGGTGGATTCACCGGCTCCGTAGTCAGCGCCGGTTCCTTCACCTTCACCTACCTGGTCCAGAACTCGCAGGGCACTCAGATTGCCTCGCCGGTTTCTGCCACCGTCACCTTCCCGACCGGATCCGGCCTCACGGTCCACCTGGTGGATGGCAAGACCGGAGCTGTCGACGTTTCCGGCGGTGATTTCCGCTGGATCATCGAAGAGGACCGGTCCTTCTACATCAATCCCAACTGCACCACCAATGTCGCAGCTGGCTCCGTGCCAACCGGGTGCGCTGGAACCCAGCTGCCTGGCGGAACCGTTCCAATCCTCGGCGCCAACTTCCACACCAGCGATATGCCGTTCGTGGCCCAGGGTTGCACCGGGCCTATTTCCTGCGAATCCGGCCAGACCCTTCTCGGGGCTCCTGCGGTTTGCGACATAGGCGACGGCGTTTGCAGAACCACGGCTTCCCAGAAGACGGCCGTTCTTCCCAGCGCTGTGGCCCTCGATCCGACCAAGCGTTATTACATCTCTGTGTTGCCGGGCAACGCGGCCAATCCCTTCATCTCCGGGAACGGCTCCGCCTGCACCTCTGCAACTCAGGCCAACTGCGGCTACTCCATGGGCGGCGCACCCATCGCTCCCGGTCAGACTGCGGTGTTGACCAGGGATACGCCGCCTTCGCCCTTCTGGTAGACGCCGTCCTTGTTGTCGTCAATGAAGGTGCGCGTAAGGACGTTCGCCTGCCATTGGCTGGTAGCGATATCACCCATGTTGCAGTTGTTGACCGCGCTGGATCCGGTGCCCGTGGTGGTGC
>Ga0206867_1044_pt1 | contig 27507 bp, 21 predicted proteins | sample Alteio_BWOrgCont_37_FD_152905 | JGI IMG/M metagenome (GOLD analysis project Ga0206867, IMG submission 152905) | Enriched cells from forest soil in Barre Woods Harvard Forest LTER site, Petersham, Massachusetts, United States -... | ecosystem: Environmental > Terrestrial > Soil > Temperate forest >...
AATATTACTTTTATCTCGACAACACTCCTACCCATTCATACATGAAGTACCTCTATAAGTATCCTCATGCGGCGTTTCCGTACGATGATCTGGTCGCGACGAACAAGCGGCGCGCTCGTACCGATCCGGAGTACGAGTTGCTGGACACGGGCATCTTCAACGAGGATCGCTACTTCGACATCTTTGTGGAATATGCCAAGCAAACACCAGAGGACATCTTGGTGCAGATCAGTGCGTGCAATCGCGGGTCTGAGCCAGCCACGCTCCACATTCTGCCAACTCTTTGGTTTCGCAATACCTGGACCTGGTCGCCAATGGTGGCAAAGCCCGCTTTACGAGAGATCGTAGGCAAGCAAGGTTCTAGTGTGGTTGCTGGATCGCACGCTCTTCTTGGTGAACGCTACCTGTATTGCGAAGGAGACATCCCGCTATTATTCACGGAAAACGAGACGAACAACGAACGGATTTTCGGGGCGCGCAACCCATCACCTTACGTCAAGGATGGCATCAACGACTACGTCGTAAATGAAAAGCAGACAGCCGTAAATGCCGAGCGGGTTGGCACAAAAGCAGCTGCCCACTACAGAATTGCAATCGGCGCGGGGGACACCGTCAGGCTTCGTCTTCGACTAAGCGACTTGGCTCCTGCAGCTATGGATGATCCCTTTCAGAGCTTTGCTGAAATGATGCGGGCTCGCCAGCGCGAAGCAGACGAGTTTTACTGCGCTCTTATTCCCAACAAAGTCAGCGAGGACAAAGCCTGCGTGATACGTCAGGCGCTGGCGGGCATGCTGTGGTCCAAGCAATACTACAACTTCGATTTAGGCCAGTGGCTTAAAGACCATGGGGACGACCCGATGTACCCTGGCGCGCGGGCGGTGAGGAACAGCGAATGGTTCCACATGGTGAACGACCACATCATCTCGATGCCCGACAAATGGGAGTTCCCCTGGTATGCTGCGTGGGATTTGGCCTTTCATGCGATGGCACTCTCGATGGTGGACTTGGATTTTGCCAAGGAACAACTCGAACTGATGCTTCAGAATTACTACCTCCATGCAACTGGTCAGATACCCGCCTACGAATGGAACTTCAGCGATGTCAACCCGCCTGTGCATGCCTGGGCCACAATCTTTGTGTATCGAATGCAGCAGGCCTTTCAAGGCCAGGAAGACCTGGAATTCCTCAAGAGGTCATTTGCAAAGCTGCTTCTGAACTTCACCTGGTGGGTTAACCGCCACGATCGTTTAGGCAAGAACCTCTTTTCCGGTGGTTTTCTTGGCCTCGACAACATCGGCATCTTCGATCGAAGTGCTCCGCTGCCCACCGGAGGACACCTTGAACAGGCTGATGGCACCGCATGGGTTTCGCTCTTTTGCCAGAACATGCTCGAAATGGCTGTCGAACTCGCCGCCCATGATTCCACGTATGAAGACATGGCAATCAAGTTCCTCGATCATCTCCTTTGGATCGCCCATGCCATGAACGGGACCGGCGCCGACGGCATGTGGGACGAGGAAGATGGCTTCTACTATGATGTCTTGTGCCTTCCCGATGGAAGCGCCACACGACTCAAAGTGCGCTCCATGGTCGGCCTCCTGCCTTTATGCGCCACGACCGTTATAGAAGCGTGGCAACGGGAGCGAGTACCTCGGCTATTAGTCGTCGGAGCAGACCGCCTCGAGCGCATGCCGGAACTTCGAGCAAGTTTTCATCCTACCGGTCCTGGCCACTTAGGTATGAAGGAACGAGGAATCTTTGCACTGCTGACACCGGAGCGGCTGCGTAGAGTACTTTCCCGAACGCTTGATGAGAGCGAGTTCCTGAGCCCCTATGGAATTCGCGCACTTTCCCGCTGGCACGCAGATCATCCATATACCTTTCACGTCGCTGGCAACGAGTTCCGCGTGACGTATCTGCCTGGCGAATCAGACAACGGCATGTTTGGAGGCAATTCCAACTGGCGCGGGCCCGTGTGGATGCCAATGAACGCGCTGCTGGTTCGAGCGCTGCTTTCCTTCTACAGTTTCTACGGCGATACCTTCAAGGTTGAATGTCCAACCGGATCAGGCAAGTCGATGAACCTGTTCGAGGTCGCTCGGGAAATTGTGGCTCGACTGACACGGATTTTTCTTCAAGACGAGTCTGGTCACCGTCCTGTTTATGGAAGAATGGAGAAATTTCAAACAGATCCTCACTGGAAAGATTATGTGCAGTTCTTCGAATATTTTCACGGAGATGATGGCGCTGGACTTGGCGCCAGTCACCAAACTGGCTGGACCGGACTTATTGCAAGACTGATTGACCTTTTCGAACGTCTCGACGCCAAGGAGTTTCTTGAGATTGGAAAGACAGCCGTATTGGTCAAGGATCAGACGACACGTTGATGCGCATCGGCCCTTCTGACTGCTAACCGTGACAGACTCCTCATTTTTCACGGGGCACTGCGAAGACGCTCAATCAAGCAGGGGATGAAGTCCGCTATCTAGGCATCTTCGTGAATCTCGGATTGGCCCTTACCAAGTCACTGATTTGAGCATAAGTAGGAGCGGAGCTCGTCAAGCCTCGTCGATCTCAAGGGTCGAGGGGTCCAGTCTGTTCTGGGCGTAGCAAACATCGAGGCAAATGGCACCGTATTAATCTAGCCGCAGCCCTTGGTCATGCAAAATCAGGAACCTGCGCAGAGGCTCCTTAGGATTTGATCCCTGCCTTCGCTGGAGGGAGCAGGAAGCTGGGGGTGACTTAAGGAAGGCCGTTAACGTATATCGCATCAGTCCAAGCTGGTCGTGCCACGGTACTCCATAGGCCCTCATCGCGACCAACGCCGCAATCGAAAAACTCACACCCAGATTCAACACAAAAGTCACCGCGATGCCGAATGCGGTGTGGATGAGCCAGCCTCGGTAAAACCAGTCTTTTCCGAAGCTGGCTGCCGCCAGAGCTACTGTGCCCGTTGCGAGCGTCACATGCCGAACGTCGAGCGGTATGCCGAAAAACTTTCCTATGACCGGGACAAAGCCCAACAGGTAGCCGAGTACGATGCTGGTGGTCCAGCCCGACAGATTGGCGTCGACTGTATCAGCCAATCTCTTCATCCGTTCACACCCCAGCTTGCGGCCCAGCGGATGGTGGGCAATCGCTTCGGGAAGGTGATTGAACGTGGCAAGGTTCTCGAACCAGCCTCCTGCCAGCGCTGAGACCCACAGAATCACGCCCGTCAGCGCGGCATAAACCATGGTCCCGGCAATCCGACCTCGTTGCTCTTGCTCGATGTGGATCATTTCAAGTTCTTCAACGATCAGTATGGACACCAGCTGGGTGACGACTGCCTCTGCGCTCGCAGCAGCCGTATCCTCTACCGTCGGGCGTCCTCGTGACTCTGTCGCTCTCGACGCGGAGAGGAAACAGCCGTCATTCTTCCTGAGACGGTGAGTCCCTGTTCGGACCTGCTGTAATACGGTGGCGGGCCGTGAATGTAAAATTCCGCCCGCAAAATCTCCTGGTCCGTTGCAGCTTCAACGTGCTGCACTTTTGAAATTCGTGCCACGGGACCGATTCGAGATCTTTGCGTGCTTGCCGTCTGGTGCTGGGCGCTCGTCGCTTTTCCTGGATTTCCGACTGCGGGCCGAAGCCCAATGCCGGTCCCATCGCGGCGATCGACAAAGTCACGCGAAGCTGATACAGCAGGGTACGGCATCGTCTGCTTCACTGCTCGGAGTTGGATTTTTTTCCATTGCAATATCTAGATGGCTTCGGTGCGGCTCTTTCGAAACGGGGCGACACGAAACTTAAGCCATCGGGTGAAGAGGGACCGGTGAAGTAGGCGTATTACGATTTTAAAATAAGTGGGGTAGCTGCCTGAGTACAGTGGCTACTACAGGTTGTGGTTTGTGCTTTGAGTGCGAGAGCGTGAAGGGCGATATCGAGTGGGTGGCGTAACGACCGCGTGCTGAAGGAGGCGAAGGAAGAGCGATCCGCGCCGGCTGGAGTGGCGGCGATTGAAGCGGAAGGCGAATTCATTGAGATAGGCATCCAGATGCTCCGCGGTCACCGATCCCTGGTGTGTTCCGAGCAGCCAGCGTTTGAGGAGGGAAGCCACCTTGTGCACCCCGGGCATGGAAACATGGGCTGGGTCTCCGCTTTCGGAGATGCTGGTCGCGTGGTGTCTGTACCCTTGACGGGATAGCCCGTTGTAACCCTTCCATCCGTCGGTGCGCACTTCCGAGCCAGGTTCAACTGCGCCCGAAACAAAGGGAACCAGGCTGGCTCCTGACACGTCGTTGACGTGCTGCAAGCGCACGCGGCCGAACCCCTTGGGGGACAACACTTCGATGGCGACCGCCACGATAAACTTGCAGTCTGCGCCACGTCCGCGAATGCCTTGTGCGATACCGCCCACATAGGTTTCATCGGCCTCGACCGGACCGCACAAACGATCTCTCCCAGGCCGAACCATCGCCGTGCGCAGCTTCTGCAAGATCGTCCATGCTGTTTGATAGCTTCCCAGCCCCAGTAACCGCTGAAGCCCGAGTGCGCTTACTCCGTGTTTCTGATTGGTCATGTACCACGCCGCAGCAAACCACTGCTGAAGCGGGATTCGGCTGCGGTCGAAGATCGTACCCGCCGTAACCGACACCTTGCGCCCACATCCTGAGCAGGACCAGCGCCCATCGGTCATCCGCCAGCTCTTGGCGCCCTCGCAATTTGGGCACCGAAATCCGGTAGCCCAACGCAACTGTTCCAGGTACGCAACACAGGCCTTCTCGTCGGCAAACCAGGAGAGAAACTCCTGCCATGTTCCCGGATATGGGGGATAAACTTCCGGAGATGACCGATCAGCAACCACTACCTGTAGAGTCTACTGTACTCAGGCAGCTACCCCACTTTAAAATAAATTACAAATCTAGCAATCCAACCATCCAACCGAGACGTTCCGCTATCGGACGGGGCTGAGGACCTCGGCCATGGGAGGGGTGATCTTCTGATTTGAGCGGGAAGATTATCTTGGTCGAGTTCAACTCTCCGCGCGGCGCAATCGAGTGGCTCTCCGTTGTGCCGACTATCGTCAACTCCGCTGCCTGTTCAAGGTCGGAAGGTGGCCTTGAGTAGGTGCGGGTTGGCGGGCGTGCCGAAGTATTCCAACACTTGCCCAAGGAGGATGAATCATGCAAGTTTCAAAAGAGACGGGTGCCGTTCGGCTGGTCGATAGAAAGCCTTCAGGTTTGTCTAGGCGGTCGTTTTTCACTGGGGCGACGGCATTAGGAGCCGCTGGCGCACTCGGGCTTGGGGGACTATTCAATTCGACCACCGCGCTGGGTCAGGACGAACACGACAAAGAGGATTTGATCCAAACGGGCGCCGCCGGAGACAAAAACATTCTGCTCGTGGCGGAGATCGCCGAGGCGCTCGCGGTTACGACCTACACCCACATTATCGAATCCGCACCCTTCTTCACGCGGCTGCCCAAGGACGACCAAGGATATCTGGTCGCCGCCCGGCAGGAAGAGATGTCCCACTATCTGCTTGAGAAGTCGGTAACTGCAGAGCCAACTCCTTACACCGAATTCTTCTATCCCCTCGACATGTTCGCCGATGCGCAAACAACGTTGAACGTCTTGGTCACTCTGGAGGACGCCTTCATCGCCGCCTATCTGCTCGGTGTGCGCCATTTCAGCATGGCCGACCTGAGGGTCACGGCGGCGCGAATCATGGGCATAGAGAGCGACCATCGCACGCTCGCACGCGTATTGGCTGGAGATGTTGCCGCGCAGGACGGTGGCCCAATCATCAAGATCACCGGGTTTCAGGGCCACAAAGAGAACGCTGATCCGCCCAACAATAACGGGTACGAAAGAACTCTTTGCTTGACAAACATCGACCAGGCAGTGAACGCCCTGTTGCCCTTCCTGGACTTCGCTTCCGCCTGGGAAGCTGGCTTTGACACTTCCAAGACCTATGCGTTCCACTCCTTCACCCCAAAATTGCCGAATCCGCTTGGTGACTTCATTTCCTTCACAGGCTGCTAAAGCGCCGCAGCCTCGAAGAGCCCAAACCCACGATGTCCTGCAGCCACGAGGTTTTCAGGCCTCGTGGCTTGCGGGATGCGATCCGCGCGCATGACTTTGCCGAAGCGATGGGCCGGCCCCGTTATCACCGCGATCCTGGCTTATCTGGCCGATGCCTGAAAAGCTATCGACGTGCTCTCTCTCAGAACCTTCGAAGTCGTAGTTCGACGACGAACTGCATCTCATTCGCCTCATTGGGCACTTGCCGACAATCGGCGCTACAGAGCCGCTACTTCCGACAATTGCTGGTATCCGTCCTTATTCGGCAGAGGTTACTTGGGCGTAGGTCTCTGGTACTGCCTGCTCTATATTGATGGGAATCCTTTTGTGATCCGACTTCCCCGAATCTGACGAAGGATAAATTCCCTCCAAATTGGGACCGACAACCGCACTACTGCATAGAGGATTTCTCGGTTGATGCATCCTTCGCCAACACGCAGCCCCGAAATCCTGCCTCGTGGAAAGTCGTGTTCGCGAGAAACTGCGGAAGCCGACCCGTTTCCTTCTTGGGGGAAGGCCGATGCCACAGAGGAAGAAACAGGTAAAGGCACTTTGTGGAACCGCCGGGGTATGGGATCAAGCATCCAAGGAAAGATTCACAGAGATAACGTCGGGAAGAACCCGTTGGCAGCAGGGGCTGGAAGCAACCTGCAAAGACTCCTCGAACGAGGCTAAAAACCGAAGGAGGGGAGAGCCAGGCGGGTTTGGCGCATGAGTCCGTAGGAGCGATGATGGAGGGGCAACGCCCTCCTAAGAGGTGGGACACGCCTCTCCAGTGGAGGTAATGCAAAACTGGGCAAAGGGACTCAGGACACTTGGTGGTTTTCATCGCCAGCGGGGTGGCCGGCTTGATAAAACCGGCGCAACGCCGGTGCTGGCCTGGAAACGAGGTTGTGGGCAAACCACAGACGTAGGGGCGTACGCGAACCAGCGCTTAAACCTCGCGGAAGAGGGGAAGGCTCACAACAGACATGCCAAGGTTTCAAACCGGACCCGGGAAATCTGGCCGTCCGGGATTATAGGGGGGCTTCGGGAAACGCGGCCATGGTGGAACTGTGCACCCACCTCGCAATCGGAAGAGCGAGACTGGTAACCTCCCACCTAAAGCTGGTGCGCCCGATCTCTATCCCAACAACTGAGATTCCTGAAGCCTATTGGCGAAGGCATCTCCGGCGACGGGAGGGGACCAGGAGCCTGCCCGGCTACGTCATCGACCAGGTCAACCCGCTGGAGTGTGGCGGGGCCGATGCGCCGGGGAATATGCAGTGGCAGACGGTGGCGGCGGGGAAGACCAGGACCGGGTGGAGAAGAACAGCAGGTGATGTATCATGGTATCTATCACGGTATCAGGAGTCAGGGCTATGCCATCGCCACGACAGAAAGCCAAGCTCTTCGCGACGGGCCGCAGCCAAGCGGTGCGTTTGCCTAAGGAATTCCGTTTCCGGGGTAAAGAGGTTTACATCCGCCGCGATCCCCACACCGGGGATGTGGTTCTCTCCCAAGGCCCGCCCAAAAGCTGGGACGACATTTTTCGCCTGCTCGATGAAGAGCCGTTCCCGCCGGACTTTATGGCGGATCGCGATCAGGGGAAGCTGGAGATGCGCGAGCCGCTATGAGTCTTTTCCTGCTCGACACCAACATGGTCAGCTACATCATCAATGGCCGCTCTCCGGCTGCTCGTGCCCGGCTCTCTACCTTGAAGCTGGGGACGGTTACCGTTTCAGCTATTACGGAAGCGGAGTTGTGGTATGGGGTAGAACACCATCAGGCCGGGGTTAAAAGGAGAAATGCGGTTCGCTTGCTTCTGGATCGATTAGGGGTACTGTCATGGGAAAGGCGGGAAGCTGTCGTGTACGGCATCTTCCGCGCCCGACAGGATGCCATGGGAAAGGCTCTGGCCCCGTTGGACACCATGATTGCCGCCCACGCAATCGCGGTGGGAGCGGTACTCGTTAGTCATGACCGCGCCTTTCAACATGCGATCGGGCTGTCGGGGCTGGAGGATTGGGCCACGGATTTATGAGTGCAAGCCGACCTATTCCCGGTCCGACCACTGGGACACCAAAGGGAAGGGAACAGTAACCACTGCGACGCCAAATTCATAAACTGACCATACGACGGGCCGAGGGATGGACCGCGTACGAGCAAATCTACGGGCGTCAGGGGCGCTCTGTCACGAAACCACCATCACGGCTGACGGTGAACCGGCACCGATGGCCTACAGCAGCGAGCGTCCTGCGACCGCCGCCGAGATCGAAACCGAACAAGCCAGACGGGCCAAGGCTGCGGAGCGTTCCCACCGCATGGAGGCGTTCCGCGCCCGTCCTGAATGGTGACACGCACATCGTCGCTGTAATCCTTACTCCCTTACCAATTCACATCTCCAATCAGCTTCAATCGCCCACTTAGGCTCCTCTAATCGAATTAGTGCTGCCCCTAATTATTATAAGAAGCGCCATACTCAAGCCCCAACCTCGTGCAAGCCGCTTGGGCGTTGCTCCTTGCTCCTCCCACTTCCTCAGCCACCAAACCAGCGGTGCGAAGATCGCCCAAGGAACAGCGAAAGCTAGAAATGGGCCTATAAGCTCACTAGCGGTTTCCTTAGACACTCCCTGATTATCAGGAACGCCCCAACTTCTAGCAGAAGATAAATGGGGAGGCTCCAGAGCAGCCACGCCCAAAGGCTGAGCCTCATCGTCCGACCGAACTGTTGCGCCGCTAAATATCTAGGCATCGAAATCCAATTGGACTTATCGAAGCAAGGATACGCCTCAGCTCGGTTCCGGTAGGGGCGCTCAGTGATGAGCGTCCCTACCGGAACCGGAACCCCAAGTGAAGTTCCCTGATCATAATTTGACCGTTGACACTAGGGACTCTTCAGTCTAGGGAGTGTGGAAGTTTTCTGGTCGTTTGCCTTTTGCGCCAAGGAGAATCAACTAGTTAAATTTCTGAAACAAGCCCACAAGCAGCGTCGCTGCAGCTCCGGCCAGCAGCAGGAATCCAAGCGGGGCGCTCAGCCGGCGCCCCCAGGAAAAGTTCTTCTCAAGGGCCATCAGGACGCCAAGTATAAGCATCGCGCCGAAACTTCTCGCGCTCACCAGAAACATCAGGAGCATGAGGGACCAGCAGCAGCCCACGCAGAATAGCCCGTGAGATGCACCGAGGCCCAACGCCTGCAATGACTCATTTCCGCGGCGCCAGCGACTCACGAGGAACGAAAGTGGCGATCGGCACTTCTCAAGGCACGCGTACTTCAACGAAGAGAATTGATACAGACCCGCGATACAAAGAATCGCCGCGGTGGCGATCCAGGCTGCGGCACGGTATGACACGATTCGGTCTGCACCAGCCCGGAGCAACGAGTTCAGAACCTGCAAACCAGACCCGACGATGGCCCACACGACAAGGTAGCCGAAGATCACGACTGCAAGGAGCCACGCCGCCGCGGGACGCCCACGCACCATACGCTCAAAAAGCACCAGCAGTGGGAAACTAGTGGGCAGCATCATCGCAACCGTCATCAGTGTCCAGCCGCCGGCAAAGATCAGCGCGAATTGCAGCGGATGGGCCGCGGCCATTCCCGCATCCGCGGAGCCGTGCATCAGCATGTGTCCACGCGGCGAGCGGCTCCAGATCCACATCGACCACCATGCAAGGAGAACGAGCGCGACAAGGATAGCCAGAATAACGACGTCAGGCCACGAAACGAAACGAGCCCTGGATCGCATTTCGGTCTTGAAGGTCGACATCGCGAAGTCCATACTTGCTGCTCTGCCGGCGATACTGCGAAGCCTTGCTCACGTAGGCCGGGGAACCGGGAATCGTGGAAAAAACACTCTCGTTCAAGGTGGTCACGCTGCCCGTCGGGCCTTTGTAAGGGGCCATCATCGCTTCGACAACCGTGCCGATGCGAAGCTGTCCCTTGCCGTCCTCCACAGCGAAGTTGATCGGCGCACGCTCAACGGCTGCCACTTCGCCAACCAATTTCGAAAGGTCGGCAAGCGGACCGCCGAGCTTGCCGGTCCAGGCGTTGAGGATCGCTTCCTGCTGTTGCGGGCTTGCCTTTTCGTCGACGAGGACGACGACTCGCCAGTTACCCGCCAGGACATTCACGGGGATGTGGACTAGCAGACTGAGGGTGAGCCCCGACACGTCGGTTCCGTCGATGGCGCCTTTGTCGATGTGGTACGCCAGGACGGCGTCACAGGTGCCGTTGTCAGGGTTTTCGCCGATCCAGCAGGGGCAGAGAACGTTGCAGTCACAAACCTCGAGGAGTTTGCCTTCTAGCTGGTAGCCCATACGGTAGACCTCCTTCGAATTTTGGCAACAATTATAGTCACGAAGATGCTCTGCGCAAGGAGAAAACCGTTGACTGCAACAATAATCGCTGCCGCTTCACTTGGCGGAAGACGAAATCGTATTCGGTGCCCGTGGCGGCCTGAATCCAGAGGCAGAGTTGGTCGCTGGAAACGTCCAGGTCGGCATCGGCGAGGATCTGGGGGCACTCACCGGTAGGACGCACGCCAACGCTGGCCAGACATTGGGGGAACGACGCGCCGCGGGGAAGGCGATCCTGGAATCGACTACGCTCGGGGCTACACCAATTGGAATTGATGTAATTTGGCGAAAGAGCGCGACCAGAAGAGCGCTGTCACGCGCACAGTTGCCAAGCTCCTCGGGTAGGCTTGGCCGACACGCAACCTGAGCTCGTCGAAAAACACGGCTCTCTCGGAGAAGGGCTGGCCAATCAAGCGAGTGATTTCCCCTGCGAGTTGTTCCTGTAATTTCTCTATCTAGTCAACGCACAGCACGTGAAGAACGTTCCAGGCCGGAAGACCGACGTTTCGGATTGCCAGTGGCTCCAGTACCTACACTCGGTTGGACTGCTCCGTGCCAGTTTTCGGCCACCTGGATTCATTTGTGCCATACGATCTCTCTGGCGACATCGCAGCAGCCTGATTCAAATGGCAGCCGAGCACGTCTTGCATGTCATCTTTCCGTCCTGTGGTCAACTGATGCGGACGACCAAATCCATCAACGTCTAGAAGGGAAAGGGTACGTGCCGGCTCTCTTCCACGTGAGCCCACTGCCTCGGATGTCTGGCATGTGCAACACCTACGTGAGCGTACTTTTCATCAGCCGTGTTCACCTTTCCCCGAGGCGCGAGAAAAGATGAACACGGCGTACGCCACTGCCGGGCTACCAGACAAACAACAAATCAAATTGACTATCCGACGGAGCACCGTTTGGAGCGAAACAATAGACCGATGCGGTAAAGTCATTTCCTCCAGTGCCCCAGGAACCAACGTGGCAGTGATCGGGATTGCCACCACCATACGCCGAGACTTGAACATGCCCACCGGGCCCCCATGAACCGCTGCCCGAGAACAGGGCGCCTCCGCCCACGCCCTTACATGTCACCATATAGACGCCGGTCGTGGTCTTCGTAATGCCGTTGCTTGCGCGCGGCCGACGGCACAAAATAGTTGCAAACTATGCAATGACCTTCACAACGGTGCCATCTCCGATATAGCGAAACCGGGATGAGTCCTATTCTCTATTGGCTTTGATGTAGTTTGAATTCAACTGATTTGGGGCCTGACATATCCGCTGATCGAATAGCGCTGTGAAGGTCACCCGCAATGGGCTTCGGATTGCAATTGCCCCTCAGGTTCAAGCAGAAATCCCGAGCGGTTTACTGTTTGCCGGTGCAGCCTGCAAGAATTGCTAATTACCCTGGAAACTTAAGGTTCTCAAAGGGGGGCACGCTTTGACCGTGTGGCCTACTCCTCCGACATTCGTACGACATGACACCGGCAGACCAGTCGTCCCGGAGCCCGCTCGTAGCACAGGAAGCGAAATCTTGCTTGTTCGTCTACTGATGGTTCTGCTCTGCTTGTTCTGGCCTGGCGCGACTTTCGCATTCGGCGCGATTGCAGCAGACGTGACCGTCTCGCAGGACGGCGCATCGGCGAGTTTAACCATCACTAGCCCCCTCTTCACGACATCGGCGACCAACGAGCAGTTGCTTGCGTTCATTTCCACCGACTACCTGAGCGGCACCAACACTACCGTCAAAAGCGTTACCGGCGCCGGGCTGGCCTGGACCTTGATCAAACGCACCAACGTACAAAGCGGTTCCGCCGAAATATGGGGTGCGTTCGCTGCTGCGCCGGTCAACGCCGTCTCGGTTTCAGCCACCCTGTCACAGAGTGTTGTCGCATCGATTACGGTAATGAGCTTTGCCGGGGTCAATCCGGGGGGAGCTATCGGAGCCACCAACAGCAAAAGTGCAGCTACCGGCGCGCCTACGGCTTCGTTGGTCACTACCGGCAACAACTCCTGGGTGCTCGGCGTCGGCAACGATTTCAGCAACGCGATCGCCCGCGCTGTCGGCACAGGACAAGTCCTCATTCACCAGGATCTCACCTCCACGGGCGACACTTACTGGGTTCAGAGAGCGACGAGCGCCATTCCAGCCAGCGGAACGACGGTCACCATCAACGACACTGCTCCAACCAAAGATAAGTACAACCTCAGTATCGTCGAACTCCTGGCAGCCGTATCAGGAACGACCTATAGTGTTTCGGGAACGATTTCGCCCTCTACAATTGGGAGCGGCACAACCCTTACGCTGAGCGGAGCGTCGACAGCGACTGCTGTCGCCGACGCAAACGGAAACTACTCGTTCAGCGGATTGGCGAATGGCTCCTACACGGTTACACCAAGCAAGACTGGCGACACCTTCACGCCCGTCAATCTGTCGGTAACGGTCAGTGGAGCGAACCAGGCTGCTGTGAACTTCACTGCACAGGCAGTTGCCTCATGGAGCATCTCGGGAACGATTTCGCCCTCTGCGCTTGGGAGCGGCACAACCCTTACGCTGAGCGGAGCGTCGACAGCGACTGCTGTCGCCGACGCAAACGGAAACTACTCGTTCAGCGGATTGGCGAATGGCTCCTACACGGTTACACCAAGCAAGACTGGCGACACCTTCACCCCCGTCAATCTGTCGGTAACGGTTAGTGGAGCGAACCAGGCTGCTGTGAACTTCACCGCCCAAGCGCTCACCTCCTGGAGCATCTCAGGAACGATCGGGGGGGCAGGTTGCAGCGGTTGCTCCTTTGTTCAATCCACGCGCAGTTCACAAAGCGGCCATACAGATTGGCCAACTTTGCTGAATGTTAAGGCCGGCGACGCACTGGTCTACATCGGGGAGTTCTCAAACTGGGCAGCCGGCGCGACGGTGAATGTGACCGATAGCCATGGAGATACCTGGTACCAGTGTGACAACAATGCGACCAGCGATTTTGTGGAAGTCCAGGACCAAACCACCAATGGAATGAGTTGTCAATACGCGGTCAACATTGCCGCATGGCCAACGATCACAGCACAACCCGTAGCCAGTCAGTGCGTGAGTACGAGTTGTACCCAGGTGGGGGGATCGTTTTTTGAATTGGGATTGCCCGCAAATGCAATTGCAGACGCATGGGCTATACCCTACGCCGGAAGTTCCACATCCGGCAGCAATAACGTGAGTTGCGGTTCGATCACACCTACCCAAGCCAACGATTTTCTGATGTGTGATTTTGACAACGCCAGCGGTACGCCTACCGCCGGCACTTCCCCTGTTGCTTTCACCATGCGCGAAACTGTGGTAACGGCTATCGAGACCGGCGTTGATTCAGGTGGGGGGACGATCACTCCGACTGGCACACTCAATGCGAGCGGGATCCCCTATACAAGCATCGCTGTGGCATTTGGCTCCGGCTCCGGCTTAAGCGGAGCTACGATTAGCCTCACCGGAACCAGTAGCGCGAGCACCGTCGCCGATGCCAACGGCAACTACAGCTTCGCCGGCCTGGCGAATGGCTCCTACACCATCACACCTTCTAAAACGGGCTATACGTTTACCCCTGCCAGCCAGGCCGTCACAATCAACGGAAGCAGCCAGGCCGGGGTGAATTTCACCGCGCAGGCGGTGAGCGCGACATGGAGCATCTCCGGCACGCTCAGCCCCACAGCGGGCGGAAGCGGCGCCACGGTCGTCCTGAGCGGAGCGGCTGGTGGGAGTACCGTCGCCGATGCAAACGGAAACTACTCCTTCACCGGGTTGGCCAACGGTTCCTATACGGTAACACCAAGCAAGACTGGATATTCCTTCACTCCTGCAAATCAGTCCGTTACGGTGAATGGAGCGAATCAGACGGGAGTGAATTTCTCGGCCCGGTCCACCGCTTCCTGGAGCATTTCCGGAACCATCAGCCCGACCTCGGGCGGGGCAGGCGCAACAGTCGCACTGAGTGGGGCGTCATCTGCGGCCACTGCGGCCGATGCGAATGGGAACTACTCCTTCACCGGGTTGGCCAACGGCTCCTACAAGGTAACGCCCAGCAAGACTGGATATACCTTCACTCCTGCGAACCAGTCCGTCACAGTGAATGGAGCGAATCAGTCCGGAATCAACTTTACCGCGCAATCCACGACATTGATTTACAGTATTTCCGGTGCGATCAGCCCAGCAGGCAGTGGCAGCGGAGCGGTGGTCACATTGAGCGGCGCCGCAAGTGCAACGACGACCGCCGACGCGAACGGCAATTACTCCCTTACGCAACTAGCGAACGGCGCATATACGATAACTCCGAGCAAGAGCGGGTTTACGTTTTCTCCTCAAAACCAATCCGTCACGGTTAACAACGGCAACCAGATCGGCGTCAACTTCACTGCAGCAGCTTCCACCGGTTCCCTGGCTCGAGATGTGACAGTATCGCAGGATGGATTCGCGGCAAGTACGACGATTGTGAGTCCGGTATTCAACACGGTCGCCGGCAACGAATTGTTGCTGGCCTTGGTTGCGACCGACTATCTGGGTGGAACAAACACCACGGTAAAGAGTGTCGCCGGAGGTGGGTTGACCTGGACCCTGGTTAAGCGCGCCAACGCGCAGAGTGGTACTTCCGAAATCTGGGGAGCCACGACCGCTGCTCCCCTTACCGGTGTTACTGTGACCGCCACCCTGTCGCAGAGCATCGTCTCTTCTCTCACGGTCATGAGCTTTACGGGTATCAACCCGACAGGCGCGATCGGAGCGACGGGCAGCAAGAGCGCGGCCTCGGGCGCGCCCACAGCATCTCTGGTGACCACGGGCAACAGTTCCTCGGTGGTTGGCGTGGGCAATGATTTCGACAATGCCATCGCACGCACCGTGGGTGCAGGACAGGCGCTCATTCACCAGGACCTGACTTCCAATGGAGACACCTACTGGGTGCAGATGCTTGGCACTCCGGTTGCCGTCAGCGGAACTACGGTAACCATCAACGACACCGCTCCCACCAAAGATCGTTACAACCTTGCCATCGTCGAAATACTCTCAGGCGATAGCAGCGGGCCTCCCGTTCCACCGACTGTATCGATGACATCGCCCGCGCCAAACGCCACGGTCTCGAGCCTGGTGACTGTGGCAGCATCAGCCTCCGATCCCATTGCTGTCGATGGAGTCCAGTTCCTGCTCGATGGATCACCTTTGGGCGCCCAACTCACCACCCAACCCTATATGCTCTCCTGGGACTCCACAATGGTGACCAGTGGCGTGCATACCCTGGCGGCTACCGCAACGAACAGCTTTGGTCTTTCCACCACATCGACGCCGGTCTCGATCACTGTGGACAACTCATCGAATCCAACGGTCATCGGACAATGGTCTTCTCCGGTAAGTCTCCCCGCGGTTGCGGTCAACCTCGTCCTCCTGCAGAACAACCAGGTGCTCTTTTACCAGGACGGCGAGACTCCCACTGTCTGGAACTACGTGCAGAACACCTTTACGAACGTTCCTGAATCGGCAGACATCTTCTGCTCAGGGCATGCGTTGCTGTCCGATGGCCGAGTCCTGGTTGTAGGGGGATACGGCGGGGGCGCCAACACGATTGGAATTACCAAGGCGGAGATATTCGACCCGACGAAGCAATCGTGGACCAGCGTTCCGGATATGCAATATCGCCGCTGGTATCCGGCGGCGACTACGCTGTCGGACGGAAGAGTGTTGGTGACCGCGGGCTGGCAGACGAGCGCCCACACCAATGCGGGCATTTCCGAGATCTACGATCCGACCGCGAACTCCTGGACATCTCTCACCAATGCGAACAATCCATTTGAGACCTATCCATTCCTTTACCTGCTGCCCGACGGCCGCATACTTCACATTGGAGGCTCTGAGTATCCCACCGACACCGATGTGCTCGATCTGACTACCACCACCTGGTCAGTCGTCGATCCTACGATTGTGGATGGCGGCAGCGCCACCATGTATTTGCCGAACAAATTCATGAAGTCCGGAAGCGCCTCCGATAGTCAGGAATCCGGCCCTTCGTCGAATACGACCTTCGTCCTGGATATGACGCAACCGTCGCCTGCATGGGCACAAACCCCCTCGATGGTATACCCGCGCAGCTTCATGAATCTCACCATGCTCCCTGACGGCACAGTTCTCGGTACCGGCGGCGAAACCGACAGAAACGGAGGCACGATTGCCAATGCTGTATATGCCGCCGAGCTGTGGTCGCCCCAGACGCAGACCTGGACGACCATGGCTTCGATGCATACTCCGAGGGAGTACCACGGCACCGCGCTGCTGTTGCCCGATGGGCGTGTCCTCGAGTCCGGGATGGGCGCGGACTTCGGGAATGTCCCCGACGAGAAGAGCGCCGAGTTCTATTCGCCGGCCTACCTTTTCAAGGGAGCAAGGCCGACGATTAGTCAGGCACCGGCCCAGCTCCAGTACAACTCCAACTTCTTTGTGGCGACCCCTGACGCGGCCAATATCACGAGCGTCGTGCTGATTCGGACCGGCGCCGTAACCCACTTCTTCGATCAGAATGAGCGCTTCCTGCCGTTGGCGTTTACTCAGACCACAGGAGGTCTTACCGTGACCAGCCCCATCAACAGCAATCTCGCTCCTCCGGGCTATTACATGCTGTTTATCGTCAACAGCTCGGGTGTTCCCTCGGTTGCTCCATTCGTTCAGTTACCATGATGGACAGTGCGGGGAGGACTTTGAAGACATTCGCCATGATCGTCATTGCACTCGCCGCGATGACAACGCCGGTGCACGCACAGGAATCTCCTGCTGGCAAGCCGGCATCGGGCTTCACCATCCGCGATATGGAAGGCCATCTGCAGACCTATCGCAGTCTAAGGGGCAGGGCCACCGTAGTGATCTTCTTTTCGACCCGCTGTCCCATGTCGAATGCGTTCAATTATCGGAGGAACGTTCTCTATCACGATTTCGGTAATCGCGTTCGTTTCATCGTAGTCGATTCCAACTTCAACGAGTCGCTGGATGAGGTCCGCACATACGCTGAGGAGACCGGGTTCGATTTCCCCGTTTACCAGGACGTCGATAACCAGCTCGCCGACAGTCTGGGCGCGCGCTCGACAACGGACACGTTCCTTCTGGACGCAACCGGAACGACGCGGTATCGCGGATATATCGAGGACGCACCTAACCCTGCCCGCACCACCAAACAGGGCTTACGGCTCGCTCTTGATGCTGTACTCGCCGACCAACCGGTTGCCATGCCCGAAACGAAAGCAGTCGGTTGTGCAATCCGCCGCCCGCACGCGGTATCTGTAGCAACGACTCGCTGACACCAGGGTCTAACCGGTCGTTACTCAACGGGCTGTCTCGACTGATGGAGCCTAGACCCCGCAGTCTGGTCTGATGAGGAAATCGCTCCACTGCCAAACTGAAAAAGTCTATAATTGCGCCTATTATGGCAGTGATCCACAACGCCGCAAGACGATTGACTATACTCCGAAAAATCAATCGCAGGCAGATGGTGCTTATACAGTTCTTAGAGACTCATCACGCAACGCGGAGTAATCCATGGACTGACTCCGAAGCCAGGAAGCATTGGAGGCTATTGACGCTCTGGCGGGAGGCCGTTAATGAGCTGAATGATTTTGAACATCATGCTTCAAATCCCAGAGATCAATTCTAAAGCTGAGACACTACCCCAGAATATCTTCCGGATTGGCCATATTCCCCAAAACTGCCACATCTGCCCCGCCACGCTGGTGCGGGCCTGCGCCTACCTGACGGAACCACTTCGATTCCTGGAGAGCGGCCGCGGCCGTGGCAAACAGCTGGCGTCGAACATAGCTGAGCACATACGTGAACTCCGCCAGCCGCGCCTCGCCGATATCGAAGGCCAGGTCCGCCAGAACGAGCTGCTGATTGTCCGGCAGGTAGTCAAAGTTTGGCACCAGGGACCGAACCGAAGATAAGGCCGTGGTGATGGAGGTCGAGAGAAGATATTCGATCTCATCTTCCGTGAGGGTAACGGCCCCGGAGAGCACGTTCGCATAGTCCAGTCCGAGGGACGCGATCGTCAGCGTGCCGCAGTCGTGTTGAGATTGAGCCCCACACCTATGGCCGGGTTACCCATGGCCGTCATGCCAGGGCTCAGTGATTCCCCGGTCGCATCGTCATAAGCAACCGGCCGCGTCCCCTCCCACCGCTTAATCCAGCGCTTTGTCAGATCGAGGTCCATTGTTCGCTCCAAATGAAAAGGGCGACCCGTAGGCCGCCCATGCTCGAGCGTTCAGCTTAATACCCGAGTTGGGTCAGCCAGATCTGCACCAGGGATGCCACGATGGCATAACCGGCGGTGTTGTAGTGGATGTTGTCGCTCACCAAAATTGGCGACGGAATTTCCAGGCCGTGCGCTGTCACATCGGCTGGTATGCTCGGATTGTAACTCTCGACAATCGCGTCGCGCACCGGCACGTACTGCGCCGGCCACATTTGCTGATATGAGGCGTTGACCTGTTAGATCAGCGCGTAAGACTGATCGCCGCCAGCGCAGCTCCGGCCCCGCGGATATGCCGGGGCATACACCGCGCTCTTCTGGAATGTAGCGATATCCACCGCCGTCAGCAAACTCTCCCCGATCAGCCCTGCCTCCCCCCGAAGGATCAGCCCCATGGAAACCCCAGCCCGCCACACCGACCCATACGGATCTTGACAACCGAACGCATATAAGCCTAGCCTGAGAATTGAGTAAGTACCCCTTCTTGCTCTTTCAGGTTCCCTGAACTAAGTCAGCCCATCTGAAGTTTTTTCTCTTAGATTACCGCTAAGGAGGAACTGCGTCATGACACTATTGACCAGTTGGGAATCTCTCCGCGAATTTTCCGCCATGCAAGACCGCATGAACCGTATGAACCGTCTTATCCGTGAGTCGTCCAGCCCCGAAGTCCCTGAAGAGGCGTTGACAACCACCACCCTCGCGCCGCCTGTGGACATCTACGAAGACGAGCACAACATTATTCTGAAGATTGAAGTCCCGGGCATCGACGAAAAAGACATTGATGTCAGCATTCAGAACAACACCCTCACCGTCCATGGCGAGCGCAAGATTGAGAAAGAAGAGAAAGAGGAGAACTTCCGTCGCGTCGAGCGGCAATACGGAAGCTTTACCCGCTCGTTCACGCTTCCCAGTTCCGTGGATCCGGGGCAAGTGAGCGCCCGCTGTGACAAGGGCGTGCTGAAGATCAACCTCGCCAAGAAGGCCGAAGCCAAGCCCACGCAGATCAAAGTTAATGTTGGCGGCGAGAAGACCCTCGAAGCCGAATCGGCCGGCAAGGCCGCGTAAGATCCCGGTGGCCTGTGCGGCAGAAATGGGAGGTGGCTTATACCACCTCCCATTTTCTACTCCTCCCCGCGCCTCGGGCACGTCGTCCGTAGGTCTGTCTGCTTAAAGGTGACTTATTCACGCTCTCCTATGATTGTTTGAGGACAGTTAGCAATACCGAAATGACGAGCAGGGCGAGGCTATGACGGCCCGACCATGCAGTACGTCGATCACCCAACTATGGGCTCCTCCTGAATCGGACCTGTTTGCGAATTATCGAAGTGTCCGAAACTCACGCTAGTTTCGGATTAATCCCGTGAGGTCCGGCGTTTGCAAATGTGTCTGTTTCATCTGGCCGAAAACCATCTTGTCGTAGAAGTGCACCGCAGACCTGATTTGACCATTGAAGCGGTTGGATAACACCTCAACAGCTCTGCGCGTAAGATTTTCGATTTGCTTCGTCGTTCTTTCGGCGGTCGCGAACTTGTTATCACTCATGCTCACAAACCACCCTTTCCGATCTTCTTGCAAATCGACTCTTTCGCATTCCGCAATACCAGCGTTCCTACTCATGGGAGCGCAAACATCGAGAAGACATGTTTGAGGACATAAAGTCGTTGCAAAAACAAGCTGATAGGAGACACTTTATGGCGACCGTGGCTGCGTGAGCTGACCCCATTCAGGCGCTATGCTTTGTAGTATCGTGATATTCGCGCCACGGCATTGCCGGTAGCTGGGCTCCGCGGCTGCTGCTGCTGGCGCCAACTTACAACTCGATCTGAGCATCGGGACTATGATCGACTTACGCTTGGCGCTACATCAGCTCGTCGATAAACGAGTGCACCACATCCGGCGGGATGCGAGTGTTCCCCTCGACCAGCGGGCCCCCGTCGAGCACCGGTTCAGCCGCGTGTAGTGCCGGCACATCGGCGCGCTCGAAGAACTTGCCTATGGGGATCTCCTCACCCCACAAGAGCGATCGATCCACCGCCTCCGTCCAGTCCGTGGCGTCGTACGCTGCATCGTCCTCCAGCTTCTTTACACGTGGACGGAACCATTGGTAGGTATTGTCATGGTTATAGGTGACGCACGGGCTGAATACGTCGAGGAACGAGAAGCCTTTGTGCTGGATGCCCTGCTTGATCAGCTCGGTCAAATGCTTCTGCTCGCCGCTGAAGCCTCGTGCGACGAATGTGGCGCCCGCCGAGAGAGCAAGTGTGATGGGGTTGAGCGGGGTTTCGATATTGCCGAAGGGCATGCTCTTGGTCTTCATGCCCAGGCGGCTGGTGGGTGACGTCTGCCCGGTGGTGAGGCCGTAGATCTGGTTGTCCATCACGATGTATAGCAGATCGACGTTTCGGCGCATGGCGTGAACAAAGTGGCCTGCGCCGATGCCAAAGCCGTCGCCATCGCCACCCGTCACCAGCACGGTGAGTTCGTGGTTGGCAAGCTTGACGCCGGTGGCCACGGGAAGCGAACGGCCATGCAGCGTGTGCATGCCATAAGTATTGATAAAGCCTGGGAAGTTGGACGAGCACCCGATGCCGCTGATCGTGCACACGCGGTGATTCGGAATCTGAAGATCGACGAGCGCCTTCTGCACCGCAGCGAGCACGCCGAAGTCGCCGCAACCAGGGCACCAGTCGGGATCGACCTTGCCCTTGAGATCGGCCAACACCATCTGCCGGGGAGCTGCTATGTCAGTTGCCATTGTCTCTACTCCTCACACCATGACTTCGTGGGTTGGCACGGAAAGCGTGGTCGTGCCGGCAAGCTGCTCCTGAACCGCTTCGACAATGTGGTGCGGCATGAACGGCTCTCCGTCGTACTTCCGGATATGCCCGTTGGGGACGAAGCCGGTCTCGCTACGCAGATAGCGCGCGAACTGGCCGCTGTAGTTGTTCTCCACGATGATGGTGTGCCTCGCGCCGCGCAGAATGTCGAGGATCAATTCACCGTGCAGTGGGACCAGCCAGCGGATCTGCAGCTGGTTGGCAGTGATGCCCTGCTGGGCAAGCCGCATGCGTGCCTCGCGGATTACGCCGTCCGTCGAGCCCCACCCGATCAGCGTCACGGCGGCATCGTGCGGCCCCTGCAGCACGGGCGGCGCCACCGCGGCCTCGATGCCCGTAACCTTGCGCATTCGTTTCTCCATCATGGCGCGACGTTTGGTGGTGTTGGTGTACTCGTCGCTGATGAGCACGCCATCCTCATCGTGCTCGTCGCTCGACACAACATGAATGTACCCGGGCAGTCCGGGGATCGCGCGTGGCGACACCCCGCTCTCGGTGATCTTGTAGCGCTTGTAGTCGTCGTGGACACCCGCGCCATTGGAGGTGATCAACTTGCCGCGATCGATTGGCGGGTTGAAGTCCAACAGTTTGGGGTCGACCGTGAGTCGCCCCTCGGAAAGCAGCAGATCGCACAACACGATTCCCGGACATTGGAAGCGGTCGACGACGTTGAAGATCTCGGGAATAAGCGTGAAACAGTCCCCGATATCCAATGGCGCTGCGATCACGCGAGGGTAATCGCCAAATGCGGCGCCTAGCACTTGCCACAGGTCGCCCTGCTCGGTCTTGGTTGGCACTCCGGTCGACGGGCCAGCGCGTTGGCAGTCGATCACCACAATCGGGATCTCCGCCATGGCCGACAGACCTAGGCCTTCACTCATCAGCGCAAAGCCACCACCTGAAGTGGCGCACATAGCGCGAACTCCTGCATGGGCCGCCCCGATAGCCATATTGACGACGCCGATCTCGTCTTCCACTTGACGCACCATGATGCCCGCCTCGCGCCCGTGCGCTGCCATCCAGTGCAGCACGCCGGTCGAGGGGCTCATGGGGTAAGCGCAGTAGAACTTCACGCCGGCGGCGGCACCGCCCATCGCCAATGCGATGTTACCGCTGAGCACTGCGTAGCGGTTCTCTGTCTTGGGCAGCGGCTCTCGAAAAGCCTGGAAGTTAGTGGCGGCATACTCGTAGCCGACCCGCGCCAGGTCGACGTTCTCCTTCACCACCGCTTCGCCCTTCCTGCCGAACTGCTCGACCAACACGCTCTCGACCAACTCAAAACCGACGCCCGCCATGCTAAGGGCCGCGCCCATGGCGAGTATGTTTTGCGCGACCTTGTTCCGGGTGATGTCTGCCATTTTGCTCACCGGCAACGCGCAGAGTTGCCTGCCGTCCGCAGGTGTGCCCGGATGTATCGTGTCGGAGTTATAGATGCACGCGCCGCCCGCAGTAAGTAAGCGCAGGTGGCGATCCATGGTGTCTTGATTGAGCGGGATAAGCAGATCGATCCCATCTCCCAGGCTCGTAACCTCGTTGGCACTGGTGCGGATGGTGAGAAAAGTGTGACCGCCGCGAATGATCGATTGATACGCGTTGTAGGCGTTCAAATGCAGTCCGCGTCGGCTGAAGATTTTTGCGAAGATGTCGCCCGGAGTGGCGATACCCTGACCGGCCGCACCGCCAATACCGATGGCGAAGGTCTGGCTCATAAGAACCTCCTCCTGCGAGAGCCGAAAGCCGCTGGAGTCGTTGGTACTCGCACTGGGGCGCGCCGGGAATTTGCGCACCGCGGGTGGGCACCCCAGGCCAGCCGCGCAGGACAGGCTTCAGAGGGCTTCTGCATCGCACCAGGACACCTGTTTATCGAAAACCGTTCAGCAGGACTTCCACGTGGCTTTCCCGGGCAGCAACAAGCATACACCGAACTCTTTCCCCCTTGCCGGCGACTCATGCGACTTCCCTCGAGCCTGTTCTTAAGTTTGAGCGGTGATATGGAGGAGTTTGGAGAGCATGCGTATGGCCCAGGTAACCTTCAAACCAGCGAGGGTCTTAGCGTCGAGCGGCGATAGAGTTTACCTCGGCTACACTTGAATCTTCTTTGTGGCAGGCATACGGTGAAAGACAGCGGAGGTGACCCATGGCATATGTCATTGCCGAACCCTGCATCGGGACAAAGGACACCGCCTGCGTCGATGCCTGTCCCGTGGATTGCATACACCCCAAGAAGAACACGACCTATGACGACGGCCGGACCATATTCGACGACGTTCCCCAACTCTACATTGATCCAACGGAATGCATCGATTGCGGCGCCTGCGTTCCCGTCTGCCCCGTCTCGGCGATTTTTGCAGTGGATGACCTGCCCGAGAAGTGGAAGCAGTATACGGAACTGAACGAAGGCTACGTCAACGCTGACAAATTCACGCCCGAAGAGTACGCCAAGCACCAAGTCAAGCAGTCCTGACCGGCTCACGCGCGAATCAGTTCCGGAAGTGGCCAACCCTTCTCTTTCTCAAATATTCGCATCAGAAATGCGGTGAGCGTTACGCCAACCCCAGGTTCTAGGAAGACTTTGAACCTTGATTTTGCAGGGCAGCCAGCCGAGTTTTCTGCGCGGCCTTCCAGCGGTCGGGCAGCCAGTTCGGTAAGTCCCCGATGCGCATCACCGGCAAGTTAACCAGCAACTGGGTGAGATAGAGTTGCGGGTCCACGTCGTGGCGGCGGCAGGTCGAAGTGAGAGTGGCCAGGATGGCCGCGGTACGACCGCCGCGCGCGTTGCCCACGAAGAGGCTGTTCTTCCTGTTTAACACTACACGCTTCATCTCGCGCTCGGAGACATTGTTATCAATGGGCACGGCGCCGTCTGAGAGGAACACATTCAGCTCCTCCCAGTGGCCCAAGGCGTAATGGACCGCCTCGGCCATAGGATGCTTGGGCAGTAGCTGCTCCTTCCAGTCGAAAAACTTCTCGTGCAACTCGGCCAACACCGGCGCTGACTGCTCTTGGCGCAGTCTCAGGCGCTCTTCGATGGAAGCGTTCCGGCCCTGCTTCTCGACGGCATAAAGCGCGCGCACCATCACGATCGCCTCCTGGGCGATCTCGGGAGCCGCCTTTTCCGCGTCGATGACCTTCCTCCTCAGATGCGCCCAGCATCCGGCGCGCACGATGGCGTTGCCGGCCACCACGCCGTCGTACCCGCCATAGGCATCGGCCAGAAGCACTTGGTTGTAATCTTTCAGAAAGTACTTCGGCCCGTCGCGCCCGCGGTTCAGTGTGAAGTCAAAGACGTTGTAGGGATGTGCCTCGTCGCCCACATAGACCCACATGCGCGCTTTGGCGCAATGACCGGTTCTCAACATGGGCATGATGGTGTCGTCGGTAGCCACCACGTGCGAGGCCCGCACCTCGTCGCCCATCAACTCATAGAGCGGCTCGGCCAGGTCGCCCACGTCGCCGCACCAGACCGACTGCGTAGCCCGCGAGATCTCGAACCCTTGCCGCGCGAAGATGTCTTCCAACCGATAGAGAGGGAGGTAATCGTTGAACTTGCTGGTTACGATGTAACTCAGCAACCCCGGTCCGGCCAACCCCTTGTCGATGGCTGCCTCGGGCTTGGCCGCCGTCTCGATGCGCGGGTTCTCGCCGTTGCTCTCGCAGGCCGCGCAGGCGTACTTCTTGCGCACATGATGGATACGCTCGAAGTGGCCTGGGAAATATTCGATTTGCCAGCTCTCCTCTGCGCCGATCTCTTTGCGCTCCAAGCCGCAGCATGGGCACCCACGTTCCTCCGTGCTCAGTTCGTGCACCTGCGTGGTGACGGGCAGGTTTTCGAAGTCTTCAACCCGGCGCCGTCCTTTACGCCGCTTCACCCGCCGCAGTTCCTCTTCCGGTTCGGGGTGGAGGGGAAGATCGGCGGGGTTAACTGGCTTGCGGTCCATCACCTCAGCGAAGCTGAGGAGCAACTGCGCCAGCTCTCCCTCGGACTGGAGACGATCCGCGCGCGGGCCGTAATACCCCTTCTTCAAGCGGCCGAGTTCTACCTGCAGACGCAGATTCTCGATATACAGATCGTCGGCGCGCTGCTGCTGCTCCACGATGCGTTGCTGCTGCTGGTCACGCTCCAACAGCAGCGCGCACACCATCGCTTGCAGTGCTTCCTTATCTTCAGGTAAGTTGGGCGACACGGTGGCAGGCACAAGTAAGTTATGCCATAAGTTGCTGCGGATAACTTATATCGCGACCTTCTCCCTGTTGCCTCCGCTGGTTCGCTCGAGGTCCTCGGTGCGCTCGCGCGCTGCGGTGACTCGCTCGTAGCGCGGCACGCGTTTCAACTTCGTCATGTCGATCCCGTCCAGGATCATCGCCAACTCACTGGCACGCAACTCCACACAGCGCCCCCCTTCCTTCAAGCGGGGCAGTTTGAAAACGCCAACTTCGAGCCGCTTGTACCACAGTTAAGAATGCACGGGCTCCGATTACAGCCACACGTCTTGTGCGCGTAACGCATCCCTTCCATCCGCTCAGCGGGCAGCAACTCCCCTGCGTAGGTGAGCGTTACAACCGCTATGGGAAGACGCTGCTGCTGCAGAGCGACGATGGAGTGATCTACGCAGTTCGGCCGCAGTGGACGGATGTTGTAGCGCCCGATCCCGAGATCGTTCTGGGCGGGGGTAGAACGTTGTTCCGCGCGGCGGACCTGCTGGAACTCGCCCAGCTGATTGATCGTCTCAGCGGCCACGATGGGGCGAGGCGGTGAAGAATGGCGCGTAAGGTGAATTTCGCCGCATGCGTAAGGGAAACTATGCCGCATGTACGTGATTGCGACGTGGCAATTAGCAAATCGTGTAGGCATGAATCAAGGTATGCAATACCATACCGTCTTGACGTGTACTGTATATGCGGCATAATTAAAGAAACGATCGGCAAGCCGATTCTGGGAGATCGCGGTGCCCGCCAAAAGCGACAGCAAGCATCCCAAGGTCCAGGCCCTGCTCGAAGAGGGCGCGCTGAATCCGGCGCCGGAGAAGGTCCAGGATCCGAAGTTCCACTATGGCGAGTTCTTCGATGTGCGCGACATCGTGCAGGTCAAGTACGAGATGCTGCGCCGTGTTTCGGTGGAGAAGGCGTCGGTCGCCAGTGCGACCCAGGAATACGGCGTGTCAAGGCCCACGTACTATCAGACCAAGGCCAGCTTCCAGGACGCGGGAATCGCCGGCCTGTTACCTGGGAAGCGTGGTCCGCGCGGCCCGCACAAACTGCAGGGCGAAGTACTGGCGTTTATCCACGAGCACGTGGTTGCTGGCCAGCCCATTCGCGCCCGCCAGATGGCCAAGCTGATCCAGAAGAAATTCGATCTCGATGTCCACCCGAGGACGATCGAGCGGGCAGTCGCAGTAAAAAAAACCGCACACTGACGCCAGATGGTGGCGAGAGTTGGGAGCGGCTGACCGGCGTCGTGCCGCAATACGAAGCTCTGCGCAATGCCGCATTCGGTCAGGCTCTGCCGCCCGAGGCCCGCTCGGGGCTGTTGCTATTTCTCCGTCGCGGCATGTTGGGATGGGCGCGGGTGATGGCTACGGCTGGACCGAGCCCGCCGCCTCAGCCGCGGCGTGAGACATCGTTGAGCTTCCCCACTGCGGAAGAATCCAAAACCGTCATTCATATCTTCGCAGCCCTAGCCATGAACGCGGGGCATCGAGGAGCGACAATATGAGCGATTCCATGAAAGTGCAGCCCCATCATCTTGAGCGGGGTGCGTACCTGTATATTCGGCAGTCCTCAATGCGACAGGTCATCGAGAACGTGGAGAGCACGAAGCGTCAATACGCGCTGCGCAACCGCGCCATCGCGCTTGGCTGGCGTGAAGATCGAATCGTCGTTGTGGACAGCGACCAGGGCGAATCGGGCGCTTCGGTGGTCTGGCGTGAGGGCTTCCAGCACCTGGTTGCCGAAGTGAGCATGGGCCGCGCCGGCATCGTCATGGGACTGGAGGTCTCGCGCTTGGCGCGCAACAACGCG
>Ga0206867_1045_pt1 | contig 27485 bp, 22 predicted proteins | sample Alteio_BWOrgCont_37_FD_152905 | JGI IMG/M metagenome (GOLD analysis project Ga0206867, IMG submission 152905) | Enriched cells from forest soil in Barre Woods Harvard Forest LTER site, Petersham, Massachusetts, United States -... | ecosystem: Environmental > Terrestrial > Soil > Temperate forest >...
AGCCAATCCTGATCGTAGTTGAATATAAGCTGACCTGTGGACTCCCGTATGAGTGTTCCAACGCGAATTCCATTCATGTAAATGTATAGGTTTTGATATCTTCGATTTTTTGGCATTTACCAATTCTCTTTAATTTTATGGACAGTGATATTTTTGGGTCTAATCAGTATCTCAAGATCAAGTGAGGCAAGTACGCGAAATAAAGTTTCAAGACGCGTACCAGGGGCGCCCTGCTCAATGCTGGAGATGGTAGTTTGATCGAGATTATAAGCTTGTCCAGCTTCCTCCTGGGTAAGCTTTTTGGCTTTGCGTTGGCGTTTGATGGCGCTACCAAGTGATTGTGGGGAGTATACCAATTGTTCCATTTGTCACCCGTTTAGTTGAGGTTCATAATTTAATTTTATAGCTGTACAGCCATATAGTCAATATATGGCTGTACAGCTATATTATAGAAATATAGCTGTACAGCCATATAGTAGGCAATGATGTAAAATCAGTCTGATTAGAATTGTTTTATGAGGTAAAATCGTGTCATCCTAGCACTAGGATGGTGATATCTGCCAGAGGAACGGTGAGCCAAATGAGTACCTTTACCGATTGGATAATAGGCAAAATAAGTCCCTGGCTGACGAAAAGTCAGCCCTTTCCGCGTCGACCCTATTTTTCCGATTTCAACCAGGTTTGTGAAAAAATTCGAGTGGGAGACCTGCTCTTATCGGAGGGGCATAGTCGTATTGCTAGCATCATTGGGCATGTGACGCAATGTGTTTGGACGCATTCGGCGCTTTATATTGGGCGTTTGGAAGATATTGAGGATCCTAAGACAAAGGAGTTGGTCGCAGAGGCAGGCTCTTGGACTCCGGATGAGCAATTTCTAGTTGAGAGTGAAATTGGTTCAGGAACGATCATTACCCCCTTGGCCACTTATAAGGATGAGCATGTTCGTCTGCTTAGGCCGCAAGGGTTGATTCCTGAAGACGCGCAGAAGGTGGTTAATTTCGCGGTTTCCAGGCTGGGGATGAAATACGATGTCCGGCATTTGCTGGACTTGGCGCGCTTCCTGTTTCCCTGGGGTCTTTATCCCAAAAGATGGCGTTCTAGTTTATTCCAGCATAATGCCCTCCAACCAACCAAGGATATTTGCTCCTCCATGATTGCGGATGCCTTCCAGTCGGTTGAATATCCTATCCTGCCCTTGGTCGAAGAAGGGTATCAAAAGGAAATAGAATTTGTGCCGCGCAATGTTCGTCTGTATACGCCCAGCGACTTTGATTATTCGCCTTATTTTGACGTGATCAAATATCCCTTCTTTCCCTTAGGCGAAAAAGGCGCCTATCACGAATTACCCTGGAAGAAAAACGTGGTCAGTGATGATGACGGAGATAAAATTGTCTTTCTCTCGCCGGCAATAAGGCAATTTTTTAGCTCCCACGCCTATGCCGTCGTTGGCGCTTCCTCTGATCGGGATAAATTTGGGAATAAGGTCCTACGTTGCTATCTTCAGCATAATCTAAAAGTCTATCCCGTCAATCCGCATGAAAAAGTAATTGAAGGCCTAGCTTGTGTTAAGCGGCTGGCTGACTTGCCAAAGAGTGTTAAAAGTATATCCGTGATCACCCAGCCTGTCGTGACAGAGACTATCGTGGAGGACGCGATAAATAAGGGCATACAAAATATTTGGATGCAGCCGGGCGCGCAAAGCGAAGCGGCGATTGAAAATGCCAAACAACATAAGATCAACCTGATAGCCGATGGTACCTGTATTTTAGAGGAATTAAACTTTCACGATAATTTGCTGTGAGCACCCCCTGTCATCCTCTCCCCTGTCATCCTCTCCCCTGTCATCCTCTTTCCCCTGTCATCCCGAGCGCAGCGAGGGATCTCGTGATGGCCCGAGATCCCTCGCTGCGCTCGGGATGACGGGGGGGAGAAGGATGACAGGGGAAGAAGGATGACACGGTGTGACGACGGGTTAAGCAAACACATACCTGCGAAGAACGTATTTCAATAGTTTTTTGTAGAAGTAATCGCGGAAATTTTTCACAGGCTTAAGCTTCATACGTCGCAAAAAGCCGTCAAAGCCCCGATCACTTTTGAAAAAGAAAACAGAAGCGATACTCATTGCCACTAACTGAAGCCTAGACGCATTTTTTAAATTTAACAAAGCACGTGAAAGCGTTTGTTCTTCCTGGCTCAAGTCACTGCCGAAGGGGTAGGGCTGGCAATAGCCTTGTTGGCGAACCTTCTCTAGCACTTTTTCAATCGCTTCAGGATAATTGTTTTTAAAGACCTTGGGTATTTGATAATCAGGCGATATTTTTCCGGCTTTTTTTGCCTTTAGCAGCAGTCTTTCTTGAAAACGGGAATCCGCGATATTCAAAATAGCTTTAATCACCTGGCTATCTGTTTTGCCGCGACAATCCGCGATGCCATATTCCGTCACAACCAAGTCGCGTAAATAGCGCGGTATAGTCGAATTCGGATAATCCCACACGATATTGCTCTCGACTTTACCTTTATTGATTCGTGTACTACGGCAATTAATAAGCGAGCGCCCATCTCGCAATTGACTAGCCATGCTGACAAAATCATGTTGGCCACCCACACCGCTAATTTCCTGATAATCTTTAATCACGTCTGAAATGACATCCCCCGCCAAGGTCAGCATCAGCGAGGAATTGACAAGGCGAGCCTCCTGACGCTGCAGTCGCAGCAATTGCGGCGCCAATATCAACGAATTAGTTCTGGCTACAGAGGTCATTTCGAAGAGTTGTCTTTCCTCGGGAGCCAGCTGATTCAAGCTGGAATAAAGGTCCACCGAGCCAAAGAAAAAGCCCGCATGTATCACCTTCCCCGATTTTAAACGATCACCCAGACAGGATTTTAAAATGGCCTGCTTGGAGACGGCCGAACTCAGATCAGCCGCCAGGGTTTCGCCAGAAGGCAAAATTAAACTCTCATTTTGAAATTGGATTTCAGGTTTAAAGATGCCAAAGGTTTTAAGAAATTCGACATCAAGCGCAGTCAATCTGGAATGAATGATTTCTCGCCCAATCAAAATATCAATCATGTCGGGTGTTATTTTTTCACCAATCAAATTGGCATTTAACAGCCTTTGCAGACCTATATGCTCATAAACCCGTTTCTTCAAAATACCCGCTTTATACAGTTGAATATACTCATCACTAAACATTTCCGTTGAGGCGTATAAGCCTTTATCAAAGAGACCATCCGACCCTAGATCGGAAACCAAAGTTCCAAATTTTTCCCGTACCTGCAGTTCTTGCAACAACTCACGATAGAGCTTATTTCCCCTCTGCCGAAAAATTAAGGCAGCGGCCAAGGCATTGCTGAGTTTGCCTATTCCAATTTGCAAACAGCCATTATCCTTGATCAGGGCACTGGTATAGAGGCCGATCAGATGATCCTGAGTCGATAGCTCATCGCGTGGCAAGGCAAAAAGAGAGCGATAGCGCTTAGTATCGATAACCTGAGTGAATACCTTTTCCTCCACCTCAGCCGCCAAGCCATACATAAAGGGTAAATTGCCGTTCACTTCAGCCACCATCGCAATTTTATTCCCCTTTTCCGCCGACTTTTTTAACCAGCGTTCTAATTCATGAAATAAATCGGTATTACAGCTTAAACTATACAAACGGGGATTAGTTGGGGAGGGCGAAACCTGTTGGGCAAGCACATTGACGGATAAATCAGCGACATCTCGCGCCACGCTGGTATAGCTAGAACTAACATAATTCTGTTGCACATAGCCGTTATGGATAAACTTCCCCGGCGAGAGAAAAAATTCAATGACATTGATATTCTCAGGCAGGGTCTGCGACTCGCGGTATTTTTCATAGAGCGGATCTTCACAATCCCCGAGCAGACGATCTAAAATCGGCTCGATAAATCTTTTTTCCAGTTCATTCTTTAGGCGAGGTCGAGCCAAGGTTAGGCCCGTGATAATAGTCAGCTTAATGGAGCTGTCATCGCAAGCCAATCGAAACAGCGCGTTCAGCAATCCAATCGGTTTCCCCAAGCCAAGAGGCACACCAATATTAATGGTTTTACCCACCTGGGCCAAAATTTCCCTGGCGCCTTTTTCATAACTATCCAACTGGTTGCTCATCTACAATCTCTTTTTTTACTTAGCGATCAACAGGCTGCGGTTTTCCATTTTCATCAATAGCCACATAGACAAAATCACCTTCAGCTACCTTGGAAAGCTGTTGGTGCTTCAGAGATTGCGTCCAACATTCTATTTTAAACTGCATGGAAGTTCGCCCCACTTTGAGCAGTTCCGTATAGCAGCCAACAATATCACCAACGGAGACGGGCTTGATAAAGTTCAGAGAGTTAATCGCCACCGTCACGGTGCGGCAGCGCGATCGACGCGTCGATTCGCAGACCCCCGCCAGGTCCATGTGAGAAACCAACCAGCCACCAAAAATATCACCACTGGCATTGGTATCCGCGGGCATGGCCACCACACGAATGGATAATATGCCAGCAGGTTCTGTTTGAATGTCCATTTGCCTTACTCCTATCCTGCTCATAGAATACTTGACCCCTTAACCTAGACACTTCACAATCAATTGTATCTTATTAGCAACAAGCGTGACACCACCGACGCAATGCAGGGATAGCAGAATGAGAAGCATTCCGCAGCATGCCTTGATCAAGGCCATCTTAGTTGGCCTGGTCTTGTTATCTGCCAAAGTCAGCGCCGCTGATCTCAAAGGAGAGGCGCCTCCCCCGCCGCGCAAGATTTATAAGGGAGAAATTGAAAGTACGGACTATGGTAACGCAGTGATCCCCGGTTTTGCGCCAGCCATTTATACCAGCGAAATGTATCATGGCGATCTCGAAGGCGCCGATTATTATCCCCCCACGGATTATAGCTTGCATGATGGTTTTTACCTGGGCATCCAGGGTGGCTATGATTCCTACAAAATTCGCGAAAGTATCAATATTGTCGCAGGGGGAGCCACCGTCTTCGGTCAAAACCCTCAACTTAGCGCGGTGGGTGGCACTGGCACCCTTTTCGGGGGCTATGGGCGTTACTTTGACGAGCCACTGTATATTGCCGCTGAAATTTTCTATAACGTCCCCTCCGCTACCACCACCCAAATCGTCAATTCCGATGTGGCTAGCTATTATCTGAGGACACTAGTCCAAAATACCTACGGTTTAAGTTTTTTGCCCGGGCTTAAACTCTACAACAGTACTATGATTTATTTACGCCTAGGCTACACCCGCCTGCAGATCAAAACCTATGAAGCTTCCAGCGCCCTAGACATTAACAATGCCCAGCAAAATGGCCTTAATGCCATTCATTATGGCTTGGGTTTAGAAGTGGATATTTTCCGCAACTTCAGCTTGCGCGGCGACTATACCTACATCAATGGCCGCTCCATTACCACGGCGACTGGCACCATGGTCACCCCTTCAGACAACCAATTCCTCATCGGTCTCAACTTCCATTTCTTTTAATCCTTACCCTGCGAGCCAAAGGGCGAGGGAGCGTGCACTTTTCTCGGTTTATTCTGGGGCTGAGCACTCCAGGGCGGCGTATAAAAGCCCGCGTGGTGCTGCTTGATGGAAGGTAGCGCCATCATCGGTGTTAGCTCTCTAACCGCCAATGAATGAGATCTTCGTTCGGCCGCTGCTTCAACCTTCGATTCTGCCGCCTCAAGCTCCACTTCTTCCGGCAAGGCCAAAGAGCGAGTCGCAGGATGCAGTTTGATGGCGGCCTCAACCAATTTATCAAAACCCGCATGGTATTTTTTTAAATGACGATCTATCAGCGCGTTTTTATCGTTTAAGTCATGGACTTCTTGGTACAAGCGCTCGCGCTCTAAGGGTTGCCTGCTTTCTTTCACTCTAGCCAGGGCGGCAACCAGCAGGATATTCACAAAGACCCAAGCCAATCTCCGTTCTTGAGCCACGCTAAGCTGTTTTAGGAAGTCAGAGAAATAAGCGTCTGCTTTGAGGGCTTCAACTAAACCAGGAAAAAGAATGTCCAAGATACCCAGCTCAGCCATCTTGGCAAAGTTTTCGGTGGCTTTGCTGGCGTAAAATAGGCTTGAAATCAAATAGAGTTGTTCGCGAACATAGGGCTCATCCGCGCGGGAGAATAATAAGGGCGCTTTAGCCTTGATAGCTTGTTCCAGTGAAGGCGAGAGTTCGCCGGGAAGGTTGTTGAGATGGTCAATGGCGCGCAGCATCGCTAAGGGATTCTTCTCCAGCATCTGATCCGGGAGAAGCGGCGTGATGATCGAGACGGGCCCCTTAGCCACTTTCAGGCTCTTATAGGCACGTCCTTTTGAGGTAGGGTCATAGACTTCACCGCTAGCCGATACACGTAATTCATTAAAATAAAAATCTTTCAGCAGGTTTTCGCTATTGAAAACAAGAAGCCTGGGTTCATTTTGCGAGGCTGCGTTAGTAAACAGGGAGGCCAAGATGGATTTGGCCCTGTCTGTAGGAATGGAAGTGACTAAGTTAACGGTGCAGCCGGACAAGCGTGGATCTTTAAGCAGACTAAAGGTGACAAAGTCGCCGAAAACCGCTGCTTGGCTATCGCCGGCGGCAATGAAAAGTTCCAGCGCTTTTTTGGCTATTTCTGGAAGGGTGATGGAAGCGACCACCGTTCCCTTAAGGTTGCCCCTAAGTGGCTCGGGTTCGGGAGCGATCAAAGGGGCTGGTTCCTTATTTTCCTTTCTTTCCTCGGCCAATTTCCGCTTTTCTTCTTGTTTCTTTTGTTTTTTACTTTCGATCAGTTTCTTTTTATCTTCTTTGGCTTTGATTTCTTTTTCCAACTCTTCTTGCTTGCGTTGTGCGCGTCTTTCTTTTTCTTTCTCTTCTTCAGCCATTTTCAATTTCTTTGCCGCCTTGGCTGCCGCCTTGGCTTCCGCCGCTAACTTGGCAGTCTTGGCTTTTTCCTCTTCTGTTTTAGCAAGCGCTTGCCTCTCGGCCTCTTCCTGTCGCTGGACTAATTCCTCTCGTTTTTTAGCCTCAATTTCCTGATGAATCTGTGCAAGTTTTCGCTGCGAGGCATTTGATTTATCGATTTTGGTCATCAATTTATATATTTCTATCTTGGCACTCGGTCTAAGGCCGGGGAGGTTAGCGATCATTTCGGCATTATGAAGAAATTCATTTGTCGTCACGGCGATTTGTTTATTTTTAATCGAGGAAGGAAGCTCAGACTCTCTGATAAAGCGAAGGGCTGATTCCAAGTCCGCTTTGGTCTCAGGCAAATTAAAGGTGCTCAAGTAAAATTGGCCGCGCAGTTTAAAACAATCAATCGTGGTGGGCCCCGAGCTTCTATCAGCCTCGGATAAAATCAGCCAAAGGGCGAGATTGATATTAAACAGGATTTGAGTGGTATCACCCTCATGACGTCTCATAAAAAAGGCGAGGGCACGGAGGCGAAAAAAGTTGCTATTGTAGGGATTGCGCTCGATGGCTGTCGTTAAAAAATTTATGGCTCCATCCGCGTCTTTCTGGGTGAGGAATTGTTCTGCCGAATCTTCGAAAGATTTCTCAAGAACCTTGGCAGCTTGGTCATGCGGTTTTTGTAAAATGGGAATGGAGGCGATAGCGGGATCCGCGGTCAGCAATTTAGCTAAATTGTCAAAATGACGGAGAAAAAATGACTTTGCTCTGATTTTATGGGTGTCGGAATGGAAGTATTTATACTGAGGATCATCCATGAAGATGGCCTCCATGTATAAATTTAAGGCCGAGGTATAATTCTTTAGATGATAAGAACAAAGACCCAGTCGATAGGAAGTATCAGTGTAAAGATGAAAGTATTTAGGCATTGAAATTAACGGGGAGAAGAGCTGTTTTGCCGCGAGGCCGTCATTCATGGCAAGCTCATACTCATGAAATACCCCCTGATGGACGCGCGCTCTCCACAAGAGGAATTCGGGTTCAAGCTTACCTTTTTTAGTTATTAACTCTTCCTCAATTTGTGCAAGGGTAGATAAATAGATTTTGTAATCACTATTCAAACCCAAATTAATGACCTCGATCATTTTTAAGCTCAAACGGTTTAGATCCTCTTCAGGAAGTTCCGGGTTAAAGAAACGTAATTCTTTTTTTCTAAACTCAGGATCGGTATTTAAATGGTCGGGCAGATGGCCGCGTTGGCTAGCTTCCTCTAGGATTGATTTTGATAAAGTAGTGCCCAGTTCATATCTGGTTTTATTCAGCTCCATTTTTTTTCTTTGAGTGTTTTCTAACTCTTTCTTTACGAAGCTAAGTTCAATGCTAGGGTGCGCATCTAGGCCAGATTCAATGAGCCAACAAGCCAGGGTGAGTTTTTTGATGCTCTCGTCGATTTGGTTTTCTTCGGGGTGATTAGCTAAAGCCAATCCTTGGCAATAATACCATTCTGAATTATCAGGATTGGTATAAATGGCTTTGTCCAGGGCGGCTAGGGCTTTTTCTGGTTGTCCGGCGGAGTGTAATGAAATCGATTCTTCATAATAATAGCGGGAGTTTTTCTCAAATAATAATTTGGGATTATCTCGAAAGGGTTGATCAAAACCCTGCAGTTTTTGGCTTTGCAAGTAGGTCATGATCCGACCCTTTGCCTGTCGACTCGCGCTATACTCACAGGATCCTCGCTCGAGCTTGATGAATTTCATCAACTGCTCATCGGCTTCGTTAAATTGATTGAGCGCAGAGTAGCAGGTACTGAGATGCAGGAGGGTCATTTTTTGAAGAAAAACTCTATTTTTTTTCTCAAACAAAGCTTCGAGCATCTTGAAGTTGTTTAAAGCCGTGTTAAACATTTTCATTCCTTCCTGTGCGCAAGCCAGTGTCATGTGTGCCTCAGGGGGAAGATTAGGGGTTTGGGCAAAAGCGACCAGGGTCATACTTAGTGCTTTAGCGTAGTTTTCATTTATTTGTTCTTTTGCGGCCTCCATTAATTTAGTCATGGAGTCTCTACATTTCTCAATGCTGACGGTGGAATTTCCATTGACAATGGTTTCTAGTAGTTCATTGTCTGCAGAATTGGCTACAGGAGAAGTAACCTCTTTACTCTCCTTTGGGTTTCGCGCTTTGCTAGATTCCATGGTTACCTCGGTTAATTGTGGGGGCCTGGTCGGGTTGGCGGTAATACTTGAGATGGTAAGGTCCTTTGTCTTTGAGAAGAGGATCCCCAAAAACTGGGCTGGGCATAATAGCTTGGAGCGGCTGGAGCAGCTGGAGCAGCTGGAGCAGCTGGAGCAGGGGGAAGGATACCGGCATTGGGCAGAGTCAATATTTCCCTGGCCTGTGAGGCTATCATACTGGCTCCCTGATAATTATCCCAAGCAGCTAAGGCATTGCCTTGTAAAATCTGGGCGGAAAGTGAATTTTGAAAGTTCAGCCAATAGGCCTGTTGCGCGTTCATCAGCATGCCCTGTTGGAGAGCATAGGCACTTTGAGGGTCGAGCATGGGTTGTTGATATGCCGTGGGATTGGTCGGGTAAAAGAAAGGGGCAGGGGTTGCGCTGAAGCCGGTTGGCGGAAGGAGTGGGGATTGCGTATAGGGTGGGCTAGGAAAGACTGCAAAGGTTTGCGCTTGTGTGAAAGAGGTTAATAACCCTGTTGCGGGTATCTGGGCTATTGGCTCTTGCACCCCAAGTAACCCCGCTGCCGCGGCATCAACAACCCCTGCTGCCGCGGCATCAACAAACCCCGCTGCCGCGGCATCAACAACCCCTGCTGCCGCGGCATCAACAAACCCCGCTGCCGCGGCATCAACAACCCCTGCTGCCGCGGCATCAACAAACCCCGCTGCCGCGGCATCAACAACCCCTGCTGCCGCGGCATCAACAAACCCCGCTGCCGCGGCATCAACAACCCCTGCTGCCGCGGCATCAACAAACCCCGCTGCCGCGGCATCAACAACCCCTGCTGCCGCGGCATCAACAAACCCCGCTGCCGCGGCATCAACAACCCCTGCTGCCGCGGCATCAACAAACCCCGCTGCCGCGGCATCAACAAACCCTGCTGCCGCGGCATCAACAAACCCTGCTGCCGCGGCATCAACAAACCCTGCTGCCGCGGCATCAACAAACCCTGCTGCCGCGAAATCAACAACCCCTGCTCCGGCCACATCAACAACCCCTGCTCCGGCCACATCAACAAACCCCTCTCCCGCTTGCGGGAGAGGGTAGGGTGAGGGTTTCGACCGGTCATGTTCATGCTCGAAGCGAGCACTTGCCACATCCAGACCCTCACCCCGACCCTCTCCCACTAGTGGGAGAGGGGGTCTTTGAGCCTCGACCTCACGCTTTTCTTCAGCTAAAGCTGCTGCATCCTCCGCTGCTTTGAGCTCGGTCTTACGTTTTTCATCTTCAGCCTTGGCTTTTCCCTCCGCTGCTTGGCGCTCAATCTTACGCCTTTCTTCTTCAGCCCGAGCTTTAGCCTCTGCCTCTTCCCACAAAGCCTTAGTCGCAGGATGTTCTCGAATACAAGTATCCAAAAGCGCCTTTCCCTCAGGACGCCAGTGATTTTTAATGCCCCCCGGGCTAGTTTTAATAAGCGTTTGTATTTCCGTCATTAAAGAGGCCAGCGTTAATTCCGCTTTGGTATCCAGCAAGCGCTGTTTGGCGGAAATAACCAACATATTGGAAAGCAGCAATAATCGATCTTCTGTCTCAGCCTCAGCTGCTTTTTCTAATGAGGTCCAATAAATGGGATCGTGAGGCAGGTTATAAGCAACGAAAGAAAATAAAGGTTTCAAGAGATCCAACTCTGCCAAAAGCGCCACATTTTTTTCAGCCTTAGGCGAGCTAAAGAGTTCCGTTAAGATCAAAACTAATTTGGCACAAAACGCATCGCTCTCATCAACAAGAAGAGCCGCCCCCTTCTCTTTAATAGCCTCAATCAAGGGCTGAGATAAACTGCTTTCTAAATGCGCGGCATGAGAAAGGGCTCTAAAAGCAAACAAGGGATCACGATCGATCAAAATCCTGGCGTCTACTGTCGTATTGATTCGGCTTTTCATGACAGATTGATAGGCCCTACCCTTAGGATGGGGATCAAAGACTTCACCCTTTTCGTTCGCACCTATGGTTTCAAATTGAAAATCCCCCACCCAATCGGGGCTAGAGACTATTTCAAAGAGACGCCCGCCTTTTGTTAATCTTAAACAGACCTTGTCATCCTGAACGAAGTGAAGGATCTCGGGCCACAAGCGCCGGATTTCCTCTGCTGTTTGGGTGGTGACAATCGAGATCGGGCAGGTTTTCGCTTGAGGATTGTTCAAGAGTTGAAAGCAAACAAAATAGCCACAGAGAAAAGAGTCTGGCGCGCCGGAATCCCGAAGTTTCCTTAGCAAAAGCTCAGCCTCTGGCGGGATGGTAATGTTAGCGAGAGGTTTCAATTCAGGTCGGCTGGCTAGGCTTGGCCCGCTGCTTTCTGACCCGCCCTCTGTCATCCTGGTAGGGGCCTGTTCCTTGGGTTGCGAATCGGACTGCTGAGCCGATCTTTTCGCTTCCTTTTTGGCCTTCTTGAGTTGGGCCTTGGCTAGCTTGGCTTCTAACTTCACTATCCTTCTTTTATTTTGAATTTGCGCTTCCTCTTCTTGTCGCTTTCTTGCATTCTCCGCCGCTAGAGAGGCCTTTTCAGCCTCTAACTGGCTTTTTAAGAGAACTCTTTCTTGTTGCTCTTTTCTTATCTGGGCCTTTTTTTCAGCCAAGATTTTTTTCTTTTCATCCAGCCTGGCCTGGATTTTTTCGGGGGTGTTTTCTATTTTCTGCTTTAGTTCGTTGATTTTCGACAAGGCTGATTTCGATTTGGTTTTGTCATAGGAGAGTTGAAAATAGGCCAATTGTTTTTCCAGGCTTAGGTTAGCGCCTAAGGTGGAAACGGTGATTTCAATTACTCTGGCGAACTCGTGTTTAAATAAGGGAAAATTAGATTTTTTCCTTAGCTCATGAGGCAGGTCTTTAAAGGCGCTATAAAAATAATCAAACTCGTCCCCGCATTTTTCGATTTCCTGAGAAAATAATAGACAGGTCTGCCGAAGAAGATGGTAATCGAAAATGTTAGAGTTTTTATCGTTATGCAAATCCGCGTTGTATATCCAGATGGAAAGATTGGCAAAGAACAGAGCATATTTTAAATCATGTTGGTAGAAGGGGTCTTTCGTAGAAAGAAAGCGGTTATGTCGATCTAACAAAAGCTGAGCGCGTTGGTGGTAGAGCAAGCTTCTGTTTGGATTAAGTCGGATAGCGGTTTCATTATGTAAGATAGCTGAATTGATTTTATCCTGTTTTTGGAAGCGCTTAGAGGCTTCCTCGAAAGCTAAACTGGAACGGTCAGCGTCGCCGCCTAGACACTTTTGCTTGCTCTCAGTCAGTTCAGCAGAAAGCTGAGCGGCTTCCTTTTCGGGATAGCCAAAGAATTTTAGCTGATTTTCACCGTGCTGCATGCAGGATTTTAGCAGAGACAGTTGCATCTCTCTCAAAGGCTGGTCTAAGGCTTCAACGTAAAGGTCATCTTCTATGACTTTGGCATAATATTCTAGGGATTCCCCATATTTTTCACTATCATGAGCAAGTGCCGCCAGGGCATAGGTGGTATAATTAGTCAGTTTTTTAGATTCTTTGCGGTCGTCGTATTCGTTGGCAATGCTAATGATGTTTTTCAGATCCTCTGTGGCTTGATCAAATTCCTTTTTCTTGCTGTGATAGTCAGACTTTATTAAGTATATCGACGGGTCGAGTCTAAGATCTGCTGGAAGCTCAGCCAAGGTATTAAGGAATAAATCGCCATCTAATTTACAATGTGCTTCAACTGCTTTGATAATGGTTGGGACGAATGTTTTCAACTCCTCGGGGTTTTTCCCAGGATTGACTTTGACAAGGTGGGCCAAGCGCGAATCAAAATCTGCGCGGAGACTGGGGAAAAAGGCGCCGACTGGCGAGGTCGAATTTTCCAAGTTTTTAGCTTTCTCTGCTACCGTAGCCTCAAGTTCGACTATGCAACGCCTAACAACTTCAATCTTGATAGTTGGATTTTTATCCATACCATTGGCTAGCAGCCAGCGTGCGAGGAATAGGCCGCGTCTGGCTCCTCGGATATCGTCATAATCATAGCAAATCTTGCCATAAAGAAAGTGATTTTCCGCTGAGCTGGGCGTTAGGCTCAAAAGGCGCTGAACGATTTGGGTCAGAGTTAGTTTCTTTTGGCTAGGAGAAATTAATTCACTCAGGGCTATACGAAATAATTGTTCTTTGCTCACGTCTTTAAGCCCAACTTTACGCATGAGCAAATCAAAACACTCTTGGGCTGGCATCTTTTTAAGTTCTTCTACGGATAGGCCGGAACTTACACTATGCAGGCACATGTTAAAGTCTGAAAAAAAGCTAAGCAGCGTCTCTTTAAGGTTGACGGGCAGAATATTGGCTTCTCCCGCCAGCTCTATACTGCGAAGGAAGGATTCTTGTGCAAGGAAGAAGTTTTTGTTTCCCAGGTAAGCCGTACCCAGTCGATACGCAACCCAGGCGGCGTCTTGATGTTTTGAGGACTTTTCTAAACGCGTTAGGCAATCCTTGTAGCCCTTCAAGGCACCGGAGCATTCGTTCCGCGCTTGCATAATTAAGGCCATTAGATAGGCCAGACTAATATCTCTAGGGCAGATATTAATGGCTTCGGCAGCCTCAATGAAGGCTAGTTCGTAGGCTTTATCCTGATAGTGTGAATAGGCCTTCCTGTAATGTTCCTGGGCCAACCCAATTTCTTGGTCACTGGCCATTGGATTGTTTACTTTAAAGCTATCTTTTAGGTGGGAATCAGAGGGGTTTAGAATGAAAACATCTGTTTCTGTAAGCGATCCCACCTGTGCCAGGGCGGCGTAATGGGGTGATAAAGCAGAGAGCAATTTTGTAATGATATCTCTATTGCTATATTGATCAAGGAGGGCTGGAGTGTGGATGAGTTTAAGGGAAATCTCAGCGTCAGCGGAGTTAATCTGCTGCTTGTCAGTTAAAGCTTGTGATCCAGATAAAGTTTTCGAGCTAGTTAAAGCTTGCGAGCCAGTTAAGGCTCCTCCGACCTGGAAGACCTTAACTAGGGGCAAGGATTTTTTTTCTTCGCCGGATTCTAAAGGCTTGAAGGTAATATCTAGATCTAGGGAAAGGGATTTTTTTTCTTTGCTGGATGCGGAAGATTGGCGTTTTGAAAACATAAGTTCCTCATATATTTTAAACCCGGGAATCATACACTATTTTTTGACAGGATATACAGGCGAAGGTTATGCCGTTATCCAACGATAGGGGCGACCGTCGGTCGCCCCTATCAAGACGCGAGGTTGGCGGGAGTAGTCATAGGGTGGATGGTTAGGATTCAAAAAGTTCCAACCAGGATTGGATTACTTTGCTCAGGCGGAAGGATTCTTTGGCTTGTAGAACAGGGCGCTGGGTTTGCCATTCTTCGAGTTTGTTTAGAACTTGTGAGAATTGCTTGCTGTTGATGAGCTGGGAGGGGGAGCTCAGGATTTCACTGGCGGCGCCGAAATCGTGAGCGAGTACGGGAGTGCCTACGGCGTTGGCTTCGGCATAGACTAGGCCGAAAGTTTCTTGGCGGCGTCTTTGTGGATAGAAGACGCAGAAGGATTCGCGTAAGTGTCGTAGGGCTTGTGGGCGAAGCAGGGAGCCGAGGGAGCGTACTTGGGCTGGCAGTTTGAGTTGGTGCGGGCGGTGGCCGGGATCGGTGAGTAAGAGTTCATATTGGGGGCGGGCTTTGCGTACTCGCTCAAAGATTGCCAAGGTTTGTTCAAGCCCTTTGTAGGGTGCGCTCATGAAGATGAGCTGATGAGGGTTCCAAGCTGTTGGATCGGGGCGCAGTTCATCGGGAATGGGGTTATAGATCAGATGAACGGGTATAGAGCTAGCGTCTCTTCTTCCTTCGCAGAGTCGTTGATACCAGTTGCCTGCTAATTTTCGTCGAATATGCGCTCGGTGAAACTCAGAGACCGCAATCACTTCAAATTGATTTGCCGCCAAGCTATGGCGATGCTGATAAAGCCTGGCCGAGGGCAGATTATGCAGCCAGAGAAAGCGCCGAGCCTGGGGAAAGCGCTCAGCAACACTGTCTACCCATTCAACCTGACGTAGCAAAATAACCACAGCGGGCTTCAAAGCATGAGCAGAGTCAAAGGAAAGATAGTGCACCCCACCAATAACCGTTTCCTCACTCAGAGCACGACAATGCTGAGCAAGATATACCTCATGCCTCCCCTGCAACCCTCGCGCCACCCGCAAAACCGTCGCCTCCGTCCCCCCCAACGAAGCCCCAGACAACATAAGCTCCGTATAACTCTTCGGCGTAGCCGGATCATAAAACAAAACCTTCATCCCCACCCCCCACCAAAGTCACCCTCTCCTCCTGCGCTTTGTGCAGGAGGAGAGAGCCGGGGAGAGGAGGTCTCTATCATCTTATATATCCCTACTTCAACAAAGGCCCAAGCCCCTGCGGCGCAGAAAAATGCTCATAAGCCATTTTCAAACGCGACCCCAAGGATTGTTTAATCTCAAAAACGATCTCATAAACATCCGCCTTCTCATTCTTTTCCATCAGATAATCGTCACTGGTCATCAGCCCATCAATCAACTTCAACTCTAGCGCCCGCTTAGCCAACCAATGCTCACCCGTCGCCACCGTATTGATATCCAAATCTTTCCGATATTCCACAATCAAATCTTTAAATTTCTGATGAATGTCTTCCAATTCATCCCGCAATTTATTTCTTCCCTCTTCCGTATTCTTGCCAAACATGGTCAAGGTGCGCTTATAATTACCCACGGTGATTTGTTCGAAGTCGACATGCTTCTCATCCAAGACACGATGAAAGTTGGGCAGTTGGAAGATGACACCGATAGAGCCAATGATGGCGAAAGGCGCAGCGAGAATCTTGTTGCCCACGCAGGCCATCAGATAACCACCACTGGCCGCCATGGTATCGACAACAACGGTAAGGGGGATCTTGCGTTTGCGAATGCGCTCAAGCTCAGCGGCCGCCAAACCGTAGGTGTGCACCATACCGCCGGGGCTTTCTAGTTTGAGGACGATTTCATCCTTAGGGGTTGCCACGGTTAAGACAGCTGTGATTTCTTCGCGTAGAGAGGCGACGGCGGAGGCGCGCAGGTCGCCTTGAAAGGTTAATACAAAGACACGGGGTTTGGGGGGCGGGTTTTTGCCTAGGGCTTTAAGTTTCTTCTTCTGTTCCTTCAGCCCTTTTTTAAATTCGCTTTTGGTCTGGATTTCTCCCAGCAGGGCTTCTTTCGTTTCGCGGAGTTTTTCACTAAGATTGCGTACCAGTAAGTGGCCGCCATTTTTTTCACGGGCTTTGCTGACCAAGACTAAAATCATCATCAGAAGAAACAAAACCAGCGCGACGATGATCAATGCTTTAGCCGCAAAAAGCAGCAAATAACCCAAACTGTCCCACATAACCTTCTCCTATATCAAAGCAGACATAATATGCATAATTACAAAAAAACTCGAGGTTTTTCCCTGCTGGAATTTTTGCTGGTTTGCAGCTTGATGGTTGTCTTGCTGGCTTGGGCTTGGCCCGGGTTTAAGGGGTTATTGCAAGGCGCTGAGAGCGAGTCGCTGCTTAATCAGCTAAAGCAAGCCTTGGACTTGGCGCGAAACCAGGCGCTAGTACGGCACGAAGTGGTTAGCTTGCGCTACAACCAGGCGGAATTGGAAATTTTTCTGCCGCAAGGGGAGACGCTTTTCCTTTTTCCTCTCGCAAAGCAAGAAGGCAGGCTCAGCTCCCGATTTTTTCCCAAAGAAAAATCCAGCCTAAGTTTTCTACCGAATGGGAACACAGACAGCCAAAATGGTCGTTTTTGTTACTATCCAAAAGATAAAACCCTGCCCAGCTGGGTGGTGATTGTCAGTAAAACCGGCAGAATGAGGACCTTAACTAACAGCCTAGTATAGGTTCGGTTAACCCGTCGCCCCGCCATGTCATCCCGAGCGTAGCGAGGGATCTCGTGCCCTTTATCTAAGTCCGCTAAAAGGCACGAGATCCCTCGCTACGCTCGGGATGACATGGCGGGGCGGGGAAGGCGCGGGTGAGGCGGGGTTAACCGAACACATACACAGCCTAGCAATCTCTGCCGAACTATTGCAGAATTAGCGGACTTTAATGGGTGACTCTATGCAAAAAACGATACTGATCACAGGTTGTTCTAGCGGAATCGGTTTATGTGCGGCAGAAACCTTGCAGAAACGGGGTTATCGGGTTTTTGCGACGGCGCGTAAAGAGTCTGATGTGCGCGCTTTGGCGACTCGAGGGTTGGAGAGTCTTCAGTTGGATGTTAGGGATTCTAATTCTATCAATGCGGCGTTGACGGAAATACTTAAACGGACTGGCGGCACGCTCTATGCTTTATTCAATAACGCTGGTTTTGTGCAGGCAGGTGCTGTGGAAGATCTCTCAGCTGCCGCGATTCGCGAGCAATTTGAAACCAATGTTTTTGGAGCTATCGAGTTAACCAATGGGGTTATTCCTATTATGCGCAAACAGGGCTATGGGCGCATCATTCAAAATTCCTCCATGCTGGGCGTTGTCGCCTTCCCCTTTGTGGGGGCCTACAATGCCTCCAAATTTGCCTTGGATGGCTTCACCCACACTCTGCGTCAAGAACTACGGGGCACAGGTATTAAAGTCTCCATCATCGCCCCGGGCCCCATCCTCAGCCAGTTGCGAACTAATGCCGACCAATACTTCAGCACTCGAATCGATATCATCAGCAGTCCCCATAAACAAACCTACGAGCGAATGGCGAAACGCTATAAAACACCTGAACTTTCCAAAAAAGACCAGCGTGTTACCTTAACCCCCGAGGCTGTCGTCGCTGATCTCATTCACGCGCTGGAAAGCTCTCACCCCAAATCACACTATTACGTCGGCTTTGCCGCCAAACTCTTTGCCTTCTTGCGCCGCGTGCTGCCTGAACGAAGCTTAGACTGGCTTATTGCTAAGGCGAGCTACTAATGAAAATTCTAGTCTTGTACTACAGCCGCTATGGGGCGGTGAAAGAAATGTCCCTGCACCTGGCTCGAGGCATTGAATCGGTCCCCGATATGGAAGCCTGCCTGCGGACCGTGCCACCCGTTTCCACCAACCTCAGCGATTCGCAACTCGAAGTCCCCGACAGCGGCGCCCCTTATGCCACGCTGGATGACCTCAAAAACTGCGCCGGTCTAGCCCTAGGCAGCCCAACCCGCTTTGGCAACATGGCGGCACCCCTAAAATACTTCATCGACGGCGCCAGCAGCCTCTGGCTTTCTGGCGCGTTGGTCAACAAGCCCGCCGTGGTCTTCAGCTCCACCGCCAGCCTGCACGGCGGCCAGGAGACGACCTTGCTCAGCATGATGCTGCCACTCTTGCATCTGGGCTTTATGGTACTAGGCCTGCCTTATACCGAGTCTGACCTCATCCACACCAGCAGCGGCGGAACCCCTTATGGTCCCACCCATCTGGCAGGTTCGGGCACTAAAAAATCTTTATCGGACGAAGAAAAACGACTTTGTTTTGCCTCAGGGAAACGACTGGCAGAGATAGCAAAGAAGTTAAACTAATGCGGCGCTCCCGATGGCTAGGCCATAGCCTACTGGAGCTATTGTTAGCGATGGCTCTAATGGCGCTAGTCCTGAGCATCGCGGTACCGCGCTACTCCATGCATCTCACCCAGCTAAGACGCCTAGAGGCAAAAAGCGCCTTGATCAAATTGTCTTCAGCCATGGAGACTTACTACCTTGAACACAACTCTTACTCGGGCGTTAATCTCTCTGTCTTAAAAATGCCCGAATACATCGCGAGAAATAGCTATCGCCTGGTGATTGCCAACAATCGAGGCAGGTATTACCAGCTCCAGGCTATTCCACAAAACACCCAGATCACAAAAGATCCATATTGCGGCATTCTGAGCCTAAATTCTCTAGGCGCCAGGGCAATTAGTGGCAGCGCCGGCGTCCTGGATTGCTGGTAGCCTGGGTGTAGCGCAGCGAAACCCAGGAAATAATCAGCCACTTCTCCTGGGTTCCGCTGCGCTACACCCAGGCTACGGTTGCTTGCCTCAAGTCAGGGCGACCGCGGGGCGCCCTGACCCGACATTAATGTTGCCTTAAGGTTGCTATGTTAGCCTAAAAATAACACCAACAAGGAGGGGAGGTGAGTCATGTTAGCCAGAAATCATTCTTATCGTGAACAAAGTCGCAAAGCCGCCTTAGAGCTGATTTACAAGAGACTCGAGGGCATCTTAGATGTTCCTTTCACCGGTGCTGGACTTAACGCTACGCAGTGGGCTGTGGATCTTAGTCATCGCCATGAAATTCTTCTTTTTCTCAGATGGCTAAAGGATGAAGAATTGCCTTTATCCTATTTAGATAGGGATCAAAACGATTTAGAACAAATCAACATTGCCCGCGATTTTCTGCTTGTTATTCTCGCCTCAGAAACGCAGAAAAAATATTCTCCCCTATTCTACGAGGCGGTTTTTGACGTTTTAATCGCCATGGCTAAATACTGGCCACTTAATACCTATGTTCAAGAGGAGAATGGGGAGCTTTATCATCCCCAATGCTTCATTATTTTGGAACCGATTCCTAAGGAGAGGGAAGTGTATGATTCTGAAGGCTATCAATATGATCTGAGCGCCCTACCAGATTTTTTCAGCGGGAGCACTATCCCAGCTCACCCTATCCATCGTAGGACCTATCATCCACGCGATTTAGAATTTATGAAATGGCAGGCCGAGATAAAAGGCCATCCACTTCCGATGCTAAAGGAGAGTTCATTGATGTTTTGGCTGGGAAGCAAATTTTTTTCGGGGGTTAGCCCTAACCCTAACGAGCAAACCCAGACCTTTTTGGACAAAATTGAGGCCAGGGCCCAAGCTCGATCTCAAAAACACGCTGCTGGATTATCACCCAGGGCTTTAGCTAGGGTTAGTCCTGCCAATCAGCCTCATTTTCCTCCGGCCCAGCTTGCCCCGATCCTGACGCCTGCCCCTGACCTTCAGTCTTCGGTATCAGAACCCCTGCCCGCTAGAACGCGTCGCGAGGGCCGGCTAGGCTGGATGGGTAGCATTGAAATAAAAAATAGCCGCCGCAGCAGGGCCCAGGAAAGAGAGCAGCCAATCCTGACGGAGGAATCGTCGGAGCCTGCTATCCCTATTTCTATTGGCAAGAGGACAAGATCCCGATCTATCTCTTGAATCCCTTGGGTCTAAGCGCCTACAATAGGCTCTTTTTATCCAAGAGGTAATGCGGCATGCCGATTTATGAATACCAATGCCCGGCTTGTGGACATAAGCTTGAAGCCTTTCAAAAGATCTCCGAAGAACCACTGCGGGTTTGTCCAGCCTGTCAGCAGCCCCAATTGCAAAAACTCATCTCCGCAGCCGGTTTTCAACTGAAAGGCTCGGGTTGGTACCTTAGCGATTACAGTGCTAAGGGCGCCAAGAAGGAAAAGGAAGCGGGTGCGGAAAGCGCCTCAGGAACCAGCACGACAAGCACTACCACGACTCCCCCTCCAACCAAACCGGACACTAGCTCCACCTCCGGGACAACAAAGGACTAACACCCCATGTTAAATCGACTACAGCGTTATTTTATTTCAGGACTCTTATTTTGGTTGCCTATCTTGGCCACGGTGGTGGTGATTAAATTCATCTTCGATATTCTAAACAATACGCTGGCCTTGATTCCGCATCGTTATCAGCCAGATGTTCTCCTGGGGTTTCACATCCCAGGGATAGGGATCATTATTCCGCTTTTGGTCATTGCGATCACCGGCTTACTGGTAGCCAATTTTCTCGGTAAAAAACTGGTTAATTTGTGGGATTCACTGGTGGTGAGAATTCCGCTGGTGAGAACGGTGTATACCAGTGTAAAACAAGTGCTAGACACCTTATTTTCCCCTGGCGGTCGTTCTTTCCGCAAAGTGCTGCTGGTGGAATATCCTCGAGAAGGCTTGTGGACTATTGCCTTTCAAACCGGTGATGCCACCTCGGAGGTGACTAAGGCCGTGAATGATGGTGATATGGTCAGTATCTATGTGCCCACCACACCCAATCCCACCTCGGGTTTTTTATTGATGGTCTCTCGTTCTAAGATCATTGAGTTGGATATGCCGGTGGAGCAAGCCTTAAAATTTGTTATTTCCTTGGGCGTGGTTCAGCCGGGGATTTCGACTTCTAAGAAAAAGTTAACATAAAGGTTATCTAAACATGCCAATGCGAACCCAATATAACGGTGAAGTTTCCACGGCGCTCCTAGGCCAAGAGCTGAGCGTGACAGGTTGGGTGCATCGTCGCCGTGATCATGGCGGTATTATCTTCGTGGATTTGCGCGATCGAACGGGGATGTTGCAGGTGGTTATCGCGCCTGAAAATCGTGAGCTTTTTGCGCAGGCGGAGAGTCTGAGAAATGAATTTGTGGTGCAGATTAAGGGTAAGGTGCGCAAGCGTCCAGAAGGGACGGTTAACCCGAATTTAAGCACTGGCGAGGTTGAGCTGGCGGCGATGGAGCTTGAGATTTTGAATCGCTCTGAAGCTCTACCTTTTCCGCTGGATGATTATCTCGAAGTCTCTGAGGAAATGCGTCTGCGCTATCGCTACTTGGATTTGCGACGTCCAGAAATGCTGGAGCGCATGCGCTTTCGCTCCTGGGTCAATAGTTATCTGCGGCGCTTCCTGGATGAGAATGGATTTCTCGATGTCGAAACGCCTTTTTTAACCAAGGCCACACCCGAAGGGGCGCGGGATTATTTAGTGCCTAGCCGTGTGCATCAGGGTGAGTTTTATGCCTTGCCGCAGTCACCGCAGCAGTTTAAACAAATGCTGATGATGGGTGGGCTGGATCGTTACTATCAGATTGTGCGCTGCTTTCGTGATGAAGACTTGCGAGCGGATCGGCAGCCGGAGTTTACGCAGTTGGATATTGAAACCTCCTTTATGAATGAGGAGGAAATTCAAGCCTTGATGGAAGAAATGGTGCGGGGTTTGTTTGCGGATTTGCTTAAGGTGAAATTGCCTCAGCCTTTTCCTCAGATGACTTATGCTGAAGCGATGCGGCGTTTTGGGTCTGATAAACCGGATCTCCGTATTCCGCTGGAATTAGTGGATGTGGGGGATTTGCTGAAGGATGTTGAGTTTAAGGTCTTTGCTGAACCTGCCCGTCATCCTAAAGGACGGGTTGCTGCGCTGGCTGTGCCGGGTGGCGCTAGGTTGAGTCGTAAGGAAATTGATGACTATACCAAACAGGTGGCCGTCTTTGGTGCTAAAGGGTTGGCCTATATCAAATTAACGGAAGAGGGCCCCCAGTCGCCTATTCTGAAGTTTTTACCGGAGACAGTGACTAAAGCCATCATCGAGCGCACAGGGGCTAAAACGGGCGATCTTATTTTCTTCGGCGCCGATCAAGCCAAAATCGTCAATGATTCTTTAGGGGCGCTGCGGCTGCAGGTGGGGCATGATTTTAAACTCCTGCGTGAAGGCTGGTGTCCGCTCTGGGTAGTGGATTTCCCCATGTTTGAATTCGCGGAAGGGCGACTGTATGCCTGTCATCATCCCTTTACCGCGCCGCAATTGAAGAGCATCGATGAATTGCAAAAAAATCCGGAGGATCTGTTGGCTCGTGCCTATGATTTTGTCTTGAATGGCAGCGAGATTGGCGGTGGTTCCATCCGCATTCATTCTTCTGCTGTGCAGATGGCGGTGTTTCAAGCGCTGGGGATTAGCGAGGAACGCGCCAATAACAAATTTGGCCATCTCTTGCAGGCTATGAAACTCGGCTGTCCGCCGCATGGTGGCATCGCCTTTGGCATCGATCGATTGGTGATGCTGATGACGGGGTCGAGTTCGATTCGTGAAGTGATTGCCTTCCCCAAGACCCAGACGGCGACCTGTCCCTTGATGAACGCACCCTCGACGGTTGATCCTGAACAACTGGTGGAGCTGGGTATTCGGGTGCGGGGGCCTAATATAGAACAGAAAAAAGTTAACAGTGTGGAGAAGTAAAATCTATGGCTGGTCATAGTAAATGGGCGAACATTAAGCATCGTAAAGAAAGACAGGATGCTAAGCGCGGTAAGTTATATACCAAGTTGATTCGGGAATTGACGGTGGCAGCGCGTGGGGGTGCGGAACCTGCGGACAATCCGCGTTTGCGTACAGCCCTGGATAAGGCGCTTGAGGCGAATATGAGCCGCGATGTGATTGATCGCGCGATCAAGCGTGGAGCCGGAGGGCAGGAAGGGGCGGATATGGAGGATGTGCGCTATGAGGGTTACGGCCCAGGCGGAACAGCCTTGATCATCGATTGCATGACCAACAACCGTAATCGCACGGTGGGTGAAGTGCGGCATATTTTATCCAAGCATGGCGGAAATTTAGGAACAGATGGTTCAGTCGCCTATCTCTTTAAAAAACGGGGACAGCTCACCTTTAAACCCGGCACCTCGGAAGATCAGGTTTTGGAAATTGGTTTAGAAGCTGGGGCAGATGATGTCCTGACCAATGAGGATGGCAGTATCGATGTGCTGACTTCGCCTGAAGCCTTTTTAGCAGTGAAAAAAGAATTGCTAGCCAAAGGGCTGCAACCTGAGCAAGCGGAAGTGTCCATGGTGCCCTCGGTGTTGGTGGAAATCAAAGACAAAGAAGTGGCTGAACAGGTCGTTACACTTTGCGATATGCTGGAAGAATTGGATGATGTGCAGCAGGTTTATTCTAATGCGGACATTATAGAGGAAGTTCATTCGGAGTGACGATTATCATAGGGATTGATCCGGGTTCGAGGAAAACGGGCTACGGGATTATCAAAGTGGAAGCGAAGGGCTCTCGCTATCTAACCAGCGGGCATTTGGCGCTGAAGGGAGATCAGCTGGCTGAACGCTTACAGCAACTTTTCACCGGCCTACGCGAACTGGTCGATCAATACCAACCCGATGAAGCCGCCATCGAACAAGTCTTCGTCCAAGAAAACGTCAACTCCGCCCTCAAACTAGGCCAAGCCCGCGGCGCCGCCATCGTCGCCGTCAACCGCCCCATCGCCGAATACTCCCCCCGCACCATCAAACAAGCCATCACCGGCTACGGCAACGCCGCCAAAGAACAAATCCAAGTCATGGTCCAACGCTTACTAAACATCAACACCAAACTACAACCCGACGAAGCCGACGCCCTAGCAGTCGCTTTATGTCACGCCCATTCTCGCGTATTGTTGGTAATGAATAAGTTACCCAGAGCCAAAGTCCCTAAAACAATTCCTCTCGACTAGGAACCCCTCTCCCACTTGTGGGAGAGGGCAGGGTGAGGGTGCCTACCGGTCATGTACTTAATCGAAGCAAGTATATGCCAAGTCGAGACCCTCACCCCGCCCTCTCCCGCAAGCGGGAGAGGGGTTCCTGGTCGAGAGGAGTTGGAGAGGGGACGCCATTAATTTGAAATAGATATTGTTAGGAGACACAAAAAATGATCGGACAACTCCAAGGAATCATCCTCGAAAAACACCCCCCACAACTCCTACTCAACGTAAACGGCGTCGGCTACGAAATCGACGCCCCCATGAGCAGCTTCTACCGCCTCCCCGAAGTCGGCCAACCCACCAAACTCCACACCCACCTAATCGTCCGCGAGGACGCGCACCAACTCTACGGTTTTTGCACCCCCCAAGAACGCCTCCTCTTCCGCAACCTCCTCAAAGTCAACGGCGTAGGCCCACGCCTAGCCCTAACCATCCTCTCCAGCATCGAACCCGATGATTTCGTCCGCTGCGTCCAAAACGAAGAAACCGCCAAACTCGTCTGCCTCCCCGGCATCGGCACCAAAACCGCAGAGCGCCTCATCATCGAAATGCGCGACAAACTAAAGGACTGGGTCATAGACGCCACACTCCCCACTAGCAACACCCCAACCAAACCCTCACGCAACCAAATCCTACAAGACGCCATCGCCGCCCTAGTCACCCTAGGCTACAAACCCCAAGAAGCCTCCCGCGCCGTGGCCAAAATTGACGAAAACAATCTCAGCAGCGAAGAACTCATCCGCCGAGCCCTCCAGGAGGTAGTCTCATGAACGAACAAGACCGCTTAATCTCACCCGAACCAAACGAAGCCGAAACCTTCGATCGCGCTCTACGCCCCAAACTACTCAAAGACTACATCGGCCAAACCGCCGTGCGTGAACAAATGGATATCTTCATCCAAGCCGCACGCGCTCGTTCTGAAGCGCTGGATCACGTCTTAGTCTTTGGCCCCCCCGGCCTAGGCAAAACCACCTTAGCCCACATCATCGCCAACGAACTAGGCGTTAACCTGAAACAAACCTCCGGCCCCGTCCTAGAGCGCGCAGGCGACGTCGCTGCCTTGCTCACCAATCTTCAACCCAACGAAGTCCTCTTCATCGACGAAATCCACCGCCTCAGCCCCGTCGTCGAAGAAATTTTGTACCCGGCGATGGAAGATTACCAAATCGATATCCTAATCGGGGAGGGCCCTTCAGCCCGCTCCATTAAATTGAATTTACCCCCCTTCACCCTGATCGGCGCCACCACGCGCGCCGGACTCTTAACCTCACCCCTACGCGATCGTTTCGGCATCGTCTCGCGACTAGAGTTTTATCAAGTCCCCGAACTCACCGAAATCGTCCTACGCTCCGCCGGCATCCTTGAAATCAAAATCGAGCAAGAAGGCGCCGAAGAAGTAGCCCGCCGCTCCCGCGGCACCCCTCGCATCGTCAACCGTCTCCTACGCCGAGTACGCGACTACGCCGAAGTCAAATCCGACGGCCGCGTCACCCGCGAGCTAGTACAAAAAGCCCTTAATTTCCTCGATGTCGATGAACAAGGCTTCGACCTCATGGACCGCAAACTCCTAGTCGCCCTAATCGACAAATTCAACGGCGGCCCCGTCGGCATCGAAAACCTAGCCGCCCTAATCAACGAAGAAAAAGACACCATCGAAGACGTCATCGAACCCTTCCTCATCCAACGCGGCTTCATCATGCGCACACCCCGTGGGAGAGTGGCGACTCATCATGCTTACCTGCATTTCGGTCTGAAAGTGCCCGATAGACTAAACGCTCCAAAAAATTTGAGTCTTCTCGAGGATTGAGATTTCACGTCCTTAAATTACAGACTGAGAACCCCTCCCTCTTCCTTCAGTGGGAACTCCTGCGCCCATGTGATGCTGCTGGTGCAAACAGCAAAATACCTGGTATAATGATGTTTGAAACATCAAAAATACGGTGTTGTTATGTTTAAGCGCTTGTTTTCATTGCCTTTAGAGTCTCATGATAGTCTTTTTATTTTTGGCCCCAGGGGCACGGGTAAAACGCAATGGCTTAAGTCTCATTTAGCCAAAATAGAGAACATCTATATTGATTTACTAGATTCATTGACCTATCGCCAATTAAAAGGCAATCCTGAAAAATTGCGGGAGTTAATTGAACCTGGCTTTAAAGGCTGGGTGGTCATTGATGAAGTACAAAAAGTGCCTGAACTTTTAGATGAAGTACATCGCCTGATTGAGCATGAACATATTCGTTTTATTTTAACGGGTTCTTCGGCCCGAACTTTAAAGCGCAAGGGAGTCAATTTACTGGCTGGAAGAGCGCTTCGTTACAACATGCACCCCTTAGTTATTCAGGAATTAAAAACCGCCTTTAATCTGGAACACGCTCTTACCTTAGGGATGCTTCCTGCGAGTTACACTTATGATAATCCATCTGCCTATTTAGCTACCTATGTAGATACCTATCTCCGCGAGGAAGTCATGCAAGAGGGCTTAACAAGGAATATTTCTGCCTTTGCCCGCTTTTTGGAAGTAGCTAGTTTTTCTCAAGGCAGTCACGTGAATTTTACAGAAATTGCCCGTGAAGTTTCCATGGATCGCCAAGTCATTCAAAATTATTTCAGCATCTTAAACGATCTATTATTGTCTTTTTCTCTCCCTGTTTTTACCAAAAGAGCAAAGCGCCGATTGATAACCAGTGAAAAATTCTATTTTTTTGACGCGGGTGTTTATCATAGTTTGCGTCCTAAAGGCTTTCTCGATACGCCAAGCGAGATTGCGGGCGCGGCACTTGAAACCTTGTTTTATCAATCCATCTTGGCCATCATCGACTATGATCATCTAGCTTGTGAAATGTATTATTGGCGTACGGCAAGTGGTGTGGAAGTGGATTTTGTTGCCTATGGAGAACAGGCTTTAATGGCTTTTGAAATCAAGCATAGTAAAAATATCACGCCCAAAATGCTACGAGGTTTGCGCAGTTTTAAGCAGGATTATCCCATGACGAAACTCTACGTTTTTTATTTGGGGAAGGAAAAATTACATTTACAAGATGGAATCACGGTTCTCCCCTTCGTGGATGGCTTAAAAGAATTGCCCAGCATTTTAGAAGCTTTTAAGGGGAAAAATGTCTTACCCAAGGGATTAAGCGGTCTTTGATTTC
>Ga0206867_1046_pt1 | contig 27483 bp, 15 predicted proteins | sample Alteio_BWOrgCont_37_FD_152905 | JGI IMG/M metagenome (GOLD analysis project Ga0206867, IMG submission 152905) | Enriched cells from forest soil in Barre Woods Harvard Forest LTER site, Petersham, Massachusetts, United States -... | ecosystem: Environmental > Terrestrial > Soil > Temperate forest >...
GGCCGGTCGATGGAAATGACATCGACTTTGAAGTGGGCCCGGTCGCGAGCAACGCTCTGAGGAAACCAGACAACGAAGGTTTTCAGGGGCGGCAGAGGAGGACCCGGCGGAGATAGCACGCGGGGCAACAACTGTACCCGATCCCCGTTTGCCGCGTCATTCCCGTTCCACCTCAGCGCGACATTGTTACTGATGTCGTAGGCGTATTGGCCTTGCCCCCCCGCGTTGGTCAGGTTAGGCGGGAGAGGCGGACTGCTTGGCGCCGTGAAATCAAAGAACGACTTGATATAGTGCAGGTTTACAGCCACTTCGTCCGGTCCCTGGACGTCGCAGCACCGCAAAAGCGCCTGGTCGAATCGACCCACCAACTCGTCACGGGAGCTATTGAATGGAGAACTATATCGGACTGAAGTTCGCTGGCTGAAAAACGCCTGGATGGCAAAAAACGGGTCGGGGTCAGGGACTTTAAGCGTGGGCGCCGGGGCGGGCACTTGCGTCAGCGGCACTGCCCTTCCGGTCGGGTCCGCAATCCAGGTGCCCGGTGGACTCTCCAGATAAACGTTCGGAATATTGCGGGTACCGTCGAGCCACTGTACAGCGGCTCGGGCCCCTACCACCCGGGTAGCTCCGGCGTGGTCCGGGGTGCGTTGGTCGAACACGTCGAACAGGTTTCCCAGAGCCACCACCAGGCGCGTCCAGTCCGGGTAGTCATGAAGATAGTTTTCGGCCGTCGGCGGTGCATTGCTTCCTGGCGTGTAGAAAGGATCCGGCGGTGCGGCGACTACCTTGTAGACTCCGTGCTCGGTGCTGTTGGCCAGGGTGTTGTCGAATCGGTGGTTGAAAATGGCGACGCGTTCTGTGGCGGCGAGCGCCGGCAGAGGGTTCGTAGGCGCGGCTGCCGCGCTCTCATAAAGCACCATGTCATCGAGCGCGAACAGAAGCGGGGTACCGCGATTTTCTGTTCCCTGGATGTCGGCGGCGGTCAAGTCCTGGAAGAACGTGGCCACGGGTGGTTGCTCGCCGGCAACATGTCGCGCCAGATAACGCCGGGACTTCCAGATTCTGGGCAGATCGTAATAGTGCAGCCGGTCCGGAGAAGGCTTGAGCGCGTCCCGGTCGGCGGGCTGCGCCGGGTCCATGTCCCTCAATAACCGGGTGTTCTGGTCCTGGGAAAAAACCATGGTGCGTCTGGCCCGATGAGTCCGGAACCGAAGGCCCGCTGTGGCGCCGGTCATATTGGGAAGCGCGGCTCCGCCCGCTACGCGGCGCAAAGCCCACGGCAGAGACTGGAGTTGATCCGCATCTGCCCCTACGGTCCAGTTCGAGCAGCAGTCCGCCGGGTCCGCATCGGCGTCTCCGTTGGCCCGAAAGCCTTCCATCCAGATGGGCGGAATGCTGACCTGCCGGTTGTGCGTATGTCCGTAATAACGATCGAAATGAAGAAAACGCCAGAACGTCCAGTGCGGGTCCAAAACAAACTCGATCGGAGCTGCCGGGCTGCCGATATCGGCTCGCACCAGCCTCTCAATCCGTCCCGTGGCGACCGTGTACGCGGCGTTGGGACCGACATCCGGGGCGTTGGCCAGGGGAGCGGCTCCGCGACTGTGCCAATCCAACTGATGGAGAAGCCACACGGGCGGAAGGCTGAAGAGACGCCCAGGGCCTCCAAACAGGGCCGCTACGTCCTCATGCGGATGATGGGCGTTGGGGAGTATGTCATAACGTTGCGATACCGCCGCCCCGCGCGCTTCGCAGGCTATGTAGGGCACGTTTCCGGCGGGGCATTGATAGCGCAATGAGAACGTAGTGCTCTGTATGGCGTCCCAGGCGGGGAACGTCAAATAACCATCTGCCTGCACCTGGTAGTTTCGCTCCGTCTGCTGGGGCACCGGGAGTTCAAGCCCATACCGCACAATGATCGGAAAAGTGGCAGGAAATGGACGGATTTCGGTTCCGGGCTCGGGTGAGAGGAAGCTCAATCGCAGATGAACATCGGGGACTATCTGGGCGATCGTGTTAATTGCGCGGATGCCATAGCCCTGTATGGCTCCTCCCAGCCACGAAGCGAAATTGTAAACAGCAGTTGCCATCGAGTCACTAACTGCCGTGCCGCGCGAGCAGGGCGTCCTTGGTCTCCGGATCCGGCTCGCCCGTTACCGGCAGGCCGTTGGCTTTCTGAAACCGTTTTAGGGCGGCCTTGCTCTCGTCGTTTAAACCTCCTGTTAGTCCGCCTTTGAAGTAACCGAGATTCTTGAGTCGCTCCTCCACTCCGCTGTTATCACTCACCGGATTCAAATACGCCAAACGCATCTGGTACGACTCTTGCTCGCCGTCTTCGTTCACGATCGTAATATTCGCGAGGTCGGCATCCGGTGGAACCAGTGTTGTAAGTAATCCCTCCGGCGACGTCACTCCTTTGGAAGATGTTCCGTCCACGACCACCGTATACCGCAGTCCAGCGCGTGGGTTGCTCCGCTCATCGAGGAAGACCACATTCAAGCGGCAGGGAACGCCCTTTAGCCGAAACAGGTGGGATTGAGTTGTGACACAACTCTCCTCTCGGAGACGTTTATCAGGGATGAAGACCTCGTCTCCCGGCATAAGAACATTGGGATGCTGGCGTTGCGCACGCAGGGCTGCATTATCCTTTAGATCCCACAGCGTTTGCCAGGAGAAGCCAAAATGCTGAGAGATACTACTCATACAATCGCCCTGGTTGGCACGGTAGACTGGCATCATTAACTCTCGAGATCCATAAGATCTAAGCCTTGGATTGCTTCGCTTCGAAGTGCTGCAGACAGGCATCCTCCAACTCCCGCAGTCGCGAACCGACGGTCGCGAAGCGGGCGTCATCAAGTATCTCGAGTGCCCAACCGAGTCTGGAATCAGATTCGAAATCCTCCCCCAGCAAAAAGGTGACGTGGGCATACTTTCTGATTTCTTCCGGAGAGTTGAACCCCCTGGAGCGCGCGCGACGGCTGGCCCGTTGTACCAACTTCCGCAATTCCGCAGCCGCCATCCCCCGGACCTTCTGCGTATAACATTCGGTCAGGTACAGGACGATCCAACGCTCAATAGCGTCGTCGCCTAAGATTTTCAATTGTTCGTCGCGAATGACGAGCATTGGCGAAAACAACCTCAGGATCAGGCCAGATCGGGACGATGTTATCACATCTAGAGCAAACAACAGCGCGAACGATTATTTTCTGAATCACACGGCCAGCCGAGACCGCCACTGAAACAGAGCACGCATGAAGGAATGCCGAGAATCGGCAGGCTTAGGTTTCCGTTCAAGTTGCGCTTGTATGCCAAGTACAAAAAGGCGCCGATTCCGATGAGGCTCGCCAACGAGCGCAGTACCGGCGATTCATAGAGCGCCTCTTCCACTCCAGGGTCCGACAGATTGAACCATTACTGAAGAAAGTAAACCCGCAGCATGACCGACAGACCTACCTCCATACACACGCCGTCATTTTCAACCCATTTGCAATGTGAATTCCATGCGCCACGAGGTAAATATCCTCCGCCGAGAAACCTCAATCTTCAGGCCCGGATGCAAGGTAGCTGCAGCTCAACAGCGACTTGCAGGGAGGATTAGATCGTCCCACACTTTTTGTCTCAACAGCAATTGAAAGTTCCCTTTAAGCTCTCAAAGTCGTTGCCCCCCTGCACGCCCAGCTAGCGACCCTTCAGTAATCGGTAGGCTTCCCGTGTTTACCAGCTTCGCTCCTACCCTACACATGGGCGCCGTTCCTGGCCGCCTCTCTGCGGAAAAGAGGGACCTTTTCTCGGTCGCGATTACAATTTGGCGAGACACAGGATCGCGTGAGAGATCAAACGCTATGGGGGGTACGAGGCTAGCTTATCTTATGAGTCGCGCACCTCTGAGGGCACCTACCCGTTGACGGGCGACGCGAGTTGCCAGTTGGCAAGCTGGCATTTGTTTGTCTTGGTGCAGGCGGCGAGAAGGCTTCGGTGTTGCTGAACAAGACCGGAGACATAGAGGGCCTCCGCGTCGTCCGGGCGCAATTGGAGGAGTTCGCGCAATCCCGCCTCGGATAAATCGAACTCATCGCGCGCCAAATCCTACTCGCACATCTGGGCGCGGATCACACCGATGGTGTCGTGAAGCTTTGCGATTCTGAGCCGCGATTCGAGATCTTCCGGCTCCGAATCGACAATACTCTGGGCCATTTGCAGCGCCTTCTCGTAACGCTCGAAAGCGGGCGCGGTCTTGCCGGAAAAGAGAAAGATCTCGCCCTGGTAGCTGTACCCGCCGGTCAACAGATTGCGATAGAAGTGCTCAGCCGGATTAGCCGCCAAGAGTCGCTCGCCGGTTGCAACCGCCGAATTCAGAAATTGGATGTCGGCATCCGTGCGCCCCAGGCGAAATTTCTCCACAGTGGCGTCCGCGTTGTCAATCTGCAACGATGCGATCGCATTGATGTTGTCGGGCTCCGCCTTAACGAGCGACTCCGATACCTCTCTAGCGGCTTCGAAATCGGCAAGGGCCTTCGCGCGTTCTCCCCATCGATCGAGCATGAGGCCGCGCCATTCGAGGAGCTCCGTAAGCAGTCGGGCGAGTCTGGGACTTTTCACGGGGTTGGATTCGATGCTGGCGATGGCCTCATCGTATAGCTGTTGAGATTCGCGGAATCGCCTTGTCTTGTCCAGATGAAAAGCCAAAAGACCCTGTGCTTTCAAATACAAACTCGGCGCCAAAGTGTCCTGCGCGATCTGAATGCCTCTAAGGAGAGAGAGAGCATCCTCGTCGTTCTTGATCGCCTCTTGAATCTTGCGGACGGTGGAAGAAGAACCCATTCCTCCCAGTACCATTGACACGCCCAGATGAGCGCCTGCCAAGGTTGCCTGTGTGGCAGGATCCAACTGGCGCTCTCGGGCTAGTTGATTGCAGATGGCCAACGCTTTCTCCGCACCCCTGGCTGCTTCGCCCGTTTTTCCCGCTACCTCGAGCACGCGTAGATAATTGACCATCGTCTTCACTTCCGACAACTTCTCAGCAACAGCTGCACTTGGAGAATCAGCGAGGGCTTCGCGTAGCGTAATGGCTCTTTGATAGTTCGCTACAGCGGCAGCGGTATCGCCGATCCCCGGTCCATTGAAATTGCCCTGCAAGTCTGCAATGCGCTCGTACCCCTCGGCAAGTTCATGCATCAATTCCTGATCGCCCGCGGAGTCGCGGCTCAGTTGCTCGAGATTCTTAAGAGCTCGCTGGATCACCAGGTGCCGCACCGATCCCGAGCCGGGCAGCTTGGCGATAGCGTCGTGCAACTCGAAAAGATCGGAATTGGCGAGTTCGCGAACGGCGCGGAATCGTTGTTCGGCGCGTGCCCGCTCCGTCCGGGCTAGCTGCGCCTCGCGCAAGGTGACGGCCAGCGCGCTAATCAAAGTGAGAAAGACAATGGAGGCTGCCAGGACGGCAGGTTTGTTACGCGCGATGAATTTGCGTGCGCGATATCGTCTGTTGTCCCCTCGTGCAATTACTGGAAGGTTGTAGTAGAGGTGCCGCCGGATATCGGCAGCGAATAGTTCCACTGACGAATATCGCCGTTGCGGTTCCTTGCGCAGCGCCATGAGCACGATGTTGTCGAGGTCGCCGCGTAGCCTTTTGCGAAGCTTCTGAACGGAGCCGTCGCGCAGAGATCCGATCTCGTCTGGACTCACGGCGTCGTCGCCCTCGACCGCACGGGTAATCACAGTGCTGGGTTTGTCCGGATCCGATTCGCAAACCGCCTGCGCAATTTCTTCTACATTTCGGGTCCGGACCCCGTGAGGTGAGTGACCGGTCAGCATTTCGTAAAGAATCACCCCGAGCGAATAGACATCGCTCGCAGTAGTGATCGTCTCGCCACGAATCTGTTCGGGACTGGCATATCCGGGTGTCAACAGCCGGAACAGCGTGAGAGTGCTCTCCGCGGTCCCCACGGCAGCCGGGTTTAAGATCTTGGCAATGCCGAAGTCGAGCAGCTTCGGCACCCCTTCGAAATTCACCAGAATATTGCTCGGTTTAATATCGCGGTGAACGATCAGCCGCTGGTGCGCATACTCGACAGCATTACAGATTTGAAGAAATAGCCGCAGCCTTTCCGTCGTATCCAGACGGTGGCTGTCACAATAAGTGTGGATTGGTCCCCCTTCGACCATTTCCATCACGAGGTAGGGTATTCCCTCGGGGCTCACGCCGCCATCAAGAAGCCTGGCGATGTTCGGGTGTTCTAGACTTGCGAGAATCTGGCGCTCATTGCGAAAACGGGCAACCACGAAAGGAGAATCGTGTCCGGCACGGATGAGCTTGATGGCCACCTGCTTACGGTACTGATCGCCAACGCGAACGGCGCGATATACCTCGCCCATTCCTCCCTCGCCGATCTGCTCGATGATCAGGTAAGGACCAAGCTGCGTGCCTATAAAGAAGTTCCTACCTTCCTCTTCTGGCTCTTCGACCGTCTCCGCCACCCTCAAAAATCCGGTATCCATCTCGAGGTGCGAAACAAGCAACTCTTCAATCTCACCGCGAAGGTGCGGGTGCGACCGTGCCAGTTCCTCGACCGGCTCCGGATGACCGCACGCATACATCTCGAATGCCGGCTGCAGTTTGTCTTTTATGTCGTGCCAGTCTTCAGCCTTCATACGGTGCCTTTGGGTTCATGGCACGATGGAGCCATATTCGTGCGCTTGCCCATTCGCGTTTTACTGTAGCCGCGGAAATTCCCAGTGCCTCGGCTGTCTCTTCAATCGACAGACCGCCGAAGTAGCGCAAATCGACGACCTGGCTTTGTTGCGGATCGAGCTTGGCCAGATCGCGCAGCGCATCATCCAGCGCCACGATGTCGACATCCTGGGTTCTGGGCCCAACATTTACATCATCGAGCGTCAGCTTATAACCTCCGTCTCGCTTGGCGGAATTGCGCTGACGCGCATAGTCGACCAGAATCTGTCGCATGGAGCGGGCGCCTATGGCAAAGAAATGGGCGCGGTTCTCGAACGCTATTCCGCTTTGCTTCATGAGCCGCAGGAATGTCTCATGCAGCAGGTCGGTACTTTGCAGGGTGTGATTCGGGCGTTCCTTTCGCAGGTGACGATGTGCGATCTTGCGCAACTCAAAATAGACCGCAGGGAGCAGCACTTCGAGTGCCCGGCGATCTCCGCAACGCCACTTAGAAAGCAACTCAGTTACGGGTTGGTCAATAACTTCAAACACCTTAACCATCCACTAATGGGATGAAGGATTAACTCCGGAGAAGTCCGCGGGACACTCCACTGAGGCGGAGAAATGCTCCATGTTTAACGACAGGGAGGAACTGCACTTAATTAGACCCGCATCTGAACGCGAGTATCGTCCCAGCGCACGTCTCAAAACCACAGGCTCATCGGCATGGTGATCGTCGGGCTGCGAACGTTACAAGAAATCTAGTAGCAATGGTAGTCCATTAATTGCAATGCATTTCGCGGCTTTCTTCCTCGGAGTCAAGAATTCATCGATTGCCGATCCAGTCTTCCGTGCCTGCGGCAATTGGAGACAAAGCGGCGTCACGCCTCCTCACCCTGGCGAACTTCCGGCGGACCCTTCGAGAGGAAGAGTCGAGTAGTGACCGCTGCAAAGGGATCTGAAACGTGACACCGCGTGAATCAATTCGAGCCCGCGTATTCTGGTCAACCTTCCGCCGTCCTTACGAGGCTGCGGTAACACTCCGGCGCGACCCGCCCTACCGCCGCGCTACTCACCAAAGAAACAATAGAAAATCATCTGTTGTTTATGCCGCGTATCGCAGTGAGTTCGACATTCGCGTCTGAATCGGTTCCCTTACCGCGAGCCCTCGCCTCCAGTTTCTCGAGTCGTGCTCGTAGATCGGCATTCTCGGCTTTCACGGTCCCCAGTTCTACCACGCGCTTCTCGAGCGCCTGTACGGCGACGAGGAGAACCCCATCGAGATCCGTGGACGAGATAGTGGTGGGGCTTCCAATGGTGCCCAGACCGTCATGGCCAAAAGCGGCGAAGAAGTCCTGGGCGACTGGCCCGTAATGGCGCACCTGCGAGTCGTGGCCGATGTAGTTCCAGGTCATCACGTTCAGGTCCCGCACCTTGCGCAGCACCTCCTCAGCATCGATGGACCTGAAGTTCTCTTTCTTGTTCTTGTCTGACACCACGCTGTAGGGTGGTCCTTCGACGACGGTGACGGAACTGTTGCCCAGTCGAATCTTGTTACTGGCGTCCACGATAGCGCCGTAACCGATGGCCGTGGCATTGAACAGATTCGACTGACCAACATTGGCCTCGAATCCGATCGCCGTGTTAGCAGCGCCTGTGGTGTTGCTATACATCGCGTAGAGCCCCTCCGCGGTGTTGTAGTTGCCGGTCGTGTTGCTGTAGAGCGCGCCGTATCCGGCGGCGGAGTTTTCCGCGCCAGTGGTGTTGCCATAGAGCGCGTAGGTTCCGCTGGCAGTGTTGTCTAACCCGGTTGTGTTGTTATAGAGCGCATTGGTCCCGGTGGCAGTGTTGTAGCCGCCCCCTATGCCTTCGCCGTAATAGCAGGGAGAGGCGCAATTGTTATGCAGCGCATTGACTCCCGTCGCAGTGTTGTCGCTTCCGTCTTTGTTGCTGTAGAGCGCGCCGACGCCGGTAGCGGTATTGTAGCTTCCCAATTGGAGGCCCGTGACGGGCTGGCACGGAGAGGAACAATTGTCTTGCAGTGCTGTGGTCCCGGTGGCGGTGTTGTTGATACCGGTGTTGTTACTGATGAGGGCCCATCTCCCGGTAGCCGTGTTGCCGCTGCCCGTGGTGTTGCTGTAGAGAGCGCCATCTCCGCTGGCGGTGTTTCCCCCGCCGGTGGTGTTCTGCAGAAGCGCATTGTTGCCTGTGGCGGTGTTGCAGCAACCGACGGTGACGGCGTGGAGTGCATACGATCCAATGCCCGTATTGTTGTTGCCGGTCATCGTCAGATTACCGGCATTCAGGCCGAGAAAGGCGTTGCTGGCGGCGCCGAAATTGTGAAGAAATAGAGCGCCACCTTTCAGAAGGTTACCTGTAGTGGCAGTGGAATTGGCCATATTGAGATTGCCGTTGAAGCCGAGGCTGCCGGTGAAGCTTGCCGACGCACCCGACACCGAACCCGTTGCGGCCAGATTACCCTTGATGGTTTCGTTAGCGTTCAGAGTAACCAGGGTCCCGCTCTGGCTAAAGAGCGAATTGCCGACATTGGCGCTTCCTCCGCTGGTGGAGAATATGGGGATGAACCCGGTCGTGCACCCGGTGGTTGAGGTGCAGACGATTTCGTTGGCCTGGTCTTGGGCTAGAAGCGCGGCGGCACAGCCGAGCACCAGAGACAGAGAGAAGACGATTGACAGTCGAGACGGATACGATTGACGCATGGACGTCCTCCTTTCCGATGATTTCCGCGCCTTGTTGTCAATCTCCAGTCCGACCTACGACGGGTTTCGTCCGAACCGAAGGTGAACAATTAGCACGAGAGTTCGCTACGTGGGCGTTTGGGTAAAGCCGCAGTTTGGAAGAGCGACTTAACTTCTCACTCTTACTTGACAAAGCGAAATCGCGATCGGATTTGGCTCAGGAAGAAGTCAGATAGTTCAGCAATCCTGTGTTTGCTGCCGGCTTCGGGGTAGCCAGCGGAGGCCGAAATTGGCCACTTTGACGAAAAGTGGGTTACGCGGTAACTGATTGTCGCCGACGGCTGCGAGTCCGGATGATTAAGTTTATGTAGCCACCACTGAGGTGCCTGTGATCGTAAGCATTTCATTTCTAAGTATTTGGATCAATGAATTTTGGATACATCCCGATAAACGCCCAATTGGGCAGGAAATCGTTCGGCGCCAGTTCGGGCCCTGAATTCTGGACCCTGGCCGACCTAGTCAGACTAATCTGCCGTCGACGAGCTATTTAGCGTCAACTGAAAATGCTGAACGCGGTTTTCCTTGTCCTATGGAATGGCTAATGGGCCAAGAAGCCCGTAGTACGGCGACATAGAAGCGACCCCCGGCTCACTCCTCGCGCAGCAGGATCAGAGGATTGACCCCTAGCGCACGCTGCGCCGGAAGCCAAGTGGCCACGAGGCCCAACAGTAGCATCGCCAGGACAACACCCGCCAAGACCAGGGGATCGCGCGGCGTTGCCTGATACACAATGAAAGCCAGCACCTTCGTCGCAAGCAGACCTAGAACCAATCCAACCCCCGAACCAATCGCCAACAGTTTGAACGCACGTCCCAGCGCGGCCTGCAACACTTCCTTCCGTTGCGCGCCGAGAGCCACGCGAATTCCCAACTCCTTGAGCCGCTTACTCACCGAGTAGGCAGCCATTCCGAAGATGCCGGTGATCGAAAGCATCGCGCCCATCATGCCCAGCACACCCAGCGATATTGTCGCCATGCGCGAGGGGAACAAAGTTCCGCCCAGTTCTGTGCTCCACGGGCGAATTGCCAGAACCATCCCAGGGTCGATCTCCCGGAGCACACTTCTCATGGCAACGGCAAGTTCCCGCGGGTCGCGGGTCGAGCGCACCACCAGCCATGTCCAACTAGCCGGGGACTGCAGGAGGGGGAAGAACATCGCGGGCTTCTGGGCTTCGGTGAGGTTCGCGTATTTTCCGTCTTCGACCAGACCCGCCACCCGCACGCGCGTGCCATCTTGGAGCTTGAAATACAGGCCGACAGCGTGCGGTACGGAGCCCAGTATCTTGCTTGCAAACTCCCGGTTCACCACTGCTACGCGCGGGGCGTTTGTGTCGTCATGCCATGAGAAGGCTCTGCCCGCCAATAAAGATGTCCCGGATGCGCGGAAGTAGTCTGGAGATATGTTGAACATATTCGGGTCTGCCGCGGCATTTGATGGGCTCAGATCCTCGGTCGTGTCGGTATAGACAAGCCCTTGCCAAGTACCGGGGGGCTCTAACGGCGGATAATTCACCGATCCTACGGAATCTACGCCAGGAATCGCTTGTATGGCATCGATCATGCGCCGTTGCATTGCGGGTACTTTTTCGCCGCTGTAGCCTGCTGTCGTCAGATCGGTATCTACCAACATCGCGTTCCGCGGCTCAAAACCGAAGTTGCTGTGCATGGAGCGCATGAGTCCCCGCACAGCAACCATCGACGAAGTGACCAGCACGGCACAGATTGCAATTTGGACGACAAGCAATACGTCTCGCGCGGTAATTCGGCGCCCGAACGCGCCTGTCGATCCCGCTTTGACGATCTCGTATGGATTGGCCCGGAGAATCTGGCGCACGGGAACAATTCCGAATAGAGCTCCGCTGACCAACGCCAAGACCAACGCTACCAAATAAACGTTAGCATCCGGACTCACCGGCACATGGAGAGGGAATCGCGGAAATGGCTGCCACACGCTCAACCGACGCAAAAGCAGAATGCTCGCCACCAGTCCCGCTACGCCTCCAGCGAGCGAAAGCAGCACGGATTCGGTGAACAGCTGCCGCAAAATGCGATTGCGGCTCGAACCAAGGGCCAGGCGCAAGGCCACTTCGCGAGAACGGTCGGCGGCCCGCGCCGCAAACAGGCTGCCCAGGTTGGCACAGGCCGCCAACAGTATCAAACCCGAGAGAAGCATCAACCCGGTGAGAAAAGTCCGCGTTGGCCCATTCAAATAGTCGCCATGAAGACCAGGCCGCGCCAGCGTATAAGGGTCATTACTTTCCTCTTTGGGATAGCTTTTTTTCAGATACGAATCCACGGAGTTCAGATCGGCAGTGGCCTGCGCCGGAGTGACTCCCGGCTTCAGACGTCCCACCATCTCAAACATCCAACGGATCCCGCGCGCGTTCAATATCATCTTGTCGCCGAATAACTGCTCATGGTTCACGACGGGCACGAAGATATCCGAAACGAAAAACAAGATGGTCCCCTGGAACCCTGGAGGCGCCACGCCAAGGATGGTGAATGGATGCCTGTTGAGCCGAACAACGCGGCCCACCACGGTGCGATCGTCCTGAAAATGGCTGTGCCAATATGCGTAGGAGAGCACGACATATGGCGCGCTGTTTGGGCCATGCACATCGGAATCGTGGAAGAATCGGCCAAGGTACGGTTGAATGCGCAATGTGTCGAAGTAGTTTCCGCTGGTTTCGTACTGCCAGACATTGGATGGATCTTTGCCCGTATCCAGCCCTGACTGAGAGATAGCAAAAACAGCCAGATCGTCGAAGCTGCGATTGCGCTGGCGAAGATCAAGATAATCGGGATAGGAGTGGGACGCGACGTCGCTCCCATGTTGGACTACGAAAAGGCTCTCTGCCTGAGGCACATTCAGCGGACGCAGGATGAGCGCGTTCAATACTCCAAAGACCACGGCGTTGGCGCCGATAGCGAGCGTCAGTGTGAAAACTGCAGTGATGGTGAAGCCGGGAGACTTTCGCAGTTGGCGCAGGGCTAAGCGTACGTCCTGCCAGAGGAGTTCGAAGGTAATGCCGGTGCGCCCGTCACGCACAGATTGCTTGATATGCTCGATGCCTCCGAGTTCAGCGAGTGTGCTGCGGCGAGCTTCTGGACGACAGATGCCCCCGGCGACCCTTTCGTCCGCGAGCATTGTGGCATAGCTTTCAAGTTCTTCTTCAAGATCGGCATCGACCTCGTGTTTGCGGAGAAGATTGCGCATCAGGCTTTCGAGTCGAGAGCGGAACTGCATCGCGAACCTCCTAGGTTGCCTTCAGGGCGTGCGACATAGCGGCGGCGATCTTTTGCCATTCTTCGGTTTCATGTCCCAAATGCCGCTCGCCGCCTTTGGTGAGGCGGTAGAACCGGGCGCGACGGTTATTTTCCGACTCTCCCCAGAAGGAGGTTAGCCAGCCGGCTTCTTCGAGACGGTGGAGGGCCGGAAACAGCGATCCAGGTTTCACCTGAAAGGCACCGCGGGTGATCTGCTCGATGCGGCGAGAGACACCGAGTCCGTGCAGTTCGCCGGTCTTCAGCGATTTGAGGATAAGCAAATCGAGGGTGCCTTGGAGGAGATTAGTTTGACTGGAACTCATGGAGCCTTGTCCTATCGACATCCTATACATAGATTGAGCCTATCTCATATCGGATGTCAATAGGAGACTGTGCACCGAATCCCGAATGAGTGGTAAAGCGCCGACGCACGTTTCCAGCACCGCGGGAAGCCCCCGTTAGCAGGACCGGTATCGGTAAACGCCCATTGGTTCGGCGATCTTCAATGATGTACTCGATCGCGAGATCCCATGACACTGGCCGACGTTTCAGGACCTATTCACGCTATATGAATAGATAGACGATCTCGGTCGCTTGTCAGTGCCGTCCAGAGGATCAGATCAAAGCCCTCCGTTTTTCCGCAACTTGGACCGGACCGTCGAACGGAAACCGCGGATTCCTCCACACTGCCCGACGCCCAAGGAAGGATCAACAGTTCTCGGGAGCGATGACATGGAATCCGAGTTGGGCGGCTTGCCTGCGAAGGCGGATCTTCGCCCGCCGCAGGGGTTGCTCTTCCGACTTTTGGAATATGCTCTCGTTGTAGGACTGCTTTGTGGTGAGGATGTGAAATATGATTCGGGCGAGTTTGTGTGCGGTGGCTGTGATGGGTTGCGGCTCGGCTCCGAACGTGGCGACTCTTGGGCCCGCATATGTTTGGTTGCCAGGAGTGGGCTCGGGGAACGGATGGGACGCCCAAGAAGATTCGTGCATGGGTTGAGATTCGGATGATGTGATGAGGCGCTTAGCTCGTCATAATAACCTTCGGCAGGCGGGCTTCGATTGGCGGCAGCGGTGGGAAAACGGCGTGTGGCTCGGTCTGGTACCAGTAGGCGACAGAGTAGAAGTTGTCTCTCCGGTCGTTGGCATGACCGTGCTCGATGGTCACTTTGATAGATTTCTCAAAGGTTAGGAAGCCCTCAGAGTGCCACCGGTAGAGGCAGTAACGGCCTCCGGTGCGTTCGGGATCCACGACGTATGGCACACCGTTGCGCAAATTTGCGAACTGGCTACCGTTGAATCCCCATGCGCCGTTGTAGTAGTCCTCGGTGCCAGTGCCGTTGATGGTGGGCATGGAATCACCATCTATGAAGATCATGTCGTCGCCTTCGCCGAACCAGCCGTCGGCATTTTGCAAAACACCATGGGTGACGCCGACAAAATGTCCGCGGCCCGTGGCTTCAAGGAAGACATAGTTCTCTTCACCGCTGAGGTTCTTTCCGCTCGCGTTGGTGGACTTTTTGCAGGGTACGGCCTGACGGTATTGGGCATGAAAGCGGCCAATGCCGGATGGAAGCGCGGGGACGGCTGTGTAGTCGATGGCGAAGTAGAGGTTATCGGTACGGACCTTCCCCTCGTTTGTGAGGGTGATGTGCGCGGCGGACTCGAAGGGCATCTGGAAGTAGGCGTTGAGGGCTTTTATCGGCGCGACTGCCAAAAGAGCGGATTGGTAAACGAAGTAGTCACCCAGCATGAGCCCAAAGAAGTCGCCGATGGGCACTTCAATTGAAGGAGAGGGTTCGCCGTCCCACCACGCGCGGAGGACAAGGTTCTTGAGATGCATTTGATCCGAGGAGTTTATTGTGAACCAGATGTGGGTGATGACGCCGGGGCCCATGACATTGAGGATCGTGACTGAGGCTCCGGGATCGACAGCGACAAAGTCGGCATTGCCTCCGGTACGATCCCAACTGGAGGAACGGCGGCACTTATAGTCGCGCAAGCGCGCCATCGTGAACGGGGAATCGGGACTAGGAAGAGAAGCAGGAGTCCGAGCTTCGCATATTTTATTCGCCGGGGACGCAGAGGCGTCGATTGCGTTGAGGCCGACTAGGGCACCAGCGGCGATGGTGCCGAGTGCCTCTCGCCGACTAGGGGTGGCGCTATTTCTCTCATTCATGTGCACGTATATTTCTCCCTTGGTAGTTTCGCGAGTTCCGATTGTGGAGAGTTCCTATAAATGGCCCCCATCTCGCTTAGGCGAATTCGACTTCGATCTAGTGCGCGGTGGCGGGCACCACTGCGAGCACAAAATATTTCGGAAAGATTTTTTCCGATATGCATGCTCGACTGCATGCGTTCCTGAGCCGTTGCGGCGTTCTCCATCGAAAGACGGAATCCAATGGATTACCGGGAAATTGTTAACGCATCGGGGCTTTCCCGGCTATCGACCACGCACCGAAAACCAATCGTACCCGAGCGATCGAGCCCTGGAGACATCAGAAGATACTTGCCGTGCTCGTCGAGGCGATACGCCTGGGGGAAGTACCACATCGAGCCGGAGGGTTGGTAGTGGCTACCACCGCGAAGAATGGCAGCGCGGGTGTGAGGATCTTCGAACTCGTCAGTCCACTGCCATACGTTTCCGACCATATCCATCACCCCGAATGGGCTTGCCCCGAGTGGGTGAGCATCGACTCTGTCCGGATGACTCATGTGGCGTCCTTTGTTAGGAACCGGAACGGCAGAAGTGTTCCATTCATTGCCCCAGGGGTAAGCTCTACTGTCGCTGCCCTGGGCCGCATACTGCCACTCCCACTCACGCGGAAGCCGTTTGCCCACCCAGTGAGCATATGCGCGTGCGTCATCGAGCGACACCCATGTAACCGGCCGATCTGCTCCCCCCTCAGGAAAAGTGCGGTCGTGCCAGTCGCGGAGAAAATTGTGAGTGTCCATGGGGCTGTAATGTGTTGCGTCGAGGAATCTTTTGAACTCCTGGTTGGTGACGGGAAAGCGATCGATATAGAACGGCTTCAATTCCATCTGATGATCATGATATCTGCGCGGTGCGTCCTCCCACGGATACTGAACATCAACTCCAATATCGTTTTTGCCCGCTACTTCAACACCCTTCACGCGGAAGCTGAATCGCCCGCCGGGAACCAGCACCATGCCTTCCGGAGCCGCATTGGAAACGGGTGATGCCCTGACGGAAACCAGTTGTTGTGGCAATACCGCCCATGTGTCGTCGAATTCACTCAGCTTCCGCGCAGAAAGGCTACGCAGCCTGGCAAGCAACGACTCGAGCGCGGCGGATACTTGCTCCGTCTTCACCGCGAGAACAGCACCGAATCCATGCGGCTCCATATCGAACGGCAATTCGACTGTCCCGTGATCGTCAATCCGCTGCGGGTGCAGTTCCGTTCCTCTCCAGAGATCGAAGTACCGGGTTCCTGGTCCACTTAGAATTCGTAGCTGTTTTCCTTGCACACCATAATCATTGCGATTAATTAGAGTCCATACCGTCTGATCGCGACCCGGAAATTTGCTGGCGAATACACCAAATTGCAGGGTTGGGGTGTGCGGCTCCCATTCCGCGCTTACCAGCAGGTCGACAAACGATCGCTCAATGGATATAACTCTTCGCAAGGCCTCGCTCTCTCGGGTCGTAAAACCGTTGTGAACTCCAATCACGTCCTGCTGGTCGGCGTAGCCAACACCATTGAAGAAGGCCGCCTGAATACCTGGAATATGGTTGGTTCCGCCGCTGGTGAGAACTGGCATGTGGCGATGCTCGAGCCATTTGTAGCGGCTAATCATGGGAACAAACGGATAGCTCCAATATCCCCATGACATCTCATTCCATGCCAGAGCCTCTTCCGGCGGTAATCCTTCAGGTTGTAGGGCCAGTGGCCTTTTCGCGTCTTCTGAAGCGCGAAGAAACGCGTGCGGCACACCATCCATTGTGTCACCCAGAATTCCGTCACCCCCCACGGCGGCCAGAAGTTTCGCAAACGCATCCCAGTCGGTTGTGCCCTCATCGCGCGTTCCCATGTCCCACGGCGTTTCGGGGAACAATACCTTTACATTCCGACGATGAAACGCTGCGACCATGTCTTTGACCCCGGCGATACCTCCCGGCAGGTCCCGGAACCGGTCGAATTGATTGCGGTCGTCAATCCCGAGATTTGGATATGTATCCCAGATCAACACCGAATCTATGCCCCCATATTGCTTCTCCAGCCTGTCCAGGTAGTGATCGATCGTGTATTCGCCTCTTTCAGGATCGAAGAAGTCTCTTTCCTCAACCATCATCTGCACGCAGATAAAATTTCGCTGCGTCCACAGAAGTTCAGGCCGGGTGTAGTTCCTGCCGTCATATCCCACTCGCACCAGGCGCTCCTCGCGCCAGTGCTTCAGATCCGTGAGCCAGCTTGAAAACATAGCCGGGGAAGGCGGCCCTGGAATCTGCGCATCGACTGGAGGATAGGCCGTATCCTGGCTACCCGCCGGCGGATGAGGAAGGAGCAGCGCCGCTAAGGACCACAGAAAGATCGACTGTCTAACCGTCATGGCGGCTCTCACGCCCATTCCCCCTCTCCCCATCGGAGTCCTGACTCGTTGCTGACCCCGACCCAAGTGCCGGAAAGGCCGTGATACGCAGCTTGGCTGCCGCATACGGAATAAGCTCCACAGTCGTCTCGGGTTCCTCACTTGCTGCCGGACTCGGGGGAACGGGGTCTGCTACGTTGTCTTGGCTTAGCCACCCCGGCATACGCCGCCCTTTAACTTCGAGTCTTACGGAAGCTCCCTTCTTCGTAAACGCTCCGTTAGATGCCATTGCCCCTTGCACCCGCACCACCTTGATGGTCTCAGGCCGCGCATCAATGGCGTAGTTCCACGGAGTCGTCGGATACACTTGCCAATCGGCTGTCATGCCGCGCCGGCGAAGTTCAAGCCAGTCTTCCCCAATGCCATACGAGAAGACCAGCGGCCCTCGTTCCACTGTGACAGAATCATGAAAGCCCCGCGAAACTCGTGGAGCCAGCGGAAACCCGATCTCCACCACGTCTCCGGCCGTCCATTTTCGTTCGACACGACAAAACGACTCTGGCTCGGGAGTACGAACAGCCTCTCTGTTTATTTTTACCTCCGCGTACGCAGCCCACCACGGAATCCGCAAGGAAAGCGGAAACATAACAGGCGATGCTGGATTGACTGTAAGGCGTATTCTCCCATCGAAAGGGTACTCCGTCTCTTCTCGCACCTGCACAGATGTGTTTCGAACAACCACGTTCACTTCGCATGGCGCATAGGCGGTAGCCGCGAGACCATCGTCGGCAGACAGCATGAAAAGACTTGCACAGAACTTCGGCCATCCCTGGCTGAAGTTAGCCGTGCAGCAGCCAAAATTTGGATCGAGCCCATACAGGTTCGATTCAGGCCCATCTGTCGTCCAGGGCTCTTTCTGCAGACTCACAACAATCTGGTTCGGTTGCTGAGTATACTGGTGAGCCCACATATCGTTAGTGAATGTCCCCGGCAGTGCGTTAAATGCCAGCTTTTCTAGCCGATCTGCCAGGGCGGCATCGCCGGTAATCGCCAGGGCGTGCTCGAGCGAAAACATCGTCTCCACGACCGTACATAATTCCGTCCCCTGAGAAGGGTTTCGGCCTGCCAGATGCTCATCCGCAGAGAAAATCCCGTTGGGAAGCCCGTGATATGCATACAGCTTCTCGAGCATCATCTTAACCCCCTCACGATCTGCAGCCTCGCCTGTCAGGAGCCAGCGCACAGGCGGCATCTTTATGGCCATCGCGATGTTCACGCCATGCGTCTGCATCCCCCGTTCTGTCAATGGAGCGTTCTCTTTCAGCGCGATCGACTCGGGTGTCGTTCTCTGTGTGAAGCGGAAGTCTGTGAACTCGGCCTGCCAGTCATAACCCTGGTCGCATAGTTTCCTGAACAGATCCAACAACTGGGTATCGCCGGTACGGTTGTATAGCCACACAACTGACAGCGCTTCGTCATGCCAGCGATACTTTCCCCAGTCCCGCAGCGGCTCTCTAGGTAACGACGAGAGTTGGTAGGCGAAGTATCTCGAAAGCACTGGAATCACGCGCGGATCTTCCGTTGTTTCCTGGTACTGTGTCAGCGCTTTTGCCATCACTATCCGGGGCCACCAGTCGTTGTTCGACTTCGGCCCAATCATGCCATTAGCCGAAGCATGATTGAGCGTCCAATCGATGTAGCGCTGCGCTTTTTGCTTCAGCTGCGCATCATCCAGCAGGTATGCCAGCGGAACCAGTCCATCCACGTAGTACGGTCCCCGCTCCCACGATTCTCCTGTCCCGCCAAGCCAGCCGCTGTTCGGCCCCACGTCTGCCCACGTTTCGTCCAGATGTCCGCTCAATCCGCGGGCTTGAATCGTCAGTTGTTCGCGCAGCCATCCTGCAGGCCGGATGGAGCCCAAAGGCAACATTACAAATGCACTGGGCTGCAACGGTGCGCGATTCTTTACCGGAGCTGTAGCGCCTGTAAAAGCCCTGTCAGACAGTGCCTTCGCAAATGCACTCGGCAGCGAAAGAGCACTCAAAGCACCAATCGAACCAAGAAAACGGCGGCGTGACACTGGATTGCCAACACATCGGTGCATAGTCATTGAATTCAATCTCCAAGGTGTTCCTTTTAAAACCGCACCGTCTTCGCGCACATTTTGGGGCATGGCGCCGCTCACACCGGCGTCTATTCTGGATTCTTATTGCCAGGCTTCGACTGGCGACGCTCCATTAAGGGCTTTGCGTTGCCGATGCGGCCTCCACGAGTTCATAACGAACCAGATGCGATTTCGCATCTTTGTCCGCATCCCGCAGCTTGATAAGCCGGCCCGTCAATGCCGGAAGCTCCTCTCTCTGATTTGCCTTTTTCAGGGCCAGGATGAGGTGGTAGAGCGCCTCCTGGTTATTGGCATCAAGGGCCAGCACGGCCCTGCTCTCCTCCATTGCCAGGGCAAACTTGCCGGCCTGCAGATAGGCGCTCGCCAGCAAATTGCGCGCAACTGTCAGATGCGGATCCAACTTAACCGCCTGGTGAGCCGCTCGCATCTCCTCTTCGTACGGTGCGCTGCCGTCCTTTGCCCCCAACTGCGAAATCGTCTCGGCAATCAGGTACTGATTGAACGCATTCTCGGGATGCAGTTTTGCTTCTTCGCGAAACGCCCCGAGCGCCTTCCCAGGATCATGTTTCTGACTCTGCGCAATCCCTTTCGCAGTCGCAACAAATAAAAGATGCGGGTCAATCCTGTTCGCCGATTCAAAGTCGTCGATCGCCTTATCCAGGTCACCCATCTGCGCATGCAAAACACCGCGTGCCATAAATAGCGATGTTTCGTCCGGTATGCGGGAAATGCCCGCATTCAGCACGTCAATTCCAAGCTGGTAGGAGCTGTGATCGCTCGCCAACGTCGCGAACGCAACATACGCGTCGCTCTCCTGTGGATGCAAACGAATCGCCCTTCGCAGCAGTTCCACAGCGTGCGGTGTTTCGTTCTTTGACTCGTAAATCTCGGCAGCCAGAGTGAGTTGGTCTTCTCGAGGAGAATCCGCATTGAGATCGTTCGCAAGAATCTCAAGCGCACTATCGTACTTTCTTCCCGTCCACTCCACCAGCGCGAGATTGTACCGGGAACGACTGCTCGAATCGAGAGTAGCAGCTCGTCTTAAGGCGCCTTCCGCCTCATCGAAACGCCCGAGCCTGGCGAGGCAATACCCATACTCCGAGAGCGCTGCCAGTTGTGAATGAATCACCGCCGCTGCAACCTCGAAGTGAGAGACAGCTTTCTCGCAGTCGCCACTCCGGTAGGCCAGCACGCCCAGCATTGCATTGGTCGTCGGGTCTGCAGGCATCAGGGCCGCTAAGCGATTGAGTAGCACTACAGCATCAGCACCGTTCTGCTCGAATTCGATCTGCGCCGCGCCTTCGAGCGCGGGAACATAATCCGCACGCTTCGCAAGCGCCATGCGATAAGCTTTCATCGAGGAACCGGAATCGTGAGTTCCCGAGAAAGCCATGCCCTCCAGCGTCCAGAGTCTGTAATCCTCGGGGTGGAGCTTCAATGCCGGTTCCAGGACCTGCAACGCATGCCGGAAATCGTGGGCAGATAGTGCGCGCTCGGCCTCTATAATCACTGCAGTGCCCGCATCCTCCTGCGCGGCTCTCAGTTGTCCTGCCGTTGCGCACACGAATACCGCAAGCATTCCGGCGACTACGCGTACGGCCAGCTTGCTGTCCAGCCTCAAATTCCACCCCGAAAGCACCATTTCCCGCGCCCGGCTGCCTCTAGAACTCCAACCTCGCGCCCAACTGGCCCTGGCGCGGAATCTGAGTGCTGGTCGAAGTCCCGAAAGTCGAGCCGCTCGAGGCGTCAGCATTCACACCCGTAAGGTTCACTCGATTGAAAATGTTGAAAAAGTCGATGCGCAAATCCAGTTTCACCCGTTCTGTAATGCTGGTCACCTTCTTGAACGTTGCGTCCACCTGCGCGAATCCAGGATTGCGGAACTGATTAATCCGTTCATTTCCCTCCTTTCCGAGTTGGGGAAGTGAAAACGGCCCGCAGCTATCGAGATTTGTGCCGGAGCAATGCGGAAACAGCCCCTGAATGTAATTCCTGCGTCCGTTCGCCACATGGTAGGTCGACACGTCTGGGAAATCGTTGTTATCTCCGTCGGCATTGAAATCGCCGCTTGAGGCCGTGTACCCCAGGGTTCCGTCCGCTGCCTGCGCAACGTCGAGAGCACCACTCGTGAAAGCCGTGAACGGCAGACCCGACTGCAGTGCAACAACCGAAGAGATCTCCCAGCCTGAAGCGATTCGTCCGACGATTCCACGCCCCCCGCCATACGATGGAAGCTGATAGCTAAATCCCAGCGAGAACCGATCCGGAACGTCCCAGGCAGAAGGACCGTAGAACCGGCTCAGCGGATACTCAATCGGATAGTTGCCCACCGGCAATGCACCCGAGTTATCCTTTGAGCTCGCGCGCGTGTACGACGCAGTCACAAATCCGCGGCCCGTGAATCTGCCCTTCACCGCAGCGATAAACGCTGCGTAATTCGACCACGGGCCATTGAACGTATAGTTAATCGCGCCAAAGCTCGTGTTCAATCTCTGCTGTGTGCCCACGCACGAGGCCTGCTGGCCGTTCGGCGGTGACACTGGTGTGCAGGTGAGATGCTGCAAGAGATCGCCTTCATAGACGTTCACATCTCCCGAAAATGAATTTCCAAACGAACTCCCACCACCATATTGCAGATCGCTGGAATGCTGTCCCACATAGCTGACGCTGGCTACGAGGTTTCTTGCAAGCTCGTGTTCCACTGTCACTGACCAGGTTTGAGAGTACGGAGATTTCAGGTTGCCATCGACGCCCCCCACAGCGATTTGTGCTCCGGGAATTCCCCCCTTCGCATCCAGCGGTTGGCCTTGGAACGCTGGATAGGGAAACCCGAACGGATATGTGTTCTGCGTGCCATATCCAAAGATCGGTGCGGCTGTCGAACCGTTTCCGAAGAATGTCGGCAGCACAAAGCCGGGTGGATTGCCCTTCAGGTTGTTTTCCGCGTTGCCCAGTGTCACCCAGTCGCGATATAGGCCATATCCTCCGCGCAGAACCCACTTACTGTTGCCAAACAGATCGTACGCAACTCCAGCCCGCGGACTAAAAATCCAGTTCATGTCCTGGTTGTATACATGGCTCTGCTGCACATTCACGCCGTTTGCCACGCGGTCGGCAAACGTCGACCCCGACCCGGGATGAAAGTTTGCCAGTGGTGTACCGGCAATCGGATAAGGATTCCCGAAGTTGTCGTATCGGATTCCGTAGTTTAATGTCAGCCTTTTCGACGCCTTCCAAGTATCCTGCGTGAACACGCCGTACGTGGTCTCTGCATATTCATACTGGCCAGGCATGGGCTGTCCTGTCACTGGGTTGTACGACAGCCCCGATTCGGAATACGGCTTATCGTTTATCAGGTCGATCATGTTGTTGTATTGGAACGTGGGCTGGGCATAGCAGGGAGCAAACAACGCCAGGTCATCGCCGTGCCAACCCTCGTAACCAACGCTGATCGCGTGCGAACGGTAAATATGTGTAAGGACATCGCGCCAGTGATAGTTGTGTTCCGAATACTGCCCGTCCGCAAACCCGATACCCCAGCCCACACCGAGATTGTTAACGTTCACGACCGGCACTGACAACAGACCTGTTGCGCTAACGGTCCCCTGCAGGTAGTTGTAGCCAAAGGAAGCCTCATTCAGATTATTTGCCGAGAAGGTGTGAGTCTCACTGCCTTGCACAGAAATCACCGACGAGGGATTGGATGTGGCGAATGCCGGCCGCACCGTCGGACCGCCCGTAGTCTGCGTATCGCGGAAGACCGTGCCGTAAACACGGTCCTTCGAAAAGTACTTGTCGATGCGCACATTGAATTGCTTGGCATTGTTATAGCTGGAGCTGTTGAAGTTGCCGTTGTCGAATACAGGAGTTCCGCAAGGAATGTTGTCGGACGAAGGAGTGCCGCATCCTGTATTGTTCACCAGATCTTGCGGCCCGAATACATCCAGAGCCGTCGCCGCCACTCCCGTTGTCGTCGCCGCGCTTGGTTTGTACTTGGCCATCAGCTCCACTTCAGGAGAATTCGGCTGCACCTGCTGCGCGAATGCGAGGAACGCCGGATCCTCGTATGTGAGCACGGCATTCCCATTCGATGTGAGCGCGAGATATGGCTCGATGCTGAAAAAGAAGAAGAACTGCTTGTGAGGCAGCACCGGGCCACCGATTCCAAACGACATGTTGGTTGTGTGAAACGGCGCGATCTTCACCGACGACGGCGGCCCAAACTCGCCGCGCGCATTCAGGCCCTGATATGTGTAATAGATACTCCCAAAGCCATGATATGTTTCGGTTCCTGACTTTGTTGTCATGATCGTCTGCATCGAGCTCGTCTTGCCGTAATCGACCGTGTATGTATTCGTCTGCACAGTCATCTCTGCAAGTGCATCAGCGTTCGGCACCAGCGTCAACACGCCCGGATTCACATCGATATTAATGTCCAACCCATCCAGAACATACTGGTTCCCGTTGTTCCCGCGACCATTCGCACTGTAGTCCGCATTCTCGGTGAAGAAATTCGTGTACCCCACCGAACCCAGCCCCGATACACCTGGCGTCAGCCCGATCAGGGATGTGGGATTCCGCGAGGCCAGGGGAAGCGACTGGATCGACTCGTCTTCAATCGTCAGCTGATTGCGGCTGTCCGACGTGTCAAGAAGCGGCGCCTCTGCTGTCACTGAAACGGTCGAAGCCACCTGGGCGACCGAAAGGGTTATCGCCACGTCGCGGTTTTCTGCTGTCTGCAACTTGACTTCGACCTTCACCGTGTTGAACCCAGGTGCAGACGCAGACACGGTGTACTTCCCTGGGGCGATGCTTGCGAACCGGTAAACGCCAGCGGCATCGGCATTGTGCACCGTCGTGACATTCGTATCTGCGTTCACCAGCGTTACCGTTGCGCTCGGAACGGCCGCGCCGTTCGCGTCCAGAATCGTGCCCTGCACGCTCGAAGAGAACTGTCCGAAGGCCGTTGCTGCCACGAGCAGCACGCAAAGCGCAAACAAACTTGATAATCTTCGCATCGTCCTCACCTCCTGGATGTGCTGTCGGTTACCACTGGCAACCTTCCCGTCCCCATCTCGCACGGTTGTAGTCGTTTCTGTCGCATGCTTGCCGGGCTTTAGTTTCGGGGCATGTCTTCGGTCAGACGTTTTCTTTTGCCGTTCTACCGACCTGTTTGGAGGCTAGTTGCCGAACTACATTATTCGCATGATTCGATTCCACCCCTGCCGCATGGTATGAATGGACCAGTATTACTCCAAAGATCTACCAGTAATAACTTCGAGGTCATTATGTGCGGAGCCCGGGATATTCCCTTTATGCCGGTCGCTCCACACGAACCCGATACTTACCGTGATTCTCTATAGAGAGTTCCCACCGGCTTTCTTTGTGCGCGAACTCCACTAGTTTCCCGCCCACACCCATCACGCTGACCATCCTTACCTGCACAGGAAGGCGCAGTTGCGCAATCAACTGCTTCTCATCGGAAAATACATAACTCACACCAATCTTCAGCCCAATATAGGAAAGTCCATCCAGTGCATACCTCTTTCCGGCAGCCGCTAAGTCCGGACCGAAGCCCGGGCTGAGCACGAACTGATCGGGGTCCTCTGTTTCGCGGAATCCAATGATATTTCGAACGATGTGTGCCGGCATTACCGCACCCCATCCGTATACTTCACCGCCGAAGGAGCCATGCGCTCCCCATATTTCACAACTCGCGCCCGGCCAACCCAGGCGAGCATGCGGAGCGTCGGAGCTCTGTACACTTCGCCGGTCCATGCTGCTGTAGATTCGCTCGCAAATCGCTTCGACCGTCGCCGACGCCAGCTGTCTGTCTCCTGCCGCGTACACTGACTCGAGAAACGGCAACACGAATGACGACCAGTTCAGCGCTTCGTCCGCTGATGATTCCGGTCGCTCGCGATTCTTCTGCATATGCTCATACATCGCTCGCAGCGTGGAAAGCATGGCCTTGCTCTGCTCATCCGTCGCGATTCCACAGAACGCCGGCGCAGCCTGGGATGGATCACGGTCGGCAATTTCCACCAGCCTCATTGCCCGCGTATCGAAGTCATGGAACCAGTCCCCTTTCCAGAGGCGTTGCGTCTTCTCCGCATACTCTCTCTGCACACGCTGCCATTCCGGCTTGTTTTCCTCGTCCCCGAGCACGCTCGCGAAATGTGCCAGGGTCCCGCCCGCGTGCGAGGCCGCAGCCTGCAGCTCAACCAGCCGCAGAAATTCCACAACCTCCCCGCCCGTGGGCTGCTGGATCTGGAATCGCTTTGAAGTGTCCATACCGGTTTCCCAGCTACACTTGCCCACGACATAACTCTCCGAGTCTGTGCGGTTCTTAAGTGTCCATCGCAGCAGGGAACACATCTTCGGATAAAGCTGTCTTAACCATTCCTTGTCGCGAGTGCGGTCGTAAATGCTCTGGGCACAGAAAAATGGAAAGCACCATGAGATCGATGTGCCGCACTCCGATCCATCGGCCGCAACCATGTTCATTACGCCGTCTTCCCGCATGCAGGGAATATTCTCTTCGACAGCGTCGAGAAACTGCCCCACAAACACTTCCATTGCTGCCTCAGGGTCGGCGTAGCTCAGTGCCCACATATCAATGGAGGCTTCGGCCAGTACATTGCGCGGCGCCTGGATCTGCATCGCGTCCCACCGATGCCGGTACAGTCCGATAGGACGGCGCACCATGGTTCGCAGAGTCTCAAAATCATAGATCCATCCATGCTGCCAATGCACTGGCCAGTCACCGGCCAATTTCGGCGCCCCACTCCAGAAAGCCTTATCCTCCCCGAGCTTTTGACGCTTTACGCCAGGCGCCTCACCCAGCGACGCGCGTGCATGCTGTAGTGCAGTGGGCAAATTGACTCCCCTAGCCATCAGCAGGATCATGTTTCTCTCACCGCCTGGCTCGACTACCAAATCAAAACCCAGTCCTGCGTGCAATGGGTTATTTTCATAGCTCACCTTGTTCCCCGACTTTGCTTCTCTCCCGAGCCAAGTGCGCCGGTCCTCCGCTCGATGCGAAAAATAGTGCGTGCCGCTTCGCTGATCGCAATCAACGGCAAAGACCGCACCCGCGGCGAACGATCGCGTCCACACGCAATTACCGTCTTCGGCGACACCGCCAGCGATCCCATCGCCACCCCACCACTGGCTTCCTCCAAGTTGATGGGAATGCATTGCAAGTACCGCGACTCCTTGTTTTTCCCCCGCCGGAATTGATGAGTCTCAACTCCGCGGCCAACGCATCCTCGTTCACCTGAAAGAAGCTGCATTCAACCTCTACAGCTCCTTCCTCAAACGAATACGCAAGCAGGTTCTTCGTATGATGCGTTGCCTTCAGTTGCCCTGGCTTATAGTCGCCCGGCTCCATCAGAATGCGCTCGCCAATGCGGAGCGCCACAGCGAGTTCCGCCGCGTACACGCCGTTGCGGTGATAGTCGAAGTAGCCTCCGGGACCGGCCGGAAAATACACCCCGAATCCCATTCCTGGAAGTGAGCGGAGTACTCCGCTCTGATGGATGTCCCATGTATGCCAAGGATTGTCGAGATAGCCAAACGGGGTGTAATCTCCGGGCGGAAAACCCTCGCCGTCTTCTCGCGCCGCGTCGCTTAAAGGCCCGCCCGCTGTTTCTAAACCGAATTCGCGACCTGCCCCTTCATACGATCGTTCTTTCAACGACAATGAGGCTGTGGCAAGCAGCGAAACAAATTCGCGGCGATTCAGCATCTCAGAACCCCTTTGGAAGTGAAGAAGTAATCAGTCGCAAAACAAGCAAAGGTGGCCGCGACTTTGTGTCATTCGAACGCAAAGAGGCCAGTGCCTCCACCATAACCATCGGCATTCAAGCCGTATATAGCCCGATTGAACTACCGTGGCTTGGCGGCGATGTACCGATCTTCCCGGTCCCGCTGTTGCTCTCACATCCTGCTTACTGTAGACTTTCCGCCAGGGCGCTGGCTTATGAAGTCGTCAGCTGGGTACGTTTTGTGCGTCTATTCCCCCCACTTCTGAAGGCTGCGGTGTCGCTGCTCTTGTGCTGCAGCGTTAGTTGCACCACCCCTCCGCCCACTGTTGCCATCATTCCCCGA
>Ga0206867_1047_pt1 | contig 27339 bp, 27 predicted proteins | sample Alteio_BWOrgCont_37_FD_152905 | JGI IMG/M metagenome (GOLD analysis project Ga0206867, IMG submission 152905) | Enriched cells from forest soil in Barre Woods Harvard Forest LTER site, Petersham, Massachusetts, United States -... | ecosystem: Environmental > Terrestrial > Soil > Temperate forest >...
GCGACCGTTTCTATGGAAGTGACGGGGATCTCGCTGCCTCCCTGATCGGGGGCGATGAGAACGGCGGTGGCTCCTGCCGGGCCGTTGGTGAGCTTAAGAATGAGGCGCAGGTTCATGGCTCCGGCCTCGATTCCTCCGCCCCACTCGCCGGCGAAGGCTTCAGGGACCGTGTGGCTGATCTTCGGGAGTTCGACGTGTGGTTCTCCCGCGAGCGTGAGCTTGAAGGGAACGGGGGTGTCACCCGCGGTGAAGTCGCCGGACATGGATTTACCGTCTTCGGAGACGGTACCGGTGAATGTGGGGAGATTGGGCGCGCCTTTGATATGGAAGGTCCACTTGCCGTCGGTTTGGACGATGCTTTCAAGCGGTATACCAGAGGCTTTGCGGGACGGGATGTCGATGGAGCCGACCCAATGACCACCGGGGTTGTCGAGATCGACCTGAAATTCCACGGGCTGGCCGGGGATAGCCATGGTGCCGGTCCAGTGGCCTCGCGGATCGGCGGCCCAGGCGGAGAGCGCCAGCAGGGCCGCGGCTAACAGCTTCACGCGGCGACTCCGTGGCACTTTTTGTATTTCTTGCCGCTTCCGCAGGGGCAGGGGTCGTTGCGGCCGACCTTAGCGGCGGCGACTGCAGGGGCGGGCTTCGCGTTCCCGTTGGCGCCGAGGAACTGGAGTTCCTTCAGTTCCTTTTCGTGCTGACGCTGGATGCCGCGCGTCATATCCTGGACGGCGCTTTGCGCGGACCTGCGCTGATCTTCTTCGGCGGCTTTCGATTTCTCCTCTTCTATCTCTTCGGGAGTTTCTTCGTAGCCTTCGTCGTCGAGTGTGAAGGGCAGAGCCGGCTGCTGGTTGATTTCAAAGCGCAGGAAGTAGAGGAAGCGAACCGTCTCGTCTTCGACGCGGTCGCGCATATCCTTATAGAGGTCGTACGACTCCTTCTTGTACTCGACGAGAGGGTCTTTCTGGCCGTAGCCGCGCAGGCCGATGCCCTCTTTGAGATGGTCCATCGAGAGCAGGTGGTCTTTCCACTGATCGTCGATGACATGAAGCATGATGTTGCGCTCGGCATCGCGCATAATGCTTGAGCCGACGAGATCTTCTTTGGCCTGGTAGGTAGCTTTGGCGCGTTCGAAAAGCTCGGCTTCGATCTGATCGGAATTCATGCCGCCGAGATCGGCCGGATTGACGCGAGAACCGAACATGGTGAGCATGTCGGTCTGAATACCCACAAGATTCCAGGTATCGGGGTGTTCGTTTTCGGGGCAGTTGCGGTCGACGAGGCCACCGATCACGCCCTGGGTCATTTCCATGACGCGCTCTTTTTGCTCGGCGCCTTCGAGAAGCTGGCGGCGCAGGATGTAGATGGCCTGGCGCTGCTTGTTCATGACGTCGTCGTATTCAAGCAGGTGTTTGCGGGCTTCGAAGTTCTGGGCTTCGACGGCTTCCTGAGCGGCCTGAATGCGGCGGGTGATCATGCCGGACTCGATCGGCACATCTTCTTCCATGCCGAGGCGGAGCATGAGGTTCTGCATGCGTTCGCCGCCGAAGATGCGGAGCAGGTCGTCCTGGAGCGAGAGGAAGAAGCGCGAACTGCCAGGATCGCCCTGGCGGCCGGCGCGGCCACGGAGCTGGTTATCGATACGGCGCGAATCGTGGCGCTCGGTGCCGACGATGTGAAGACCGCCCAGAGCGACGACTTCATCGTGTTCGGCGACTACCTGCGCTTTGACTTCCTCGAGGGTGCGTTCCCAATCGGCTTTGAATTCCTCGCGGTTGGGATCCTTGCCCGCCTTGACCATGATGTCGCGGGCCATCGCCTCGGCGTTGCCGCCGAGCAGGATGTCGGTACCGCGTCCCGCCATGTTGGTCGAAACGGTTACGCCGCCTTTGCGGCCGGCCTGGGCGATGATGCTGGCTTCGCGCTCATGGTTCTTGGCGTTGAGAACCTCATGCCGGATGCCCATCTTCCTGAGCATTTTCGAGAGGTGCTCGGATTTTTCGACTGAGACCGTACCGACGAGAACGGGCTGGCCACGGTCATGCGTAGTCTGGATCTCTTTGGCGGCGTTGCGGAACTTTTCTTCTTCGGTGCGGTAAACGACGTCGGTGTTTTCCTTCCGGATCATGGGCCGGTTGGTGGGTACGACTGTGACATCGAGTTTATAAATCTTCTGGAATTCGGCGGCCTCGGTTTCGGCGGTACCCGTCATGCCGGCGAGTTTCTTATACATGCGGAAGTAGTTCTGGAAGGAGATGGTCGCGAGCGTCTGATTCTCGCGCTCGATCTTGACTCCTTCCTTGGCTTCGACGGCCTGGTGGAGACCATCGGACCAGCGGCGGCCGGGCATGAGGCGGCCCGTGTGTTCGTCGACGATGATGACTTCACCGTCTTTGATGACGTAGTCTTTATCGCGAATGAAAACGACGTGAGCTTTGAGGGCCGACTGGACGTGGGTAAACCACTCGACGTTATCGCCCTCGAACATGTTGCCGATGCCGAGAATGCGCTCGACTTTGAGGACGCCTTCTTCAGTGAGCGCGGTGGCGCGATGCTTTTCATCGACGGTGAAGTCGCCGGTGGTGTATTTTTCGCCAGGCTCTTTGCCTTCGATGACTTCGCCGCGGATGAGGTGCGGGATGACTTTGTTGGCCTTGTAGTACTTGTCGGTTGACGCTTCGCTGGGGCCGGAGATGATGAGGGGCGTGCGGGCTTCGTCGATGAGGATGGAATCGACTTCATCGACAATGGCGAAGTTGTGGCCTTTCTGCTGGACGGTGGAGCCCAGGTTGAACTTCATGTTGTCGCGCAGGTAGTCGAAACCAAACTCGTTATTGGTGCCGTAGGTGATGTCGCAGTTGTAAGAATCCTGGCGCTGCTGGTCATCGAGATCATGCACGATGATGCCGACGGTCATGCCGAGGAACTTGTAGACGCGGCCCATCCATTCGGCGTCGCGTTTGGCGAGGTAGTCGTTAACGGTGACGACGTGAACGCCTTTGCGTTCCAGGGCGTTGAGGTAGACGGGCGCGGTGGCGACGAGGGTTTTGCCTTCACCCGTTTTCATTTCGGCAATGGTGCCGCGGTGGAGGACTATGCCACCCATGAGCTGGGAATCGAAGTGGCGCATTCCGAGGACGCGGCGGCTGGATTCGCGGACGGTTGCGAAGGCTTCAGGGAGGAGGTCGTCGAGTTTGGCGCCGCGGTCGAGTTGTTCGCGGAAGGTGATGGTGCGGGCGGCGAGGTCGATATCGGAGAGGGACTGGACGGAGGGTTCGAGATCGTTGATAGCGGCGACGAGGGGACGCATCGCCTTGATCTCACGGTCGTTCTTAGTGCCGAATATTTTGGCAAGGGTTGCGTCAATCATGTTTGGGGTTCACTTCCATTTTAGCTGACTGGTGGGGTGGGTCCGGGTGAGCTGATGCGCATGTGTCCAGCGGCCACTTCTCGCGAGGAGCGGCAGGCGTCGAGCGGGGCTCGACGCGGCACGCGAATGCGCGTGCGCCACCTTGGGCGAGGCGCCTGGCGGGGATCTTTGGAGCGAGGGGTTTTGGAAGTGTTTTTCATCGTTTATGCGGCTTTGTCAACGTCAAGTGGGGGACTTTTCGGCGCCTCCTTTGCCTCCGGCGCGGGGTTTTGAGCTTCCGAAAGTGAAGAAGAAAATCCAAAGCCATTTTCTTCATTTCCTGTTGAGGCCGTTCGAGTTAGCGGTTTGGCTTTTGATTTGAGGCGTTCTTCGGCTTTGCGTTGGGCCTGGAGTTCGCGGAGCAGCTTGAGGTTCTTGTGCATATTGCGGGTGATGCGTTGTTCGTAAAGCGAGAGGTTGTTGAAGCCCCGGTCGTTGTCGAAGAAAGCCCGGGCCTGAGTGAGCGCATGATGGACGCGGGCGTGTTCGGTGTCGACTTTGCCGTCGAGGGGGCCGAGTTCGCTCCAGGCGAGCATGTTGTCTTCGATGGTTTTGATTTTGTTGAGGCGGAACTGATCGAGACCGACGCTTCGGGCCAGTTGAGTCTCCATGGGTCCGGTGGGGTTCAGATCTTCAATGAGGGGCTTGAGGAATTCGATTTGAGCTACGCGATCTTCATCGGTCATGACGGTGGCGAGACCGGTAAGGCCGTGGACGAAGCCGTTCATGAGGCAGACTTCCTTGCCTTTTTGGGTGCGGGGGCCGGTGGACTTTTTGGCGTTGGCGCGGTTGGCCGCGAGTTGTTTGTCGGATATCGGCATGCCGAGATTGCTCCTCGGACAAGAGCCTGGCATGCGGATGTGGCGTTCGGTCTCCTCAAATCCCGTAAGCGATTGAAAAGGCGGGAGCGAAAGTCGTCAAAAAAGTGTTACCGGCGAAGAGCGTCTCTGGCTCGTACCGACTTAGTCTGATAGACTAAACTAATGCGAACGGTCAATATTCATGAGGCTAAGACTTATCTCTCGCGACTTGTTGAGCAAGCCGCTCGGGGTGAGCCATTTGTCATTGCTAAAGCGGGTAAGCCTCTGGTGAAAGTCATGCCGCTGGAAAGCCCGATCGGAGGGCAGATTCGGCGATTGGGCTTCCTGGCAGGCCGGATCGCGGTGCCGGAGGATTTCGACCGAATGGGAGACGGCGAGATTGACCGGCTGTTCGGCGGCGGCGCTTGAAAGTCCTGCTGGATACGCATTTGCTGCTTTGGGCGGCGGGGCAGCCTGAGCGCTTGCCGGTTCGCGCACGGGCGCTGCTGGAAGATCCGGAAACGGAGCCGATGTTCAGCGCGGCGAGTCTTTGGGAGATTGCAATCAAGCGCGGGCTCGGGCGAGACGACTTCCAGGTGGATGCGCGCGTGTTCCGTCGCGGGTTGCTGGATAACGGGTATCTGGAGATGCCTGTCACGAGCGCGCATGCGGTTGCGGTTGACGGATTACCGGCGATTCATAAGGATCCGTTTGATCGGATGCTGGTGGCTCAGGCGATTGTGGAGGGGGTGATGCTGGTGACGGTGGATCCGGTGGTGGGGCGGTATGCGGGTCCGGTGGAGATGGTCTGAGGAAATCGTTCGTGGTCACCGGACGTAAAGGACGTTATGTGCGGCTATCTTCCCGGAGCGGCAAAACCCACTGAATCCTTTCGCGCTGTATATACTTGAGTTTCAGGCAACTCCGTCGGGGGGAATCCCGGCGTGGAAATTTTCTTTTTTACGTGTAGGTATAGAAGTTCGTACTTCATTTAACGCGCGAGGAGAAAACGAATGCCGATAATTTCCTTCACAGAAGATGACAGAGCGGAAGCAATGCTTCCCCTGTTAACAGACGAGCACCCCGGAGACGTCACTATTCGCATCGAAGACGCCGATGAATGCGAAGGGATCACATGTGGCAAAGGTCTTGAATCGGCGCTTTCCCGCGATGATTACGCCCGCTACTTGGACTGTCATGCTGCCGCACCCCCAATGGCGCTGCACTCGCACATTGTTGTTAGGGGTAGGGCACCTGCGACCCGCTCAGTTACAGCTGCGGTGTTAAAGGGATAAATAGACGGCTAGGGGTGAGGCTCCGATTGGGGCACTGGAAAGGGAATGGAACATGGCGAGAGAAGGGAACCGTGTTTGGGAACGCGAAGAGCAATGGCAGCAGTCTGGCAAGAACAACTGCCGAACATGCGGGTCTGAGATCACCTACAGCGAATACAAAGACTCGAATGGGGAGTGCCCGACATGTTACGGGTTGAGGCTGGAATGCGACGCGTTGAAGCAGTGAGGTCTGCCGCTCTCAGGGCTGTCCTCTTGAGTGCGGTAACGGTATTGGCGGGATGCGGCGATGCCAAGCCGGTGCCACCAGAGGTTCCGTCAGTAGGCCGTTACCAGATTGTTTCGGGACAGTATCGGTATTATGCGCCCAGTGGTATGGCGTCGTTCACCGCGTCGGCAATATTCAAGATCGACACAGCAACAGGGGAAACCTACCAGTTTATTGGGGACTCTGACAACTTGGGAGGAAGTTGGGTGAAAGTAAAGTAGCTTTTCAAACTGACCCACGACCCACTACCCGAGGGCCCGGTACAGCGTGGACCGGCCCACATTTAGGAGGTCGGCCACGTACTGGCGGGCTTCTCCTTTGTCGATGAGCTTCCGGGCATGGGCGATCTGCTCCGGCGTCAGCTTTACTTTTCGGCCAAACTTCACGCCTCGGCGCTGCGCTGCTTTCACTCCGGCGCGGGTGCGCTCTGAGATGAGAGACCGTTCGAGCTCAGTAAGCGTCCGGTGAATACCGTCTTTAAAGGTTGAGTAAGAAAGATCATCCTTGAGGAGACGGCCGAGAGGACCGTCGAGCAACGATGGTTCAGAACGGCAGGCTTCCGGCAAATCCAGAACCGGGTCGCAAGCGGCGGATGCGTTCGAAGCTGGAGCGGCGGCAAGTGGTGGAAGAGACGATGCGGCCCGGGGCGCCATCAGTGGCGGTCATCGCACGGGCCCATGGAGTGAATGCCAACCAGGTCTTCAACTGGCGCAAGCTCTATCACGCGGGGCGACTCAATGATAAGGTCCAGGCAACTGAGTTACTGCCGGTCCGAATTTCAGAGAACTCACGCCCTGAATATCGCAGCGTGGAACAGCCCTTCATTGCCCCGGTGGCTTCGGGCGTGATCCGGATCGAACTCGGTCGAGTACGCGTTCGCGTCGAGGGCCCCGTCGATCCTGCAGCGCTACGCACCATTCTGGAGCAACTGAGCCGGTGATCTCTCCGCCGTCAAACACGAACATCTGGATCGCCGCCGGCATCACAGACATGCGTCGCGGCTTCACCGGATTGAGTGCCGCGGCGCAGACCGTGCTCGAACAGAACCCGTACTCGGGCCACGTGTTCGTTTTCCGGGGCAAGCGCGGCGATCTGGTGAAAGTGCTGTGGTGGGATGGCGACGGTCTGTGTCTGTTTGCCAAACGTCTGGAACGTGGCCGGTTCGTCTGGCCGCAGGCGGATAAAGGCGTGGTCTCGCTGAGCCGCGCGCAGCTCTCGATGCTGCTCGAAGGCATCGACTGGCGAAGGCCGATCCGAACGGCCACGCCCAGCATCGCGGTATAGAACATCTCTTCGCGAAAATGTTCGCGTATCTTCATGTCATTGTTAAGTTCGCGTAACATAGTTGCGGTATGGAAGCGGTGAGCAGCGAGGCGAAGCGCAGGAAACAACTGCTCGATCTCGACTCGCTTGACGTCGAGTCCCTCAAAGCACTGGTACTGGCGAAGCAAACCGAGATCGAGAACCTGAGTCTGCTGGTCCTCAAACTCAAACGGATGCACTTCGGCCAGCGGTCGGAGAAGATGAGCGCCGACATCGAGCAACTCGAACTCCGGCTCGAAGACCTCGAAGCGAATCAGGCCGCGGCCGAACCGCTTCCCGCGCAACTGGCGATCGTGGCCGTGAACGAGAAGCCTGCAAAGAAGCCCGCACGCCGTCCGCTTCCCGCCGAACTGCCGCGTGAAGTCGAAACGATCGTGCCGAAGCAGCAAGCTTGCCCGGACTGCGGCGGTACGCTGCGTCCGCTCGGCGAAGACGTCTCCGAGGTGCTCGAATACGTACCGGCTCGTTTCAAAGTGATCCGCACGGTGCGGCCGAAACTGAGTTGCGCCTGCTGCTCCCGCATCGTGCAGGAACCCGCGCCGCATCGCCCGATCGACAAGGGTCTCGCCGGTCCCGGGCTTCTGGCGCATGTTCTGGTTGCCAAGTATGCGGATCATCTTCCGCTCTACCGCCAGGCGGAGATCTACGCGCGCGAAGGCGTCGAACTCGACCGCTCGACCATGGCTGACTGGGTCGGCGGCGCGAGCCGGACGATGAGGCCTTTGGTTGAAGCACTGAAGAGTTACGTACTGAGCGCGGAGAAACTGCATGGCGACGATGTGCCGGTTCCGGTGCTCGAACCGGGCAACGGTAAGACGAAGACGGGCCGTCTGTGGACGTATGTTCGCGATGACCGTCCGGCTGGAAACGAAGCAGCATCGGCGGTCTGGTTCGCTTACTCGCCGGATCGCAAGGGCGAACATCCGGCGGCGCATCTGAAGAACTATCGCGGCATCCTGCAGGCCGACGGCTTCGCGGGCTTCAACAGGCTGTATGAGACGGGTGCCATCTGCGAGGCCGCGTGTTGGGCTCACGTAAGAAGAAAGTTCTTCGACCTGCACCATGGGCATGCATCGCCGGTGGCAAAAGAGGCGCTCGAACGCATCGGACAGCTGTATGGAATAGAGAAAGAGATCAGAGGACGATCGCCAGCGGAGCGAAGAGAGGTGCGGCAGGCGAGATCGCGACCGTTACTCGAAGCCATGCATGCATGGCTGAAGGCGACCATGTCGAAGCTGTCGAAGAAGTCCGAACTGGCGAGGGCGATTCACTATGCTCTGGAACGTTGGACTGCACTGATAGTCTTCGTCAACGACGGCCGCGTTGAAATGGACAACAACGCTGCCGAGCGTGCCTTACGCACGGTCGCAGTTGGCCGCAAGAACTATCTGTTCGCCGGATCCGACGCTGGCGGAGAACGGGCGGCGGCGATCTACAGTCTGCTTGGATCGGCGAAGCTCAACGGGATCGACCCGGAACGTTATATGGCCGAGGTGCTGCGCCGCATCGCCGATCATCCAATTAACCGGATCGTCGAACTCCTGCCGTGGAATCTGTTCCCGGTGGCTCAGGCAAAGGTCGAGGCTGCATGACTCTCAAAGTCACCTCAATCGAAATCGTGTCCACAATCCAGCCATCGTGGACACGATTCAAAATGGGGGAGGAGTTACGCGGATGACCTGGTTACCACTCGAATCGAAGATGTTCACCTCGGTTGCCTGCGACGCAGACGAGCAGATCCTTTACCTGCGCTTCCGCAAAACCGGCGACGTCTACCGCTACTTCGGCTTCCCGGTCACCGAATACCAGTCCTTCCTCGACGCCGAATCCCGAGGCCGCTTCTTCCTCGCTCACATCCGCGACCGATTCCCCTTTGAGCGCATGGCCAAACTCCACGCCGCTTAGTCAGTCAAGACGGCCTTCGCCGGACGCTTACCGAGCTCAGCTAGAAGCCCAATCATCTGCCACATGGCGCGGCCCGTCGGCGTGGCCGTGTCGATTGCCTCGGTGAGCGAATGGAATTTGACGCCACGGGCGCGGAGGTCATCCAGCATCGTTATCAGATCGCGGAGACTACGGCCCAACCGGTCGAGCATCCACACAATGAGAGTGTCGCCGTGTTCCAGTTTCTTCAGGCATCGGAGCAGGGCAGCGCGCTTCGTCGTCGCTCCCGATAGAGCCTCATCTTTGAAGACGGTTTGGCACCCGGCTTTCTTCAGCGCCGCGAGCTGCAGCGCGGAGTTCTGGTCGTCGGTCGAGACGCGAGCATAGCCGTATTTCATCGTCCCAAGACCTCGTATTTGATTGCTTCGCTGAATCGCCCGGCCGCTTGAAACGACCCAAACGTGAAATTCAGCGTTACCTCCCAGACGTGGCAAAAAAGAAACAGGAACACCGGTTAGCCCGCGCCTGAGTCGACAAGCGGAAACAGAGAATACTCACGTTCGTTCGCCTGCAGGGTAAACGGCAGGAACGGACGGCCCAGCAGATGCCGCCCGTAAGGATACACATGAATCAGATGTGATAACCGTTCGGAAATTTCGGGTATCCCAAAATAATGGGGTCGGGTTCACCCAATTCCGTAGCCTGGCGCAGCAGTTGATCCGCATCGTCGCCATATCCCAGCAACCGGTGGCCATCGCTCGAGATCGCCGCCCAGTGCGTGCCCTCAGGGACGGATTCCACAACATCCTGCAAATACTCCTGAAGGTATGCGAGCGTTTCAGGACTTCGCTCGAGGCGCGGGGTGGGTGACATAATGCTCTGACCGCGTGGAAATGTTCTGCGAATATGCTTGTTACCCCGCGCAGCGCCGGTTGCCAACCTAATGCCACGTAGTTTTTTAAGCAAGGGTGAGGACCTTTCGTTTGGGGAAGGTCTGAACACGTGGCCAGACGAGGCGGGGGGTCGGAGGTCGTTTTCGGTTGGGCAGTTTGCATTGAGCGATCGACTCCAGCACCAGCTGCCAGCCACGATCCTGTTCTTGCGGGGACCGGTGATGCGCGCTGGCTTGTGCGAAGGCCGACAGTGCGGCTCGCGCACGGGAGAAGCTGAGTCTGCGCGGCTCGACACTGGCCTGGTGTGCGGCTTGTTGTATCACCGAGCGAATCAGATTCCAGGTAGCCACGGCCAGGAACAGTTCGCTGGCCACCATCGTGGGCGATTTTGCTGCGATCTGATGCAGCCGGACTTGTTCTTTGAGCGAGCGCAGGTCGGTCTCTATAGTCCAGCGTTGGCCATAGAGCGCAGCCATCTGTTCAGCCGGCTCTTCCCGCGTGGTGAACAGGTACAGAATTTGCTTCGCGCCCTCAGGTTTTACTGCTATCAGCCGCCCCGCTATACGGGCGTCTGCGACTATTTCCGGATGCGCACGCCGATCGTAGCCTGAGGGCTCCCATACCAGTTCCATATCGCTGCCAACTTCCGGAACGGCGCCTCCGGCGAGCCTTTGAGCACGTTGCGCCGTGAGGCGGGTCAGCACTCGATGCCCTTGCCGGTGTGCTCGCCAAAGCACAGCAAAAATGCCGAAATTACGATCTCCGATGAGCGTGGACTGGGGTGGCAGCCGATCAATCAACTCTCCCGCCAGAGCCTGTTCGCTGACTGCCTCGGGGCCGTGCATGGGCCCGAATGCAGGCGCCATCGCCATACCCGTTTTGACGTGGTGCAGCACGGTTACCAGCAGAATCGGCCAGTGGCTGGGTCTGCGAGGATTCCGTGCCGCCGGATAAGCTTTGGCCAGAGCTGCCGTATGTGCCAGGCGGATTGTACTGCCATCCAGCACAAACAACCGGTCGTGCTCCGGGTGGCCCGAAACAACGGTGTATAAGTTCCGGAATGTCTCTTCGGCGACGCGGCGTGCCGCTTCCACCGGCAGGTTTCTGCGTGCCTGGCCATAGGCTCCCGTATGCGCCGAAATGCGGTCGTCCCGTACCCGCTTACAATCCTCAAGCAACTCCCGACCACTGCCCTGACGCAGTTGCTCGACTGCTGTTTCCAGCGTCCCCACCGGCGACAGACGTTGCAAAATCATCAGCCAGACGGTCACCGGCAACGTAAAAACACAACTGTTTTCGACGATCTCCAGATCGCGTTTCACACGATCGAAAAACTCCTGAGGCATCATCTGACGAAACCAGCCGAAAATCGCTCCCGGCTCACGTGTCGCCGATTCGACTCTGGTGTCATGCTTAGCTTTCGCAGTCCCATCCACCAGCTTATAGCTGGTCTCAGTGACCCTCCGCCAGGTCTGTTAACAAAACTTAATCGTTTTTTGTTGCCGCCGCTGCCTTAATCCAGTTTCAAAAACTACGTGGCATTAGGTTGCCAACCGGCGCGCAGACTGCCAGTCTGCCCCACATTTTCGAACTTATAATGGTCAGAGACATAGCTCGTAAAGCCGAAATCAGCATACCTGTACTCAGGCTGATTCTGAGGCTATGGCCGTTATCTTGCACTGTTTTCACTTCACTGAGGGATCAGGCCTCCGGGGAAGTTCCTGGCCCGTTGTATTTGGGGAGTATTTCAAAAGGGGCTGCAAAGTGCTAGCGTAAGAATCTACACTATTCATCTTTACTATGCCCTTATCACGTATGCTCGCGCTCTATACAGACCCTGGGAGCGGTCTGTTGATGTGGCAACTGGCGGGCGCGTTTTTCGTGGGCTGCCTTTATCATGTCCGGAAGTTCCTCATCCGTATCAGGAAGAGGAAGTGACTGAGACCACTTCGTTCCGGGATCCGGGTGGTTATGTCACCCTCAGCAAAGACCGCGTAATCCGCACTATCCGGCCTGCCGGCCGGGCCAATCTGAATGCCTGCCTGAACTCTGCCGTGGCTCAACGGTACGTGGAAAGCGGGGCGCTCATTTCCACGCATCCCCTTCAGCCAGACTCGACCGATTCGGCCGGTGAAGCCGTTGTGGAGCACCCTCGAATTCCGTTTGGCAGTTATCCGCATGAGTGGCCTTCGGCGATGCTTCATGCCGCTGGTCGGCTTACCATCGACCTTTGCTCGGAACTCCTGGAGGAAGGGCGAGGACTCAAGGACGCTACGCCGTCTAATATCCTGTTTCGCGGGCCGCGTCCGGTCTTTATCGACGTGCTTTCGTTCGAAGAGCGGGATCCGCTCGATCCGATCTGGCTTCCCTCGGCGCAGTTTGCCAGGACATTTCTGATTCCGCTTCTGCTTGAGCGCCGCACGGGAAGCCCAAGCCATGAGTGCTTTCCGTTTCAACGCGACGGCGTGACGCCGGAGTCCGTGGCAGCGCGCCTTCCTTTTCCCCGGCGGTGGTTTCCGCCGGATCTGACCCTGGTCACGCTGCCAGCGCGTGCCGCACGTCTCGAAAGCGACGCTCTTTACCGGCCGCACAAGACTCGGGATGCGGGAGAAGCGCAGTTCATACTGGGCCGGTATTTTCGCGGTTTGAGGAAGAAACTCGATGGCCTGGCGCCGCTCTCCGGCGGAGCGACAGTTCCGGCGGAGCTATCGGTCGCTAAACGCGAGTTCGTGCAGCGTGCTCTGGGTGAGATCGAGCCTGCACGTGTAATCGATATTGGTTCGAAAGGCGGCGAGTTCAGTCTTATGGCTGCCGCTATGGGAGCATCGGTTGTTTCGATCGACCGCGACCCCGGGGCGGTTGCCGGGCTGTGGCGGTCGGCTACGACGGCAGGCAGCGACATACTGCCTCTCGTGGTGGATTTTGCGCGGCCTACCCCGCCGCTGGGCTGGCGCGGGGAACATGCGGGCTTTGCCGAAAGGGCCGAGGGCTTCTTCGATTGCGCGCTGTTGCTGGGGGCCACGCATGAGCTCATGGTGACCGACCAGATTCCCCTGGGGCAGATCTTCGAGGCCGTGGCGGCGCTCACGACCCGGTGGCTGGTGGTGGAATACGTTGGGCCGGGAGATCCTCTGTTTCGCCGTGCGGCGCGGGGGCGCGATGCGATGTACGAATGGTACAGCCGCGCGTCGTTTGAAGAGTGCGCGGGGCGTTGCTTCGATATCGTGAGCCGGCGCGAGATGGCGCCGGAAGATCGGGTGGTCTATCTGATGCGCCGGAAATCCTGAAATGCGGGAGAAGTACTGGCTTTCGCTCTCGTTCGCGAACCTGGTGTACCTGCGTGCATGGACCGATCTGTTTCACGCGGATCCGGCGGATGCGTTCTTCAGGAAGACGCTCGCGGGGTTTGGACAGTACTTTGCTATTGCCGCGGACGTGCTCGCGCTCTCGCTGCTGACGTTTCTGATTGTCCTGGCCGTTCCGAGACTGCCGGGCTGGCTGAGGCGTGTACTTCCCCTGGTGGCGATGGCGATGGTGGGGCTCGCGATCCGGTCGGTTGTTGCGGGCGGGGGGGCTGCGTTCGAGGATTTTCGGAAAACCCGCGGCGGTGGCGGCGATCGCGCTGGCTTTTCTGGCCGTGTGGTTCGCTGCCGCGGCCGTCCGGACGATTCGCGGCGTCGCTCTCGCGGCTCTTCCGTGTCTGGCTGTGACCTTCCTGGGTTCGGTGCTTTATCTGCATGCACAAACGCCGCTGCCAGCGGATCCGCCACTGGCGAAGCGGTTGGCGGGAACGCCTCCGGTTCGCGTTCTGTGGATTCTCTTCGACGAGTGGGATCAGCGAATGACGTTCCAGGATCGTGCTCCGGGAACGGTTTTACCGGTAATCGATAATCTGGGCGCGCGGTCGTTTACGGGGAGCCGCGCTCTGGCGGTACAGGCGGGAAGGACGCCAGTCGGTGGGATGTCGACATTCATTTCGATCCCGTCGCTCTTATACGGAAGGTTCATTGCGGGGGCCGTGGCGGAAGACGCGCGAACCATGCGGATCGAATTCGCCCCACGCGGCCCGGGAGTTTTCAGCGCGGGCGATTCGACCGTCTTTGGCGATGGCGACAGCGTTTTTGCTCGTGTGCGCGCTCGTGGATGGAATGCCGCGCTGGCGGGCTGGTATCTGCCTTTCTGCCGCGCGCTGGGCGGTCAGGTGACGGATTGCTACTGGGATACCAGATATTTGCAGACATACAGCGCCCGCCAGGAGTTGGCGGGGGGCCGCAGCGGATGAGACTCGGATGTTGTTCGAGACGTCCGCGTTTTCACCTTTCGGGCCTGCGCTGGTGGATGTGCGTCACTTCGAGGAATATCAGGCGCTGATGACGGCCGGGCGGCGGTATGCGGCGGATCCGTCGATCGGATTGGCGTTTATTCATCTGAATGTTCCGCACACGCCTTACTTTTACGATCCGAAGATCGGGCCGTCTTTTCGTTATGGAAACGCGGGCGCCCTGTACAGCGAGGCTCTTGGGTGGGTGGACCGGTCGGTGGGCGATATTCTTTCGGCGGTGAAAGCGGCTGGGCTCGATTCGAAGACGGCGGTGATAATCAGTTCGGATCATCCGTTCCGGTATTCGGTTAACCAGGATCCTTCGGTGCCGTTTATCGTTCATTTGCCGGGGAATGAGGCAGGCGTGGAGTATGCGCCGGAATTTTCGACTGTTGTTACGTCGGATCTGGTGTTAGCGATTGCGGGCGGGGACGTTAAGTCGCCGGCGGATGTGGCTGATTTTATGCGCAGCAAGCGGTGGCAGTAGTTTAGGCTGGTTGAATCTATGACGACTCGCACGCTGATGACTGCGATCTTTGTGGTTGCGTCGCTCAGGGCCGCGGACCCGCCCCGGTTCGAAGAAGCTTCTGTCAAGCCGGCGGAGCGATGCGCCATGCAGAATTCCGTAGACCCCGGCAGGATCGCGCTTAATGGCGATCCCCTTAAGGTGGTTCTTACGGAGGCTTTCAAAGTGAAGGGCGATCAGATCGTCGGACCTTCATGGCTGGATTCCGATTGCTTCACGTTGATTGCAAAGATGCCGGAAGGCTCGACTCAAGACCAGCTCCCGGCGATGTTACAGACGCTTCTTATCGAGAGGTTCAAGCTCGTCTCGCATAAGGAAATTCGGGTGCGGTCGGGTTATGCCCTGTTGGTCGACAAGAACGGGTCGAAGCTTAAGGAGAGCGAACCGAATACCAATGCGGCAGACAGACGGGCTGGTCAGACCAGATTCACCACGACGGTTGGGACGGCAGGGGTCAAAGGGTCTATGACTCTGGCGAGGTTTGCGAGTTTGCTTTCGAACCATTTGGGCGGTCCGGTGGAGGATCTTACGGGCCTGAAGGGAAAGTACGATATTGATGTGACCTGGGCGCGGGATCAGGTTGTGGACAAGCCTGACCAGTTCGCTCTTGGCAACGCAGCAGCACATCCGGGCTTGGAGGCCAGTCTGCCTGCCGGTTTGGGTAGTATCTATGCCTCGCTGCGGGAGGTGCTTGGGTTGAGGGTGGAGGCGCGCAAGGTGGATGTTGATTTTATTGTGATCGATTCGATTGAGCGGGTTCCGGCTGAGAACTGAGGGGGAATTACGCAGGCGTGGCGGCAGGCGTCGAGCTTTGGCTCGACGCGGCACACGGGGCGTGTGCGCCACGTTTTACCGACCTATGTAAGTAAAGCGGTCATCTTCTTACTGCCTGTGGGGAACTTTCCAATGCCCGCGCCCACAACCTCATCCGCCACGGTCAGATAAACATCGCCTACCGTCCCGGTAACCTTCGTATGGCTGCCCTTAGCAAGCTTCTTACTTCCGCCGGCCACAATCATCGCGAGCCCGTTGTTCTTATGCGGATTCGCCTCCGCATGCTCATGCGCAAAGATCAGGCTGGTGTGGTCGAAGAGATTGCCATCGCCTTCCGGCACCGATTCCAGCTTCGCCACCAGATAAGCGAATTCCTCCACATGCCACCGGCAAATATCCCGCAATACATGGATCCCGTCCACCGTATCGGTGCCCGAGGTTTTGTCCGCAGCATGCGTGTAATCGTGATGCCGCGCCGACGTATAACCAAGCCACGGAAACCGCGTTATACTCTGGCACTTCGTCAACATGTATGAGGCAACGCGCGTCTGCCGCATCGCGAGCGCCTGCACGAGCAGATCGCTCTGTAGTTTCGCGATGCGCGGCCAGTCCTTCATGTCGCCGTCGAAATCCGGCGGGTCCACTTTTGCGTAGCCCGGCGGCAGGCCGGCAATCGCGCGCTCCAGATCCCGAATGCCCGACAAATGCTCGTCCACCCGAGTCTTGTCGTCCCCCGGCAAGGTTTTCTCGAGAGCCGTCGCATCCGCCAGCACGGTATCCAGAATGCTGCGCTTGCGATTCACCCAGCCTTCTTCCTGCGCGCCAAATAGGCGATCGAACAGCCTGTGCGGAATCATCTCCGGAGGCAACGCGCGCTCGTAGCCGGCCCAGCTCATATTGCGCTGCATGCTCTCGCCGAACGACTCCTGGGCTACGCCAATCTGCAGCGAGCGGAAGCGCGAATCGGAGCCAATCTTTCCCGCCACAATCTGATCGATGGAAGGTCCGCTGGGACCACGCCCCGTGAAATCTGTGCCGGTCATCAGGCCGCTCATCGAGTTCGTGTGCCCGTTGCCTTTGCCGCTCGCCGCCGCATTGTCCACGCCGCTCAGAACATGCACGTCCTTCCGCCAGGCTGCCAGCGGGGCGAGGCACGGGGTCAGTTCGTAATCCGAACCTTCTTCTTCGGGAATCCAGTAGCGCTCGGGTATGCCATTGCCGTTGAACCACAGAACGAAGCGGGTCTCGATGGGTTTGGCCGCGCCCGTCTCAGGTGTTGCCGCATAAGCCGTGCCCACGGAATTGAAAATCGACGCCAGCGGCGGAAGCCCCACGGCAATCCGCGCGCCCGCCGCCGTCATCCCTTTCAGAAGTGTCCGGCGCGAAGTCCGCAACCGGTTAGTGATTATTTGCGACATGGGCTGTCCCTCCTCCAGGTTCGACGTTTTCTCGCTGGACCGCTAACGTTACTATAAGCTCTTCGAACTGAAAACCGGAACTGCGAAACGCTTCGAGCACCTTCAGGATCAGCGGACGATCCGCAGCCGTCTCCAGCCTTCCTGCCGTATACCGGAAATATTGCTTCACCATGCACTCCTGGCACTGCCCGCTCTTCGCCAGAACCGCGCCCAGCTCGGCGGGCGAGGAAAACTGCGAATCGGGGATACCGGCGACATTGGCGGCCGTGTCGAGCGGCAGATTCACTGTGCGGACTCCCATGCCCTTTTCGCCGTCGGCCTTCTTGCCGCGAAACTCCAGAGCCAGTTGATCGCGGCGTCCGCCCTCCGCATCGAACTTCTCAAATCCGAACCCAATCCCGTCCATCAGCTTGTGGCAACCCGCGCAGGACGGATTCGTCGCGTGCTCCGTCATCCGGTCGCGATTCGTTTGCGGATGCGCCTCCGTAACGGGCGGCAGATTCGTATTCACGCCCGGCGGCGGATCCGGCACATGCTGACACAGAAACTGCTCGCGCACAAACAAACCACGAGCCGTTGGAGATGAGTCTTCGGGTTTCGAAGTTAATGCGAGAAACAAGCCCTCGCCCAGCAGTCCCGCCCGCTCCGATCCGGCAGGGAAGGGAACTTTGTCGAACTCTTTCGCGGGCGCAGTAACCCCGTATATACGGGCCAGATCGGGATTGACGTAACCATAGTTGGCCGTGAACAACGTCATGAAATTGCCGCGATTCCAGACAAGATCCGAAACGAACGCCCGGGCCTCTTCCGTCATGGCATTCGCGGTCTCGCGCGTGTACAAAGGAAACTTGCGACGGTCTTTGCTCGACGTCAGCAGCCTGTCGAACCGCAGCCACTGGCTCACGAATTCGTCGAGCGATTCATGTGCCCGAGGATCCCTGAGCATCCGGCGCGCGGCTTTCTCAACGCCAGCCGAAGTCGCAAGGTCACCGCGTTCCGCCGCCGCGAAAAGCTCGGCATCGGGCATCGTGTCCCACAAAGAATACGCGAGGCGGTTCGCTGTCGCCCACGGTTTGACTTTCCAATCCGCAGCCGTGTCCAGCCGGAACAGGAAATTCGGCGATTGCAGCATCGCCTCCACCACCAGTTGCGCGCCCTGCAGAAATTCGGTCTGGCGCGCCATCAGCCCTTCATACCGCTTCTGCTCGCCTGCGCTCAAAGGCCGTCGAAAGGCCTTCAAACCAAACTCGCGAACGAACCGCGGACGGCACGCCACCGACGGCTTGCAGGGAATCAGCCCATGCGTATCGCCGCCGCGAAACGCGGACCGCGCCAACTTTTCCGCGGCCGTGCTGTAAGCCTCAATCAACAGCGGCGAAAGACTCTGCCCACCCGACTGGTTTCGAAATCCATTAATGAAATCCTCGGGAGGAAACTGATTTGCCGGCGCAGTCTGATCGCCCAGCAGATCGCGAACCGTGTGGTTGTACTGGCTGTGGGTGAGTCGCCGCAATTCGGCATCCTGCGCCACGGCGCCCACGCCGGAATCTTCGAGTTCCCGATAACGCAGAGCCGTCGAAAGCTCCGGCCCGGAAAGCTCCGCCAGATGCGAAATCCAGGCTTTCAGAATCGCCTCTTCCGGGCTTCCCTGTTTGATCCGCTCGCCGCCCGCATGTGCGATCCGGGCTGTAGGCTTCCGGAACAGCAGAGACGCTTCCGGATGCTCGCGATCCACCAGCACAACCAGCGAATTCCCGAACGCCTCAATCTTCGCCGCAGTCGCATCCGCATCGGGGAAATGCAGGCGGGTAGCCGACGCAACGCCGTCCGCGTTATGGCACGCGCGGCATCCGGCCTTCTCCAGGGCGGGATACAAAGTGCCCTGAAAACCGCCGCTCTGCGCCCACAGCGCACTGCTTCCGAAAACGATTAAGAAAAGCCGCCTCACTGTATTCAGTAGAATAACTCGTGATGCGTCGGGCGATTGCAGCGTTGTTCGTGTTTGCCGTTTCAGCGTATGCCGCCAGCGAACGCGATCTCGCCGAGTGGGTGCTGCGCTGGGAGGGCAGCGTGCTTCTCGAAGGCTCATCCCAACCCCTGCACGACGTGTCGCAACTGCCTGCAGGCGAGATCCACATCGCGGCGATCGACCTCACCGCCGGCGTCATGCGCCCGGTCGAACTCCGCCGGATCGAAGGACTTACGCAGCTCCGCGAACTCTATCTTCCCGGCCCCATCTGGAACCCCGGCGCAGGTAACGAGGACAAGGCCGGCGTCTTCGAAGCCCTCGCAACGAACACCGGAGTTGAACGCCTGGCCTTCGGCTGGCACTTCAACTCGGTCATCGAAGTTAAAGATGCCGATATCCGCAAGCTTGCTGCCTGGACCAACCTCAAGGAACTCCGCTGCTCGCAATGCAACCTCGCTAAGATCGATCTTTCGCAGTTCGGCAAACTCCGCGACCTCGACCTCACCTACAATCCGTTTACCGACGAAGGCATGGCCGGACTCGCCGGCCTCAAAGATCTCCGCCGCCTCATGCTGCGCGACACCCTGATCACGGACGAAGGTCTGAAGTATCTGAAGGACCTCACCGCCCTCGAAGAGCTCGACCTCTCCGGCACGCGCATCACGGATAAAGGAATCGAGTTCCTCCGCGGTCTCAAATCGCTGCGCCGCCTCAACCTTCTTGGCGCGCAGGCCACCGACGCCTCCATGGACGCGCTCGCCTCTCTGACCCGCCTCGAAGTCCTGAACCTCTACCGGACCCGCATCACCAACTCCGGTCTCGCCAGACTGCAAACGCTCAAGGGGCTGACGGATCTCGACGTTCGCTACAGCAGCGCAACGGCCAATGGCGTCGATGCGCTGCGTGTGGCGCTGCCTGCCATGCATGTCCGCTTCGTGGGAACCCCCGCGCCGAAAACTATCAGTTCCCAGCCGGCGGGCTCAACCGAAGACGCCATAGCAGCCTGGGTAACAAAGATGGGCGGCGCTGTTGAAAAAACGAACGGGCATATTACGGGTGTCAACCTTTCATCGAGTGCTATCAGCGATGCCCAGCTCGCGACACTCGAAAAACTCCAGACTCTGCAAAAGCTGGAACTACAGGTCACGCAGGTGTCGGATCTTGGCCTGTCGTCCGTCGCGCACCTTACCGGTCTGCAGGAACTCAACCTCGGCAATACGACTGTTTCCGACGCCGGTCTCGCAAAGCTCGCGCCGCTTTCGCAACTGCGGATTCTGCATATCGCAGGAACGCTTGTGCAGGGGCCAGGCCTCAAAGCCCTGCCGGATCTTCGTGAGCTCGATATTTCAAGTTCGCGCCTTGATAGTGGGGGCATGGCCAATATTGGCGCGATGGCGAACCTCGTCAGCCTGCGTCTCAGCTATCTCGATATTTCCGATGCGAGCCTGGCCGCACTTACGAAGCTTACGCATCTCGAAAAACTCGACCTCACCAGCACTGACATAACGGATGAAGCGCTCAAGCCCGTGGCGGAACTCACGGCTCTCCGCGATCTCTACCTGAATCACACGCGGGTCACCGACGCGGGACTCGCCACTCTGCATCCGCTCCAGCACCTTGAGCGGATCGAGTTGCTTCATACGCGCATCTCGAATGCCGGAGCCGCCGCGCTCGCCGCCCTGAAGAATCTGAAAGCCGTGAAGCTCGACTACACCACGGTTGACGACAAAGGTCTCGAATCTTTGAAGTCGCTTCCGGACCTCCGCGAGATCAGCCTCGACGCCACCGGCGTTACCGACCAGGGCGCGCAAACTCTGCAATCGATCAAAGGACTGAAAGCCCTCAACCTCTATCACACGCTCGTCACCGAGAAAGGCATGCAGGACCTCAAGATCGCGCTTCCCCAATGCGCCATCGTCTTCGATCGCGACTCCGCTCTGCCAACCCGAAGGACCAAACCATGAAGAGCCTTCTGTTGATCCTCGCGCTGTCCGTAACCGCTCTCGGCGCGGAGAACATCCAGTGGATCACCGATCTCGGAGGTTCCGTAACTCGCAACCCACAGGGCCGCGTCACCGGAGTTACACTGCGGGGAACGTGGGTCGCTGACGTCGATCTCCGCCATCTCAACGAACTTCCGTACCTGACTTACCTCGACCTCTCCCTCACGCACATCACCGATCAGGGCATGCAGGAAATCAAGAGCCTGCCGAACGTCACCGAGCTCAACCTCTATTTTGCCGAATACATAACTGACGAAGGCGTCGCCGCCATCAAAGACTGGAAGAAACTCACTCGTCTAAACCTCCGCGGAACCAAGGCAGGCGACACGGCGCTCGATCACATCTCCGGAATCACCACGCTGGAATCCGTAAACGTGGGCTCGACGCTGATGACAGACGTTGGCCTCGAACGCCTGACAACCCTACCCAAAGTCAAAGAACTGACCATGGGAGGCAACGAATTGGGCGATGCGGGCCTCCAGGCGCTCCGCCAGATGCCCGGCCTGACCTATCTCGACCTGAGCGGACGTCAGGGCACCGACAAAAACGTCTGGACTATTGCGATGTCGGAGCAGGGGCTGGGGGCGGTTCTGACGTTAAAGAATCTGAAAGAACTCCGCTTCGGATGTGTTTCGATTGGTGTGGGCATTGAAGGGCAGAAGCTGGCCGAGGTAAGCGTTCTGAGCGTGACCTCGAAATGGCTGGAGGAGATGAAGCCGCTCACGAAGCTGGAAAGATTGAAGCTCCAGGGCTGCAATAAAATTAATGACGATTCGATCGCCACTCTGATTGCTATGCCGAACCTGCGCGAAGTTGACCTGCAGGGGACAGCGGTGACGGAGAAGGGCGCGGCGCGATTACGAGCGGCCAAACCCGGATCGGTCGTCTTCTTCGGCCCCTGGGAAGCGCCTGCCGCCGGTTATCGGAATAACTGAAGGACTATCTGAGAGGAAGTCCTGGGCCATCTTGCGACAATGGAAGGCGTCAGGAGAGGAGCAGCGAAAAGGTACCATGCACATCGAAATCCATGATGCGGCCCTGGAGGCCAGGATACAGAGGCAGATTCAAACGACCGGCGCCGCGAGCGCGGAGGAAGCATTGCTGCATCTCCTTGAGACGCAGGAGGAACAGGATCGGTGGCTCGTAGCTAACCGAGACGCAATAGACGCAAAGATTCGGCGCGGCATCGCACAGCTCGACCGCGGCGAGGGCATAACTGAGGATCGCCTGGAAGCTTACCTGACTGAACAAAAAGCGAAGTTCGGCTAAGTGCGGCGCTATATTCTCGCGCCCGAAGCCGTGCTCGATCTTGTTGAAATTTGGCGCTATCTGAAGAACACGGCCACCGTTGAAATCGCCGACCGGGTGGAGCGGACCATTCTGGAAAAGATCGTTTTTCCTGACGAGCATGCCCGGAGTGGGACATTGGCGCAGGGACTTGACTGATGAGGCCGTCAGGTTCTTTACCGTCTATTCATATCTGATCGTCTATCTTCCCGAAACCAGGCCGTTGCGGGTTGAGCCATTCTCCACGGGAATCGGGATGTGGAACATATTCTGTCCAAACGCATCTGACCGCCCGCTCGCAGTGGGGAATCTGTCCGGCTACCGTTGCGCAGGCACGCCCGGATTGTTTGAGTACAGCCTCACGAACCCTTCTTCCGTACCTCAATCCTACCGTCGCCCCCGGCGACCTCTGCCGTGCCTTCGGGAGGGAGGTCCGCCCCGGAAGATTCCGACCCGGCCCACGCCGCTCCATCGATCTTCTCTGCCGTTCAGGCACAACTCGGATTGCCGTTCAGGCACAACTCGGATTGAAGTTGATGCCCACCCGAGGGCCTATCGAGTCCTGGTTGTCCCCAACATCGAGAAACTCTTCGCCAACTAAAGCTGCTGCGGGCCCCGGGGAGCCTTGAGAGTCTCGTATTTCTCCATCAAGTGCGTGTGAGCGGCTCTCTGCGCCTTCACAATGCTTGTTCTGAGAAATCCCCTCTGATCCTCGATGAATTCGCGGTCTTTGTCGGTCTTCTCATGCATCGCCTCTTCATATCGCGGAATATTGATATTCCCCTCAAGACGCGGTACAAACTCTTCGTCAAAGTACTGCTGGCCCAGTTCACGCAAGCTCTGCTGCGTCGCGGAATCCAGCTTGTCAAAGCCGGGTAATTCCTCCGCAATTTCAGCGATTGCCTGATGCAAATAATCCGCGTGGGTCATGGCCAGTTTCAGTATCGCTAATGGAGTTTTATCGACGCGGCCACTCGTGATCGCTCTCTAACAAGAAGTACTTTACATTATGAAGTTACTTCGATACACTTCGTTTGGCTATGACCGTATTTGATCTGCTCTTCATCGTCCTGTTCCTGGCCATGATTGCGACTTTGATCGTTGCTGTCGTCCTGGCGTCACGCGGCCGCCGTGCGCGAGCGCTGGCGCTCCTCCGCCGACTCGCCATTTGCGCCCTCACGTATATCGGCATCGTGTATGCGGCGACAGCTTTCTCAAAGCAGGTCGTGCTCCGCGTTGGCGATCCGCAATGCTTCGACGATTGGTGCCTCGTCGTGGAGCACACTGAGCGGACGCCGCAGGACGCCCGCACCCGGTACGACATCGCCCTGAAGATTTTCAGCCGCGCGCGTCGCGTAGCGCAGCGGGAAAACGGGGCAAAGGATGTCTATCTTGTGGACGCCAACTGGACGAGATACGATCCCGTCCCGAACAACTCAGAGCTTCCTCTGAACACTCTGTTACAGGCGCGCGAGTCCGTTACCACGCACCGCAGCTTCCAGCTACCCGCGGACGACCATGACGTCGGACTGGTGCTCGATCATAGCTCTTTCCCGTTTTGCATGATCATCGGCGAATGCGGAGCCTTTCACAAAGGCACAATCGTGCGAATCGATTAAGCGCTACTGACTGCCTCTGTCTGCGTGCCCGCGGGAGGAAACAGAAGCCCCCACGCATCGAATCCGCCTGTCACATTCACCACGTTTGCGAAACCAGCCGCCTGTAGCAGGCTCGCCGCAATCGAGCTCCGGTAGCCGCCTTTGCAGTGAACGCAAATAGTTGAGTCGCGATCCAACTCGCTCGCACGCAGCCGCAGGTCAGACAAGGGCAGGGAAGTCGATTCCGGAATGAATCCACTCGCACGCTCCCCGGCCTCGCGAACATCTACCAAAGCCTTGCCGTCCATGCCCGATTCCAGCCAGTCCGCCAGCTCCTGAACGGAGATCTGAGTAACGGCCTGTACCGGCCTGCCGGCTTCAATCCATCCCACAATCCCACCCGCAACAGCCCCGGCCACATTCTCAAGGCCCACTCGTGCCAAACGCAGCCGAGCCTCGCTCACGGCCGCCTCATCCTCACCCAGCAGCACAACGGCCGTGTCAATCCCCAGGACGCGAGCCGCCCACGACGCGAACTGTCCCGAAAGCGCAACATTCACCGACCCCGGAATATGAGCCGCCGCGAATTGAGATACCGGCCGCGTGTCCAGCACAATTACCCCGCCAGCCTGTAATTCAGCAACACTTGCGGCCGCAAGCTCAGGCAATTCAGGCAAATCCTCAATCGCCGCTGCACCCGACCGGTTGCGTTCCACCTCATCATGAAAATACGCCGGACGCGGAGGCAGATCGCCTGTCAGCAGACCGACAAACCGCTCGCGGCTCATCGGCCGCAGCGCATAATTCGAATCCCGTTCCCTGCCGATTGTCGAGCTTGCGTCGCCGCTCATCTGGCGTCCGCATAACGACCCCGCGCCGTGTGCGGGATAAACAACGGTGCCTTCCGGAAGCCTCAAGACCTTCTCGTGCAGACTGTCGAACAGCAGCGAAGCCAGTTGCTGCGGCGTCTTCGAAGGAGAAAGATCGGGCCGCCCCACATCGCCGATGAAAAGCGTGTCGCCTGTAAAGACGGCAATCGGTGCGCCGGCATCCACGGCCACGATGCAGATACTTTCCTCGGTATGGCCCGGCGTCGATAGTATCCGCAGAACGCCGCTTCCGAGAGGAAGCTCGTCGCCGTCGTTCAGCTCACGGTGCTCGAACAGCGCACCCGAACCAGCGCCGAGACAAATAGCGGCGCCGGTTCGGCGAGCCAGTTCTACATGTCCTGAAACGAAGTCGGCATGCAGGTGAGTTTCGATCACCCAGCGGATGCGAAGGCCGCGCTTCCGCGCTTCGTCGACATATAGCTGAACATCGCGCTGTGGATCGATAACTGCGGCTTCGCCCCTATCGTGGACCAGATAAGACGCATGCGCGAGACACCCCAGATAAAACCGGGCGATCTCCATCTACTTAGGCTGAGGAACGATTCTCAGGTAAGGTTTCGGCGTGCGCCAGCCTTCGGGGTATTTCTGCTTCGCCTCGTCGTCGGAGACGCTCGGCAGAATGATCACATCGTCGCCCGGCGTCCAGTTCACGGGCGTTGCCACTTTATGGGTAGCGGTCAGCTGCATGGAATCGAGCACGCGCAGCACTTCGTTGAAATTCCGGCCGGTGCTCATCGGATAGACGAGCATCAGTTTGATCTTCTTATCCGGGCCGACAATGAACACGGTGCGGACCGTGGCGTTGTTGGCCGCTGTCCGGCCTTCCGACGTCTCGCCCGCATCCGCGGGCAGCATATCGTAGAGCTTCGCGATCTTCAGTTCGGTATCGCCGATCATCGGATAGGTCACGGCATGACCTTGTGTTTCCGCAATGTCGGCGGCCCATTTGGAGTGGTTGCCCACCGGATCCACGCTCAGCCCGATGACCTTGCAGTTACGCTTCGCAAACTCCGGCGCGAGCCGCGCCATGTAGCCCAGTTCGGTGGTGCAAACCGGCGTAAAATCCTTCGGGTGCGAGAACAGAATGGCCCATCCATCGCCAATCCACTCGTGAAAATTGAGAGTACCTTCGGTTGTCTCGGCTGTGAAATCGGGTGCCGTATCGTTTATGCGCAATGACATGTGTTCCCCATTGTATCCGGGCACGCAGATCTATTTCCCGCCCTCTTTCGCGTGCAACTCTTCGAGCTTCTTCTTAAGATATTCCTGGTACTCAGCGCGGAGTTTCGGGTCCCGAGGACTCCCATAAATATCGCTCGACTTATATTTGCCCGTCTCATGCAGGAACTTATCCTGCGTCCATTCGTCGTGAATATGCAGAGTGTCGGCATTGGTCAGAATCTTCTCCACCAGATGCGGCGGCACGAAGTAAACGCCCTCCCGGTCGCCGAACACCACATCGCCCGGCATCACGGTAGCCTGCCCGATCCGTATCGGAACGTTGATTCCGGTGATCATCAGATCCTGCGAAATCGGAGTTGGATGCACGCCGCGAAAATATGCGCCCATATCCAGTGGAAAAATGCCGTCCAGATCGCGAATCGCGCCATCCACCACGAAGCCTTTGTGGGTAACGGCATTGATGTAGAGCGCCAGATTATCGCCCACCAGCGTTCCGCCTTCGATCTTTCCGAAAAGATCGGCTACCAGCACGTCGCCCTCCTGCAGCATGTCGAGAACCCGCTGGTTGCCGTTGTCGCGCAGGCCCTTCGCATGGGCGTCGGCATCGTTCGGACCCTTGATATCGGGACGCCCCGGCATAAACTGCACGGTCACCGCACGCCCGATCAGTTTCTTCTCGGGATGCAGGATGCGGAAGTCGCCCTCGTACTGGCTCTTGTAACCCTCCCCCGGCAGGATGGCCCAGATCTCTTCGGCCGAGAGACCGTCCATTTTGTTCATTAGCTTCTCGGCCACCTTCGGGCGGCCATCCGGGAATCGATCTCCCTGCCACTTCTCGGTGAACTTCAGCATTTGCTCGTGAGTGAGCGTAAACACCTGCGCGGGCGCAGAGGCGCACACCGCGAGGAACAACAATCCGGCCAGCTTTCGATTCATGCGCAATACTCTATCGCAGAACTCGACAGGCCGCGATGCCCTCGGCGGAACGTTACCGCTTGTTTGCACGCGCGGCTCTGCTACTTATCCGTCAGTGCCGCGACTCCGGGCAACTCAATGCCCGACAGGAATTCGAGTGATGCCCCGCCGCCAGTGGAAACATGAGTGATCTTGCTCGTCACCCCGGCGCTCTTGATAGCCTTCTCGGAATCGCCCCCGCCGACGACCGAAATCGCGCCGGAATCCGCCACAGCCTTAGCCAAAGCCACCGTGCCTTTATCGAAGGGCGGCATTTCAAACACGCCCATCGGACCGTTCCAGATAATCGTCTTCGAATTCCGGATGATGCCCTCGTATTCGGCGATCGTCTTCTCGCCGATATCGAGCGCCATCTTGTCCGCCGGAATCTCGGTCACGGTTTCGTGCTCCGCGCCAGCCTTGAACTCAGCCGAAACAACGTGATCCACAGGCAACACGAGCTTCGTCCCAAACTCGGCAAGCAGCTTCTTCGCGAGATCGACCTTGTCGTCCTCCACCAAAGATTTGCCCGTCGCATGGCCCTGCGC